>MPLU02067341.1_pt1 | contig 15069 bp, 20 predicted proteins | sample 1617381 | NCBI WGS metagenome assembly MPLU02 (sample SAMN05944801, study PRJNA350692) | marine metagenome | biome: marine; feature: ODZ; material: water; isolation source: 90 m water sample filtered on 0.2 um supor filter | place: Pacific Ocean | collected 2012-04-08 | depth 90m m
TATACGGACATCTTACAGTTGATAGAATATTCGACGGCTTTGAAGAACGACAAACTTTAGGTGCAATGGCTAATATGTGGAGAACATTCAAACAGATTGCACCCAACTTAGACGTTGGATTGGTTCCTACATCAATCGGTGAAGCAATGGTTTATATTGACAGAGACAGTTGTACACGTTATTCAAACTTTGTTCCTGATATTAAAACTAACACACCAATAATAAAACAAACTAAAATTTCTCATGCGATGTATATTAACAAACTACTAGACATAAGTTGGCTAAAGGATCTTACAGGAACTATATCTGCAGATGTTTGTGCAGGTCCGAGAGTAGATAGTAGTTTACTACAGTACGTAGATTATTTTTTTATTGCCGACGAAGATGCATATGCTGACTTATCAACAATGTGTAAAGATACTAAAGGTTATGTAATACTACACACAAACAAAAGCAGTATTGTCTCAGATGGAACAAAAGAACATTCGTTCACAATAGACGATGATCTTTTTGTAGAAAAAAGTAACGTGCTAGGGGCAGGTGATATGTTTGCTAGTAGTTTCTTACACGGTGTTAGCAAAAATATGCCAATGGATCAAATACAATTATACGCTCATGCAAAAGCAAGTGAACTAATTAAGAGTGAGAATGAAAAAATATAATTTACTTTTACCAATTGCAGGTAAGGCTCAACGTTTTATTGATGCTGGGTATACTATGCCTAAACCTTTAATTCTTGCAAGAAACAAACACGTAATCGATTGGGCATTAGAATCTGTTGACATAACTGATTGTAATTTAATTTTTATGGTGCGTGTTGATCACATTTACAATTTTAGTATTGACAAAATACTAAAACAAAAGTTTGGTGAAGACATCACAATAGTTAAAATAAGAGAAGTTACAAGAGGTGCATTAGAAACTTGTACACTTGCGAGAGAACATATAGATAATGATTTGCCTCTAATCATTTATACACCAGATGTATATTTTGGTCCAACATTTAATCCTAATACAATAGATTCAAGTGCAGATGGTTTCTTATTAACTTTTACAGCAAACAGTTCTGATCACAGTTATTCAGAGTATAATGCTGATGGTATAGTAACGAATGTTGTTGAAAAAGAAGTAATATCAAAAGAAGCAAACGTAGGTTTATATCATTTTGGTACAGGAAAAATGTTTTTAAAATATGCTGACGAGGTTATTAAAAATAATATGTTAGTAAAAAACGAATTTTATATTGCACCAATGTATAACTTAATGATTAGAGATGGCTTGAAAGTTACTGCGGCCAACACAGAAAAAATGCACGTGTTAGGAACTCCGCATCAGTTTGAATTTTTTGTTAAACGTGTAATTACTAAATTTGGTGATAAACCTATCGCACTTGCAAGTGATCATTCAGGATACCAAGCAAAACAAGAATGTATTGAATTATTAAATGAATTCGGATTGCCATATATCGATACAGGAACATTTACAGACAAAGCATGTGACTATCCAGATTATGTTTTGCAAGTTACAAAATTAATTACTTCAAATGAATGCTCTCATGGAATTAGTTTTTGTAGATCAGGTCAGGGTGCCAACATCACAGCAAACAAAGTAAAAGGCATTATATCTGCACTTTGCTTTGACGAGTACACAACTGAATATGCTATAAAACATAACTGTGTAAATCACTTTTCAATTCCGTCTAAATATGTAGACAAAAATAAATTAAAACAAATTGTCAATGTAATGTTGAGTACATCGTTTGATGGCGGAAGACATTTCACTAGACTTTTTAAACTTTTATAAATGTTAATACACGAACGTGATCCGCACTATATTTTTGTTGCGGTGCCTAAAACAGGAACTACATCAATAAACAATTTTTTAAAATATCAGCACGTGATGCCATATCTAACAACTAAAAAATGTAAATGGCTCAGTAGAGACTACCATCTTAGTATAATGGAAATACTTAGAAATTATCATACACACATAGGTTGTACAGGACACAGAAGTAATAGTGTTTTGATACGAACAGCATCGAGATTTTATAAATTTGCATTTCATAGAAACCCATGGGATAGAATGGTATCCTTTTATACAGATTATACAACCGGGCCTCTACATTTAAGATCGTGGTCATCACCATTATTAAAATATAAAACATTTAAAGAATTTGTTATGGACTTTAATCAAAGTGAATGGCGACATCATAAAAACTTTAAACCAACTTGTGAATATACACATCACAACGGAGTTCAAATAGTTGATCACATTTACATGTATGATAATTTTGAACAACAAGTGTTTAATTTGTGCGAGAAGTTAAAACTTAACTTTAATTTATTTCGCCAAGGTGGACTTAATAGAAAGGCACCTAGAGAAGTAGATTATAAAAAGTACTATGATCATGATCAAGAAATGATAGATGCTGTTGCAGAAGCATTTAAAGAAGACATAAAAATTTTTGGAGATACTTTTGACTAATTGTATAATATTAACACATGCATTTATTAGAGAAGAAGAAGTTTATAAACTTGAACTTTTAGAATTTGCTATAAAGCATTGGCGTTATAATAATCCAAACAGTTATATAATTTTAGCAGGACATGGATTACAACCTAAAGTAACTGAATGTGATTATGTGCATTGGGAAGAAAAAATAAATGAAAAAGATATTAACGTAGGTCATCCACATCTTTGTAATAAAGCATACGGCATTGCCGCAGACAATGGGTTTACAAAAGTTTTGAAATCACGTTCCGACTCAATTCATTTAATTAAGAACATATGTGAATATGCAGACAAATTATTACAAAATAAAAACATGCTTGTAACACAGCAGACCACTATTGATAAACCACAGATAGGAGATTTATTTTTATATGGTGATTTAAATTTCATAAGAAAATGTTGGAACCTTAATACATGGTATCCTACTAAAACAGGTGTTACAAGTTTAGCAAATAACTTTATGAATGTTGTAGAAGAAAATAGTTGGCATGATGCTTGTATAAACAATCTATCTTTTGTAGATATCTATAATATTAAATGGATATGCTTACAAAAGAACTGGAATGAAATAAATGCAAACAAAGAACAAGTTCTTAATAATAATTTAGACAACTGGCACAATCATTTATGGGGAAGTAAACAAAAATGGCACACGTGGGATAAAGATGGAACTTTTATTTTTTCAAAACCGAAGGTAGGAAAAATAACTACAGAAAAGGATTGGAAATGAAAATAGCAGTTTGTGTAAGTGGAATATCGAGTAGAATACCTGAATATGAAAAAGTTATAGACCTACAAAGAAAAGTTTTTGGAAAATATGATTTCTTTTTCCAACAATGGGAAGGATACCCTAGACCAAATGTACCAAATTGTGAAATAAATCCAGAACCAACATGGGACTATCATTGTATTTTAGATGCAAAAGTAAAACCAGATTGTGATATCTATAAAAGATACACAAAGCCAGGTGGCAAAATAGAACGTAAAGGATTAAAGAAAAAATTTACGTACTCAGCAAATCAAATTATATCACACGCATACCTTGTCGATAGTTTACCAAAAGAGTACACGCATATTATTAAAACAAGATTCGATACATTAGTATCAACAAAAGTAGATTTTGAACCTTACATTGAAATGTTATTAGATGATTGGAACATAGGGTTTTACGTAGGTGGAAAAGATAATCCTACACCATTACACACTCTAACAGAATATGATCATACAGGACCAAGATGTAAATGGCGTTTGTTTGATCATTTACTATTTCACCCACGTGATAGATTAAAAAATGTTTTTAAGTTAAAGGAAGAACAAAAATTGTTAGGAACTGAGTGGGGATGGTACCAATTACTTGTTGAACCTTACAATGATTTAAAATATAAAAATATAATAGGTGGCGAGTCATTATTAAAATGCACTAGGCATCCTTTACAATGGGATCAGTTTTAATGGAGTATCGAGGTTGGACAGTAATAGATGATCCTATGTATCATAGACTAATAAGAGAGAATATTAATTTTATCGATAACGATGTTAAAGAAATGACTAGGATTATTAAAAAATATGTTTCAAATAAAACTGTTGCTATAGATATTGGATGCCACTATGGATTCTTTACAAAATTTTTAAGCGAACAATTTAAAACTGTACACGCATTTGATTTTAACAATGACATTTTCGAATGTTTTGTAAAGAATATGGAAAAATTCAAATGTAGAAACGTAGTTAGATACCCGTACGGTTTAGGTGAAAAACAAAAATACGTTGCTACAAATGACTGGTCAGATAGACACAATAGACGAGGACCGTTAGGTAATCACATCGATCCTGAGATTAAAAGACAGAAAAACAAAAAACAAAAAATTAGACCACTTGATCGTTTGAATATTAAAGATGTTGGCCTAATGATGATAGACACAGAAGGATATGAACTTAACGTGCTTAAAGGTGCTTATAAAACAATTAAAGCATACAAGCCAGTATTAGTTTTAGAATTCCACACGTCATTTAGCAATCCTATCGATAACCTCACAAAAAGGTATGGGTATACACTAGGCAATCTACAAGATTACGTAGAAAGTTTAGGGTACAAGTCTGTAGGGTATATCAATAAAGTCGATCAGGCCTTCGTTGCGAAAGCGTAAATTACCAAAAGTGTTTTTTAAAAATTACGCGAATGCGTAAAACTGCGTAAAGCCGGCCTACTCCTTGAAAAGAATAAACCGACCTTACAATAATGTGCGGAATTAGAATTTAAATTTAATACCTGCTGACATTCCAGTAGTATCTACTGAAGCGCCAGTTTTGTCGGCAAATTCGTATCCTGCATATACTTCAAACGATTCTGTAACTGAATGAGTTACACCTGCTGTAGTATATTTTGTTCCGTCTTTAACTTCACCATATCCTAATGCAAATGTTGTTGCATCTATAGTGTGCGCCACTGAAACTTCGTTTGCTGTAACGTCTGTACTAGCCGCCGCCGCAAAGTCTTTTTTAGTATACGCATAGTTAATATCTGTAGAATCTGATAGTGGAACTGTTACACCCGCACCATAGTATTTTACTTCGTTAACTTTGTCATCCGTCATTGCAACACCTACGTTTGCTCCACCTAATGGTAGAGTTGCCGCAGTTTCTAGCACGTCAATACCGTCTTTACCTGTGTCGCCATCAACTTTGATTTGAGTATCAAAACTAATACCACCTAGGTCTGTTGAGTATTGAATTAAATGAGAATCTCTGCTGAAAAGTTTTTGTGATGCTCCACCACCGTATTCTGGGAATACGTCAGTTTTGCTAGTCACAGCACCTTTGAACACAGAGTTCATTCTACCTGCTTGAAGTTTACCTGCAGAACCTTCAACTCCAGCATAAGCCAATTTAGAATCAAAAGGATCTGAACCTGAATCGTCAGTGTCAACACCCACTTCTATGTGAGCGAATCCTCTAACTCCGTCAGTTAGATCTTCAGTGATTACTACACCGATTGCTGATCCATTGTCTTCTGCTTTCATTTTAGCAGTTCCGTTAGTGTCTTCGTCGTTACCAAGTCTGTAGTTTAAACTACCTGACATAGTAACCTCGGCCGCTTCCGCCGGTGCTGGTTTGAGCACAGACCAAAGCACACCTAGAGCGATGATAATTGCCACACCCCAGGCCATTTTTTTCTTAGTCATTTTCATATATCGTTAGTCTCCTGTTCAATATGATTTAAAGTGCGATCACAGGCCTTGTGATCGCTTCGGATTGTACGACATATTTATCGTAAAAGCAACCTTAAATTGCAATAATTGGTAAAATTTTACAACTTACGTTAGCACTTTAAATAGTACATCATGGGAATACACTACGATTATAAAAGTACTAGGGAAGATAAGAACTTGCGTAAGAAACAAAAAAGAGATGCAAGGCGCCATAGTAAAAAGCCTAAAACCAAAACGACCAATTATACCGTTCCGTTGGATAGGCCAATTACTCTTGACGACTTAACTAGACCAAATAAAGATAATGATTAACAAGCGATTATTTGAACACTATAACATAGACACAAATAAGAACTTGCACATACAGAAGAGGTGCGGCCGTCCTTTCGACACTGTACTAATAGATAGTCTCGGCAGTTGCTATGCTTGTGAATGTACTGCCTGGTTACCACAAAGCATAGGTAATATTCAAGTACAACCCATGGAGGAAATATTATCGTCTGCTAAACGTAAACATCTACAACAAAGTATTGACGATCATAGTTACCGCTACTGTAATCAAGCACAGTGTTCTTATCTGCAGAAGTTAGGAATACTTGAATCAGAACGTCAGGAGTTTACTATACGTTTAGCAATAGACAACAGTTGTAATTTACAATGTCCTAGTTGCCGGACAGATAGAATATTTGTTAGCAGAGGCGTTGTACTTACACGTAAGAAGGCATGGATTGATAAAGTTGTAGAATGGATTAATAAACAAACAAGACCTATACGAATTGTAATTGGTAGTGATGGAGATCCGTTTGCTAGTCTAGTATACAGATATTTCATGACTCAAGCAGAGAACCATCAATGGAACCATGTAACTTATGACTTTCAAACTAATGGTATGCTTGTGTCAAAAATGTATCAAAGGTATCAATGGGTATTTGATCGTACTGAAGTATTGAATATTAGTGTTGATGGCTCTACTGCTGAAGTGTATGAAAAACTACGTAAGGGAGGTAGTTTTGAGAAACTACTTGAAAATTTTCAATTTTTGCAGAACGTGAAACGTAAGTTTCAAGTACATTTACATATGGTTGTACAAAAAGTTAACTGGCATCAAATGCCAGCAGTGTTTAAAATGTTAGATCGTTATGGGTTTGAACGTGCATACTTTAATTTAATACAGGATTGGGGTACTAACATTAACATAAATGAACAAACGGAATTTGTTAATCAATTAAAATATAACGAAATCAAAGCAGAGTTGTCTAAAGACATACGAGCAAGACTGCATCAACTATCTTAGTTTTGCTCCAAACATTTCTAAAAATAATTCAGCAAAACGTTTGTGATGTTCTACGCCGTAGTGTTTACCATCGCTTGCTAAACTAGGCTTACTGTATAGTTCACGTTGCTCAAACTTATCCCAATACGGCCAACAATTTTTAATTGTATAGTTAGCAAGTACGTTTAATTTTTCTAATTGTTCGTGTTCAATTGGGTCATTAGCAAAACAATGAAATACTTTTGCACGTGTTACTTCAGCAAACTTTTCTGTCCAAAATATATTGTGTAAAAAGTTTTTAAGGTCTTGCGACTCTGTATTGTGTTTTGGGTCTACATATTCTCTGCGACTCTCATCTGGCCAGCACATAATAATAATTTTAGGATCTAAAAGATTTTGCGTACCCCAAAGTCTACGCACACAAGCATCGCCACTTGCACCTGGAACACCTAAGTTCCAATATCTTAAACGTTGAGTATTGTGTTGACTTAAGAAATGTACCCAATGCTGATCGTCATTAAGACCTTGCCCAAACGTATGACTACATCCTAAAACCAAAACATTCTTTTTGCCATCTGGCATTGGTTCCCATTCGTTACAACGGTAACCCATTGAGTTAAGTTTATGTTCATTCCAAGGGTACTTGCCTATTGGTTGTTTATCTAAACCTTTATCTGTATAGTCGCCAAATTTCATTTCTTATTCGTTTTTTTTAATTGCATTCTCTTTTTAATCATACTACTAATATACAATTCCATAAAACCAACTCTGCCTCTGCCATCAAATATATCTGGATAGATTAGTCTACCCATTGTTAAAAATTTTTCTTTTGCATAACAATCCAAACGTTTCCTGGATGCAACATACTTAAACGTTAATGCTTTATGTCTACCTAACCATTTTATTAAATTCGATTCTTGTTTCAACATTACTTTTGCTAACTTTAAAGGAATATACTCTTTAAAATACTTTAACCTTATTGAATAAAATTTCTTCACACTTGTAATTACCGTTTAAATATTAGGCATGAACATTACCAAAAAAGCAGAGTACCAAAGAGAAACTATACTTGCCTATAGGTCTATGCTTAACGATCGTTGGCGAAATGAATTCTTTCACACAGCATTAACTAAACATTCAAAAGACAAAGTTGTTATGGATGTAGGATGTGGAACAGGTCTTTTATCATTCTATGCTTTAGAAGCAGGTGCTAAATTTGTATATGCTATAGAGAAGAGAGCAGACAGCGCCGCATTAACTCAAGAAATATTATCTTCAAACTTTGATGAAAGTAAGTTTTGTGTTTTGAATTTAGACTTCTGGAATGATCTTAGTAGTGTAGAATTTAAACACAAAGTCGATATACTAGTAGGCGAACTAGTTGGGCCTGGCCTATTTGATTCGGGATGGCTTAATACAATTAAATGTGCTAAACCTTTGTTGTCTAAGGATGCAATAACTATTCCAGATGATATAAGCGTAGATGTTTGGATGTATCCAAATACTCAGTTACTTGAAAATGCTGAAGTGGAAGAAAGTCTCCAGGCAGAACCAAACTTGCCAGGACCAAAGGAAGTAATAAGTGAAAAGTTTGCGAAGTCTATTATCTATAGATATGCAAATACACCTAGCATTAAAGACAGTGTTCATAAATCTTATAGAGAGAATTCTACAAAACATTATAGAGAAATTAATAAACTTAAACAGAATCCAACATTTAAAATTGAGAACGTGTGCAATTATTCTCTACAACGTATGCCTGATATTATATTTCGTGATAGTCCGCCACCTAGTCATATTTGTCCTATTATTGACTTTGAGTTGGTTATTCCGGTTCCTTGTGCTTTAGCATTTATTAACAAAATATCTTTTGAATCAAAAACATTGTATCTTAAAGATGCAAAATATATGCCATGGAAATATGCACCGGTGTTACATATTAACAATCCGGGTGTATATAATTTTGTTTACTCTAATCCATATATGGAAATGTTATGTGGGAACGAGTGGAGTTGTAAAAAAATTAAAGAAATTTAAAGTGCGTGGCAAAATATTGTCACAAAAGATTTTTCTTCATGACAACTACTAGAACAATGTAACTGTTCTCTATCAAACACAATGCCTGCTCTTTCTTGCCATTCGAATATATTTTCTATTTCTAATCCATGCAAGTCTTCAATAGGAATGTCATTAAAATATTGTTTGTGTAACTCTGCATCAAACATTTTATCTTTGCTATAATGCGTAAGTGTTTCGTAATCGTTTCTTCTAGGGCCAGGTTGTATGTAACCGGTATTTTTAGTTTGATCATCGAATGCAAGTCTATCCAAAGATCGTTTTGCAATTAAAGTTTCCAAATTGTTTATAAAGGCTGTATCAACTAAAAAATCTATAACACTACTAGGATCTTGTTTGCATTGTTCTAAAAGTTCTCTTATGTCTTGTACTTGAACAAAGTCGCCTTGTTTATTAGGTATCTTATATGTAAAAGGAGACCAAGGTTGCTTTGTAAAAAACACACCCATTGGTTCCCAACCTGTCCAACGGTTTTTAAACACTACAGTATGAGCAATAGGATTAGCATCAAGAAGAAACATAATTGTCTTGCCTTGAGTATTAGGCAAACTACCATTGTCGGTGTGAGGTTTAAGTGCAATTTTATCATTCCTAAATGTTATTTCTTCAACGTTAAATCCGTTAGGCATAAGTCTAGACAATGCTTTTTCTAAAACTTGTTTTGGCCAATCAGTATCGTCCCAACGAGGATGTTTGCTTTTTACATCAGGTCTGAAGTCTGCTCTATTGTCGTCGACAGATAGATACTGTCTAAGTGTTTGGCGTTCTTCTTCTGTTATAATGTTTGGATAAAATTCTGACACAGTTTTCCTCAATTAACTATTTTGCATTTCCAGTAACGATTTTTACGCTGGTAATGATACGTAGTATGTAAAAATTGTTTAAGATCATTTATATTTTTTTCATGATGATCAATAGTAATATTTAAGTTGTCAACGTTCACAGTATTTTTTAATGTGTCTTTTTTATACGTTTTTCTAATAGGGTAATGAGTTGTATAGTCATAGCACATGTCAAAGTTAAACTTGATAACATCATTTAATTTACTTCCTAGACTGTTCTTACAAAATTCATTTAGTTCTTGTTTGATTTGTTTTCTATTGAGATGAAATACAACACTACTTGCTCCTTTGTATTCCCAATAGATATCATTATCTAATACTGGTCTGCCCCAAAACTTTTTATTATAATATACATCCTGCAGAAGTTTTTCTGTTGTTCTTATTTCTTTTCCTATTAGTCCATCATGACTATAAAAATAATTAAGCATCCGTTCTACAGTGTCTACATGTTTAACTTTGTATTTGTTGTGTAAGTACTCAAGCAAATAGTGTCCCCAACCGTAGTAGTACATTAATATAAAAAGATAACTGAATAAGTGTCCTCGCATAACCTGTATGTTGTCTGCGGTGCCTGTAGAAAATACTGCACTAGTTTTTTCTGTAATATAGTTGTCAATATCGTCTACACTCAAATAATAAGTGTCGAGTGGTACTTCTTTGTATTCTAAATTATATTTTGCTTGGTATTCTTTTTGACCCATTTGCGAATTGTAAGTTAGAACTAATGGGTGTACCATTAGAAAACTTTTTTGTCCTAAGTCTACTAATTTTTGTATTCCGTCTTTTAAACTATTGTAAGTTTCGTTTGGCATAGGCCATATTAATTCACTATAAGTTGGAATGTTCTCCTTCTCATATCTCGTCATATATGTTAATGCTATATTACTTTTTAGATTAATTCTTTTACTTGCTTTTTGTGTTTCTGGATTAAGACTTTGCATAGCAAAAGTTACACCTTTAAATAATCTTGTGCCTGCTTCAGAATCCATTTTTGCAATTTTATAAATGTTTTCATTATTTGTTTTTGCCCAAGTAACGTCCCAAAACTTTGGATATCCGGTTTCTTTTTTCTTGTTTATAACATATTCTGTAATATCTAAATCTCTTTTTAACATTCCCCAATTACTATCACAAACACCTATGTATTCTATTTTACGATCAGACATCCAATCTATCTCTGCTTGTATTCTTGGCATATCAAATTTACTAATTTTATTCCAATAAAGATCACCTATATCACAAAACGTACATTGATAAGGACATCCTCTGAGTGTTTCGTAAGTTACTTGCCACATTTGTTTTCCTTTTTTTGCTTCCACCTTATCAATTATCCAATCGTAAAACCCAGTTAGGATAGGACTAGGAATAGATTCTAAATCTTTAAAACGTTTTGGTAGGGCACATAATTCTCCGCCCTTTGGAAATACACTAGGAATACCATTATAGTTTTTATTCATTGCTCTTTGTTTTAATATTTGTCTAAATGCTAGTTCGCCTTCTCCCATTACTGCAATATCAAACATAGGAAAGTCTACAAAGAAGTTTTTGTTTCTTTTATCTACATTAGGACCGCCTACTACTATCTCACACTTTGGATATACTCGTTTTATTTCTTTAGCAAGTTCTTTGTTGTATTCCCAATTCCAAACATAACAACTTATGGCAACCATGTGTGGTTCTACTGTCATAGATTTTACATACTCTTTAGGAGGGATCTTTTCTATTAGTACATCTTCTACACGCCAATTTTCTTTTACTTGCTTATCGGCTTGTGCATACATCCACTGGTAACTAATCGCTAAAGGTAAAAAAAGGTTAGGACCGTACTTGTCTACAACTTGCACAAGATATAAATTATGCATTTAGTTTCATCCATTGTTTTTTTGATATTACATTTGTCTTGTGATCTAAAATGCTATCATGATCTCTTTTTGTTGGACACATTGTACAAATTTTATTAGGCTTGCCAAAGTTATTAACAAAACTACGTATGTCATCAAAACTACTGTCGGGTGATATACCTTCGTAGTCTGTATATGGTTTCCACTCTTTAGTAATTGGTTGTTGCCAATCTGATAATACTCTGTTTAACAATGCAATACTACTGCATTTGTAAATTTTTGATTCATATAATAACGGACATGTTTGTTGTATACACATATCAAATGCTTCTTTAGGATTATTATTATGAGGACGCATATTGCCAAAGTTTCCTTTATATGTTTTGAAAAATTGTAAAGGAGCATTTATTTGGAATCTTGTTTTGTTTGGACCTATCCATCTGTTGATTCCGTGTTCTGTTATAGGTTTCCATTTATATTTGTTAAAGACATAGTTCATTGCATCAGTAGCATAAGGTTTATCTTCATGGAATGTAAACTTGAAAACAGTATTGCCTACATCAACACACCAATCTAAAACATCTGGTTTATTTTTAAAATTTACTGCATTAGTAGTAAATCTTATTTGACTGTTAGGAAGAAGATTACGTACTCCATATATCCATTCATCGCACTCAGGATTAAGAGTAGGTTCGCCTCCCATTATACCAAAATCTGGTATGTCGATTTTTTCTAACCAACTCTCTATCCACTTTTTTCCTTTTGCCCAAGTTACACGACCTTTCATATTGTAATCACTGTAATTGGTACATCCGGCACAACTTAAATTACAAGCATATGTAATCATAGTTTCTACAAAGGGTAAAGTTATTTTCTGCACCATAGTATTTAAAAATAGTATTGGTAGACCCGACAGGAGTTGAACCTGTGACCTTCTGTTCCGCAAACAGATGTTCTATCCAACTGAACTACGGGTCTGTGTGGTAGTCCCTAGGAGAATCGAACTCCTCTTTGCGGTATGAAAAACCGCTGTCCTAACCGATAGACGAAGGGACCACGTGGTGGCGGAGTATACGGGATTCGAACCCGTGGTCTTCGCCGTGACAGGGCGACGTGTTAACCGCTACACTAATACTCCGTGAGTGGTGGAGCGAGAGGGAATCGAACCCACGACCTCTTGAATGCAAATCAAGCGTTCTCCCGACTGAACTACCGCCCCAGAACCTGTCGTACCAAAAACACCAATTGTGCCTTTATTACCAAAAAAGACAAGACAGCACCTAGGTGCAGTTTTAGTGTCGTGGTGCTGATGGCAGGACTCGAACCTGCAACCTACGGATTACAAATCCGTTGCTCTACCAGTTGAGCCACATCAGCGTTACAACAGTTAATATAGTACACTAGATACCTGTTAAAGTCTACCTGTTAAACGCACATAGACGTCTGTATACGCATGGTAAAAGTTGATCAGGATCAACTGTATATCTACTGCTATTACCATTGTTTTTTATGTTCTAAACGCATATCTGTATTGCAAAAAATGTATAAGTATTTTTATGAGAGATACAAAAGGTTATACACAATACCAAAAAGAAAAAGACAAGGCTAAAAAAGAAAAAGGTCTTTTAAGATTCCTTCGTAAGGAAGTTGAAATCGGTGGTAATGGTACTCAGGATTACGTAATCAAAGTGGGCGTAAACAAAGGTAAGATAGCAAAAGGCTTCTCCAAATAATCGAATAGTATAGTATTTTCCAAGTACAACTAGCAGTAAATATTTCATAATGGATTTTAAATTTAATACATTTGAAAAATGGGTAGTGATATTTGCTATTGTAATGATAATCAGTGGCGGAGTTAATGGGTGTGCAAAAAAACCTATAGAGAAAACTATTCCGGATGATTCTATCCAAAAGCAAGAGAAAGAACCTACCACAGTTGATACAATTGGTAAAATACCAGGTATAGTAGATGCGTTAGGTTGTATGTTTGCACCGGCGACATGTAAAGCAGAGCAAGATTAATAGCCATAAATACATATATTAAAGGGGAATGAAGATGAAAGATTTAATGAAGAACAAAAAAGTGTGGATTGCAGTTGCAGTAGTTGTAGTTGTATTCGCATGGGCGATGATGGGTGGATCACCTGCGCCTGAAGTTACACAGTAGTAAAAGGAGATAAATCATGAACTGGTTAACATCGAGAACTAAAGAAAGAACTTCTTGGGACGGTGCAGTGTTGATTGCTTGTGGACTTGTTATCTTATTAGCAGGACCGTTGGCTAAAATAGCGGCTTGGGGTGCTATTGGATACGGCGCTTGGACTATCTGGAAAAAAGAAGACTAAAAATAATATTTGTTATTGGCACTAACAAGTGCCAATAGCAGTACTATTTTCCTACCCAATACTTTCGATTAATATTAATATCATCAAATAATTTACGTTGACTTGCGTTGTAGCAAACACCTGACCACCAGTCTTGTGCATCAATGTCCATTTCGCAGAGTTCGCATGTGTCTATAACCCATGTAGGGTCATACCATAGAGGAGTACCTTTGCCCGGAGTTAAACAATGTGTATGCCACCAAGTAGTCTTGCTGGTCATAATATAAATTAGTCTACGTTTCTCCCACGTATACATCTTCGATCTTTCAATGATTAATTTAAATTATTTAGAATAGATTAATCTCAACTTATGTAAGCCGTTAATGATTGTAAATTTTTTGTTAAGATCTACTTCGAGTGCGGTGGTAGTTTCTTTTCAACCCACCATATATGTTTTTGTGTAACAGGATCGAACTTTCGTAAACGTAGTTTATTATTCTTCTTTTCGCCTTTAGTGGGTTTCATTGCATAGTAATAGAACGCATGATCCTTCATTTTAGAATCTTCCGGTACTAGTCTAACTTTTGCGTATGGTTTCTTTGTTTTTGTCTTATCTTTTGCCATTAAAACTGTTCTTCCTCTGTTGATCCTTCTAGAGCACTTAACGTACTACTACCTGTAACTAGTTTCGATACTTCGTCAAAGTATCCAGCACCAACTTCTCTTTGGTGTTTAACTGCTGTAAACCCTTGTGCTTGTGCCGCAAACTCTTTTTGTTGTAGTTCAACAAATGCAGTCATGCCTGTTTCATTATATTTTTTAGACAAATCAAACATGCTATAGTTTAGTGAGTGGAATCCTGCAAGTGTAATGAATTGAAACTTGCAACCAATCTCACCTAATTCGTCTTTGAAACTTCTTATTTGCGTATCAGTTAGTTTGGCTTTCCAATTAAATGACGGAGAACAGTTGTAAGCAAACATCTTGTTTGGA
>MPLU02350214.1_pt1 | contig 15054 bp, 10 predicted proteins | sample 1617381 | NCBI WGS metagenome assembly MPLU02 (sample SAMN05944801, study PRJNA350692) | marine metagenome | biome: marine; feature: ODZ; material: water; isolation source: 90 m water sample filtered on 0.2 um supor filter | place: Pacific Ocean | collected 2012-04-08 | depth 90m m
CACGATCAATCCTTTGGTGAGGTCGGTCAGCTTGTTGAGCATGTAGTTGAGCAGCGTGCAGGAGTCGGGGAAAATTACGCGCTCGACGGAGCTGTGGCTGATGTCGCGTTCGTGCCAAAGTGCGACGTTCTCGAGCGCGGCGAGCGCGTTGCCGCGCAGCACGCGGGCCAGGCCGGTGAGGCGTTCGCCGGTGATGGGGTTGCGCTTGTGCGGCATAGCACTCGAACCTTTTTGGCCCTTCGCAAAATACTCCTCGGCCTCGAGTACCTCGGTGCGCTGGAGGTGCCGGAACTCGGTCGCCCACCGCTCAATACTTGCGCCGGCAAGAGCGACTGTCGTCATGAACTCGGCGTGAATATCCCGCTGTACAACCTGTGTCGCGATCGGCGCGGCCTTGAGGCCAAGCTTGCGGCAAACGAACGACTCGATCTTTGGTGAGAGGTGGGCGTTGGTGCCGACCGCGCCGGAGAGCTTGCCGATGGCAACGCGCGGCTTGAGGGTCTCGAGTCGCTCGAGCGCGCGGCCAAACTCGTCGAACATCAGCGCCATCTTGAGGCCGAACGTCGTCGGCTCGGCATTGATGCCGTGGCTGCGGCCGATCATCGGCGTGAACTTGTGCTTGCGCGCCTTGGCGGCAATGATTTTGCGGAGGCGCTTCACGTCGTCGATGAGAATTTTCACCGACTCGCTCATTTGCACCGCAAACGTGGTGTCGATGATGTCGCTGCTCGTCAGCCCATAGTGCAGCCAGCGGCTCGCTGGTTCGCCGATATTCTCGCTGACATTTGTGGTGAACGCGATGACGTCGTGGTTGAGCGTGCTCTCAAGTTCACGGCAGCGCGCGATGCTGAACGCCGCCTTGGCCTTCATTTGCTTAAGGTGTGCCTTTGGCACGAGACTCTCGCTGCAGAGCGCCTCGGCGGCGAGCAGCTCAATCTCCAGCCAGATTTCTAGCTTTCGCTGTTCAGTCCAGATGTCCCGCATCTCGGGACGGGTGTAGCGTCCAATCATCCGCCAACAGGATAACAAACTTGGCCAAGCGCGGCGAGTGAGATGTGTCCCACGCCGCTTGACCGCGCCGGGCGGCGGTGCCAAAAATGCTGCATGCGCCATTCTCCTTTTGTTGTCGCCGGATTGGTCTTGGCCGCCTCGCTTGGCCAAGCGAGGGATTATCACATTCACACTTGGACGAAACACCAAGCCACTCCGCACTTTTGGGCCGAGGGCGGTGCCGCCGGGGATTTCAACCGCGACGGGCACGCCGATCTCGTTGTCGGGCCTTACTGGTACGCCGGGCCGGACTACAAGCAGCGCCACGAGATTTATCCCGCCACCGAGTCGTTCAAGCTGAAGGACGCCGATGGCAAGGAAACCACCGTGCCCGGTTTCGCCGGTGCGCTCAGTGGGCGCAACGCCTACTCACAGAATTTTTTGTGCTTCGTTTACGACATTAACGGCGATGAGTGGGACGATGTGCTCGTGCTGGGCTTTCCCGGCGCGGAGTCGCCGTGGTACGAAAACCCGAAAGGCAAACTAGGCCACTGGAAGAAGCACATCGCGCTGGCCATCACCGACAACGAGTCGCCGCACTTCACCGACATCACCGGCGACGGCAAGCCGGAGATTGTCTGCAACTCGGAAGGACACTTCATTTACGCCGAGCCAAATCGGCATCACCCGGATCAGCCGTGGACGGTTCACCGCGTCACGCCCAAGGGCAGTTGGCAGCGGTTCACGCACGGCATGGGCGTGGGGGATGTTAACGGCGATGGCCGACGCGACATCATGGAGAAAAACGGATGGTGGGAGCAACCGGCGTCGCTTGAGGGCGATCCGCAATGGCCGTTTCACGCGTTCCCGTTTTCGCCCGGCGGTGGCGCGCAGATGTACGCCTACGACGTGGACGGCGACGGCGACAACGACGTGATCACCTCGCTCGCGGCGCACGGCTACGGTTTGTGCTGGTACGAAAGCCAGCCGAAAGACGGCGGCATCACATTTGTCGCGCACACATTCATGAACGCCAAGCCGGAGGAGAACCGGTACGGCGTCAAGTTCAGCCAACTGCACGGGATCGACCTTGTGGATATGAACCGGGACGGTTTGCTCGACATCGTGACTGGCAAGCGCTTTTGGGCGCACGGCCCGCGCGGCGACGCTGAGCCGAACGCAGCGGCAGTGCTGTACTGGTTCGAGTTGCGCCGAACGAAAAAGAACGGCATCGACTGGGTGCCGCACTTGATCGATGACGACTCCGGCATCGGCACCCATGTGATGGCCACTGACATGAACGCCGACGGCTGGCCGGACATCGTCGTTGGCAACAAAAAGGGAGCATTCGTACACATCCAGTCGCCAAAAAAAGTGAGTCGCAAAGAGTGGCGGCAGGCCCAGCCAAAGCCGCATAATGCCGATTGACAATCCACGCGCTCAAGACAACCTTTCCGCTGTTATGAAAACAACCTGGATAACCTCAATTACACTGGCGATTGGCCTGTGTGGCTGCGGCGGTTCGAGTGAGACACCCAAGGATGAAGCGCCCGAAAAAGAGGAATCATCTTCAGCTGGTAATCCATTGACCGCACCACTGGATTACGTAGGAGCAGTGGGCAAAGCCAAGAAATCCTCGGAGAAAAGGCTCAACTTGGCCAATATCCAGAATGCTATCAAGACGTTCAAAGTAGTCGAAGGTCGATATCCCAAGACTCTCAATGAATTGGTGACCGAAGGCTACTTCCCAAGGCCGCCGCGCCCCCCTCGCGGCATGCGCTACGTGTACAATTCCAAAACAGGCCAAGTAGGCGTCCGCTAAACTAGGCCCTTGGCCAAGCGCTGTCGTTGACATTGAGCCTTGGGGGATTCATCTTCTTGTGACAACGCGACGTTCGTCGCTTTGTTTTTTTATGAGTTATAATGCGTTTAATTCGTTGCGATTGTTTGATCTTGGGAATGGTCAACAGGGTAAATTTTACTCGCTACCGGCGCTTGCTGAGGCCGGCTTGGGCGATGTCTCTCGCCTCCCGGTATGTATCCGTCTGGTTTTGGAGTCGGTACTGCGGAATTGTGACGGCCAGAAGGTGACGGAGGAGAACATCCGCCAACTCGCCGGGTGGCAGGCCAAGGCGCAGCGCACGGAGGAGATTCCGTTCACGGTCGCCCGGATTGTGCTGCAGGATTTTACCGGCGTGCCGTTACTGGTGGACTTGGCAGCGATGCGCTCCGCGGCAGCTCGCTTGGGAAAGGATCCGAAAATTATTGAGCCATTGGTCCCTGTGGACTTGGTGGTTGACCACTCGGTGCAGGTGGACTTTGCCGGGTCGGAGGATGCGATGGACAAAAACCTGGACTTGGAGTTCACGCGCAACCGCGAGCGTTATCAGTTTCTCAAGTGGGGTATGCAGGCGTTTGACACATTCAAGGTCGTACCGCCTGGCATCGGCATCGTGCACCAGGTGAATCTCGAGTATCTCGCGCGCGGCGTGTTGAGCGACGCGGACGGTGTCTGTTATCCGGATACGCTCGTCGGTACCGACTCTCACACGACGATGATCAATGGCCTGGGCATCGTCGGCTGGGGCGTGGGCGGGATCGAGGCCGAGGCCGGGATGCTAGGCCAACCTGTTTACTTCCTGACGCCGGACGTTGTCGGCGTTCGGCTCGAGGGCGCGCTGCGCGAGGGCGTCACCGCGACCGACCTGGCATTGACCGTTACTGAGATGCTGCGCGAGGCCAAGGTGGTCGGGAAATTCGTCGAGTTTTACGGCGAGGGAGCGAAGCAGTTGCCGCTGACGGACCGGGCGACCATTGCCAACATGGCGCCGGAGTACGGCGCAACGATGGGCTTCTTCCCGATCGATGAAGAGACGGTCAACTATCTCCGCGCGACCGGCCGTGCTGAGGAGCAATGCGCGACCTATGAAAATTATTATAAGGCACAGGGCCTGTTCGGCATGCCGGGCGAGGGCGAGATTGATTACTCGGTGAACCTCACGCTCGATTTGGCCTCGATTCAGTCAAGCGTGGCAGGGCCGAAGCGTCCACAGGATCGTATTGAGGTGCCTAGCCTCGGCAGCAAGTTTACGGAACTCTTTTCGCAGCCGGTCGCCGATGGCGGCTTTGGCCGGGACGCTGCCGGCTTGGCAGGCGTCACCGCCGACGTGCCGGTGCAGGGCAACGGCACCGAGTCGCTTGGCAACGGCGACGTGGTTATCGCCGCGATCACGAGTTGCACGAACACCTCAAACCCAAGCGTAATGTTGGCGGCCGGTCTGTTGGCCAAGCGCGCAGTCGAGCGCGGTCTGAAACTGGCACCGCTGGTGAAGGCGTCGCTCGCGCCTGGTTCACGCGTCGTGAGCGATTACCTTGGCAAAACCGGCTTGCAGCCGTACCTCGACCAGCTTGGTTTCAACCTTGTCGGCTACGGTTGCACGACGTGCATCGGCAACTCAGGCCCGCTCGATGCCGGGATCGAAAAAGCGATTCTCGACAACAATCTCGTTGTCGCCTCGGTGCTTTCCGGTAATCGGAACTTCGAGGCGCGCGTGCACCAAAATGTGCGCGGCAACTTCCTGATGTCCCCACCGCTAGTGGTGGCGTACGCGTTGGCAGGGCGGGTCAATATCGACTTGACGACTGAGCCGCTTGGCCAAGCAGAGGACGGTTCAGATGTGTTTTTACGCGATCTTTGGCCAAGCTTGGACGAAGTGCGCGACCACATGCAGACGGCGCTCCAGCCTGAAGTGTTCCGTAAACTGTACAGCAACTTCGCCGATCAAAACCCGAAGTGGAACGAGATTCCGTCGAGCGTCGGGCACGCCTACGAGTGGGACGAAGCTAGTACGTACATTCAGGAACCACCGTTTTTCGAAGGCTTCAGAATGGAGGCCGGCGCGATCGCCGAGATCATCGGGGCACGGCCGCTTGGTGTCTTTGGTGATTCGGTGACGACCGACCATATTTCCCCGGCCGGCGCGATCAAACCGGACTCGCCGGCGGGACGCTATCTCGTCGACAACAGCGTTGAGCAGGCAAGTTTTAACAGCTACGGCTCGCGCCGGGGCAACGACCGCGTGATGACGCGCGGCACGTTCGCCAATGTCCGCATCAAAAACCTGATGGTGCCCGGCACCGAGGGTGGCGTGACCCGGCAACAGCCAAGCGGCGAAACGATGGACATTTTTGACGCCGCAGCGAAGTACCGCGAAGAGGGCACGCCGTTGGTGGTCATCGGCGGCAAGGAGTACGGCACCGGCAGTTCGCGTGACTGGGCGGCTAAAGGCACTCGGTTACTCGGCGTGAAGGCGGTTGTATGCGAGAGCTTCGAGCGCATCCACCGGTCAAACCTTATCGGCATGGGTGTGTTGCCGCTGCAATTCAAGGACGGCGTCGGCGTCGCCAGCCTGCAACTCGACGGCACGGAGCTATTTGACGTGCTTGGTCTGGGTGACGATCTCAAGGCGCAGCAGGAGTTGACGCTGCGAATCATCCGTGCCGACGGGGCTGACGAAGAGGTGGCTGTACTGTGCCGGATCGATACGGACATCGAGGTCGAGTACTACCGGCACGGCGGGATTCTCTCCTACGTGCTGCGGCAGTTGGTGGCGAGGGGCTGACGCGAATTCGGGTTTTTCGCTGTTTTGGCTTGCCTTTTTTGGCTGTCCTGCAATTGATTCCCGCCCTGTTTATGAGCGAGTCGAACGAACCAGACATCATGTACCACGGCGCCGAGTGGTTTGAGGAAAACAAGGGCAAACTATTGTACGGCGCACTGGCTGTCATTATTGCTGCCGTAGGAATCCAGTTTTCTTTGAAGAACTCGGCACAAACCAAGGCTGCCTCCGAGTCGGCGCTGTTCGATGTTCAGAATCGGGACGCGACGAACTTGGAGGACATAGCCGAGGCTTACGGGACGGTGAGCATCGATCAGGCTGGCAAACCGGTCGCCGAGCGGGCGTTGATCCTGAGCGCGAAAACGTGGCTTGAGGCGGCGGACTACGACAAGGCGCAGTCGGCATTCAAAAGATACCTTGCCGATCACGCCGATGGGTTTTGGGTGGATGAAGCCAAGCTTGGCCAGGCGATTTGCCAGGAGGCCAACGGTGATGAGGCGGATGCGATCATGACGTATCAAAGCCTGACCAACAGCCCCTCCGCAGTCATACAAAACCGCGCGGCTGCGCTCCTCGAGGCGGCGCAAATCAAGCTCGGACCATTGGTGGCAAAACCAAAACCGGCACCGGTGCCGCCGGCCGAGGTAGCCAAGCCGGCGACTCCCATTGCACCCAAGCCAGAAGCACCTGCTGCCCTGCCAGCGCCGGTCGCCCCGGACAACAAGTAACTCCTCCAGAATTGTGAATATCGCAATCATTGGAACCGGCTATGTCGGTTTGGTGACCGGCGCTTGTTTTGCCGAGGTCGGCCACAATGTCATCTGCGTAGATTGCGACGAAGCCAAGGTCAAGTTGTTGCAGGGCGGTGGTATCCCAATCTTCGAGCCGGGCCTCGAGGAGATGGTCAAAAAGAATGTGGCCGAGGGGCGGCTCATCTTCACCGCGAGCACGGCGGAGGGGGTCGAAAAATCGGATGTCATTTTCATCGCCGTGCCGACACCCCCACTCGACGACGGGTCGGTTGATCTCAGTTTTATCGAGCGAGTGGCCCGCGACATCGCTCAAGCAACAACCACTTACAAGGTGGTCGTTGACAAGAGCACCGTACCGGTCAAGACCGGCGAGAAAGTCGCCGAGACGATCAAGCGCTACTGCAAGGCGGAGTGCGATTTTGATGTCGTTAGTAATCCGGAATTCCTGCGTGAAGGCTTTGCGGTGGAAGATCTTATGAATCCGGATCGCATCGTGGTTGGCACGCGCTCGGATAAACCCGTAGCGGCAATGCGGGAGATTTATGAGCCGTTCAATGCGCCAATTATTTTCACCGACATCAACTCGGCGGAGTTGATCAAGCACGCCGCCAACTCGTTCCTCGCGATGAAGATTTCTTACATCAACGCCGTGGCGGCCATCTGCGAGGCGACAGGCGCGAACGTTGAGGAAGTGGCAACCGGGATCGGCATGGACGAGCGCATTGGCCGCCGGTTCCTCAACGCGTCACTTGGCTTTGGCGGGAGTTGTTTCCCTAAAGACTTGAGCGCGTTCATCCGCATCAGCGACGACCTTGGTTACGATTTTGGGTTGCTGAAAAAAGTGCAGGAAATCAACGCGGGACAGATGGATCGATTCCTGAAAAAGATCACCGATACGCTGTGGATTTTGAAGGGTAAAACCATCGGCGTGCTGGGTTTGGCGTTCAAGCAGAACACGGACGATGTCCGCATGTCGCCGGCGATCGAGGTTTGCCAGCGCATGCTGAAGGAAGGGGCGACACTGCGCGTGCACGATCCCAAGGCGATGGAGAAAGCCAGAGGGTTGCTGCCGGCGGAGGGTGTCACGTATGTCGATGACATGGACAGTGTGGCTGACGGTTGTGACGCGCTTGTGGTGGCGACCGAGTGGCCTCAGTTCAAGGATCTGGACTTGGCCAAGGCGCGGGACGCGATGACGTCGCCGATCCTGTTCGACGGGCGAAACCTGTTTGACCCGGCGGAGATGGAGCAGCTTGGCTTCACCTACAAGAGCATTGGCCGTTAAGCCCATCGACGTTGCTGCCGGACTGGTTTTTCACCAGCAAAAACTTCTCATCACCCAACGCCTCGAAGGCAGTCACTTGGCGGGCTTGTGGGAATTCCCCGGTGGCAAACGCGAGACGGGCGAGACGTTTGAGGGTTGCCTCGTTCGGGAACTTCGCGAGGAACTGGGCATCGAGGTTGCTCTTGGCCAGGCGTTTGAGGAAATCACCCACGACTACCCCGGGAAAACCGTTCACCTGAAATTCTTCCTTTGCCGATTGGCCAAGGGCGAGCCGCGCGCCATCGGCTGCGCCGCGTACGAATGGGCCACGAGAGAGAGCTTGCCCAAGCGCGATTTCCCTCCGGCCGATGAACGACTGCTTGAGCGCTTGGTCGACAGTGCGGCACTCTGGCGGTAGCAATCTCGGATCGACCAAAAGTATCTTGGCAGTATTGCTCAAGAAATATTGGCTTTTGTCAGTAATCAACACGGTATTTCCTATCTTTTGTGCCAGCTTAGATATAAATATCGCTGAATAACTTATTTATAATCTGAATAGATGCGGAATTTCCGGACATAATTGTGTGCGTTTTCTCCGACAAGGCTTTGTTCTTGAATGAGATGGATTTTGTCCTACTACCACTTGTTCAGCATTGGGGCTCATAGTTTCCATAATTCCGCCGGGGGTCATCATTAGCTTGAGGTTTGCAGCCGGCTTGGGTATGGCCAATTGCCCGATTTGTGGAAGCCCAAGCGTTCAAACTTCATTCACCCTTCGAGCCGGCGGGGGATCAGCCCGGGGCGATCCGGAAACTGACCGCTAGTTTGCTCGCCGGTGAACCACATCAGACGTTGCTTGGTGTCACCGGATCCGGCAAGACGTTCACTGTGGCCAACGTCATTCGCAACCTCAACAGGCCGACACTCATCATTTCCCACAACAAGACCTTGGCCGCTCAGTTATACGCTGAGTTCAAGGGGTTTTTCCCCGAAAACGCCGTCGAGTATTTTGTGAGTTACTTCGACTACTACCAGCCGGAAGCCTACATTCCGCAGACCGACACGTTCATTGAGAAAGACTCGAGCATAAACGACGAGATTGAGCGTCTACGCCTTTCGGCGATGAGTTCGCTTCTCGCCCGGAGAGATGTGGTCGTCGTCGCAAGCGTCTCGTGCATTTACGGTGTCGGTGAAAAAAGCGACTTCGAGCAGATGGTCATTCGACTCGGCGTCGGTGAGGAGTTCGGTCGGCAACGCCTGCTGGCGCGTTTGGTTGAGATTCAGTACGAGCGTAACGACATTCAGCTCGAGCGAGGCCAATTCCGGGTGCGCGGGGATACGGTCGAGATTCGCCCGGCGGAAACCGAAGAGGGGATTCGTGTTGAGTTTTTCGGTGACGAGATTGAGCGCATTACTCAATTTGACCCGCTCACAGGCAGCACACTCGAACCGTTGCCGGGCGTTGTTGTCTTTCCAGGCAAGCAGTTCGTCACGCCGATGGAAAATATCAAACGCGCTCTCGTGACCATTCGAGACGAGCTTGGCTGCCGCGTCGCCGAGTTGGAGAAAAGCGGAAAGCTGCTCGAGGCCCAGCGTATCCGGATGCGCACCGAGTACGACCTTGAGATGATGCTTGAGGTTGGCTTCTGCTCCGGCATCGAGAATTATTCGCGCCATCTTAACGCCCGCCCGCCCGGCTCGCGCCCCAGCACGCTGATCGATTTTTTCCCAAAGGATTTCCTGCTGGTGATCGACGAGTCGCACGCCACCGTCCCTCAGATAGGTGGGATGTTTGCCGGTGATCGATCCCGCAAGACGGTCTTGGTTGAGCACGGTTTTCGCCTGCCCAGTGCCTTGGACAACCGGCCGTTGAATTTCACCGAGTTTCAGTCGCTCCAAAACCAGACGCTCTACCTCAGCGCTACGCCTGCCCAGCGCGAGATCGAGTGGGCCAAGGGCCAAGTGGTCGAGCAGATCGTCCGGCCGACCGGGCTTATCGATCCGCGCATCACTCTCAAGCCGCTCAAGGGCCAGATCGATGACCTCATCGAGGAGGCCCGAAAGTGTGTGGACGAGGGTGAGCGCGTGCTCGTCACGACATTGACCAAGCGCACCGCCGAGGAGTTGACCGACTACCTTGCTGACATCGGCGTTAAGGTTCGTTATCTACACAGCGACATTGGCGCAATCGAACGGGTCGAGATCTTACGATCACTGCGCCACGGTGAGTTCGACGTGCTCGTGGGCATCAATCTGCTGCGGGAGGGGTTGGATATTCCCGAGGTGTCATTGGTCGCCATCCTCGACGCGGACAAGGAAGGGTTCTTGCGCTCGACAACGAGCCTGGTGCAAACCGCCGGGCGTGCGGCGCGACACTTGAACGGGCGGGTGATCCTTTACGCCGACAAAAAAACGCGGAGCATCCGCGAGTTCTTGCGCATTTGCGAGTACCGCCGCAAACGGCAGATTACTCACAACGAAAAGCACGGCATCACGCCGCAGAGCGTAAGTCGCCCGATCGAGCAGCGCCTGGGAGACCGCTTCGGAGGTCAGCAGGCCAACGCGGCGACACTACGCGAGTCAATGGACGACATCGACGTTGTCGAGACCATTCGCGAACTGGAAAAAGAGATGATCGAGGCTGCGGAGAAACTGGAATTTGAAAAAGCCGCGCTACTGCGCGACCAGGTCAGCGAACTCAAAAACCTAACCGGCGATCGGGCGGGAAACGTCCCCAAGGCAAGCGCCGTTACCTACCTCACAAAAAAGAAAAATAAGTGAAAAAGCTGACCACATTCGCCAGGCGAAGCACCTGACTAGATTTGCTGGTTTTTGGATTCAAATGGGATGCTGTGCTCTTTTGAAATGAGATTGGCTGCAATGCGTCCGGATTCGTAGATCGTTGGCAGTCCGCTTCCCGGATGAGTTCCGCCGCCGACAAGATAACAGTTGTCCAACTCCTCAAATTTATTGCGTGGCCTAAAATAAAGCATTTGCGTAAATGAATGTGCGAGGTTGAAGGTGGCTCCGAATTGAATATTCATATCCTGCCATGTTTGAGGTGTGAATATGATTTCTTCACGAATATGATCTTCAAGGTCCGACATTTTAGCACGTTCTATAAGGGCTTTTATGACTCGATCACGAAAAGTTTTTTTCTCATTACTCCAGTCGATTTCAGACTGCTGGTTTGGGACTGGAACAAGGACGTAAACTGATGAATGACCTGCGGGGGCGAGTGTGTGATCCGTTACACTGGCGTTACGAACATAGAACGAGAGCTCCTCAGACAAAACCTTGTTTTCGAAAATATCCTGAATGTTACCTTTGTAATCTTCTGCAAAAAAAACTGTGTGATGAGGGAGGTCGTAAACCTTGTCAAGGCCAAGGTGCAGCATGAAGGTGGAGCATGAATACTCTTTGGAATCAATTTTTTCTGAGCTATATTTTTTGAGGATGTTTGGCGGGACAAGATTCTTCATGGCGTACCCAAAGTCGGCGTTAAGCACAGTTTCATCTGCAAGGATTACTTCTCCGTTTTCCAATTCAGCGCCGAGGACTTTTTTGTTCTTGATAACCAATTGTTTCACTGGAGTGTTCAAATGGATCTCAACCCCGTGTTCACGGCACACCCTTGACATAGCATCGGATATTTCGCTCAGCCCACCGATAGTGTGGTAGACGCCAAATGCATGTTCTACGTATGGAAGAATTGCAAATGCACCAGGGCAATCCCAGGCTGACATGCCCAGATATTTTGACTGGAATGTGAATGACAGTTTTAGTTTTTCGTCTTTGAAGTAGTCTCCAAGCACACCGATTAAAGATCGCCCTATTGAAAGATTAGGAGCAGCTTTTATGAATTCCTTGGAAAAGTATTGCTTGAAGGAGGCGTAATCCTTTTGAAGGCAAGGGTACATCAAATCAAAGCGGCGTTTTTCTGCAGTCATGAAACGGTCATATCCATCCCTGTTGCCGGGGAAAGCCTGATCCATTTGCTGGAGCATTGCTTCTCTTTGAGTCGTCGGTTCTAGCCTGACATCATTGAATTGAAGCCGGTACATAGGCTCCAGTCTCGCCAGTTTTAGATAGTCATCAATATTTCGCCCAGCTTCCATGAAGACTTCATCGAGGATGAATTTCATCATCAAGAAAGTTGGGCCGACATCGAACTTGTACCCGTTACGAATAATGGCGGCATTGCGCCCGCCGACTCGATTAGATTTTTCGAATAGCCGAACTTTAAAACCCCTACGGGCGAGTAGCATTGCAGTAGTCAACCCTCCTGGGCCTGCACCAACGATGTTGACGCTAGCATGCTCTCTTTGACTTCCCATCAAGATCTGAACGCAGGTTAAGCTTTGGAGTAAACCACCGCGCCTTGGTTGGTGAACTCGGCGGACTTTTCGCGCATGCCTTCCTTCAGGGCCTCCTCCTCGGTGTAGCCTTTTTCGGTGGCGTATTTTCGGACGTCCTCGGTTATTTTCATCGAGCAGAAGTTGGGGCCGCACATGCTGCAGAAGTGCGCGGTTTTGGCGCCGTCGGCAGGGAGTGTTTCGTCGTGGAATTCTCGCGAGCGTTCCGGGTCGAGGCCTAGGTTGAACTGGTCCTCCCAGCGGAACTCGAATCGCGCCTTGCTCAAGGCATTGTCGCGGAACTGTGCGCCGGGGTGGCCCTTGGCCAAGTCGGCGGCGTGCGCGGCGATTTTGTATGTGATGACGCCTTCCTTTACGTCCTGTTTGTTTGGCAGGCCAAGGTGTTCCTTGGGCGTGACGTAGCAGAGCATCGCACAGCCGTACCAGCCGATCATCGCCGCGCCGATGCCGCTGGTGATGTGATCGTAGCCCGGGGCGATATCGGTCGTGAGTGGGCCAAGCGTGTAGAACGGCGCCTCGTCGCACCACTCGAGCTGTTTGGTCATGTTGTCGTGGATCATGTGCATCGGCACGTGGCCGGGGCCTTCGTTCATCACTTGCACGCCAAGCTCCCACGCTCGCCGGGTCAGGTCGCCTTGCACCTTGAGTTCGGCGAACTGAGCCTCGTCGTTGGCGTCGGCGATGGAGCCGGGGCGGAGGCCGTCACCGATGCTGAAGCTCACGTCGTAAGTAGCGCAGATTTTGCAGATGTCATCCCAGTGTGTGTAGAGGAAGCTCTCGGTGTGATGTGCGAGGCACCATTTGGCCATGATCGAGCCGCCGCGGCTGACGATACCGGTCAGGCGCTTGGCCGTCAGTGGCACGAAGCGAAGAAGAACACCGGCGTGGATGGTGAAGTAGTCGACGCCCTGCTCGGCCTGCTCGATGAGTGTGTCGCGGAAAATCTCCCAAGTCAGATTCTCGGCTTTGCCGTCTACCTTTTCGAGCGCCTGGTAAATCGGCACGGTGCCGATCGGGACGGGTGAGTTGCGGATGATCCATTCGCGGGTGGCGTGAATGTTTTTGCCGGTGGAAAGATCCATGACATTGTCGGCGCCCCACTTGGTTGCCCATCGCATTTTCTCGACCTCCTCTTCGATGCTCGACGCGACGGCGGAGTTGCCGATGTTGGCGTTGATCTTGACGAGGAAATTGCGGCCGATGATCATCGGCTCGGCTTCTGGGTGGTTGATGTTAGAGGGGATGATGGCTCGGCCTCTGGCCACCTCGTCGCGGACAAATTCAGGCGTAATCTCGTCGGGGATACTCGCACCCCAGGGGTTGCCGGGATGCTGGTGGGCCAGCGAGTTGGCCGGAGCTTGGCCAAGCGCTTGGGCGTCCTCTCGGAGCTTGGCCAAGCCCATGTTTTCGCGGATGGCGATGTGCTCCATCTCCGGCGTTATGGTGCCCTGTTTCGCATACCAATACTGGGTGACAGGATGGCCGGCGGAGGCGCGGAGCGGCTTGCGCCTGAGCCCCGGGAACTCAGTCAACCGGTTGGCTTTGTCGCGTTGGGTAGCGTGGTCGGCGTGGACGTTTGAGAGGTAGCCGTTGTCGAGCGGCTTGGCTATGCGGCCGTCATATTCCTCGACGTCGGCGCGGTCGCGGATCCATTTGTCGCGCAAGGCAGGTAGTCCTTTTGTGATATCGCCGTCAAAATCGGGGTCGCCCCACGGGCCGCTGGTGTCGTACACGCGCACCGGTGCGTTATCCTCGATGGCGCCGCTGAGTGACTTGGTGGGGCTTTGGGAGATTTCACGAAACGCCACGCGGACGTCGGGATGGATTGTGCCGTTGACGTAAACCCGCTTTGAGTTGGGTAACTGGTCCTGGCTTGACGGTTCGAAGGAATCGGTTGATGCGATCATTTTTCTTGGAGAGAACTGGAAAGTCTCCCCCGTTCACTTGGGGGGAAAGTCAACCCAGAGTCGGACACTGTCAAGAAACTACCAGCTTGGGTGCTCCGGTAGGCTGGAGTCGAACTCGGCAAACAATTTTGCCTCGTAGTCGCCGGCGAACGTGCCCTCGAAAAAGCGGTCAAGAGCCTCGCCGTGAAGGCGCTCCCATGACGACTCCTCTTGACCAGGTAGGATTGGGTAAAACAGCACGCCGTTGGCCTTGGCCGCTTTATGGTCGCCCGGCGCATCGCCGATCATGAGCACTTTTTCCGGAGGGTACTTGCCTGCGGCAGCGAACTGGATGTGCTCGGTCTTGGTCCCCATTCCCTGTCCGGCGATTGCCTTGACGAACTTGGTGATGTCGTGTTCGTCCCACTCGCGCTCGAGCGCGTCGCTGGGAGTTTGCGAGATGACCATCATGTCCGCTCGGCCAAGCGCTTTGGCCAGGCACTCGCGAACGAGCGGGAAAGGTGGTACGCCGTGGACGATGTCGGCGATGTGTGCATTGACGCCGTCAGACCAATCCTTGACCGGAACCAAGTCGTTGTTGCCGCCCGCGACCTCGGCGGCGAGAGTGGCGTTGCCGAGCTTGGTTTCGCGCGCCATCCACTCGTTGAGTGCGGGGTGGCTTGGAACGTTGACGTTGCGGGCCTGCACCTCGGGTCGCTCGCGGAGCAGTTCAAGCGAGCGGACCATGGCTGGGAAGCGGTTGGTGCCCCGAGTCTTTGAGTAGAGGTTCACGAACTCCCACACCTGCCGGGCATATTTGCTGACTGCCTGCAGTCTGTTGTGTTTCACGAACATCGGTACGAAACATTCCTTGTGCTTGATCTCCATTGAGTCAAACACACAGCCATCGGAGTCAATGCCTATGAAAAAGTCGCTGTCGGGCTGAAAGTCGCGGAGGACTTGTGCGGGGTCGCTCATGCTCAAGCGTTGTAAGTGGAGGAGGAGACGTTGCCGCCGCGGCCGGTCCAGTTTGTGTGGTGAAACTCGCCGCGCTCGCGGTCTATCCGCTCGTAAGTGTGTGCACCGAAATAATCGCGTTGAGCCTGCAAGAGGTTGGCGGGGAGCGTCTCGCTGCGGAAGGCGTCGAAGAAGCTGAGTGCGGTCGAG
>MPLU02278981.1_pt1 | contig 15045 bp, 14 predicted proteins | sample 1617381 | NCBI WGS metagenome assembly MPLU02 (sample SAMN05944801, study PRJNA350692) | marine metagenome | biome: marine; feature: ODZ; material: water; isolation source: 90 m water sample filtered on 0.2 um supor filter | place: Pacific Ocean | collected 2012-04-08 | depth 90m m
CTGACTTACGTGTCGATTTGGCCATTAGTAATAACCTCCACTGCTACTACTAGAACTGCTCGAACTGGAACTAGAACTAGAACTTGTGCTAGTGCTACTTGTACTAGACACAGTTGCAACAGTGGATGTTGTACTTGTTGGAGTCGCTGATGTTACTACTGTGCCTGTGGATTTAAGTTTGTCAGCTGATACTGAAGATATAATTTCTATGTTATCTACTGTAGCAGACGAAATCAATATTTCATTGTCCTCTGAATTAATCTGAAACAAAGAACCAAAAGCATTAGTAGATTGTGCAGGAACAAGAATAACACTCAGCAAGTCTGGCGCTAAAGCATTATGAATGTATGCCGCTAATTCAGTAAAATAAAATGTATCACCAAAATCCCAAAGCTCTAAAGAAAAATACGTATCTATGGCTTCTACAACTGATGACTTAATTTGATTGTCAGAAATATTTGCTTGTGGATTTTTTACAACTTTAAACTGTGCTTGTAATTCGTCCTCTGCCCCTGGTCCAAATAATAATCTGTACTCACCAGGATTAATAACCACTTCGTCTGACACACTTTTGTATTGGTCTAATGATGCCAAGTATGACGTTTCTAAATCAAATATTGTAGGAGCAGTTGGTCTTGTAGTTGCTTGACTTTTTGATAACCATTGCCTTAGTGCAATGTCATATGCTTTGGTCATTACATACACATCAATTAAATTACTTACAGCAGGATCTATTCTTCTTGATCTTGGTGCACCATGTTTGTAATTGTATATTAAATCTTGTCTACCTTTTTTAGCTGTGTATCCAGTAACAGCAGATAATAGACCTGTGCTTTCAGTATATTTTTTAAATGTACCAGTTGATAAACCTAAGTCATAAAAATAAAATAATTGTCCATCTGGATAAATTGTTTTGTCCGTAATATCACCTTCATATTGTGTTACTATAAAGTTGCTGTTAGATATTGGATTGTCTTGTGTAATATTGTTTTCTGTAACTTCTTGGAAGAATATAAATTTGTTAGCAACATCCGAGTCTGGTGCAACTATCAGTTCAAACAAGTCTGGATTGTCTACAACGCCATCATCATCTACGTCAAAAAATCCTACTTGAACTTTTCTGCTGTCTACGTATCCATCAGATGATAAAATAGTTTTTACAATAGCCCAATCATAATCATATGTTAAGTTTGACACAAAGTCAGGTTGTGTGTTAGATTTAAGTATTCTAATTCTATCTTTGATTGTAGCACCTGTGGTTGGATCATTTATTTTAACTGATTCATCAAAATAAAATTTGTTTCTAGACATGGATTCAAAAGTATATTTTGTAACTCTATAATACACAGAGTAAGAAATGCCGTTAGTCTCAAATCTCAAAAGCCAACTTGCATCTAAACTACCACTAGTTGTATCTAATTGATTTGATAAGCTGTAATCACCAGTGTTTAGATCATCTTGTTTAATAATATACCAAGTTCTTGTGTTATAATTGTATCCAAGTCCAAAATTGTTAAAAGCCTCAACTTCGTCAATTATTAATTTTTCCAAAGCTGTAGTAATAGTAACATCATATTGTGGTATAATTTCACTTAATACTGCTGTATCAGGTACCAAATCATTTAACACAATTGGTCCTGTACCATCTGCTAGGTTACCTAAACCACCATTGCTACCATCTCCTTCTACAGATACAACTTTAGTCCACAATACATCAGTGGTATCTGGACCAGATGTGCTTGTCAACGTTCCGTTTGTTTTGTGTATAAACTTTCCTGAAGGTGGTGTAAATTTTATCAATGCATCTTTAGTGATGTATCTTAAATTTGATGTTGATGCTGTACCAACACTTAATGCATTTGTTTCTTTAAAGTATCCTGTAGTTTGATTAGTAGTGAAAGATGTTTTGTTCCAAGTTCTATTACTACCACCTAACTGCCTACTACCATTGTCATAAAAGAATTGTCTAACTGCTGACGATTTCATTTTGTCTAACAAATCGCCAACAATAACTTTTCTTACATCATCTCTAGTTGTGAATTGAAAATCAAATGATTCTGATGTAGTGTCTACATACAGCATTCCTTCATCTGACACAATGTCAGTTGCTGAATATACTCCTGTAGGATCTTGAATATCTAAAAATCTTGAAATGCCACTGCCTGCACGAGCCTGTGCTTTTAATTTTGCAATGGATGGGTTTTGTAGTTTTGGAACAATTTGATAATCTTCTGCTGTAATCATTCTATTGTTTGTATAGTATGATTGAGGCGCATTAGTTCTAATATCCCTAAGTGTTTCTGAAGCTGATGCATTTGTAACAGTAGTTTGTAAACTGCCAGTAATTGTTATGGTGTTAACTTGCCCATTAGTTGAAAGATATTCAACGTCAATAGCAACATTTTGCATGTTGGTTGGTTGTATAAAATATGTTAAACCATTGCTTTGTCTAAATGCACATCTAAAATTACCTTGTGGCAACGTGCCATACACACCATCTGAAAATACTAAATCAATTTGATCATTAGTTTTAGTTACCACAGCAAATTGATTGTTAATATTATTTTCCAGTGAATTGTAAATTACGTTGTTACCAGTGATAGCAGGTACTTTTTCCCACCTTTGGTCAATTACTCCAGCATCATCTAGCTTGTATAAAAATACATCATCATTGTTGATGTTGTTTTGGTCAACAGTGACCACTGTATTTGGAGCAGTGTTTGTCACACTGAAATCTTGTTGAGCTAAACTACCTTGTTTAAAGTGCATGAAATATCCTGTGTTACTAGAACCAAAACCTCTACTATCATTTTTGTAAATTAAACTCATAGAGTTTCCTGGTATTGGTGGTTCTTCGTATAAGAATGACTCGCCAATAAATGAACTAGGCACTATTTCAAATTCCATGCTTATTCCGTTTATGTTTTTAGAAAAAGGATAAACTGGTGCATCTAAATTGGTTGCATTTAATCTGTACATTTCTGTAACAATACCTGCAATAGTATCTTGTGCAAGAGGTTTACCTACAAATTGTTCTTTTGGCATAGATGCATTAAGCACTGTATTAAATTGTTCTAACCAATTGTCATTTGTGATATCGTTCCACAATATTGGAGTATTTGCTAAATCTTGTCCGGCTGAATCAAACACAGATTCAGTAGTTGTTATTGAATCTATTTTTAAAAATCCAGATCCAGCAACATTACGTTTTGGTTGGTATGATATCAGTCTTGCTAAACGCAACACTGATTCTTTTCTTTCTGCTAGATCAATAAAGTTTTCTCTAGCATTTAGATCAACTCTGTAAGAAATAGATTGTGCTATGTAGGCAATCAAATCAATTAATGCAACATATTCTGATGATTCTATGAAATCATTGAAAGATTCTGCATAGTTAAGTTTGATGTAATCGATCATTGTACGTCTTATGGTGTCAAAATCATAAGACTTGAAATCAGACTGTGTAAAAGTCCTATAAATCCTTTGCCATGTACGATTGGCAAGTAATGAGTTTTGTCGATTGGTTGATGCCATTAATCGTATTTATTGATTATATTATGTGGTATGTTAATTGATCTGGTTAGCAGAATAAAAAGTTGAGCCACTTGTGAGTAACCCTTGATTGTCATCAAATAATAGATCCAGTGTTTCACCTATGCTGTAGTAAACATATATCAAACTTATACGTATTTGTAATCCATGTTCATATTCATCAACAGATATCGAATCTAACTCTACTCGCGGGTCGTAATTAACCACATTTTCGACATCAGTTATGATTGAATTTTTAGTGTCTTCATCCATCGGATCAAACAGATGAGACCATATATCAACACCAAAGTCAGGATTTTCTAATTTTTCGCCCTTGCGTATGTTGAAATGATTGAGCAAATCTTGTTTTACAAGCTCAAGATCATACACTTTTGGATCTTTAAAGTCGCGACCTTGCGTTGAAAAACCAGAAAATACTTGACTTCGTAGTTTTTTACCCGAAGTTTTTTTATCTTTATACGTTACTAGTGCCATTATTTCCAAGGACGGCCAGCAAATAAACCTTTTGAATTGCTGTTATTTTTAATGCCTTTATTATTGCTTGGCGTATACAACGTTGGTAGTCTACCTTTAACAAGTGTTGACGTTCTACCATCTGCCTCACGTTTATCTTTAGCCGCGGCAAGTTTTGCCTCTTGTCGTTGTCTTTTATAAGTTAATGTTGATATTCCATTAGCGGCCATGCTAATATTTATTCTCTACTATTAGTCAATTCTTGTTGCATTTTGAAGTGCTATTATATTCCAGCCAGTGGATCCATACATCAATTGGACATTGTCATGAACATTGTTGAATCTTATTGCTGTCCACCCCACAAGGTTGTCTGGAGTGATGGTGGCATTGCCACCATCTACCTTCATTATGATTATTTTAACTTGTCCTTCTGTACCATCTGCTAATGTATAAGCATCTGTTCCAGTTGTTGTAATAAATGTGACTCCTGAGGTTAAATCGATTGCGCCTGGACCAGTAATATTTTGCACAGTTCTGAAATTTTGTTGAAGATGTGTGAAATTGGCATCCAGTTCTGCATAGGTTAGTGCCGATCCTTTGGTTTCACGTAAAGTTATTGTCATGTTGTTGCTCCATCATTGTTAAAATAAACTCCTGCATACGCAGAAAATATAGTAGATGAGTCAGCTGTAGATGAGTCATCTACATTGGCTGGATTGTCTTCTACATAATCCAAAGCCATATAGTTGAATAAATTTTGTTCTGATTCACTGGGTGTGGTTTCAAACACATAGCACTGATCAATCAATGCCTGTTTGGCAGTTGAATCACTTTCAGCGGCTATCTGTGCCAACAGTGTTGCATAATCGGGATTAGCCATTTGCTATTACATCTCCGGATCCGGTTGCGGCACGATTTGGTACCCACGAAGTGTGGCCGCCTGTGGCATCACCTTGACGATGAACAGCTTTGCCTTCTGCAAACACATTAGGAGAACCTGCTGTGGCAGGATCGCCACAAGCTGTCGTATCATCTATTCTAACTGTTTTAGCGCCATTAGTAAAAACTGTTGCGGCTCCTGTTGCATAAGGAGTCTTATGAAATGGGTTAGGAGTTGGCGAAGCGTGTCCAACGTGTTTATCTGTTCCTACTCTAACTATTCCTGGCATATTATTCCTCTTCTTTCCTTTTGTCTGGTCTTTCTCTATCTGTCATTTCTGCTGTGGCAAATTTTTGCCTTTTGTTTTCATGATTTGCATACGGTTCTCGTGTTGGAAGTCTTTTAACTATTGATTTTGGATCAGGCTCAGTTTCACTGCCATTTGGAATACGTTCATTATCGTATGTGTCCAGCTGTGCAATTACCTCAGACAATGATGCTCCTACTACATTTGCAGATACTATGCCAGAATTAAAATTAATATCACCATCACTGTCTAGTGATATAGATGATGTTCCAAACATTTTGAAGTTTGTGCCAGTTTCAATCAGTCCATTTGCTGTTGCATATACTTTAACATCTGCACCAGCTTCTACATGAAAATTATTTGTTGCATACAAAGAATGATCATTTTCTGCTTTGATTTTAATATCTCCACCTGCATCATCTGTATCTTTGTGAGCATACATTTCGATGTTTACACCATCCAAATGCAACCTTCCAGATGTAAGTGATGGGTCTGAATTTTTAATTTCGTTTTCATTATTTCCTATAGCTTTAACGTTAACGTTTCGACCTGCCTCCATGTTGATATCACGTTCTGCTCGCATGTTAATATCACTGTTGGTGTGTATGCTAACAGAATCATCTGCATGAATATCTATTTTGCCATCAGCAGTAAATTCAATCCAAGCAGTACCTGAACTGTTTGTGATGTACACTAAACTTTCTGAATTGTGTAATAATATCTGTGCACCAGAACGTGTTCGCAATCTGATCAATTCATTTTCAATAGTGCCCACATCTTTTGTGCCTTCACGTTTTACTGGCGTACCGTCATCCATTACAAATTGGTGGCCACCTAATCTTGAATGTGCCGCTTTCTTCCATGCAAATTCATCTCCAGCATCATCATAAATTTTTCCATGCCTGTTGATGGATTCACGTTTTTCAAATACTTGTTGTCCTTCAAAATCTATAGGTCCTGGTGTTGATATACCAAACACCTGCGATGGTGTTTCTCTCCTTGCACTAGATGAGGTTAATCCACGAGTATCATCTTTTGCAAGGCCTTGGTTGACTAATGTTTCTGTCATTGGTACATGAATAGGTTTAATGGTGTTCACTTTGTCTTCACGTGGATTTGTATTAGTAACAATTGGATTCACTTTAGCTCTTCTTTGAGCTTCAGTTGTAGGCACATTTGTTAGTCCCAACTCATCTTTGTATTTTTTTTCTTCTTCTTTAGAACCAACAAACTTTTGACCTGATGCTATGCCAGGTACCATTTGATTCATGTTTTCTTCAGGAATACAACCAATCCAATAACCTTGGTTAATTTGGCCGTTTGCAAACATAACCAAAACTTTGGTATCAATATCTGGTGGTACCATCCAAAAACCATATGATTTTTGTGTGAATTTATACTGTGGTAATGCTGTTGCTGTTTCAGACAATGGCGTTTGCCCCGCAAATGGCGAACAATAATTTACAGCAATAGCTTGGTCATAAAAATTACGTTTTCTTGGGTCAAAGTTTCCATGTAGGTCGGGTATAAACACAAACAACCTTCCGTTGCGATTTACATCAGTTGCACTTTTGATATAACCAATATACGGTCCTGGATTTGCTTTGACTTTGTCAATGATTGACTGACTTTGTGCGTGTTTGTTAATAGCCATATTTTATTTTATGTTTATCCGTTATGCCGTTCCTGCCCTTATGGTATTTCCGTTGCCATCTAGAATTGGTTTACCTCCGTTTTTGTGTTTGAGAATGCCGCTTTTTGGTTTCACATAGTTTGGAGAATCTGGATTGTATTTTCCGTTGCCAGGTCCTAAATCTTTAAAGGCATTGTGTGCTGATGCAAAAATATTATTAGTAGAGCCTTTTGTAACATTACTAGATGTTTTATCTCCTTCAGGTTGTAGTGGAAGTGATCCTTTGTCCCATTTCTTCTGGGCGCCGTTCATGTCATATTGTTTATTATTAATATTACTGTTTGGCTCTGGATCATCATTAAATTCGATTGATATCAATGGCAAAGGTTGCATGTCTGGGCCAACATTACGCTTTTCCATTTGTGATTGGTTACTCTTTCCTGAAATACGTTTGTCTGTGGGCTGATATCTTGCTCGCACCATTTCTAACACTGTGGTGTATACTCCGTCAGCAAATCTGTTTTCAGCTAAGAACACTTTGTATCTGCCTGAGAACCATGATGCACTTTTACCTTTAAGTTTAAATAATCCTGTGGCATCATCAATGTCTACAGGTGGATTGTAATTCAATAGAATGTACTGTTCGTATTCGTCTGGTTGCACTGATCCATGTTTGTCAATGTTACGTGTTTCAGGCACAAAAGTATTTGCAAAGGATTTGTTGCTGGCTCCTTTGTGCTGTATCCAACACGGATCACCTAATATTTCCATACTTACAGCAATTAAATCCGCTGTTGGATCTTTTATTACATTCTCAAATATTCTGCTGAACTCTTTGTGTTCGTGTTTGTTTTGAACTATTAAATCATCTGTGTTTGTGTCTTGCACTTCTCTTGTTATTTGAGAAATATCTTGTTTTGCATTGTTTACATGAGTTGGTTGTTTATCATAACTAGCTGGATTACCGTCGGGCCTATCTGATCCTATATTAAAACCTGTGTCATTGCTAGATCCATCTGCTGTATATGGTATACCTTGGTAATATGCAAACTTATAATCGAGACTAAAATCTAATACATCACTGTTTGCGCCTGTGTGAATATAATTGTACACTCTAGTTGGTGCAGTGATTCCAGCTTCAACTGCCTGCTTATCAAAATAAGACGATGACACATCTTGAGTACGTAAAATGTACATGAATTGATAGCAAGGACGATTGTTGCCATTGTCACCTAACAGTATACGCATTCTGTGAAATATTCTTCCTATCTGTAAAAATCCATTAGCATCCTTAGGTTTTCCATCTTGGTCAAATTGATCTTGATAAAACTCACTTGCTCTAATTACTTCTTCAAGAAACTGTTGAATAGACGTGCCTTTTGGAACTGTAATCTGCCTTACATTAACTACTGGAACCCCAGGAACGTTTGTATGTGAAAAATTTAAGATGTTACGTGTTTCTGATTCATTTATATCGTAATTGACCGGAGATTTCAAAAGTTTTTCTGTGCAATCTACAACTTTCAATACATGTTCATCAGGTTGCAATACTTTAGTTAATGCTTGTTGCTGTTTGAGTACTAAGTTATATTCATCAAAAAAACTTTCAATAATTTCTTGTACGTTTTTTCCTTTGCATGTTACCGATTCATGCAGTATGCTGTGTACTTCTGTAGCCGCTAACTGTTGAGCAGGCACTGCCTGTACTTGATACGTGGTAACACCAGCTTCAACATTTAATTCTACTGAGTAAAAATGTAAAAAGATTGATCTGCCTGTGCCTGGAATTGTCTTTGCTGATGGTTTGCCATCGTCATCATATCCTTTGAATTCTATGTCTAACCTATACACTGCTTTCAAATGATTTGTATAACCCATTTTTCCTGAGGCGAGTAAAAGTGCATCAATAAAATCTGTACCATATGGTTCCACTACATCAAACACCACTTGGTACACTGAGCCTAAACCTGCTTGTTGAGTTGGAGAAACAGTATTCCTAATAACCAAATTGTTGATGTAATAATCATTAGCTAATGGGCCTGATCCTTGTTTAGGTTTGCCACCACTTTTTAAAATCATCTCACCACCTGCAAACTGTCTACCTATGTTAAACATAGAAGGAGACACACAACTCAAAGTAATATTATAGTTGTATGGCTCATAATCATGCAACTGATTTTTGTAAAGGTCTATTTCTTTTTCTTTCTCTGCATCAACGTTGCTTGTAGTTTTGCTCGCTTCATTTTTTGTGCCATCACCACCAGCTTCTTTTTGAGTGGTGGTTTCATTTTTAGATTTTACTGCTTCTGATGTTTCAGAAGTTTTAGTCGCATTGCCTTTGGGTTGATTATCGCCTTTTGTATCTTTGGCTGTGGTTGCGTCGGTGTTGTAATTTTTCTTCAACTCCTTGTCCATGCCTGCATTGGCTTGATTTAATTGTGATGAGAATCTGCCCCACTCGTCTTTAGCATGTCCAAATAGCCCCATTTTTTGTTTGCCGGACATGTTATACTCCTAAATATTTTTCTAATGTGGGCTTTTTTGGAATCCTTATTTCAGTTCCTGTTGTGAATGAATAAATTGGATCTGTGATAGTGTCCATGTTTCTGTGCATAAAAACCCACCATAGCTTAGATGATCCATATAAATCATGTGCAAGTAGGTCAGGCCTAAATGCATAAAAGCTGTCTATTTCATACAACAAATCATCTGGCTCGAAAGCAAATAATTTTTTGTTTAATATGTCTAGAGATTCTTGTCCTTGTACTGTGTCTGAATATGGAGACGTGCTTTGATATAATACTTCAGCCATTAAATGAACCCATCATTGGTTAATTTGCCAGCGGCAAACGATTTTAAATTAAATTTATTTGAAATTTTGTTTCTTGAGTAAACTGGTAAACATGTAACCGCAATCAAAGAATCAGTTGGCACATAGTTGATAGATCCTCCACCACCACCATCGCCGTCAGCTTGACCGCCTTTTATCCTTTGCTGACTCCTGCTTGGTCCTTTGCCTTTACGCTTGGATGATTTTGATGTCTTACCTCCACCTGATGCTGTTGGCACAGCCACACTTATATAATCCACAGCTTCTCTTAGTTCAACGTTAAAGTTGGTTACTACAACTGGGACATCTTTGTATACAAAATCTCCATATCCGTTTAATCTGCATATAGGTGGTGGGTTGCCTTGATTAGCGCCTTTACCATAATACATTTTAGTTACTGTGCGTAGAAAATGCAACGTGCCTAACCAATTGTGTCCTGAATCTTGATCAGACACTGGAAAAGCTCCCGAAATTGTGATTTGATCTACTTGAGAATTTTGATATGCATAATATGGATAGTTGTTGTGTATCACGCCTCTGCTGTCATAATTTGCAGAGTGTGACATGTTAATAAAAGGCGTAACAGGCCAAACTATGCCTTTGTTTTGCATTATAGCCAAACTTGCTCCTGGTGATCCAGCAAATAATTGAGCAAAAGTGGCTCCTGGTAATGATAATTTTACACGCCAATCTTCAGTTGCTCCTGGTGATCCTACATTTGATGACAATGATGATCCTCCACTAGAAAATAGTCCACCAATTGGTAGTCCTGCTTGAGACAAGCGTGTTGCTACTGCACCTAAGGCGCCATTTACAAAATCAGAACCTTGTTTAGCATTACCACTGTGTGAACTGTTTGAATTGCCCTGTTTAGCACTGCCACTAGTGTTGGCTCCTTTTGTAATTTGGCCAGTGCTTGGATCGTAATTAATTCCCATGAAGGTCTCCTAATAATATTTATTGCATAAATTAACGTGATAGTTTATAATAAGATTATGGCAACAAAATACCTCAATAATAAAGACATGCTCAAGCAAATTCACCTGAGTAAAGCAACATATTGCGAATATATCACAGAAGAAGGCAGAGATCACGATATTATATTACCTTCTGTAAGTAAAATTAACATACGTACTACAGCTGAAGGCAAAAGATTAAGAGCAAAACGTTTAGAAAAACTGACTGGCGAAAAGCACGATCCTAAAAAAATACTGAAACACGAAGTTATCTTCCGCATAATGACATTTGATCATATTCCAAATTCAAATAGAAAAGCAAAACCAAAAAACATAGCAGAATCAAAAGCAAAATGTAACTTTCCTCCATTTCAACATTGGAAATATACTGAAGACAATGAACTTATATGTGTGGGTAAATCACACTGGAAGGGCGGATTGCAAAATGGCAAATTTTCAATTGATCATGGTAGAATGACTAACGACCTTGCAAAGATGTTTTTGTTGTTAACACAACGATATGGCACTCGAGGCAACTGGCGTGGATACACTTACAATGACGAAATGCAAGGACAAGCACTGATGCAACTATCACAGATTGGTTTACAGTTTGACGAATCTAAATCAGAAAATCCTTTTGCATATTACACTGCCGCAATCACAAATTCATTCACAAGAATACTAAATGTTGAAAAGAAAAATCAAGCACTACGTGATGATATCTTGCAAGAAAACGGCATGGCTCCATCACACACAAGACAGCTTGAATGGGAAATACAACAAAAAGCTGAACGTGAAGCCGCTGAGAAAAAAGGCTAAGTTTTTATCCAATCAAAAATAATTTGTGCAAACTTGTTATGCACTTTAGGTCCTAAATGTATGCCATCAGACGCAAAATCTTTTTTCAGTAAACAATTTGATATTGCAGTTTTACAAATGTTGTCAGTAGGCAATTTGCGTTCTATAAGAATATCAATATCAGATTGCTCAGCAATAAAGTGATACACCTTGGTATTGTTTACTTTGGCCCAATATTCAGCAAAAAACATATTGTTGTAAAAATGTGCAATGTTCATATCTGTTGTATTATTGATTATGTGTTGTATCAATGATCTATCTCTACGTTCTGTAGCCACTAAAGATTTCGGACGGTCATTGGTTATATCATAATGATTTCTTCTAATAAAATTTGGCCATAAAATTATTACAGCTTGTGGAGATTGTAAACGTGATAAAGAATACAATGTACGAACACACTCTTCTCCGCTTATTCCTGGTTTGGAAAAATTATAAATTTTTTTGTCCAGCAATTTTTCCAATTGGTCTGAAAACCGTTGTCCTTCATCCATAGACAATCCATATGTATGACTGCAACCTAGCACAAAATATTCATCTGCAGAAATATTATCTATACTGTGTGTACGATACCCTTGTGCATTACAATCATAGTCAGGATTGGGCTGAATGGTTATGATTGTATCTTTGTAAAATCCATGTTGCATTATTAAAATAATTATAGTACAATAAAAAACAATATGCAAACATTTAAACGTGCGGCAGTGTTTGGAGATATACACTTTGGCAACAAAGGCAACTCAAGACAGTTCAACGAAGACTGCGATAGATATGTAGACTGGTTCATTAACCATGCTAAACAACAAGGTTGTGAAACATGTATATTCCTAGGTGATTGGCATCATCAACGTGCTACTATTAATATTACAACACTACAACACTCATTAAAAAATTTAGAAAAAATTGCCAACGCATTTGAGCAAAATCATTTTATTGTTGGTAACCATGACTTATATTACAAAGATTCAAGAACAGTAAATTCAATTGAATTTGCAAAGCACATTAAAAATTTAAACGTTATTCTGGAGCCGTACTATACAGACGATTGTGCGTTTATACCGTGGCTGGTTTCAGATGAATGGAAGCAACTCAAAGAATTACCAGCAAAGCCGTACGTGTTTGGTCACTTTGAGTTGCCTTACTTCTTGATGAACGCAATGGTCAGTATGCCGGATACTAACGAAATCAAAGCTGAGGATTTGCATCATCATGGCTATGTGTTTTCTGGACACTTTCACAGAAGGCAAGTCAAAGGCAACATACATTACATAGGCAACGCTTTTCCACACAACTATTCAGATGCAAATGATTTCAAACGTGGGTACATGGAAATTGAACATGGCAGTGATCCTGTGTATCACGATTGGCCAGACATGCCAGTATATCAAAACTTATTGTTAAGTGAAATACTGCACAATACATCAATTTTGAAAAAACGTGGTTATGTAAAAGTTGATATAGACACAGACATTACATACGAAGAATCAAACTTTATCAAAGACACATTTATTGGACAATACAAATTACGTGAAATGACATTCATACAACAACGAGATATCACACAGTATGACTCAACTGAAGTTGCAAAAGCATTTGAATCTGTAGATGAAATTGTACACAATCAAATATTAGCTGTAGATTCAGATCACTATGACAAAAACTTATTGGTGGAAATTTATAAAAATTTATGATCAAACTTAAAACACTAACTGTTAAAAATTTTATGAGCGTGGGCAATGTTACCCAAGCAATTAATTTTGAAGGACATGATCTTACATTGGTGCTTGGACAAAACATTGATCTTGGCGGTGATGATGCAGGATCAAGAAATGGTACAGGAAAAACCACTATACTAAACGCATTATCATTTGCACTATTTGGCGATGCACTTACTAATATAAAACGTGACAATCTTGTAAACAAAACAAATGAACGCAACATGATTGTTTCGTGCGAATTTGAAATAGACAGCAAAAAATACAAAATTGAACGCGGACGTAAACCAGCTCTCATAAAATTTTATGTAGATGGCGTAGAAGAAACTGATGACGAAGCACAAGGTGATTCACGTGAAACACAAAAAGATATCACACGTATTATTGGCATGTCGCACATTATGTTTCAAAACATTGTTGCATTGCACACATACGCACCACCATTTTTTGGCTTAAAAGCAAGTGAGCAAAAAGACATCATAGAGCAACTGTTAGGTATTACAATATTGAGCGAAAAAGCTGAAATACTCAAAGAAGAAACAAAAAGCACAAAAGAAATAATCAAAGAAGAAGAAATAAGATTAGATGAGGTAGAACGCAACAATGAAAAAATACAATCATCGATAGATGCACTAGAACTTAGACAAAGTGCATGGAACAACCAAAAACAAGAAGATATCAGTAAACTAACAACTTCATTAGAAGAGCTAATGAAAGTTGATATACAAGATGAAATAGAACGACACAAAAAATTAGATTCTTACAACGAAAACTATGAAAAGAAACGCACATACGAACGTGAACTTGCAACTGTTCAAACTGCTGTAAAACAAAGCACAAAACAACTTACAGATATATTAGAATCTATTAAAAAGACTGAAAACAAAACATGTCCAACATGTGGTGGCACAATGGAAGATGGCAAACATCAATCAATGCTATCTAAAATGCAAGATGATCGCAAACAGTTTGAAACATACATTGAAGAATTAGTCACACAAGAAACAAACTTAACAAGCAAAATTAAATCAATTGGCGATTTAGATCAACCAGACACATATTACGAAACAGCACAAGAAGCCTACAAACACGAAACAACTGTTGAATACTTAGGACAACAACTTGAAGCAAAAACTACAGAAATTGATCCGTATGCAGAACAGATTAAAGAATTGCGTACCAGTGCAGTACAAGAACTATCCTATGAAAAAATGAACAGTTTGAGAAAACTTTTAGATCATCAAGAATTTTTATACAAACTGTTGACTTCAAAAGATTCGTTTGTGCGTAAAAAAGTAATTGATCAAAACTTAACCTATTTAAATTCACGACTTGCATTTTATTTGGACAAAACTGGACTACCACATGAAGTAAAATTTCAATCAGATCTTACAGTTGAAATTACAGAGCTTGGTAGAGATTTAGACTTTGATAACTTATCACGTGGTGAACGCAATAGATTAATATTAAGTTTGTGTTGGGCATTTAGAGATGTGTGGGAAATGTTGTATCACAATATTAATGTGCTGTTTATAGATGAACTGGTAGATTCAGGTATGGATACAGCAGGTGTAGAAAATGCCATTGGCATACTAAAACAAATTGCACGTGAACGCCATAAAAACATATATCTCATATCGCACAGAGATGAACTACAAGGAAGGGTCAACAACGTATTAAAAGTAACCAAAGAAAACGGCTTTACTTCATATGCGTTTACTGATATGGTGGACTAATGAATAAAAAAATATATAATAGACTTTCTGAAATGTTACCTTGCACCAATGAAGAACTTGGTCAAGAATTTGGTTGTACTATTGATCAAACTAACAAGAGTGTAAATGAACTAACACTAGAAATTGAC
>MPLU02202338.1_pt1 | contig 15040 bp, 11 predicted proteins | sample 1617381 | NCBI WGS metagenome assembly MPLU02 (sample SAMN05944801, study PRJNA350692) | marine metagenome | biome: marine; feature: ODZ; material: water; isolation source: 90 m water sample filtered on 0.2 um supor filter | place: Pacific Ocean | collected 2012-04-08 | depth 90m m
CCTCTACTTGCTTGGTTATAACTATCCTCAAAAAATGAATCATATAAAGCATCCAATATTGATTCATCCACAGCTATAACATCGTCGCCGTTGCTATGCTTCTTCATTTGTTCTAATGTTGTTTGTATTTTGTATAAACGATCCAGCAATTTATCTATGCTGATGTCTATCATTGTTGAATTTAACATATTATTCTCCTATATTGCGTTGTTATTCTCATATACAATTGCGTTGTATATAATAGTATTTATCAAATTTGCTTAAAATGTGCTTCAAATGGGGTTAAAACCTGTCAAAACGATCCTCTATTATAATAAGCAACAATCCACAGAGACCTCGCGAGACATTATACAACTTATATGTGTGCTAAAAAACAAGATAAAAACAATATAATCAACTATGAACCACTATACAACAATATACAACAATATACAAGCAAACAAACAAAACAACTATATAACTCCAATATAGATCACTATACAAACACAATATAAAACACAATAAGAACTTTGCTGTTGTTAAGCATTGTTGCTATACATTGGCCCAAGATGGTGAAGTGATCCTCGCCACAATTGATACAATAAGAGGGTTGTTAGCATTGTATAAGTATATGCTTTATACGTCAAAACACCCTTCATCATACAGCCTCCTGCTGTGTTTTTTACGCACCGTTATAAAAGCATACTACAACTGTTAGTAGTGTTAGCGTAGCAGTATCATACAGTAAATCACCGTGGTATCACCGTAGAAATCACCTGCCTGCTACAGTGGAGAACGGTGGTAAAATGCTGGGTCACGGTGGTATCCACATAAGTCTGCCTATACTGATTACACACAGACTTTCAACAACTCTCTGATTGTTTAGAGTCTCTAGCAAAAAAAAATAAAATTCTGCGGCATCCTCCACAAAAAACAAACACAATGAACTACAGTATTTTGTCGGAGTCTGTCGCCTCCTCTCGTAGCTGTTGCGTTAGCAACCAGCTAGTTACGAGCGTAGCGAGATACACTAAAAAATATAATAGTATGCGTAAGCATACTAATAGACTAACGCATAACTGCAACAATACAGTCATAGTAATAGTAGCAGTTATGCGTTGCGTGTTGTATAGCAAAACATAGTAGATAGCTAAAAGCTAGTTAGAGCGAACACTTGAGCGACATTACGCAGTAACTACTATTGACAGCTTTAGAGCTATGGTAATGTGATTATATTGATAATACTGTAACTTAACTGTAAGTTGTAATAGTTAGAGCTGTGATGAATGACGCAGACTAAGAGCACTACAGAGACGCTAACTGCAAGTTTGATCCAGCTTTGCTTGATCACTATGATTTGCGTAAGCAAATTGATCTAGGACCATAGTGGTATTAGTGTGGGGCAGAAGTCACAGCGAACGTTAGCTTATTAAACACAGTGAAGCACAGTGGTATAATATGATGCATAGTGATCAAGTTGAACAATATTGATTATATTTTTACTAACACGTTTTACACTATGATTTGTAAAAAATACTAGCAAAGTGGTAAAGATGATTTTTTCATTGCTACTTGCAGTTGTGATTTGAGGGTGGCCACCCATTTTGTCAGAACATACATATACAGTTAAAGCAATTAAAATCGGCCATAATTTTCTATAAAGCGGGTGCCACAGTTGCCCCAAACTGTGTGATCACAGTGATTCCACCTTGGATCCACCTTGGTTCTATTGTTGTTTGGGATGTCGCATACGACCTTTACGCTTCATATCCGTTACGTTCTCTTGCTGTGTGCCTACCTGTAAGTGCTTGGGATTGACGCAACCACCGTGTCCGTTGTCGCAGGTGTGCAATACTACACTACGATCTAGTTTGCGTGGCGTAGCTAGTTTGAACAACAGCACAGCATAACGGTGGGCTAACCAGTTACGATTGTCATATCTCAATATGCCGTAACCTGCTGTTGATCTGCAACGTTGCCATATCCAACAACCACGTTTGTTTTTGCGTATCTGTCTTTTAAATATTGCTTGTGTCCAATTTGATATCGTAGGACGATTCTTTCTTTTTGCCATAATGCCTCTCTCTGCATAAATATTTATGTTGCATCAGTGTCATAGCCTCATTTTGAGAGCCATTGTAGCCATATTAACTGACGCTGTTGCAACACTTATAACAGGAGATATCAAATGGCGTATAAAATGAAAGCATATAAAAGTAAAAGTAAATCAACTAAAAGTAAAAGTAAAGGTAAGAAGAAATCTTACAAATCTAAAAAGAAATACTAATGACACGTAAAACAAACACAATGATGATTGGTTTGTTAGGAACTATATTGTTAGGCTTATCAACCTGGGCGTTGATCACAATCATAGAACTACAGACAATGGTAGCAATGATGAGCCAAGAGCTAATGAGTTTAGATAAAGTGATTGGGCGTATATACGCACATATGGATAGGTTATCAAACTAATGGCCAAAGTAAAAGAAGCAATAGAACACGAGACGAAGCCCAAGAAGACTTCAATTGGTAACGGTAGGCACAGCAAAGCAATGATGAACAAAGCCAAGCGTAGGAGCTACAAGCGTTACAAAGGACAAGGAAGATAAGTGCAAGACGACATTCCTATAGAAAATGAGTATCCAATGACCTTTCCTGAATGGTTGGAAGTGGATATGAATCAAACAATCACTGAACTAAAAGAACAGTTGCACATAATAAAGCAACCTGAACAACGGTTACTCGCACTCTATAATATGTATCGCAAATACAGGGAGGAATATAATAATGAGTGAAGCTAATACACCAGGCTATAGCAAGAAAGCTGACCCAAAGGATAGGTTGGAATATTTAAAAATGGAACAGGACTATCTTGTTTCAAAGATTAAAAAATTTAAAGCGGATACGTATCCAGACAAAGAACAACAAGCGTGGTATATCAAAATATTTACGGACAATTTAAATAGGGTCAAAGCAGAAATTACAGAATTAAGTGCTAAATAAGTATGTTGAAGACGGGATAACCCACTAGTAGGGCCCCAGGTGCAACAGGTTTAGACTATAAGTTTAGAACTGATTGTGCAGTAGAGATAACTTTTTTAAAGCCTTGAACCCACATATCAACAATTCTCAAAAATAATAGTTAATTTAATATTAATCAGTTGTTATTATAACAACAATATATAAGGAGACACTTACTATGGCAGTAGGCGGAACAGTAACAAATGCTTTTACTACTATGTGGTCAGATGATGTGACTCAATTAGCTCAACAAACGGCTTCTAAATTGCAAGGTGCAGTTAGAACTGTTAGAGGAGTTGTTGGTAGTTCATACAAATTTCACACACTAGGTAAAGGTGGTTACATTAAAAACAAAACTAGAAATGCAGACTTAAGAGCAATGTCTGATTCTGGTTCATTCTCAGCACCAGGTGATGGTGCATCATACACAGGTTCGACGGCGGCTCACGCAACTGTGACTGCAACACTTAATAATTTCGTTGCAGGTGAATATATCGAAGATATAGATCAATTAAAGACCAATATTGATTATAGACAATCATATCAATCAGCAATTGCATCTGCTCTAAACAGAGCTTATGACCAAGAACTTATCGATGTTATGGACGCGGCGTCTCCGACAGCCGTAACTGCAACAGGTGGTTTAGTTTTAGCTAAATTAGTTGAAACTGCTGAAACAATGAACTCTGCTGATATTCCAAACGATGGTAAAAGATTTATGGTAATATCACCAAAAGCATTGACTGATATGTTAAACGTAACAACTTTAGTATCAAGTGACTACGTTGCAACTCAAGGTTTGCAAACAGGTTTCATTCCAAATGTAATGGGCTTTAACCTAATTGTTTCAAACTTATTAACAGTTGCTTCAAACGTAAGATCTTGTTACGCATTCCACTCTGACGCGATTGGATGTGCAATTGGTAAGGACATTACATCAAGATTTGATTATGTTCCTCAAAAAGTTGCTCATTTAGTAACTGCAGAATTCTCACAAGGATGTGCAGTAATTGACGCAAGTGGTTTAGTAGAAGTTAAAGTTACTGAAGCATAATAATTGACTAAAATATAGGGCGGCATTGTCGCCCTATATAAATATAGATATAGTAAGTGGAGATCATATAAGATGGCAATGACTAAAGAAAAGATAGCTTCAATGGCTTTAATTAGACTTGGTGCAGGTCCAATAACTAGTTTTACTGCAAATACTAGAGAGGCACAAGTAGTTTCAAATATGTATGACACAGTAACTACGACTTTGTTTAGTTATGCAAACTGGAATTTTGCAACTACTAAAGTTGCATTAGCACAATTATCACAAACAATTTTAGATAAAAATTATGACTATGTTTATCAACTTCCATCAAGCATTGTAAAAGTATTAGGAATATTTGATGCAAATGGAAATTATGATGAAAACTATAGCGTTGAAGATGATAAAGTATATACGAATTTTGCTGTAGCAAATTTAGTTTATATTAAAGAACAGGATGAAGCAGACTTTCCTGCATACTTTACAGAATGTTTAGTCGCAAAATTGGCATTTGAAATGTCTGAAGCACTTACTGGTATAGGCTCAATACACGAGCGTCTATATAATGAATTCCAAAACAAATTAAGACAAGCAAGAATTAGTGATGGTCAAGAAGAACCAGCTAAAACTATTGTTGGTCCAGGATCATTAATTAGAGCTCATCAAGGAGCATACATAGTAAGAGGCTAAAAAAGTGACATTAAAACAAACACAATTTTTATTTACTAAAGGTGAAGTTGGTCCATATATGGAAGCAAGGGCTGACACAAACATCTATAAGGCTGGATTAAGAACTTGTAAAAACTGGTTAATACTTCCACAAGGTGGAGTAAAAAGAAGACCAGGTTTTGAATTTATTGACGATCATCCAGAAACAACAGGACCAGACACAGGGTTTCACGCAAATTCTAGATTATTATCATTTAACTTTGGTAATGAACAAGAATATGTATTAGTGTTTGAACCAAACAAATTTCACGTATATAAAGATGACTTATATCAAGTAACCGTTACTAATGGTGCAAGTTCAAATGTTTGTCCTTGGGACGCAACAACTATTTCATCAATAAGATTTGCACAATCATTGGACACAATGATTATATGTCACGAAGACTTTAGACCTGTTAAAATTGTAAGAGGTGCAAGTCACACGGCTTGGACTGCAAGAAATTTAGATTTTGATTATGTTCCATTAGCTAATTTTAGTTTTGATAGTGGAATTACTGTAACAGCAGTAGGAACGTATGCAACAGGACACAGTATGGCAGGTGAGCCAAATGTGGCTTTTGGTGCAAATGTTAAACTAGAACTATCAGGCGGAACATATCAATGGACTAACTCAAGTTGGCCAGCTGGACACGTTAATATGCATATCCAATTAAATGGTGGATTAGCAAAAATACATCAGGTTGATTCAACAAGTATAGCATATTGCACAGTTGAAGAAGAACTAGTTAATGCTGACAACGTATTAAATGATGAATGGGACGTAGATGCATTTAGTGATTTAAGTGCAACATATGGCGGGGGTTGGCCTAGAAGTGTTACATTCCATCAAAACAGATTAATATTTGGTGGTAGTAGAGATAAACCATCTACAATATTTGGAAGTCAAAGTGCTTCATATTATAATTTTAAACCAACAACAAAATCAGTTGAATTAGAAAAAATTACAACATCAAGTTCAGGAACATCAAGTATTGAAATTGAAGAACATATCAAAGGTGCAATAACTGATGATGCTGGATTTAGTTTTACAATGGCTTCAGATGAAATTAGTATAATATATCACTTAATGAGTGTGCAACAATTATATATTTTTGCATCAAGTGGAGAATGGTTAATGGAAGGAAATCCTGTTACACCAATCAATGTATCAATTTCAAAACAAACAAACTATGGTATAATGGATAATCAACACAAGCCAGCGTTAGTTGATACAGAAGCTATGTTTTTATCAAACAATACAGAATTAAGAGCGTTTGCTTACAACTATAACACAGATGGATATCAAGCAAAGAACTACTCACTTATAAGTCACCATATTTTAAGTAATCCATATGATTTATGTTATGTAAGATCATTTGCTGACACAAACTCAAACTATGTGTTTGTAGTAAATGGCACAGGTAATTTGGCCTGTATGTCAATCAACGTTGAAAAAGATGTATTAGGTTGGAGCAGAATTGAAACTACTGGAACATTTAAAGCGTGTGTAGAAGTTGATGAAACTTTATACGTGCTAGTAAAAAGAACAATTAATAGTTCAGACAGAATTTATTTAGAAAAAATGAGTAATAGAGAATTTTATGTTGATAGTTATTTGGCAGATGAATCATCTAGTCAAACATCAATAACATTAGATCACTTACCAAGCACAACTGTAAGAGTTATGGCAGATCAAAGTGTGCATTCAAACGTGGCACTAAATGGAAGTGGTGTAGGAAGTTTATCAGCAACATATACTAATGTTGCGGCAGGATTGCATTATGATAGTGCAATTGAAACATTACCAGCAACAGTTATAGTTGGACAAACATACTCGCAAAGAGGTGAGTCAATTATTAAAAAACGTGCTGATGTGATATTAAATAACACACAGTCGTTAGTATTTGATACTTACGATGTAGGGTTTGAAACATTTAATTCAACAACAATTAATTCAACACCAACAACATACACAGGAACTAAAGTTGTTTATTTAAATGGAAGTGGTCCAGACATTACTATAACTGCTAATGTCAATGAACCATTAAAAGCAACAATATTGGGTGCTACAATTGAATATAAAGTGCCTATAACAACAGCAGGAGATATATAATGCCATTTTTAGCACCAGCGGCGGCGCCAGCATTTTTAGCCTCAGGAGCGGCAGGCGGAGCAAGTTTAGCCACAACATCATCATTGTTGGGAACTTTATCAACAATTGGAACTGTGATGAGTGCTGTAACACCGTTTATTGCAATGGCTTCAACGTCAGCTTTAGCGGCACAACAAGTTAATCTTGCTAATCAACAAGCCGCACTAACAGAATATGAAATACAAAATATAGAAGATGCCGCGGCACTACGATCATCTAGAAGAAGAAAAGCATTTAGAAAAGCTGTTGGAACACAAATAACACAATTTGGTGTTAGTGGTGTTGATGTTACAGAAGGAACGCCAGTTGATGTTATGGCGGAAACAGCAAAAGAATTTGCATATGAAGATTTTACAGATGCTTGGGAAACACAAAACCAAGTTTATGCAAACACTATAAAAGCACAAAACCAAAGAGCTTATGGAAGACAACAAGCTACTGGAACATTATTGGATTATGGTATGAGAACTATGAAACGTGGTTATTGGCCAAAAGGCAGTGAGTTATCAAGTGCATTTAATAGTTTAGCAGGAGTATGGAACTAATGGCAAAAATTACACAATTTGAATCACAAAAACAACCTAGACAATCGTTTAAAGCACCTACACTAGCGAATGCAACAGGTTTAGTATTAAAAACAATTAATAAAGCGGCCAATGATCATTTAGATAAAAAAGCCAAACAAGCTGGTATTGAAGAAGGTGAAAAAGCAATTAAAGAAGGACAAGATCCAAATAAAATAGTTAAATCACCTGGAACAATATATGGCGAAGCGTTCAAAGACTCAGCTAGAGTGGCTTACACTAATAAGGCAATATTAAGTTATAAAGAACAAGTTGATCAAGCATATATTAATAATCAAGACAGTATTGAAAGTTTTAATAAAGAAGCAAGAAAAATTAGAGATGGTATTGCTAAATCAACACCGTCAGAATGGCAAAGTGATATATTAACTAGATATGACAACTATGCACAATCAAGAAATACTGCTGTTGCACAAAACGTAGTTAATAAAAAGATTGAAGAAGACCATTTAGTTAATACTCAATCTTTAGAAAACTCATATGTTGATTTAGAAAAACTAGCAGAACTAGGTGGTGAAAACTCAGAAAAAGAAATATTAGATATTGTTAATCAAATGGTAGATACAGTTAAAGCAAACTATGATAACCCAACACAAATATTTGATGCTAAAGATGTTGGCACGTGGGTGCAAAATACTACACTAGCTATAGTTAAAGGTGATATATTAAATGATTTTAATAACGCAAAAACTATTGGTGCTAAAAAAGAACTAATAGAAAAACTTGCAAATGGTGGTTGGGACACTTACTATACAGAAGCTGAAGGATTAATAAAAGAAAAAATTAATAAAGTTATTCCTGGATTAGAACTTCCAAAAGGAATGAACAATCAACAAATGGCTAGTATTACTAATTTATTAACTAGCAAATTTAATATAGCTGATAATGAATTAAGAGATCAAAGAAAACTTAAACTAGATGCCGCAAAATATAAACTTAATAAAGGCGAAACATTAAACGAATTAGAAATAGCAACGCTAACAGATCTTGGTGTTGATGGTGAAGTAATAGATGAACTAACAAATAATAGTGATGTAAATTCTATAGTTAATATAAAATTAGGTATAGATGAAAATGGTAATGCCGCATATAAAAAATATGACATTGAAAAATTAGAAGGTATGATAGAGGAAATAGAAAATGACCTTGATACAGAACCTACTGGTATAGCTGGAACTCATCAAGATACAAAAGAATTTATAGCAAATAATGACATACTTGTTTTATTAGAAAAACAAAAACAATCATTAATACAAGATTTATCTTTATTATCAGATTCATCAACGGCAATGCAAATATATGAAAAGAATGGAATATCAGCAATTGAGATTATGAATCTTGCTATGTCTGGTAATCCAGAAACAATGAAACATCATTATAGATCAGCATTAGAAATTGCAAAAGAACATAAGATGAGAATATCTAAAATATATGGAGCAGAATATTTAGATATGATTCCATTACCATTTGATACTAATGCAGTTAAAGAAAATTTAGAAAGCACAGATATTAACAAAGTAGCATTAGGTATTTCACAAGTTAAAGCATTTGAAAAAGATATGGATGTTTCATTTATAAATGAAATTGGATTGGAATTAGATGATCCAATATTTTTAGCTATTGAACTTGCAGATGATACACGATTATCAAATAAATTTTTACAAGCAATAGCAAATGAAGCCGCACACGATAAAATTTGGACAGACTGGTGGAAAGCAAATGCTGGAAGTAAGCACGAAGATAAAACTTTATTACGTGCAATTTTAGATCACAGTGACTTCAAAGATACAAAAACTGGTTATACGCATATGGGAACTACTGAAATGAATAGAGCTATTGGCGTATTTGAAAAAGTTATTAAAAATGAAATGATTGAACATAATAAAAGTTTTGACGATGCATTTGATGAAGCTAAAAAATTATATGATAAAGGATTCCAAACTGTAACTTTTAATAAAGGCAATGATGAAAAGATATTACGTATTCCATCTAGTGTTGCAATAAACTCAGATGGTGTTGAAGACTTTCAAGCATTTTTAACTGACTTTGATAATAACCCTTTAGCTTGGCAAGTTAAATGTAGTCCTGGATTAACACTTGGACAATGTGAAGAATCATTTGTCCAAAATGCAGAACCAAGATTAGATGGAACTGTTGGATACTTAATACAAGAAGCAAATGAAGAATATGCTTTACCAACGCAAGGTGGTGATGGAGCTCAAATAATAGTAGGGCACGGTGGCTCTAGTAAAAATGAATTACAAACTGGATTAACATTTGAATTGGATGGTAGAAAAAGAAATGATTCAGTAATAAAAGCTGACGCACATCCATTTTGGAAATCCAAAACAAGTCTAAGTGTATCAAATATTAAAAGAAAAGATGGTGAAAATTTAAACACATTTAAAAAGGAATATGTTTTAATTGGTGCGGAATATATTATGAACAATGGTGGAACAGATGGACACGCTGATGATATAGCAAGTGCAATTGCTGAAGGCCAAGAAAATCAAATACTTACTGGTGATAGCGGAACAAAAAATATAAACAAATTTGTTATTACTGGAATAGTTCAAAAGGCTTTACAAACTGAAGGTGGATTTACACAAGATGAATTTAAAATATTAAGCCAATTTGCAGACTTTGATAAAATATTAAATCCAGATGGACGTGGTAATGTTAGAGCTGGTGCCAATTTAGGTAATAAACAAGCAACTAAATTACAAAGTCTTATTAATACAAAATGGAATGAAATGAAAGAACAAGGTGGTTACACTGGTAAATTTAATGGCCAAAAACTATCACCGACTTTGACATTATATTTAATATACAAAGATGCATTAAGTGAATTGGAGGAATAATAGATGGCCGCTGGTTCTATAACAGGTTGGACTGCAAGAGATCAAGTCCAAATATCAAATTATCCAACTTGGAAACAACAAGTAACTTCCGCTATTAGATTGGAGCAACAAGAAAGACTTCTTTCTATTGTTAGAGATTCATTTAGAGAAACAACTGATATTGAAAAAGTTAGTTGGCTTCCAGAATATTTTGGTGGGGATCTTGAACCTAAAATTATAGCAGAAAAAGATTGGAATTCAAGTCACGTTAATTACAGAACTAAAATTGATGAAAATGGTGATTCAGTTCCATTATTAGAATGGGAAGATGGATTAACAGAACTACAAGCAAAAACAGCCGCTGATAGTTTTGATAACATTGGATATTGGGATGACATAGCCGCACGTAGTGGCAAATGGGGAAACACAGTTAGATGGGGAACTAGAATTGGAACTATGATAGTAGGTGATGAAACTAACTGGCTAACTTTAGGTGGGGCTTTAATTTATAAAGGTGTTGCTAAAGGCGGACAACTTCTATACAAAGGTTCAAAAATAGTAAAACCGCCAAAAGGAACATTTGCACAAAAATTAAAAAATGGAAGACAATATTTAGATAATCAAAGAGTTCAACGATTATTAAGTGAGAAAAATAAGTTGGGTTTATTGCCTGGAAAAGATAAACCTTGGAGAAGAGCAATGGCTATTGGTGGTTACTATGGTCTTGGATATGGTGGATTATATACTGCAAATTTAAACAATGCTAGAGAATATCGTGGCCTAGATGAAGCTACTGATTTAGAATTATTAACAATTGCGGCTACGGCGGCTATAGCACCAGTGGCAGTTGGGGCAGGTGTGGCTACATTAGCTAGGGTGGCGGCAAAATCAAACAATACTTTATTAAAGTTTGTTGGTAGTTATGAAACAAAAACAAAAATAAAAATGGAAGAGATGTTGCAAGAGACTATCAAAAGACACAATAAAAGAGTTAAAGAAGGCCAAGATGCTAGTAATAAAGTTGAAAAAAATTTAAATGAAAATCAAAAATCACAACTAAACAAAATTGTAGATGAAGAGCTTCAACCAGATTTACACGGTGGTAATGGAGTTATAATTACACCTAAAACAATTGGACCAGATGGAATAAAATTTGGAGAGGACCTTAATAAAAAATCAAGACAAACAAAAATTAATCCTACTGGTAATAAAGGTGATGTTATTAATTTAACTGTTGATGCAAATGGCCAATTAACTTTATGGCTTAAAAATATTGATTTATTACATCAGGTATTTAATAAAAATAAAGGCTTTGTAAAAAATATAGTCAAAAATTTTGAAGGTGTAAAAATAAAAATCAAATATAAAGATAGAGATGGAAAAATACTTCTTGACGGTGGTATTGCTAATACTGGAGTAGTTATTAGTAAAGAACAATTTATAACCGGACAATACAAGGATCAGCTTCCAGATTTGTTACCTATAAGTGCTAAAGCTGATAGAATAGTATTAGGAAGATTGCTTGATGGTAAAGTTAAAAAAGAATCTTATCGTGTAGTTACAATAGATGGCGAACAATATGCAGTATCTATGCGTGAAAATGGAAATAGAGTTTATTTGCTTAATAAAAAAGGATCTAAATATGATAACATTCTTGTAAGTTTAGATTCAATGAAAGGTAAAATGGCATTATTAAAAGCTAGATTTCCAGAGAAAAATTTTAGTAAAGAACAGTTACAAGATATTAATAATGTTCAAAAATATGCACAAGATGAAGATGCCCAACAAGTTACAGGTGACATATTTGATGAAAGTGATTTAATTGAAAAACTAGATTTTGATGAAAAACAAACAACATTTAAATTATCAGATCCAAACAATGTAATGAAAGATGTTATTAAAGATGTTATAGGAACAGGAAAAGTATCAGTGCAAATGCAAAAAAGTTGGAATGACATATTAAAAAAATTAAGATCAGATAAATTAAAAATTGGAACAATTACTGAAGACTTTAAATGGGATGATGAACTATTAGATATCTATTTAAAAAATTATGATTCTGATATGAACTTTGTTACATTTAAAAATAATATTGTTGAAGAAGGTTCTGTAAGAATGTATGTAAAAAAAGGCAGATTATATATGGGCACAACTGTTAAAGGAAATAAAATTATCCAATCAAAAGATGATATAGATATAACTACTGCATTTTTAGAATATGGTAAGTTTGCTAACGAAATGGAAACTTTAACAAAAGCAAAAGTTACATTTGATGAATTTAGTAAATGTGTATGGCATACTACAACTAAAGGAGTATTATAATGGCAGATCCGTGTATTAAACTTTTTGGAAAAGATGTATTACAAACTTTAGGCCCCAACAAATATAATCAATTTCATCAACTTTTTAAAGAAGTTCAAGCAGAATTTCTTAAAACAAATCCAGACACATTAGATTCTTTTGCATCAGCATCAGCAAAAACTTTATTTGAAGGAAATAAAAATTTACGATTTAAAACATTTTTATGGAAAAAATTTGGACGAGAGTCAAATATGACATATAAAAACTTTGAGAAAGAATTTTTTTCTAAAGAAAATATAGAATATAAAACATTAGAAGAATTAACAGGTGATCTAATTATAAAAAAAGCTTCAATAGACAGCACTATACAATTTAAACAAAATTATGTAACAACGGTTAAAGCTCAATCAATGTCAAACAAAATTGTTAAACAAATGAACAAATGGAAAAAACAAGGTGTTAAAAAATGGTTTCAAGCATTTGGTAATAAGAAAATGGCTGATGAAGATATTTTTGCTTTAGTATTAAGGTCTATGATATATAAATCAAAGTGGGGAGATAATACTCCAGTTGAATCAATTGTTGAGACAGTTCATTCTAGATTATATTATCAACCTAGAGTAAAAATAGAAGAAAATTGGGGCCAAGGAAAATATCCAGAACTAGAAAAAAAATTTAGTGGAAAGCCAGCTAAAGCAACAATGAAAGCATTAAACTCAAATGAGATAGCTGAACAAGTATATGAATTAATGAATCTTGTAGCTACAGGAAAAGTTAAAGTATTAAGAAATGGAAAAATATCAAAAGATTTAAAAGAACTTACATTCAACAAAGATACAAATCCAGCAAAAGTTAAAATTGAACAAATAGCTAAAGACTATGTAGAGTTAATGTGGGCACAATTTAAACAAATAAAAAATCAAAATTTTTATTTTAGTGGAACAATGACAAACAGTCAATTTGTTGGTAAGCCTATGTTAATACGTGATCTAGTTGTTGGCAAAGAGGGTGATATGACAAAAGCTAAACAAAGATTTATAGATGATATGGTTGAAGCTGTTGATGATGAAACTGTAATGCAATACTATGGAACAAGATCTAATGAATTTACAGAAGGTGATATATTACGTGAAAAGAAAAATTTAATGGATCAATTATGGAATGATTATTTTAATTATAAAGATGAATATGCGTTTGGATATAAAGGTGAAGAAACAAGAAATAGAAGATTTATAATCTTTAAAGATGGTAGAGCAAAACTGAATATAATAAAAAAATATGCTGGTGCAACAGAAAATAAAAGAGGCCTTGGTGGATTATCAGCAACACCATTAGCATTAATACATAATCAAATGAGAACTATAGCAAATGAACAAGCATTAACACAAGTATTTGGAAATAATGTAACAGGGTTTTTAGAAAAATTTGCAAAAGAATTTTCAAAAACAGACTATGGAGTTTTAACAAAAAACAAATATTTTGATTGGTTTGAACAAGTAATAATCAATAAAACACAACCATCACGTGAGAATTCAACTAAAGTAGGAAAATTTTTAACAGGATTTAGAAATCTAAATTTAATGAAACTTGGAAATATTGTATATGATCAAACTCTTTTAGAACCGTGGCAAGCGGCAATGTTAATGAATGCAAAAAATTGGAAGGGCTTTAAAGCAAAACCTATGGACTTTCATCCGTTATTTCATTCAGTTAATCAATTTCATAAGTTATCAAAAAATGCTAGAGGCAAATCAAAAGATGAAATGCGTAAGTTAGCAAAGATGATGGCAATATCAATTGAACAAGAAGTTGGAACGCTTAATGTTAGACATATGGAAAGTTTGGATAGATTAGGTAGTCCAGATGGATTATTTGCAACATCAGAAAAATGGGGGAATCTCTTTATGAATATAGGTATAACTCAATTGTCTGATAGACAAGCTGATAGAAGTTTGGGTGTATTAAGATATTATCTTACAGAAGTATTAGATGAAGCTATATCAGTTAAAAGTCCAACATTTAAATGGCTTGAAACAACTAATCCAAATTTCCATAAAGAATTAACTAGGCACGGCATTAATGCTAAAGATTGGGATGATACTGTTAAAGCATTTAGACAAGGTAGAATTACAGATGATGGTATAGATGGTATTGTTGATTCCACAGACAAATTAGTTAATATAGTTGGTTTTCAAAATTCAACAACAAAAATAGCATTAAAAGAAAGTGCTACATTATATGATAAATGGCACAAATTTTTTCAAACAAATATTGATGAAGCGGGAAGACCTAGACCAGATGGTGAAATTAAAAACTTAATGTTATTAATGGATAAAGATGCTGAAACAAAAGATATGATGATGGGTGTGTATAAAAGTATAATGCAATTTAAATCATTTCAAATGATTATTGGAACTAAACA
>MPLU02193015.1_pt1 | contig 15038 bp, 30 predicted proteins | sample 1617381 | NCBI WGS metagenome assembly MPLU02 (sample SAMN05944801, study PRJNA350692) | marine metagenome | biome: marine; feature: ODZ; material: water; isolation source: 90 m water sample filtered on 0.2 um supor filter | place: Pacific Ocean | collected 2012-04-08 | depth 90m m
CACTTTCTCAATCTTTTCTATGCACCTATCGAATGGCTTTTCTTCTGTGTTTCTACGCCATTGGCCGTTGTTCTCAATGATGCGGCGAGCGTGGCCCTCGTCCATTGCTTGAATGAATACCTCTCCACCATCTGTGAAGGTAACTGTGAATATACTTTCTTTTTTCATAATCTTTAATCTCTCACTCTCAATACATATAGTATACCTGAAAAAAACGTAAAAGTAAAGCACTAAATTCATAAAGTTATTCACAATTGTAATGAGACTGAGTCTCAACTGGCGGGGGCAGCACCCGAGATGCCAACCCTAATAGTCACGCTGTGTCTCAAGCGTAGGGGTTCAGGTTGACATATAGCCCTATAGGCTTTACTGGTTGCCGTGCTGTGCCTCTACGGCTGCCTCGGCATCCTCATCACTAGGGATCTCGATACCTTCACACACTTGGTCAAGGAGGCGTTTGGTTTGAGCGTCTAGTTCGTTGATGTCCATGTCGTTGTTCATAGTAGTAATATAGCACACAGTTACTCAGATGTCAAGGCTTATGACACACTTTGTTAATCCTTCCACACCATACCCTTGTAGCTAGCGTAGGGGTGGCGATGCAATGGGCCATGCTGTGCCTCTAGGGCATCCCAATGCTCACGCTGCTCACGCTCACGCTCACCACGCCCCCACTCCTCATGCTCTAGCTGGGCCTCGATGTCGGGGGTGATAGTCTCTTGTATGGTGGGCATCATGTCGTTCATCATGTATACACTATACCACAGGACACCCCATGTGTCAACCCCCTATATACAGAAAGTTATCCACAGAAGGGGCTTGCATTGTGAATAACCTCGGGGGGCAGCACCCCGCATGCCAACCCCTAGCTACTAGAGGGCCATTGTCCATAGCTGCCCATGCCACAAGACTTAAGCCCCCACTTGCGTAGCCAGTAGCTAACGGTTGACTGTGAGCAGCCTATGTTGTCAGCTATCTTTTGTTGTGTCCAATAACGCTCTGTGTACCACTGCAGCACGCTCCTACCCCATGCGGGTTTGTTTGCTAAATCTCCACTTTTCATAAGCCTATAAAATAAGTTACAATTCCTACTACTACTACAAGGCCGAAGCCAAATAGAATCATCATTCCTACAAATTCAAACCACAAATTAATTGGCGATTCTCCTTTGCGTTGTTTCATTAGGTGTTTAACGTATTCTTCATTCATAATAAAATCCTTAAAATTGAGTTTGTTCTTCAGTTACTAATTCGCCTAACTCTCCAAGCCCTTCTAGGTTGCGAGCGTCATTGTCTACTAGCTTACGCATGACCCACTTAACGATGCGCTGCTTTCTTTCTACCACTCTCTTGCTGCTTACCTTTGCCCAGTCGGCTGGCTCGTTAACGTCTACGCCTACGGTAATCACTCGGCCTACGTTGAAATTCAATTTCTCAAGGGCAACCCGAATGAACCATGCGCTATCGTTACCCCTTGCGGTGAGAATGTCGAATTGCTTGCCCGAATCTCTCACTAGCTTACCCAATGGGGTTAAGTCGCTTTCCTCTAGGTTAAGGATGGCGGCGGGGTTGGTAAAGTCAAATAGACGCTTTGACCCGCGCACCTCTTTGATGAGTGTGCCATCTAGGTCAAATAATGGTTGTAAGGTTTCTTCGTTCATGTTCTTAATTTTCATGCTCATAGTATAACACAGTAGGTGGGACATCCGTAGTCCCACCAGTTAACTTTCTAAAAATAAAATAAAACGCTTTTCACGATATAGGCTGCGATTGATATAGCGATTCCGGTGGCTCCGAACATCAAAATAAAAGGTAGGTTTTCTTCACTCATTTTTCTCTCACTTTCTAGATACAGTATAACACAATCTGAGAAAAAGTCAACCCCTAAATTGAAAAAAGTTATTCACAATGAGACTGAGTCTCAATTCGCCGGGGGCAGCACCCCGCATGCCAGATGTCAAGCCTCTTGGGCAAGCTCATCTTCCCACCAGTAACCCTCTGGCGGCATAATGTAATTAAGCTCATCGCCTCGCACAATGCTTGTAATGTAAGGCTTAATCTCTTCCATAGAAACGCAGCCCCATTCGTTAGCAAACCCCATCACATAACCAAAGGCCGTGCCGTGTTGGTCTGCTTGCTCTAAGTAATACTCCCAGCCATTGCGCAAGATGATGTGTTGATAAACCGCAAAGGGTTCGCGTGAATCTTCGTTGTTGTTGCTAATAAAGTTCCTCATAATTAAACCACCTCTTTATATACTGGTTGGCTACGGTGTCCTTCAGAGTAGGAGGGACACATCACGCTGACATCTTCGTGACCTGTTCGCGCGAACGTCTTGCCAACAGTATAATCAATCCAGCCGTGACTTGTTTCTTGTCCACCAGTCAGGTCGATGGCATCGCATTGTGCTTTTACCCAGCCGACAGTATAAGGCTCGTACTCTGTTGAGAAGTGAGCGCAAGCAGAATCAAATCCGCTGAACTTGTTGGTATACTTAAACCCCTTTGCGTGGAGTTCTGTGTAATAGTGTTGTATGTCTCTCATAATCTTAAAGCTTTTCCAAAAGGTGAATCATAATTCCTGTGAATAGGCTACCAATTAAAACACCCATAAAAATCCCGTGAATGAGAATTTCTTTTTCGTGTTCTTTGCGTAGGTTTGAGGATGGTAATTCCTCAATCAGTTGTCTTTTTGTTTTCTTCATAATCTTTTAACTGCGTCTAGTATAGCATAGGGGGTAGGACATCCGTAGTCCTACCATTAAACTTTTTTATAGGTCATCGACCATCTTCGCCACCTCTGCGAGCAGTACCCACTGCACCTTGCCAAGGCCATTAGCCTTGCCCATGCTGCGAGCCACGCGCCATGCATGCGCGTCACTGTTGGCGTTGATGAAGGTGGTCATGCCGTAGGCCCAGTTGACTTCGTAGGTTTTTTCTTTCATAATCATGCGTATAGTATAGCACACTGGGTGGGACATCCGTAGTCCTACCAAATTCTTTTCTGATGTTTTTTTCTGCGGCGAAAAGAGCCTTTACCCTTCTTGACGCTATGCACGCGAGGGGAGGAGTTCATCAATCCTTCTTTGCTCTTTCTCGCTTTCATTGTTATAATATAGCACACAAATAGCCGCTTGTCAAGGGGTTTTCTGCAAAAAGTTATTCACAATGAGAATCAGTCTCAATAAGCTCGGGGCCAGCACCCCGCGTGCCAACTTGCAAATTTTATGCCAAGTTTACTCGTCCCAATACTCTGAATCTGGAGGGGGAGCGTTCTCGGCGAGTTTTTGCGCGTGGCTAGTCCCTAAATAGATTTCGATTGAGAACCCTTCAAAATTGGTGACCTCTGGGAAATCAGGATCATCTTTGCAACTTTCAAAAAGCTCACGAACTTTATCCCCGTGTTCTGACATCCATTCAGGATAGGTCAGGTCGTCTCTATACATTAGTAGTCTGTTCTTCATAGTCTTTCGATGTAGTTTAACCAGTGTTCAACGTCACTTTCATTCAGCCACCCTTTAACGGTGTCGCCCCAATCGGCAGGGTCAACCATGTGATTGTTAAAGAAGCAACCAACCTCATACAAGCCCTCATCGCCACCGTATGAAAACCTGTGATTCACAACGGAAACGTCATAGCCATTTTCAAACTCAACGTAAACTTGCTTCGCGTTCTCTCCGTGCGTTACAGAGATGTCTTCAAATTTCAATTCCTTAAATGTCATAATCTTAACCTTCGTACCATCCTCTTTCTTCAGTAGTAAATGACTGCTCATCGTAGGAATAAACCTCTTGCCCATCCTCGAGAGTGAACGTCTCAAGGGTGTGTCCAAAATCATCAAAGTGATGAATGTTTGTAATGCGGAGAATGTCTCCGTTGATGTTCAACCAACCATCTTCTTCGTTTCGAAGTGGTGGTATAAATGTAATTTCGTCTTTAGTTTTCAATTTGTGTCTTTCGTTTAGTTTCTCTTAACTGTCTAGATTGTCTCATATAGAGGGCCATTAGCCGAGGAAAAGTTATTCACAATCCATCATCTCTTCTGCCATCTTAGCGCTCCACACCAGATCATCCCTACTGGAGAAGATCTTGAGCCAGTAGCCGCCATACTCTGAGGCTTGCTCTAGGGCTGCGTTGAACCCTTCACGGGTGTGAGGGTAGGTCTTCAGCAGTTGGCTGCCGTTCCAAAGTGTGTATGTTGGTTTCTTGTCTTTCATATTCTTATCTTTCCATGCTTTCCTCGTAGGTTAACACTTTCGTGCCCTTGCTGCCACGATTGCGAATCTCATTTACGGCCTTTTCAGCTTCTACGCACTGAGCGTGACAGTGCGAGTAAATCGCTTTGATGTCATTAGTGCGATAAATCGCAGTACTACCAACACCACCGAAATGCTCGCCATAAATGCGAACTTCAATGTCGTTTACTTCAATCTCTGTCACCACGTCAAACTTAGTGATGTTCTCAGCAATAAATTCTTGCTCTTCTTTGTTCAGTTTCATTTTCATAATCTTCTATTCGTTGTCCCTAATTGGGTACTCTTTGCCATCGGGTGCAGTGATGGTTTCTTCTCTGTCTCTGTAGTCTGTTTTCATTTTCATAATATAATTGTATCACATAGGGTAGGACATCCGTAGTCCTACCTACATCTTTCTTCATCTTTTTCTCTGTCTAATTGCTCGCTCTCCTCATCGGTGAAAAGCTGACCTTCTTCGATGGATACAATCTCTAGGCCAATCTTGCTACCGAAGAAGTTTTCCACGGCGTTAGCGGCTGAGGTTCCAGTAACACCCCAACGGGTTCCGTTAATGGTGGTGATGATGAAATTTTGTTTGTTACTTTCTTTATTCATACCTTAATATACTCCACTTTTATGGAAAAAGCAAGGGCTGGACGAAAATAAATTGCTCATAATAGCACTGTTTTTGTGGGGTGAAACGAGGGTGCGAAAAATAGTTTAAGTGGTGGGACAGCCAATGTCCTACCTTTAATGAGACTGAGTCTCAGGGTGCTGCACCCCGCGTGCCAACTGCGAAAGCGCGCCGAGGTGAGAGACAAACCCCGACGCGCTATTGTTCGCCTACTTTCTAACTGTTCGCTTCAGCCAAATAGCTTTCTACTTCTGGCAACGTCGCTGGACGAAGATTAGAAGAGCGTGCCATTGACACAGGCGCGTCACCATGATTAGTGGTGAGGACGCTTTGCGAGTTAGGGATTCCCCTCACTCTCTCAACGCGGCTTGTAGCATTGTTGAAGTAGAGCGAGCCTTTTCTGATGTTCTTTGTGTTTCTCATACTGTTATAATAATAGCCGATGGTTCGTCTAAGGTCAAGCATTAAAAGTAGTAAAGTACAGTTTTTACTACGTAAGAGGCTACGCATACAACGATTCCTGTTGCGCCGAATGCTAGGTAGAATGGTAGGTCGTCCGAGTTCATTTGTCTATTGTCGTTTATAGTTCGTTTCGAGTCAAGCACTATTAGCATAGGTTGTCACGTTCCTTTTCTAGTAGAGCAATCTGGGAGTCGAAGTCTTTCGCTACCCTGACCTTGACCATATCAATCCAGTCTTGCCTTGAAACATCTTCGCTCAGGCAATCATCTTCTCCTAGCCTATTGTGGAGATAGTTAAGTTGTCCAAGGCTATTCCTTGAAACAGCAAGAGAACCAGCCGCGCCGACCTTACCCCTCTGCTTCAGCGTTGCCACATAGGAACAGATCGGAAAAATGTGACACGCATAGAAATTGGGCTTAACTTGCCCTTTGCCAAGGCTAATAATGTCATAATCAAAGGAAACAATTAAATAGTAATGGTTAGGATTCTCTAGTCCATCAAAACCGTCTTTAGCGTCTCCTTTGAATAACTTCTTAACTGAGCAACAACGTACTCCTGACGGGTTGCTGTGGTAGGTCTTAACATTAACAATGTGCTTGTTGTTGTGGTTGACGTCAAAGCTAAAATCAGCAAGCGCACCCTTTGAATTACGCCCAGCATAAAAACTAGAAATGTGCTGTTTTAATTCAATTCTAAAGTATTCAGAACTATGGATTTGAAGCTCACGCCAAACATCACTCTCACAAATCACTTTGTTGTTATACTTGTCTTGAACGTCTACGAGTAGTCTGTTCTGCAAGTCCTTTAGGAATTGGTTGTTTTTAAATATGCTTTTCATGTCTCACTTTCTATATCTAATATAGCACATGGTTCCCCACCTGTCAACCCCTCAGATAAAAATAAATAAAAAAGTTTTTCTTGTCTTGGCATCTCGGGTGCTGCACCCCGTGTGCCACTTGTCAAGCTTTTTTTGTGGGCCAAATTGTCTCTTGACTTTATGCCAATAGTGTGTTATAGTATACCTATGAATGTGAGAATTAAACCCACTACAAACGCAAGCCAAAGAACCAAAAACCGCATTGCCGAACGTGGGCCGTGGTTTACTGTGGAAAAGAAAAACGATCTCAATAAGAGTATTGCACGCATAGGCAAGACCGATACAGAGTCGTGGTTGTTGCGTGAAGTAGGTGGACCAGATGGAGATCCTTGGATTGGCTGGCTACCCGCGAGAGAATTTGAAATTGTCGAAACTGAAGGCTTTTGGACGGCAGCCTAATCCGGATCTTCTAATTCTATATCCATATTTGGCCTATTTGTCTCTATCGTAGACGTTTTAAGCTTATCAACTATTTCAATTGGGTTAGGGCTGGTGCGAATCAATCTTGCAATGATAGCAAAGATTTCAAACTCACTTTCTTTTGCCTCGACCCATTCCCCCTTGCCCTTTACCCATAGGCCGGTAACTCTTGTGCTGCTATTCTGAAAGATAGCAAAGTCTGGTACTTCTTTCATGCCAGTTCCTTTATCTCTACCACATCCTCACACATACCATCCAGTATAATGTATAAGTGTGGTTCGTTATCCGCTTCAATGACCTCTTCCCAATCGCTTTCGCCATCAGAGAATGTTACTTTGAACTTCATACCAATTCCTTTGTCGCTGTTGGCTCTTTGCCTTCCCTAATCAGATTCATATCAAATGCGAAAGCGTTTAACATATCAGTTTTATCTGCTCCCCTTGTGCTTGCGACAGTTAGGCAAAACAAAACGAAGTCCAGTTGCTTTGATTCTTCAGTAGTCATTTTATCGTGAGTGGTTAAGGTTTGGTTCGAATCCATTAGCCCACAACAAATCATCTGTTGCGGATTCTACTGCGTTCCAGAAGTCATCTTCATGCGTCTTACAATCATTATGCCAGTAATCATCAAATACGATAGTATCGGGTAGATCATCAACGCTCAGTCCAAGTTTGCGATTTACCGCATAGTTAACTTGGCGTTTGAAGGAATAGAAGTCGTAGGTTTTACTCATAGGTATAATATAGCACATGGTTACGAGTTTGTCAAGAGAAAAAGGAGGCGGGTCAGCACTTGCTTTCAGGCCCACGCGAGCCTTAACCACTTTAATGCTGCTAGGTTTTTCTTTCCCAGCGAAGATTACGCAACCTCAGGTTCTTAATGGCGGCTAGACGTACTTCATTATAATAATTATGTGATCATCGACCGCTACAGTCTCAAACGATCTGAAGTCGAATTACAAGCCGCCAAAATTAATGGGTAGTAGGATTCCTGCATTACCTACAAGACCAGTGCACAATACAGTTCAGTTTACCGGTCTACCAACACTACCAGAGTCATACGATTGCACTCTCTCAGATAGCCCTATGCCTTTCCCCTTATGATGGAGGGATATTCAGCCATACCCTTTGTCCAACCGTCGTCAGACAAAATTGTTTGTTCTCAAAGATCTGTCATAATAATAGCATTGAGTTCGCTGGTTGTCAAATCTTTTTTTTGGCATCTCGGGTGCTGCCCCCGGCCCTGAGATGTCAAGCAAAAACTGTCTACTTTTTGGTCTCGCAAGTACAATAGAACAGCACAAAGAACATAATAAACAAAAAGAAAAGTCCCATAATGGATCCCTTATGCTTTGGCTGCTTTTTTTATGGCTTGTAACGCTTGACTTGCAACGCTCCCTTTTGGTTGTGTTCCGTGAATGAGCAACGCAAAGTTATCTTTGCCAAATGCCGCGTGGGTGTCGTCGTGGTCAATCTCCAATCCCTTGTCGATTGCTTCTTGCTCACTGTAAACAACGAGAGCTTCTTTCCATCCGTGCAATTCAATTAGGTCGTCATACTTACCACCACGCGAGGCGGTCAACACAAGGTTGTCAGGCAATGCAAACTCCTTGAAGAAATGCAAAGACTTGCTGTAAGAATAGAAGATTCTTTCTGGATTGCGCTTGGCAACTTCAATCCACGCTTGCAAATACTTCACGTTGAAATAGTCACCGCCAACGTGAACGCGCATTATGTCGAACTTGTCAGGCAATGACGCACAAATCAAATTCGCGCAATCGTCAACGCCATCAACAAGCGCGTCTTTAATCAATCCGAAATTGTGCCAAACAAGATTCCGCAAAGATGGCGAGCGAGCTTCCGCACTAGCCATAAAACAACGAAATTCTGTTTCGTCTCCGTCTGTAACCTTACCCGTCACCCTGTCGGCTTTTGATAGACAATCCTTCGCAGCAGGGCAAGACCACCCCGCTGGGAGTGTAAAGGTTTTGAGCGTGAGGCCCATTTTCTTTATGAGTTTCTTTAGCTTGGCGTTTGGGTCGCCAAATTTTAGTAGGTTGCTTTCCATAACTACAATATAACAAATAGTTCCCTTGTCGTCAAGTCTTAAGAGTCTGAATCAGAAAGATTCTCTGCGCCGATTGTTCCAAGATTATGATAATCAACACACACCACACCACGCGAACGTGGGTTTTGCTTCATCGCATCGAATCGGTCTTGCGCTAATTCCTTTGCTAATGCCATCGCGCCACCCTTCACACCTTTCCAAGCAACATCGCCGCAGTCATTCAAAACGCGAAACAGTTCCGCGTTGGTCATAGCCTTTAATAGCTTTTCGGTGGTGGTGTAGAAATAGCCTCGCGTGTCAGTGGCCCAAGAAATCTCTGGGTTCTCTGTGGCTTGCCAGTTGTAAAATGAATTGAATTGCGCTTCTACATCTTCGTGTTTGCCAGTAATAGCGACGATGAGTTTGCTTCCGTAGTCTTGGTATTCGAGTTCAGTTGTTGCTTTCATTGTTACAATGTAACACACAAACGCCTGTTTGTCAAGGGTGCAAAGTACGATTGTGAATAACTTTTTCGTTGGCACGCGGGGTGCTGCCCCCGAACTCGTTTTGTCAAGGGTTAATTCTCTTCATTAGAAACAAGCACTTGCGCCCACACCTTATCTGTAATGATGATTACCTTGCGAGCAGTAAAAATCGGCTCAATGACGTTCTCAGTTGCCCTAAATGGATCTGTGTCAATACTTACAAAGGAGCGATACTTATATGGGTTATAAGTGACTTCCATCCACTTGTACCCCTCACGTTCATCCATCTCACGCTCTTTCATCTCCTTGGCTGCATCATTAGCCCAACCCAATTCAAACGCATCCATATCGTCGTAACGCCATACAGCGTTAATCATACAGCCACGAATCACAGCGTGGACATTCTTACGCTTTTCATCACGCACACGCTGACAACCCTTGTCACCAACAGCGAACTTCACAGGATACTTGGTATTGCCATCCATCACAACACATAGGGCAGTACCCTCGACAAGGCCGTCCTTACGCACGGAATAAACGTGTTCGTCTCGGTAGCGAAGGTTGCGATATACTTCGCGCTTGTACAACTTGATTGATTCTTTGGCGATCATTAGTCCTCCTCTACGCCAAAGATTCCGTCTTGGCAACCTTGGCATAGGCCAGAGATGCCATGCTCCTTACGGCTGAGTTCGTCGCGGAACTCAAGCTCATGCGCGCCACACTTGACGCATTGATTGCCAGCAATGGCAAGTCTACGGCTACGCCCGAATAGGCCAAAGGCCATTTCCTCTTTGAATGTATCTAACTCGTTCATCATTGTTATAATATAGCACAGGTTTCTCAGTTTGTCAAGCTATTGTGAATAACTTTTATAAATTCTATCGGTGTGAGGGGATCGAACCCTCCCCCGTCCCTATCGTGTCACTTTCACGCCTTGTTTGGAGCGTCCTCCCAGCGTGTCAGCTTTCAGCCACGGGCGTTGATGATTTACGTCCTCAAGACTACATCACTTCCAAACCTCACCGACATATATAATATAGCACATAGTTACCCTCTTGTCAAGCATTGTGAATAACTTTTTCGGGGCCTGCCCCCGAGCCGAAAATGTCAAGAACTTTTTTTCTATCGCGCAAATAAAAAACCCCGCTTTCGCGGGGGTGGTCGGCTTACGAGCCTAGTGGCCAGAGGGGCTATTTAGTGTGACCTATTCAGTCACAACCACTTGGGAATTTTTGGCGGGAGTCCATAGCTTTTTCAAGCGGTTGGAGTTCCGAGAAGCGAGGTCAAAACGCTTCAGCACGTTGGTTGTCACGCGGTTGGCGTACTCGAAACGCTCATCAGCGACATCGTGCGTGAGGTGTTGAGTCACGGCATTGTTGAGGTTGTAAAGGTTACGCCCTTTGTCCTCCTCATAGGTCGGAGCGTTCCAGATGTGCGCGATGGACTCGCGTACCTTCTCAGAGAAAACCTTTTGCGTGGCAAGGTTGTCAAGGATGGTCAAGCCTTGCTCTTGCTCAAGCTCTACGCCAGCGAGTCGAGCGTAAACGTCAAGCCCGTTCTTCAGCTTGGACAGCGCGGAGTCAAGCGCGTCCTCAGTGATAAGGTCGCCAATGTTAATGTTGGTGGAGTGCTTTTTGACCATCTCCACTTCTTTCTCGGTGGTGGTCATACCATTGGTGCAAACCAAGCGAACCAAACCCAAAGCAAAAGAGATGCGGAGAGAGCGGTCAAACGAGTTTTGCGCGGTGAGACGGTATGCCATAGTGTCGCCCACTTGTGGCACGTCAGCCTTGAACAAGTCGCCTTGCAAGTCGTACTGCGCTCGCATTTTTGCGCCGCCCTCAGTCACAATGACCTTGCGCTTTACGTCGATGTTACGGTCTGAAAAAGCCTTGTCGGCGCGGTCTAGCACATCGCTGTGCTGTACCAATCCGTAACGCTCGGTTGTCCAGCCGAGAATCTCGTCGTTGTCGGCTCGCACGTTCATAAAGTAACCAGACTTCTCAGCGGTTACTGGGTGAGGAACCTCTACTTGGTTCACGGTGAAATCATATCCTTGGTTGATGTCTTGCTTTGCGATAATAGGCATAATAGTTTTTTTTCTTTCTTGGTTTGTTGTTGCTTAACTGTAAGATAATAATACTCTAGGGTTCGCCTCAAGTCAATGACTTTCTTCACAAGTTTGTCACTTTTTTTTGCCCCCATTAATTGCCCTAATTAATCGCCTTTAATTGCCCTAATTAGACGCTCACAAATGAGCGGCAAAATGGCTTGCCGATCAAAAAACGTCTGAAATGAGCGACAAAATGGTTTGTCAATCACAAATGAGCGGCAAATAGTTTCGTAAAAAGGGGTGTTTTCTCCGGTGAGAAATTCGGCCAAAATACGAAATCTTCACAGGCTGTGAGTAAAAAAAGCTTGACAGGCGGCGGCGGGGGCAGCGCCCCAGTTTCGGGTGCGGCGCCCTGAGAATGAGTCTCAATAACAATAACAAGAAATTCACAATCTTGTAGTCTTTATTTGGCGGATTATATTTTATCCTATTGAATGTAACTGGGGAGAGCGCTCTTATTTGGCGGAATAAACCACAACCTATAAGAATATAGAACAATTATTTTTTTTATTTGCAGTCTGGCCTTTTTGCTTCCTCTTATGGAATGCTAACATAACCTGTTAAAGTTTACCATCTTCTGCATACTATATTATACACATATAAAGGAAAAACGCCCATTATTATTAACGGACGCTTTCCTCAATGATAAGCAACTAACTATTATTTATTCCCATATTTGGTCGCTGTCACACTCCCAATTCATAAAACTTATTATATCATATATTGTTATTTGTTCCTTCACTGTATTTCCTTGTTGGTCAAGTTCATCATCCATTATCATCTTGGCCCAGTTTTTATCTTTAGCACATAACAACTTTATTTCTTTTGTAAGTCCATCATATGTATCTGCTACTGCAATCCCGACTATCCCTGCTTGCTCTCGCAGTATAAAGAATTGTCCATCTTTTGTTTCTCCGCGCCACTCCTCACCCATGTTGGTAACACAAGCTATCTCAAGGTTGGAGTATTGCTTTACCCATTTCTTATCAAGCGTTTTGAGCTTCATTGTAATCCTTGAGGTACTCTTGTCCTTTTCTGGTGAGTTCGCGGCCATTGGTGCTAATGGTCATCAAGTCATGCTTCTGAAGATAGATTTCAAAGTCACGCTGCAAGCACCCTTTGGTCAATCCAGTTTTGGCAGACAGACGAGTAAGGCTGGACTCCTTCTTGTCTTTGAGGATTTGTAGTATCTGTAATTCAATCACCGAAAGACCAAGCGGAAGGATACTTAACTTGTCCTTCAGTTCAGCCCAATCTTTCTTGGTGAAGTTCTTACGATTCTGAAAAGCAAGATAACTGCTCATGTTGTTTGCCATCTTTTGAGCCTGACGAGCATTTCCCCGCAAGACCGTTGCTATCTCCTCAAGTACGCCCTCCTCGAAAGTATGACCCTCCATGACACGCCCAATAATCTCTGCCAACTGACCGTATGTATATTCCTCAAGGTCAACGCGCTCACACCTATCCATCAATGCGTGGAATATGTGTTGAGCTTCAGTCGTAGCAAACATAAAGGTCTGACGAGAGAAGTCAAAATCAACAGTATAATCTTCATAAGAAAATGATGTTCTGTTTTCTTTGTTGGGGTTAAGGATAGTAAGTAATGCCATAGACAAGTCCTTGGGCAGTTCAGATGCCTCATCAAAAAGAATAGTACATTCATTATAGTTGATGTGAGGTATAACAATCTGATTGAAGAACTGCTTTACGCTTTTAAGAGTAGAACAGTTAATCTCCAAGAACTTCTTGGGCTTGTCTGGCTTTTCGCGGGAGAGTAATTGCTTACCCATCGCTCGCGCCATCAAAGTTTTGCCACACCCTTTCGGTGCAACAAACATAAGATGAGGACAAACGCCAGTGGGACGATAACCATCGAGGTAAAAACCAAGCCGCTTTTTGGCTTGCCCTTGCCCGACGACATGAGGGAATAGTTGTTCTGTGCTGCTTTTCATTGTTTCTATAATACTATATGGTTCGTGTCTTGTCAACTACCAATCTTGGACTTGTAGCTCCACTACTTCTTCCGCTTCCAAGTCAGTTTCTTTCACTTCGATTTGCTCACCAAATGCGGCGATGTTCTTGGCATTAGCAGACATGGGAGTACCCGATATACCCACCTGTTCAGCGTAACGACGACTCACGATTACGTTCGCGCCCTCCTTTAGTATGCGGTTCAGTTCTCCAAGGCTTACCACCACAAAGCTAACCGCGCCTTTAGTGCGCCCACTACCTTTCTTCCTTGGCATAATCTTATTCTCCCTCCGTTTCAATGTTATCAACTTCGACCACCATAAGGCAACCATCGGGTAGACGTACCTCAAGCATTTCGCCCCCGTACATCTCCTCCACTACTTCTACATCAAGGGAATCCCCTTCGGTGAACATCTCATAGCGTGACACAACAGAGTCGGTTGCTTCGTTGTATGCTTCTATGACTTCGATTTGCTTATCAGCTTTGAATGTTATCAGCATAATACAAGTATGCCATACGGTTCAGGTGAGGTCAATAAAAAAATATATTAATGCATAAAAAAGAAAAAGCCCCCTTTCGGGGGCATAAGTTTATTACTATCTTACTGTTCTGGATTAGCCTTTTCATAAGCCCACTTCTCTGCGAGCTTGGCTACTTCATGTGCGTGGGCAATAGCTCTACGTCCGTCATGATTCTCTATTATCTCCTCTTGTATTGAAGGAGGAATCTTCTTGAATAGCGTACTCCACGCCTTCTCATATAGTCGAGCCATCTCTAGCTGTTCTTCATTGACGCGCGGCTTTCTTTTCTTCTTACATTTTGTAGTAGTCATCTTCTCTTATTATGATTATAGTTCAGATAGTGTCAACCGAATAAAAAAACTTTTTTATGTTATGTATATTATATTCTTTTTTGCGTGTTTAATTATGACATTTAAAATCAGCTAAAAATCCTTATTATATTCTTATATCCGTCCCCTCCCCCATTATTTGGTCAGAAGCAGTTAAAGTTAGCATTATTTCGCCAAAAATCAGACAACCTAGCGGCTTATTATTTCGCAAAATATCGTACAACCTAGCCGAAAAATTATAATATATTATTTTATTCTTTTTTATTCGGCGCGGCCCCATTTATTTGGCTCTATTTCGTACAACCTAGCCAACCTAGCTTATTTATGCCATATATACCAAAATAGAAAAGGAGATAGCACAACACATAAAATTATTATTATATTATCCATCCTTTATTTTTCTTTTTTGTTCTCTTAAAAATTTATCATCACCAACCCAGCACTCCCTACATTTCCTACATCTCCATACTTTCTTACATTCATATTTTTTTTCTTTACATTCTTTGTCTTTGTTGAAGATGCCTTTCTTACAGTCACACTGAGCCGTTTTCTCTTTTGATGAAAAGAGATGAGCTTCTTTGCTCGGAGAGCAGTATGGGCAAGCGTAATAATACATTTGATTTCTTATTCATTTATAGTACATTATATTACACTAGAACAAAGTATAATTATATTATAGTGCCTTGTGTTGTATTGTGTGGTAAGGTGGAGTAGAGTGGGGTATATAAGAAAGATAATAAAATGTTTTTTTATGAATAAATAAATGTTGTCCACTACCCAATAAATAATATAATCTTAAATCGGGGCTTTATACTTACCTATATGCTATAATATATTTCGGGCAATCACTATCAACCTAGCCCATATTTGAAGAAAAACACTATGAAATTGGACTGTCCCAATCATCTGCTGTAAGCAGAGTCCAAAAGAAAACAACAACAAATAC
>MPLU02183095.1_pt1 | contig 15029 bp, 13 predicted proteins | sample 1617381 | NCBI WGS metagenome assembly MPLU02 (sample SAMN05944801, study PRJNA350692) | marine metagenome | biome: marine; feature: ODZ; material: water; isolation source: 90 m water sample filtered on 0.2 um supor filter | place: Pacific Ocean | collected 2012-04-08 | depth 90m m
CCGCCTTTTACTGGACCCGGCTCTCGGCTCACATTACCGCCAGCAGCTTTAATGTCTTCGCAAGCTTTATAAATATCATCAAATTCGATAGCAATATGACCGTATGCATTACCCAAATCATAGCTGTCTGTATCCCAGTTATAAGTAAGCTCAAGCACAGTCGAATTTTTTTCGTCACCATAACCGACAAAAGCAAGGGTGTAGCGGTACTCTTCGTTGTCTGCACGGCGCAGCTCTTTCATACCTAATACCTGCGTATAAAATTCAATTGATTTATCTAAATCAGCAACGCGAAGCATTGTGTGTAATAAGCGCATTTTAAGCATCCTCTTTCTTGTCTTTAAATTCGCACAATTTCAATAACGCAGCATGGTACAACGCTGCGTATTAAAATTATAAAAAATGGATTATAAATTATTTCGATTGCATGCACAGTTGCATTGAGACAAAGCGTAAAGTGTTTGATATGAAAAGGGTGATGTTATGCAGCAGTGAATAGGGATTGCTGCATTACCATGACAGGTTAATGTAGAAAAGATACATAAACACCTTTTTAAATTCTGTAAAATTTTACAAGCCAACTATACTTTCTAATACAGTTGGCTTTTTTGGATACATAATATGGCTCAGCTTATTAACTCAGCTGATGTTTTCATAGAATGGGATCAAGAAGTAGAGGATTTGAAATCAAATAGCTTAGGGCAATTACCAACTCTATATAACTCAGATGGGAAATTTGTTTCTGTTGTAAATAGTTGGTTTTTTGATCTAGTTACTATCGAAAAACTTAAAGATCTAAGTTCATATTCAAGAGCCCTATTATTATACTGGTCTTTCTTGGAAGATAACTCTTTGCATTGGGATCAGTTCCCTCCTTTAAAAAGGCTGAAACCTACCTACTTATTTAAACACTTTTTATTAAATAAAGTCGATAAAGGACTGCTCTCCTACTCCACAGCCAATCACTATCTTAAGCATGTGATTCAATTTTACATATGGGCAATAGAAGAATTAGTAATAGATATACCTGATGAGAAAACAGCTCCGTTTGTAATTGAATTTGTTAGTGTTATAAGAACAGATAAATTAGCGTATCTCAGACCTAAATTTATAGTCCAATCAGCAGACCTTAAAATACGTGTCCCAAAAAAGCCTGAAAATAGCCTAAAACCTCTAACTGAAGAGGCTCTTATAAGCTTTTCTAGCCAATTAAAAAAAGAGTCAATTGAGTTTCAATTAATATGCTTATTAGCCGTTTCAAGTGGTTTACGAATAAGTGAAGCAAGTGGTTTTACTATGGAAGCACTAAATAGTGCAATTCCCACCACGACTAGCCATAGTCGATTTGAGGTCATATTGGGAGCCTCTACAGGTGTTGAAACTAAGTTCAAAAAACAACGAAAAATCGAAGTATCTGCATTACTACTGTCAAAATTAAAAAACTATTCTATCAGTGAGAGACGCTTAAGAAAAGCAAGTAAGCTCAAAGATAAAAGTAGATTTGAACCATTATTTATTAGTCAATATGGAAATCCTACAAAAAAAGCGACAATAAGTGCAAGGTGGTCTAACCTCAGAAAGGAAGTAAAAAAAACATATCGAGATTTTAATTACACCTTCCATGATTTAAGGAGTACATACGCTACATATAGACTCAATGATCTCCTTAATGCTGGCCTCAATGTCAGTGAATCTCTCGACTGTTTAATGTCTTGGATGGGACACAATGACGAAGCCACTACAATGAAATATGTCAGATACTTAAAGCAGAAAAACGCTATTAGAAATAAGTTTGTTCTACTAGATAAGATAATGCATGAAGCAGTAGAAGGTACCTTATAATAATGATTAATAATAATTATGACTGGCGGCCGGAGCTATGTAACACGGTTTTAAGTGGTTCAAATAGTCCTCACTATTTGGACTACAATAGAATTCGGTTTCTAGGTATTCCTATGCCTCATAAAATAAAGTCAGGTAAAGGTATTAAATATGCAAATCGCGATAATTTTGTATACGAGCTACGAAGAACCTTTGAGTATCTCTCTTTAGAAAAATCAGATGCGACCATATCAAATTTATTTGGACGATTTTTAGCATATTTGAAATGGTGCGACTTTAACAGAAAATATCCAATTCGAAAGCAGACTACAGTTGAGTACTGTAACTATACTTACGAACGTTATCGAAAAGGATTAATTAAGAGCGGATCTTATATCACTATCACCTCAAGTCTAAAGGTAGTTTTATCTTCGCTAGAATATGGTGACGCATCTATAAACTGGTTTGATTCTATAATGATTATCTCCAATAATGATCACGAGTCATATGAAGCCTACTCTGACTCAGATCTAAAGAAATTACTTCCTTTTCTAAGAGCTTTTTTTAAGCAAATTTCAGCGCAGTTTTTATTAGCTCCAAAAATATATATTGCGGCTAATAAAGGAACTTCACCAATGGATTTTAAATGGAAAGGTAAAACAGTTCTTGTTTACTTAGCCATTAACAAAATGATGGCTGTTGCTACATTTCTTATGTCGTATTACACCTACACCAATGCAACCCAACTTTATAATATCAAGAGACCAAAAGACATAAGCTACGAAAAGGACAAGTGGTATACCATGCCTGCTTTTAAACGTCGTGCATTCAAAACTATTCATATAGAAATTGGTGAACATCATATTGATATTCCCAAATATTGCATGGAGTTCTTTAATACATTGTTGTCAGTTTCTAAACTAATTGATAAATCGGATAATGCACCATTAATTCAGGCTTGCTGGGCAAGTAAAACCGCTCCAATGAGTGGAGCATTTTTACGTGATTTTAATAACTTATTTTTACGAAAACACTTTCCCATGTTTGACGCTAAAGGAGTAGAGCTTAGATTGAGCAATTCCAGATTTAGAGCAACGGGCAGTCAAATATCTCTAATTAATGGTAACGAAATTGAAACTGCCTTATTGCTAAACAACAGCCCTGACACAATTAAACGTCATTACTCCAAAGGGAATAAGTTTGATAATAGTAAAATGATGCAGGAAGCGTCATACATAAGAGCCGAGCAAGCTAAAAGTAAAACAACAACTGAAATGGCGAAAGCTAACCTTGGTTTGACTGTTCTTACTTATGAAAATTACATTGAAAAAATGTCTCCAAAAATTAAATTATCAGCACATGGAACGTATTGCTCAGACCCATTTGGAGAACAATCAAAAAAATATAATAGACAAGTTCACTCCCAAGGTTTTAATGAGAATAAGTTAGCATGTGCTGATTTGTTAGGATGCTTTGGATGCGAGCATCATGTAATTGTTCAATCAGTTGAAGATATTTGGTGCCTTCTATCTTTCAAAGAGTGTATTGAGGAAAGTATATATCTGCATCTAAATGCAAAACATTTTAACCAAAATTTCTCCTCAACTTTAAATTATATAGAAGAAGCTATCCTTCCTAAAATTTCAAAAAAAATATTAATAGGTGCCGAAAATAAATTAAACAACATTGGTAGGCACCCCCTCTGGAGTACATTAGATGTACTCCAAATTGGAGGTTCTAATGCACCCTTTAATTAAAAATTCTAATAATACTTTCAAAGGTTCCCCTGTTGAGTTCACAAATGTAATTGAGCTAAAAAACAAAGAAGACTGGGTAGCACTGGATAAGTGTTTAATAAGTAGAGATGAAGAAGGTAGAGCTATTAGCTTCTTTAAAGACGATATATGGTATATGGGCGTTTACGCTTCTGACTTCCAAGTGTCACAAAAAACCAACTTTGATTTTAGTTTTATTAATTCCTCAGAAAAATTAACATTAGAATTGAAGTTAATTGTATATGGCTGGATTTTTTATAAAAATAGTACTAGAAGTAATCATGTAAAAATCCAAACACTGGTAAATCGACTCAGCGCACTAAAAAAAGTATATATATTCTTAAATGAAAATAACTACAACTCTATTTCTGAATTGAATAATAAAGTAGTCTCACAAAAATTAGATACCTACCTAATAAATAAAGACTTAGCTCAACGCACCTTAGAACATGTTTTTTCAGGTATAAATAGTATTATACGGCTTCAATCATGGTTAAATCTAGACCTACCTATATCGCTATCTAAACCTTACGAACATGCTCTAAAACTCAGTAATAAATCCCCTCAGCAAACATTATCTATCCCCGAAAGAATAGCAGATGAACTTTACGCAAAAGCAATTGAATTAGTTGAAGACTTTTATCCACATAGGGATTTACTAGCAACTATTGAGAAAGAACTGCAAGAAAATTATTTGGCTGGAAAAGAAATCGTAAATCAAAAAAAAGAACTTGGTATTTGGAAGTTTTTAGATAAACAGGAAAAGAGCTCAAAATTGAATCATATGCAAGCTCAAGAAATAAGTAAGGTAACACCTTTCAAGACCTCAGATATTTTATCTAGATATTCCTCCATGACACTTTTTAAAGACTTAAAAAGTGTCCCAAAATGGAAAAAATTATATGGTCGCATAACAACAGCCTGTTACATATGTTGTGGAGCTTTTTCAGGTATGCGCGATTCAGAGCTAAGCGCACTTAAACCTGACAGCTATTACTGTGATGATATTAATGGACAAAAGTTTCATTTTATACGCTCAAAAACTTTTAAGCTTGGTGAAAAGGATACAACATGGGTAACCGCACCAATTACTCAAAAAGCAATTGAGCTTATGAGTTGTTTCACAAAATATTGGCGAAAAGAGCTATTAGAAAAGGGCTTGCAGAAAGAAAGTGAATACCTGTGGTTAAATAGAACAGCTCGATCTAAGTTACCTGTAGTTATATCCAAGTGGCCTGATCGATTACAACTTTTTTCAGAAACCTATGGGACTGTTATAAAAAAAGAAGATCTTGTAGAGTTGGTGAAATCAAATCCAAATGCATTAGACAATATAAATAAGTTATGCATATTAAGTAAAAGCTGGCCTTTAAAACCACATCAATTTAGACGCTCTTTAGCACTATATACGATAAAACACCGTTTGGGCAGTTGCAGTTCCTTACAACAACAATTCAAGCATACCTATCTTCAAATGACAGAGTGGTATTCAGTTGGAGGCATAGCTAGCAGGCTAAGTGATTTAGAAATAGATAATGACTTTCAGCAATTGCTGGAAAATACAAAATTAGAAGAAACCACAAATAAATTTTTCTCTATGGTTCATGGTAACTCACCTTTATCTGGAAGCCATGGTAAAGCAATTATGGATATGCGAGAAGATATCCCCTATATATATAGTTCCTGGGATGTAATATACGCTGCTGTAAAAAAAGGGACACTGTCATTGCATGGGACTATGACTGCGTATTGCAAAAATGGATATAATTGCGACATGGATGGAGTGATAAATCCTGCATTCTGTATTAATTGTAAAACTGGGGGCAGTATTATAGACGAGAATCAAGCTAGAAACTGGCAGGATATACACAACAAATTCACGTCATATCTTAAGGATAAAGGAGATGTATCACCTTCAGTTTATGCTCACTCTATTATCCAAATCCGTGCAGCAGAGTCCATCATGACAGATTTCAACATTGCATTTGAGCCATACACACACCCTATAGAAGTAGTACAACTATGAGTAAAAGTGAGAATACACTCATTCGATTAGAGGCTGCACTTCAGCGAATCTTAGCAAAAGAGCCCAAACGTATTTCCAAACATAAAAAACTAAGTATAAGGGCTGTTGAAGAAGAAGCAAACTTAGGAAACGGTACTTGCTATTACTATGAAAAATTTACTTCAGATCTAAGGAAACTGATAAGTAATCATAAAAGCTCAAACATAGAGGAGAAAGAAACTAAATACATCAATGATGGCCTAAAATTTAAAGCAGCGAATGAAAAGAGATTAAAAGAAAAATACCGAGATGAAAATACGAAACTAAAACACACAATTCAACAATTAGCCGCTGAACACCATCAGTTCAATGATTTAATAAGACAACAAGCTGAGCAATTGAAGCAGTCGAGGTCAGATAATGAAAAGCTAGAAGTTGAGTTGAAAACTGTCAAAGAAAAATTAATTTATTTGAATAGAGAAAATATTATTCAGCTAAATAAATCGAATAAAACTTAATTTAACTTTTGAAGAAGAATTTCATTGCTTTTAATTTGTAGTAGTTAATCTAATCTTCAAGTTTCGATGAATAAGTTTGGACTTCATCTGACAGGCAGTTACGAACAGTGAGAAGCAGATGGTGTATAAACTCGTTTTTGGACAAAAACGAGTTAGAGCCGAAGGTCGGCTCTGTGCCATAAGTGGACAGTGCTAACGCTTTGCTAATTGGCTGCCGCAGCGCAGCGTAGGCAGTCCAGTGGAGGCCATGCTGTTTGTGGCCGGAACGAAATTAAGCAACTTGTTATGTTGAAACATGCTTGATAAGCCCCTTAGCTACGAAATAAAAAACAAAGCAGACAAATAACAGCCCAAGGAAACGAATTGCTTTTGGTGCGTCTTTCTTAATTTTCACCTGAACGGCGATGCCAAACTCATCACCGATGAGCCACAAAAATATCTTGTGTAAACTCCATAAAACCATAAATACGTAAACACTGAGGAGCCCATAAAATTCAACATCGGCTACCATCAACGTGATCGTAATGATTAATGCAGCTACTAATACCCCAAAACTGATTGTCTTAATACGAGCGATCAATATGCTGCTCCAACATAACGCCCCAATATGCCGACGAAAAGAGCGCAGCGAGTTGAGGTCGGAATAATTGGTTTGTTAGCTTTGTATATCAATTTCAACAACTTGAGCCTCTTTAAATATACTTTTAGCTTTTTCAAACACAGTATCTTTATTAGCTGGATGCACCGTAATATCGATTGCGTTATCCGATAATGTAAAAAGTGTAAGACAACCCGCTTTTTGGATTTTTGCTATATCCGACTTTTTTACCAATCGTCCTTTGGTGTTATAAAAACGAGAGTAAGAATTTGTTCTTACCTGCACGTTTGCACCTAGGTCGTTAAACGTTCTTTCTGCTTTGTCCAAAAAGTTGATGGGAATCATTGATTCCAACTTTATAACCAAAACAAAGAATAATACTGAGGCGATAACTAATATTAAAATGTCAATAAAGCCTCCGCAAAGCTAACGCCCGCCACACGGGCGAGCAACTTGTTGCGAGTCCAGCGCCGCAGGCGCGATGTGCTGGCGCTTGTTATGTGCGTACATGCTACAGAACATGAACATCGTTGATTGTTGCAGCATAATTGTTGTTCCCAATTGGTACAAACTCAAATTCAACAGTTAGGTCGGTTATCTCGCCATTGGCGGGTAAATAAAAGCCGAAGATCAATGAGCCTGAATCGGTTTCTAAAAACTCAGGGTAACAATTCGCTATATTTTCGTTTTGAAAACTCACAGGGGCATCGCTACCAAAGTAATCATGCACAGCGTCTTTGAGTTCAGATTCTGCCCATACAACACCATAGTTATTGTTTATATCAATGAGCTTTTCTGCGTCTTCAAATTGATTTGTGGCTAATAAGCTCAGCCAATGCTGACAATAACTTTTAAGTTGATTCTCTTTATCTTCACTGGTGATTGAGAGCATGAGATACCTTAGAGCACATAACGCCCAAATTTAGCGCGGAAAGCCGCGCAGCGGGTTGACGTCGCAGCCAGCGCTTTTTGCTGGCGATAAAATTTGATTGTTATGTGTCTGCTGATTCATTAAACAATATCCTGTTTGAAAACGGATCTGTTACGGTAAAACACCTTGCACCCCAAGGGGCATCTTCAATGCTTGGTTTGTTGTATTTGTAAGGCTTTGCAGTAACTTGTGCGAAAAGTTGATCAAGATTGCTTACATTAACGAAGACCTTGCTGCCCGGTGTGCAGTCACCAGAGTGTTCACTCAGATGTAAAACAAAATCGCCAAGCGAAACTTGCATGTAAATTGGGTAACCATCCTCAAAACGATGCTCCCAATCTAGTTCCATACCGAGAAAGCCAAGGTAAAACTCTTTTGCTTTATCTTCATCGAAAATCCGCATTATTGGGATCGTCTGAAACTCCATGCCATCTACTCCATTACACATAACAATTTAATAGTGCGCTCATCGCGCATATTTCTGCCGACGCTACGCTCATTTTTCTACATTATATAGTTTTAACAAATAACCTAAGGTATTACTATCACTAAGTTTTCTAAAACTTTAAAGAAAAGTTAAATAGAACAATATGCGCTCGGCGCTCATTTTCATGAATATATGCGCAAAGAGCAGTTTAACCAATCTATTAACGACGATATTTAGCCAGTATCAATGACCGATTATCGCTCAAAGCCGACCTATAGAGTAATTACGTTAACACGTCTTGGGGCAGAAACGAGTTACGCTGCTGATCCACTCCTGGTGCTGAACAGGCTCTGATTTGATAAATTCCTATTTAGCGAATCTGACAAATTAAGTTAAAACTTGTTCAGTTAAAAGTACTTTCCAGAGTGTTGAATTAGAGCTTTTTGCTTGCCATGTAATTTTAACTCTTTGGTATCATGCTCAACGCTGCTTTGACCTGATCTTTCATTGCTCCATTAAATAAATGAGTATTGGCAATCAGCGTATTAATTGCAAAACCATTTTCAGCTGATTGTCTACGAATACGCTCTTTGGCAGCAAATGCAGACCTTTGCCGATAATAAACATCTTCCCACCAATCATGCCCATATCTTTTTCGCAGACTAGCTTTAATTGATCTAAAACGAACTTTACTGTCAAAACCTTCTGCTGACGCTAAGACACTTGCCCATATCATACGCAGTTGCAGATCATTCGGAATCCAGTTTTGATCGCGAAGCTGGCCAATCACCTCAGGGTGTAAATATAGCGTCCCCTCAGAGGCTTTTCGTTTTACCCACAGAGGTTGAGCTGTTTGGAATGCCACTTTCTTATCTTGAGCACTATATCCTTGGCAATGTAGCTTCCAAGTTTCCAACTCATCTATTGTCGCTAGTTTCTGTATTAACTCTTCCATGGCGCAATTTCTCCGATGATTAGCTGCACTATCACACTTTCAACTTCTGCAAGCGTAGATTTTTCCGCACTTTATCTTTACGGCCATTAGCATTTACAAGAGCCGGCTCTATACCGTCTATATAGTTATGCTCATAAGTGATTTCTTTGGTGGGAGTTTTTAAAACGGCTTTAATGCTTACATGGCAACTTTGCCCATTTTCCAAACCTGCTATATGGTCCGCTTGTTCAGCGGTCAAATTACCTTCAACAAGAATAACATCGTTAAAAGATAATCTAGGGACTAGGGACTATTCACCTATGTATGAAGTTGTCACACTTAACATCCACACCGCCATAGTTAAACTCAATAGTTATTTGCTTTATCGTGATATCAAACGGATTGAAGTTTGCACCTCGCAACCAAAGTTTAAACTTGGGCAACCCATCCAGCCATAACTCGTAAGGTTTATGTCTTGGACGCAGATCAATGTTCATATTATTTGCAGTGTGACTTTCCAGATAAAAAAGACTAATCACATTGCTATAAGTTTTAACTATGACCTTTATGAGAACTTTTAGTATTGCCTTTACATTCAGTTTTGCGAGCCACGCCAAGAGAACTACACCAATACCACTAAAAATCCACTCTTTGTGATCCATCAACATTTCTATCATGCAAATATCCTTAAATTAGTGCCGTTATGCACTCATGAGCGAGACAGGCTAATTCACATTTATTTAGTGACTTAGCTTTTAGTACTGTCAAATTGAGCTCGAATTAATGTTATCTACTCATTGTTAAACAATCCTGCCTTGTTCTACAAGTGTTAATTTTTAGTATCAAGGATATACCCACTTAGCGAGTGCAGCCGCTTTGTGCGGCACACGAAATAAAAAGCAGATAGTTACTCTAAATAGCAGGAGATTCGCCTACACGGCATGTGGAGCTGGTTGCAAGGTTAGAGGAGGTATATTCAAATGAGTTAAGGCAACCCAAGAAATAAGTTTATAATTATCTAGTAGTCAGAAACTTAAACAATAATCTCAGTTCAGTACAGCTCTTTGGCAAATATTGACGCAGCCTTGATAAGGATATCACGCTCTTTTGACACTTCTTCGAGGCGCTGTTTTAATGATTTAACGACCAAGCTACCGTTTAAGCTATCATCTTGTTTAGCCGCTTTGATCCAAGCATATAACGTGCTTTGGCCTATCTCCAAGTCTTTCGCTACATCAGCTACTCGCTCTCCCTCGGACAGTACTCTTTTTGTCGCCAATAACTTAAATTCACTTGAGTAAGTTTTACTCACTTTCATATTCCCCGATCAAAGCTTAGGATTCCTAAGTATACATGATAGAGTAAAGCTTAGAGAATCTAAGTACCAGCTTTTTATTATGATTTACCTTTGGATTTTATTAACCCCCTCCCAATTCGGCTTAAAGAAGCTAGGACAAGAGCAAATATTTCTCAACGAGATTTGGGAATTAGAATTGGCCTGGAGCCAGGCTCTGCGAGTGGGCGTATGAATCATTACGAAAAAGGCAGGCATACACCTGATCTGCAAACATTAAAACGAATAGCTGAAGAGCTGGGTGTTCCGCTAAACTACTTCTTTTGCGAAAGCGATGAAATGGCCAAGTTTGTTATTTTATTTGAACTGTTAACTGAACAAGAAAAAACTAAGTTACTAAGTGAATTGGAAAACAAACAAAAGACCTCACCAAATTAGTAAGTTCAGTCTCATGAGCCCATTAACCACTAGGTTCGCCTAGGTAATTTCTCAATAACATAACCACTAATTCATATGCCAGGTTCTAAACTGCTTCCCAATTGACAAACAGTAACAGTTACGTTGAACGCTATAAGGCTGCACAATATTCACCTACATGCTATGTTGAGGAATGAATTATAAAAAGAGCGTATATACATGGATCGAGTGAAGATGTTTATTGTAAAAATGGTCATCTCATTTTTACAAAATGTTTTAGGGCGACTGAGTACTTCACTAAACTCATTTGATGATAATCACAATGAAATGCTACATCTAGCGCCTGTAATTACCACTCTCCCTAAAGACTATAAACATTACTTCAAGCAGCTAGACTACTTTATAACTGATTGCTCTGAAAACGTAAAAGAAATAGCAATAACAGGCCCATACGGTAGTGGTAAATCGACATTGCTGGGCACATACTTTAAAAGTAGGCCCCATCTAAAAACCAAATTTATCTCCTTAGGAACTTATCTTCCCCCAACAAACTCCGAGGAAAGCAAAAGTAGTGAAGGTAACAAAGAAGTAAAAGAGTTAGAACAGGCCATAGCGAGACAGCTTCTATACCAACATTCAGGTCTGGAGAGTCTTGGATCAAAATTTAGCTTTCCAGTTTACCGAAAAAGGGATGAGCTATTATCATACATTCAAGCTATTGTACTTATTTTTTGGGGAGTGCTAGCTGGATATTGCCTTCTATCAGGCAAGGGAGACCTTCTCCAGTGGATCAAAGATGGATTGCTTAGTAATAATGTACCGATATGGAAGATAGGCATATTTAGCTACTTGTTAGCGGTGCCAGTGTGCGTTCTTACTGATGTATTTCGATATTTATCTAAAAATAGGCTGACTAGCGTCAATCCAAAAGGTGGTAGTTTTGATTTTAAGCCGATTGCCCAAGAGAGTATTTCCTTTAGTTTACACCTTGAAGAACTATTAAGGTTCTTTATCGCAACTAAATCCGATATCGTTGTTATAGAGGATCTAGATAGGTTTAATATTCCGCAAGTTTTTGAAAGCTTGAAAGAACTAAATAAAATAGTCAATCAAAGTGCAAGAATAGATAACCCTGTTCGCTTTATTTACGCAGTCCGTGATGATATTTTCCAAGGGTGTGATAGGACCAAGTTCTTCGATGCAATCATTCCACTTATACCCGTAATGTCCCCGTTTAACGCTTACGAAAGATTTAAAGGGCTTTTCCCAGACTCTATTTTGGCCGAGCAATTAGAGGGAGTTATTAGAAAAGTTTCGGTGGCGGTACCAGACATGAGAGTGCTGAGGAATATTGTCAACGAGTTTTATGCATATAAAACCATTCTTAACGCACAAAACGGTGGAAATAATTATGAACGACTACTGTCCTTCATCGTTTATAAAAACCTATATAGCAACGACTTTGCCAAACTATACACCAACGATATTAGTGCTATCGACCATGCTGTTCAGGTCAAAGAACGAATCCGACAGCAAAGAGATAAAGAGTTATCCGATCGCTATGACACTTTGCTACAAGAAGATCAAGATGCAGCTAACGAACTACTAAATAATGAACAAGATTATTTTTTGATAGTGCTTGGACGACTGAGCAAAGAACTCAACGTAGATAAAATATTGACTATCTATGGTAGTTCAGTCGAAGAAATTGGGATTGATGACTTAGTAAGTTTGCTGTCGAAAAAGTTAACTCACAACCAGGCACCAATAAGGTTTATAAGAGGGTCGAAAACAAACAGCCAATTTGCATCTAGTAAAGACTTTAAAGACCCTCATCTCTCGGCTGATGAGCTAAGGAAAAGGCTTCATAGCATTCGCACAAAAGACAAGGATAGAACAAAGCAACGTATAAGAGAGATGTATGAGTTAAAAAGTAAGCTATCAGTAACTCGCTCAATCACCTGGTCTTTGTCGGAAGCAATGGAGTGTAACCCTCAGGAAGATTGGGTACCAGAAGGTATGCCTGTATTAAAAATGTTGCTGCGGGATGGCCTTATAGATGAGCACTATGGCCTTTATTTAAATCACGTTTTAGAAGGAAAACTGACAGGTAGGGACTTTGAATTTTTACAAGCACTAAGAGATCGACAAGAGTTTGATCCAATGTATGAGTCAAGTAACTATTCAGAGATCATGTCATTTCTAAGCAACGGTGACGCGTCTTCACCAGCGGCATTTAACTACGGTCTACTCCAATTCCTATTAAAATCTGATAGTCATGGGACTTTTCTGGAAAAATTAAAACAATTCCAATTTATCGACCACCCTTCATGTGCAACACGCCTCTATAAGCTTCGGCAAACAATCCCTAACTGGGAAGAAGTTCTTTGGGATTCAGTAATCTCAGATATTACTAGTAGTATATCTGAGCTCTCATCCCTAGAAGGGTGCGAATTACTATCTGATTTAACCTGTTACGCTGAAGATGATGACGAGATTTCTTACCTGCAAAATCACTTAGGGTCAGAAGCATGTTTACTCGAAGCTCTTTCTCGTCAAAACCACCACCAGAGAATTATCAGCTCTTTTAAAGAGGCAGGTATACTAATAAGCAGCCTTGATGAAGCTCCTCATCTCAGAGAATTAGTTAAAAGTGCTGTTGAAGCAGGCATCGTTGAGTTCACTTCCGACACTCTCACATCGGCATTAAGCGTATATTTAGAAAGGAAAATTGAGTTACCTGTCTCATTTGAATTGATAACTCAGTTTAAAAGCATCGAGTCATTTGCAAACAAGAATTTCAGCAAGTTCGTCGAACTAGTAAAACAGGGCTACATCGAGAACGTCCCCAACTCGTTTATTCTAGAAATATTAGGTTCTGACTTAGGTCAGAACCTAATTATTGATGCACTAACTCCCGTCAAGTTCCAACTCAAAACATTGGAGGCCGTACCTACGGAGTATTGGGCTGCTTTAATTTCTGCCAACAAGATACTAATTAGTTGGACTGTAATTGAGGAGCTACTCAAAATTAAAGAAAAGCCAGAAACACAAATTGTGTTGTCCGTTTTAGAAGATAAAAATTGCCAACAACTTCTGTTAGCTGAAGATGCTAATTGCAGTCAAGAATGTAAAACTTTGCTTAAAAGTATACTGCTAGAGCATATAGCTAGTACAAAAGTCTTTGCAAACTACATTCATCATTTGAACATCCATTTCTCAAACGATGAATTACTTGAGCTTAGTCAAGAACATGTAATCTCCATGATTGATGTTAGACATATAAAACCATCTCTTGAGTTGTTTAATAATTTTAAGCTCAATGGGCACACTGATGCTGCATATCAATTAGTTAAGCAATTCCCCGAACTAATCGATGAAAACGACTTTAAAATTGATTCTGATGACTTTTCAAATATTTTGCCGTTACTTGATGAACAGTTTAGAGATAAGGTTTTGCTAGGCTGGAAATCTTATTTAGGTAGTTCCACTCCTAAAGAGTATTGGTTTCACCTTTTAAGCCAAAGCATTTTAATTGATAAACCACTTTCTGGGCTTATCAAAAAAGACAATGGACATAACATTCAAAAACACCTTGATGAGATAGGAGTTCGCAGAACCTATGAACTGGAGGAAAGCCAAATATTATCACTGTTGAAAAATGTGCCTTTAGAGCTTAATGAAAAGCTGAGCCTCCTGATAGGCCAAGCTAGTCATCATAAGAGTCGAATCAAAGTCTTGATTGAAGAGACCATAGGCACAGAGTGGTCACTTAGCAAAAAAGCTTGCGAGTATACACCAGAAGTGTATGCACTACTGCTGATCTGTTTACAACATAATTTGATATCATCAATGAGAGTCCAAGGTGATGAGATTAAAGTCTATCACTTCAAGAAAAATGATTAAGTATCCAGCTTACTAGGACGTGAAGCCGCCCCCTATAAAATCTGGAAAATACGATAGGCGATTTGTTTTTTCGGGAAAAATTGTGGGGATCTGCTATTTTTCTGGAAAACACGCATAGTCCTTATAACTAAAGGCTTTACAGAAACCTTCCAGATTCTACGTGTAACAGTACTGCATAACAGTGAAAGTAACAGCACCATATGCACCAGCATTATAAGTATAAGTTAAGTTATGTACTAACCAGCTATCAAGTCGACCAGACACATCATATTTAGCACCAGCAATTGGATTACCATCAGCATCTAAAGGAGCTTTTTCAAACTCACTTGTGCTATCAGTAAATGTTGCGTTCCATGCTAAAGAGTGATCTTCATAAGACCATGCAACCGTTGCAACAGACTTA
>MPLU02172027.1_pt1 | contig 15015 bp, 10 predicted proteins | sample 1617381 | NCBI WGS metagenome assembly MPLU02 (sample SAMN05944801, study PRJNA350692) | marine metagenome | biome: marine; feature: ODZ; material: water; isolation source: 90 m water sample filtered on 0.2 um supor filter | place: Pacific Ocean | collected 2012-04-08 | depth 90m m
AAAAAGAATCCGGTGTTTGCTAAAAGATATCTTCATTTTCATTACCCGCATCATCGCAACACCGCACCTCATTCAGTGGTACTTCAGGGTGACTTGAAATACTTCCGGTTCTACGAGCAACCCGGTTCGCATTATCTCTACAATCTCAAGTACGCCATTGGAGAAACTGAAAATATTGCAGCGCAAAACAAGGCTGCGGTAGCTCGGTTGGGCAAGGAAATGGATCGGTACCATGCGGCAGTGGAAGCCTGTCTGCCTAAACCCAATCCGGACGCAGATTCCGGCTATAAGCCCTTTGATCCGGATAAGGTGTGGGAGTAATTAATTCAACGTTGTCAAAGCTTCGTTGAAGAGATTGGAAGTTCTTATGCCTTTCAATTAGGATTGGTTGTTATAGGCTTACTTCCAGTTTTCACCATATGACACGTATGCGTGAAAATTGTAACGAAGAGCAAGTCATGGCGTCTCTTTAGATGATAATGGGCAATATGGTAACGTGAAACCTCGAATAAACCCCTTGTTTTTTGTCTGTTTGTTATTGTGGCATATGGCCAGTCCTTTGGCTGTTGCCCAAGGCAAGCACCTCTTTATTCTTTCAGGCCAGTCGAACATGGTGGGGCATCGGCCTCAAGAGGCGTTTTCTCCGGCGGTGGCGAAGGCGTTGGGTAAGGAAAATGTCATTGTTGTGCAGCATGCAGTGGGGGGGCAGCCGATTCAGCGTTGGTACAAAAAATGGACCTCACCTCAAGGTGTCAAGCCGGCCATAACCGGTGACATTTATGACCAACTGATGGGTAAGGTGAATCCGTTCATCCGAGGTAAGACCCTCGAGTCAGTCACCTTCATTTGGATGCAGGGTGAGAAGGATACACATAAGTGGGGTTCGGTGTACGCCGTAAGCCTCAAGGGCCTTTATGACCAGCTCAGTCAAGATCTAGAGCGTAAGGACGTAAATTTTGTAATTGGGCGGATCAGTGATCATGATCTCCAGAATAATAGTAGGCCACACTGGACCATGGTGCGTGAAGCTCAGGTAAAGGTGGCTGAATCTGATCCACGCTTTGAGTGGGTAAATACGGATGACCTTAATGATGGCCTCAATCGTAGTGGTAAGCTGATCAGGAACGACCTGCATTATTCGGCTGAAGGCTACAAGACTCTGGGAAGTCGATTTTCTGAGAGCGCCCTTAAACTAATCAAATTGCACTCTTCGCGAGTCGCGGGCACGCCAACAAGAGGGAGGGGGACGGGTGTTTCACCCCTGGGCCCCCCGAATAATCGCTTAGCCATTCGTTTAGCCGGCAAGCCCATTACGAACAAGTCAAGGGGTCAGACTCACTCGGATTTGTGGGGTAAGGATGGAGAAAAGTGGTCACCAGAAAGTCGACTACCTGATTTTTCCTTCGCTGGATACCATTGTGGAGAGGATCCTCTGCCTAATATGAAAGCGACCACTGACGTACTCCGCTTCGGGGCAACGGGCGATGGGAGGACCGATTGCACTAAAGCCTTTAGGGAGGCAATTAATGAAACCGACAAGGGCGTCATTAATATTCCGGCTGGCCGTTACATTATCAGCGATATTATCTGGATAACGAAGCCCGGCATTGTTCTTCGTGGGGCAGGTCAAGGAAAGACGATCATCGTCTGTCCTAAAACACTTGAAGATGTAAGACCCAATATGGGGGCGAATAGTGGCGGTAAACCTACATCGGGATACTCGTGGTCGGGTGGCTTCTTGTGGGTAAAAGGTTCAATCAAGCAAAATAAAATCGCATCTATTTCTGAAGATTGTAAACGTGGCTCCAGAAAACTGAAGATCGAGAAACCAACGAAGACACTTCGCAAGGGGCAGCGTATCACCATAGAAATGAAGGATGACGCCCAGAAGACGCTGCTTAACCATATCTACTCCGGCGATGCGGGAGATACGGCCAAGATATCAAAACAGACCATCAGGATGGTCAACAGGGTTGTCTCTGTCAGCGGGACTAGCGTTACGCTCGAACGTCCACTGCGTCTGGATATCAGGAGATCCTGGTCGCCAGTATTGAACACATATGAACCCACCGTAAGCGAGGTAGGGATCGAAGAGCTTTCAATTGAATTCCCTGTAAAATCTTACCCCGGTCACAACTTTACGGAGCGAGGCATGAACGGCATAGCCATGAATCGTGTAGCCGACTGTTGGGTGAGAAACGTACAGATTTCCAATAGCGACAGTGGAATCTTTCTTGATGGAGATTTCTGCACAGCAGACGGTGTCGTGCTGGATTCCAAGCGAAGCGAGGAGAAAGGAACCACCGGTCATCATGGTATCCTATTGGGACAGGACTGCATGGTTCAGAATTTTGAGTTTAAGACTCATTTTGTACATGATTTCACCCTTAATTATGCAAAAAGTGGCAACGTGGTCAAAAACGGCAAAGGTATCAACTTGTCCCTTGACCATCATAAAATAGGGCCGTTCGAAAACCTATTCTGTAATATCGACGTCGGTAAAGGTGTTGAGCTTTGGCGGAGTGGAGGAGGTGGATCGCTTGGCAAGAACTGCGGTGCACGCGGAACTTTCTGGTGTATCAAGTCTCAGTACAATATTGACTGGCCACCATTATTGTTTGGCCCTGATTCCATGAACATTGTTGGAGTCAAGACCAGTGCCAAGTCAATAAAAGACCCTAAGGGTAAATGGTTTGAGGCGATACCTCCGGAGCAACTGCAGCCAGCAGACCTGCATGGATCTCAACTGGCAAGACGACTTAAAAAGTGACTCAACATATCAACATAATAGTAAAGCCTTTCGGCTTCAGTTGGTCCGCTGCGGGGAGCTCGAGATCCGGACAAGGTGTGGGAGTAATTAATTCAACGTTGCCAAAGCTTCGTTGAAGAGATCGGAAGGTCGCATTGCGGCAGCTGCTTTTTCCTCATCAGGCTGGTAGTATCCGCCAATATCCATCGCTTGATCCTGAACCTCATTAAGTTCCTCGATAATTGCCGATTCGTTTTCGGCCAAAGTGGTGGCGCAGGGGGTGAATTGCGCGGCTAAATCAGAATCCTCAGGTTGCGTAGCCAGGGCTTGGGCCCAGTACAGGGCCAGGTAGAAATGGCTACCACGGTTATCGAGTTCATTGACCTTGCGCGAAGGCGATTTGTTTTCCTCGAGAAACTTACTGGTGGCTTTATCAAGGGTTTGGGAGAGCACAAGAGCCTTGGGGTTACCGCTCTTGTTGCCCAGATCCTCAAGTGAAACAGCAATCGCAAGGAATTCGCCGAGCGAATCCCAACGCAAATGGTTTTCGGCGTTAAACTGCTGCACGTGCTTGGGGGCCGAACCGCCTGCACCGGTTTCAAAGAGGCCTCCGCCAGCGAGTAAGGGGACGATGGACAGCATCTTGGCGCTGGTGCCGAGTTCAAGGATTGGGAAGAGATCGGTGAGGTAATCGCGCAACACGTTGCCGGTGATAGACACGGTATCGAGCCCGTCCTTGCATCGTTGGCAGGTGAGGCGCGTGGCTTCGACGGGTGAGAGGATTTCGATATCCAGTCGGTCAATGTCGTGAGTGGGCAGGTATTGATTGACCTTGGCGATGAGGTTGCGGTCGTGGGCGCGGTTTTCATCCAGCCAAAAGATTGTCTTGGCTCCGGTAGCGCGCGCACGGGTTACAGCCAGTTTCACCCAATCAATAATTGCTACATCCTTGGTCTGGCACATGCGCCAGATATCGCCGGTCTCCACTTCATGGCTGAGCAGTATGTTGCCCTCACTGTCCTTGACCTGAACCGTTCCTGTATGGGGAATCTCAAAAGTTTTGTCGTGTGACCCATATTCCTGTGCCTTCTTGGCCATGAGGCCGACATTGGAGACATTGCCCATGGTGGAAACATCAAAGGCCCCGTGGGTTTTGCAGAATTCAATAGTCTCACGATACACACCTGCATAACTTCGGTCCGGGATTACCGCCTTGGTATCACATGGTTCACCGTCCGGACCCCACATGCGGCCGGAAGTACGGATCATGGCGGGCATAGAGGCATCGATAATGATGTCACTTGGTACATGTAGATTAGTGATGCCATGATCTGAATTTACCATTGCCAAGGCGGGTCGTTCTGAATAAAGCGTTTCGATGTCCGCCTTGATAGCGGCTTGTATATCAGCGGGTAGTTCCTCGAGCTTGGCATAAAGATCACCGATACCGTTATTGGGATCAAACCCGATGGATTCCAATGACTCGGCGTGTTTATCAAAAATGTCTGAGTAAAAAACACTGACGCAGTGGCCAAAAATAATGGGGTCGCTCACCTTCATCATCGTAGCCTTCATGTGTAGTGAGAAGAGGACATCTTGCACCTTGGCATCAGCAATTTCCCGATCCATGAATTTGCGGAGGGACTTGACACTCATGACCGCTGCATCAATCACCTCGCCCTCCATCAGTTTGAGGCTTTCCTTGAGCACGGTGGTTTCGCCCTCGACCTCCAACTCAATACGTACCTCGCCGGCTGCACTCATCACGTGTGATTGTTCACTGCTGTAAAAATCGCCATCATCCATGTGTGCCACGTGTGATTTGGAATCGGCCGACCACTCACCCATGGAATGTGGATTGTTTTGTGCGTAGGTTTTAACCGGAGCAGCCACACGCCGATCCGAATTGCCTTCACGCAGAACGGGGTTTACGGCTGATCCGAGCACCTTGGCATAGCGGGAACGGATTTGTTTTTCTTCATCGTTCCCGGGTTCCTCAGGAAAATTCGGGACATTAAAACCGTGGGACTGCAACTCCTCAATGGCGCTGACCAGTTGAGGGATGGAAGCACTGATATTTGGCAACTTGATGATATTGGCCTCAGGCGTGGTAGCCAGTTCACCCAGTTCGCTCAGTGCATCGGGTAGATGCTGATCTTCAGCAAGGTTTTCAGGAAAATTAGCCAGTATGCGTCCTGCGAGTGAAATATCCTTCGATTCAAACTCAATACCGGAGCTTTGGGTGAAGGCACGCAGAATCGGCAACAGCGAGCGGGTTGCCAGAGCCGGAGCTTCGTCAGTTTTTGTGTAAATAATCTTGGATGCGGTAGGCATGGTTTAGTCTCTGAAAAGCGAGCACAACTAGCAGGTTTTTAGCTGCCTGTAAACTATTGCTGAAGTGCATTGACCTCGCGGGGTGGTTCGGCGAAAAACTTCGCCAGTGAAACGTCTACTATTTTTCCTATCGTTGCTCTTTGTTTTGGATCTCACGGCAGCTCAGCGGCCGAATATCGTGTTGATTATGGCTGATGATCTTGGGTTTTCTGATCTAGGCTGTTACGGCTCGGAGATTCAAACCCCGAATCTGGATGCCTTGGCTTCAAAAGGTCTTCGGTTTTCCCAGTTTTATAATACGGCCAAGTGCCACTCTTCACGGGTGAGTCTGCTTACCGGGCTTTACTGTGATCAAGCCGGTAGTGCCAGTTTAAGTCGTGGTGCAACCATTGCCGAGGTGATGGGGCAAGCGGGTTATTCCACTTCCATGGTGGGTAAGTGGCATCTAAGTAAACAGCCCACTGATTTTGGTTTTCAGAATTACTGGGGGCATCTTTCGGGTGCATGCAATTTTTTTACTGGAGACAACTCTTTCAGATATAACGGAGAAAGCTATGAAGTTCCAAAAATGCTTAATGGCCGGCCGTTTTATACCACGCACGCGATGGGAGATTTTGCATTGGAATTTATCGATGCAGCCACAAAAAAAGAGAATCCGTTCCTGCTGTATGTTGCCTTTAATGCTCCCCATTATCCTTTGCACGCACCTGAAGCTGACATCAAGAAATGTGATGGAAGATATGACGGGGGATGGGACCAGTTGCGAACTTCGCGTTATGCAAAACAATTGAAGATCGGGTTGATCCCAGAAAAATTTAAGTTGAGCAAAAGGCCTGATCACATACCCGCCTGGGATAGCTTGAGCGCTAAGGAACGTCAGTGGGAATCAGATCGCATGGAGGTTTTTGCGGCAATGGTGGAGGTAATGGACCAGAACATTGGTCGCCTGGTTGATAGACTCAAGGCAAAGGGGGTATGGGAAAACACACTCTTTCTCTTTTGTGCGGATAATGGCGCGTGTCCCTTTGAACGTACAAGGGGCCGCTATCTTAAGCCTTGGGACCCAAAATCCTACTGGACCTATGATGCCAGTTGGGCCCATGCGGGCAATACGCCCTTCCGGTTCTATAAACAGAATCAGCATGAAGGGGGTATTAGCTCACCGATGATAGTGCATTGGCCGAAGGGATTGAAGGCCAAGCCCGGTAGCATCACACGTCAGCCCGGTCACCTAATCGATTTCATGGCCACCTTCATTGATGTGGCCCAAGCCAAGTATCCCAAACAAGTTGCTGAGCGAAAGATTGATCCACTCATGGGGCAATCCCTGTTGCCGATTCTGCAGGGTAAAGAGCGTCAGGGTCATGAAACACTCTACTTTCACTTTGGCACCGATCGCGCCCTGCGTCAGGGTCCCTGGAAACTTGTGTCGGCCAAACTCGGCCGGTGGGAGCTCTATAATCTGGATGAGGACCGGACTGAAACAAACGATCTCTCAAAAAAACATCCTGTCCGAGTAAAAGCCATGGCGCAAAAGTGGTTTGAAATTGCCAGGGATACTGAACGTTTGAAAGGTCGTCAGGTTTCGCCAGTCAAAGAATCACTCGCCAAGCTTAATTTCCGTAGAGATACCAGTGCTGGAAGCGCGGCCTCCGGTAAGCGGCGTTCGGAGAAAAATAAAGACAAGAAAAATTGATCCGACCGGCGCATTTCGAAAGAGGCAAGGTATTAAAGTTGTGCCAATGGGCATTGACGGTTTTTATTTTTTGTCTTGGTGGAGGTTGCGAGCGGTCGGGTTCGGATTCTGAGAGGTTTATAAGCTCAATCTCTGAAGATAACTTTGACTACGGTGCTTCCATTGTTCAGGCGGCCCGGTCCCAAATTGGAAAGACGACGATTTATGATCCAGCTTACGTTGGTCTCAAATATCCGGGGGGCGATGTGCCCATTGAGCGCGGGGTTTGCACCGATGTCGTCATTCGGGCATTACGCCAGGGAGTTGGGTTCGATTTGCAAAAGTTGGTGCACGAGGATATGAGGAAAGCCTTCAATAAATATCCTAAGATTTGGGGTTTAAGTAAAACGGATCGCAACATTGACCATCGTCGCGTTCCTAACCTTCGCCGGTTTTTTGAGAGGAAGGGATGGTCTCTAAGCGTGAGTAACAAAAAGGGAAACTATCTTTACGGGGATTTGGTTTCCTGTTCGGTCGGCAAACGACCGCATATTATGATTGTGAGTGATAAAAAGGCTCAAGACGGAACCCCTTTTGTGATTCACAATATTGGAGTGGGAGTCCAAGAGGAAAACGTATTGTTTAATTATTCTATCACGGGACATTTCCGCATAAAGGTTGAGCCTGATAACTCTAATCAGTAGGATTTAATTTTATGTGCAAAAGAATTTTTACTTTTATCGTTTTGTGCCTGACATTGATCGGGTTCATGGCTCAGGCGGCCAGTCAGCCGAATTTTCTTATCATTATGGCTGATGATTGCACTTATAATGATCTCCCTTTATATGGTGGTCTGAACGCCAAGACTCCAAATGTTGATGCCTTGGCTGCGCGTGGGCTTACTTTCAATCGTGCTTATCTCGGCGAAGCGATGTGCCAGCCTTGCCGCTCGGAACTCTTTACGGCTCAGTACGCGATGCGTAATGGATGTGCCTGGAATCACTCGGCCAGTCGTCCCGGGGTGAAGAGCATGCCTCATCGTCTTGGAGCGATGGGTTACCGAGTGGGGATCGCCGGGAAAGTCCACGTGAAACCACAGTCGGTATATCCTTTTGTGAATGTATCGGGTTTTGATCCCAATTGCGTTCGTAATCCTACCCGTGCGCACGACTTGGCTGGCATCACCCAGTTCATGGATAAGAACGAGAAACCATTTTGTCTTGTGGTGGCACTGGTGGAACCCCATGTGCCGTGGGTGATGGGGGACGCTTTAAAGTATCCACCCAAGAAAATAAAACTGCCACCGAATCTAGCCGATACACCGCGTACCCGTGAGGATTATTCCAAGTATCTTGCTGAGATAACCTATATGGACGGGCAGGTGGGTGAGATTATGCAGGTGTTGGAAAAGAGCGGGCAGGCTAAGGATACATTGGTGCTCTTTACATCCGAACAAGGCTCACAGTTTCCCGGATGCAAATGGACTAACTGGAATACCGGATTGCATACCGCACTGGTGGCGCATTGGCCGGGGGTTACGCCGGTAGGTAAACGTACCGATGCGTTGGTTCAGTATGCAGATATCTTACCGACTCTAATTGCTGCAGCAGAGGGTGATATTAAAAAAAATCAGTATGATGGTGTGAGCTTCCTCTCTGTATTGGAAGGTAAGTCAGATAAACACCGGGAATATGTCTACGGCATTCACAATAACATTCCCGAAGGCCCGGAGTATCCCATTCGCAGTGTGAGTGATGGAACCTTCCACTATATTCGCAACCTACGCCCCGACGAGTTGTATATTGAAAAGCACCTTATGGGCATGAAAGGCAATGCGGTTTTGAACAATCCCTACTGGTCCACCTGGGTTAGGGAAACGTGGGCTAATCCACATACCTACCGGTTGGTGAAACGCTATATGAGTCGTCCTGCAGAAGAGTTGTATAATTCGGTTACGGACCCCTATGAACTCAACAACCTCGCAAAAAAATCCCAGCACAAAGCTCGGCTTCAAGCACTTAGTGGAGAACTGGACCACTGGATGAAAGAGCAGGGCGATCCTGGTGTTGCGGTTGATACCCATAAATCCATTGAGGCGGCTCGAAAAGGCAAGCACCTGTATGGTCCTGCGGGGAATTAAGGGGCGTACCGTTTTCTGAACTTCAAGGGTGTGGTGCCGGTGTGCTTTCGGAATGCCTGAGTGAAGGCGCTCTGGTCACAGAAACCGAATTGATGGGCGATTTCGGCAATGCTTGAGGCGGTATTGAGGAGTGCGTCACTGGAGGTTTGGATACGGGTCTTGGTCAGGAAATCCTGAGCACTCATTCCGAAAGCATCATTGAATTTTCGGTTTAATTGCCGTGGACTTAGTCTAGTCTTTTTGGCTAGGTCCACAACGGTGATTCGTTCGCGGTGGTGTGCGCGTATAAATTCAACTGCAGCACTAATCTGGGAAAAGGGAAGCATGAGTTTTCGAGAGCCTTCATAGCTTCGAACGGTCCCTATTAATCCAATTACGTTTCCCGATGCATTCTTTAGAGGGAGTTTATTGGTGACGAACCAGTCGAGCATTCGCTGTTCGTTATACCAGATCTCAACCCGGTTCAGCAGAGGTTTGCCGGTTGCAAAAACCGCCTTGTCATCACGCACAAAATTATCGGCAATTTGTTGCGGGAAAAAATCAGAATCCTGCCTCCCGACCACATCCAGTTCTTCCTTGCAGCCCAGTCGTTTATAGATCGTGCTGCTGGCGCACATCATTCGGCTATTACGGTCCTTTGCGAAAAAGAATACTCCAGGTAGGTGCTCGAAAAGTTCCCGCACCGGCTCACCTGGGCCGATTTGGGCCAGGAAGCTCTGCTGAACAGATTCAGGATTTTCAGACAGCACGGCCGACTATTAATAAAATAGGTCGTAAAAAAGCAAGCTATTCTTCGCGAGATTATGTAGTTTGCCCCCGCTTTCACTTTATCATGATTGATGCTCATCAACATTTTTGGCAGCTGAGTCAACCTTTTGACTATGCTTGGCTGGATAATCCTGAACTTTCGGCGATTCGTCGTGACTATTTGCCTGTTGATCTAAAGCCGCATCTGGATGCGGTGGGCATAAAGCAGAGCATTTTTGTTCAGACACAACATAATTTGGAAGAGAACCGTTGGGTGTTGGCAATGGCTGAACAAACCGACTGGCTGGTGGGGGTGGTCGGCTGGGTGGATTTGGCGAGTGAGCAATGTGAGGAACAGCTTCTGGAGTTCAAGGATCATCCTAATTTTGTTGGTGTCCGCCATGTAGTTCAGGATGAACCCGATGAGGATTTTATTATTCGGCCAGAAATCCTGCGTGGTCTCAAGGTGTTGGAGAAACATGGAGTTCCATTTGATCTGCTGTTTTACGTGCAACATTTAAAACATGCTGATCGATTGGGTCGTGAGTTGCCTCAATTACCGATGGTGATCGATCATCTTTCCAAGCCTAAGATCAAGGTCCAGTCAATCGATGACTGGTTGCCGCAGCTTGAGGCAGCTTCAAAGCACGAGAATATTTATTGCAAACTCTCTGGAATGATTACCGAGGCAGACTGGGAAATCTGGAAGCCTACAGATTTGAAACCCTATGTTGAGGCGGCGCTGGAACACTTTGGTCCAAATCGTTGTATGTATGGCAGTGACTGGCCGGTGTGCGAGCTGGCGGGGAGCTATGAACAGGTGCATGGAGCACTTAAGGAGGTGCTGGGGTCAATTAGCGATGCTGAGTCATACGAGATTTTTGAAGGAACTGCCCGCCGTTTTTATGGTGTTGCCGAATGATTGATCACCTTCAATCATTGAAGCTGATTCCGGTTGTTGCATTGGAGGATGCTGATGATGCGGAGCCGCTTGCCGACGCTCTTTGTGCGGGAGGTTTGTCGGTTGCTGAGGTTACCTTAAGGACAGATAGTGGGATTGATGTGATTCGCCGGTTGGGGGCCCGTGATGATTTCCTTTTGGGAGCCGGTACGGTTCATAGTATCGAACAGGCCCAGGAGGTTGTTGAAGCGGGAGCTCATTTTGTTGTTACCCCCGGTTTTAATCCGCGCACTGTTGCGTGGTGTCAGGAACACAACGTACCCGTTTTCCCAGGGATCGCCACGCCGACGGACTTGGAGATGGCACTGGAGCACAATATCGATGTCGTGAAGTTTTTCCCGGCCGAAACGCTGGGCGGAGTTAATACCCTTAAGGCTTTTAGTGGGCCTTATCATAATGTTCGTTTTATTCCCACCGGGGGTATCAGTGCTGAAAACCTTATTGATTACCTTGTACTTCCTGGTGTGTTGGCCTGCGGAGGAAGTTGGATGGTGCAGGTTGATGATTGGGATAAAACAACGCTACTCACGGCTCAGGCAGTGGACCTGATAAATAATTTATAATTATATCATGAAAAAAATACTGACAGTTGCAATTCTTCTATCGATTGCTCAATTCACCATTGCTGAATCCCGGCCTAATATTCTTTTTATTATGTCTGATGACCATACCTCGCAGGCTATTGGAGCCTATGGAAGTCGTTTGGCCAAACTGAATCCTACACCAACAATTGACCGATTGGCCAAGGAGGGGGTTCTTTTTGAGAACGCTTTTTGTTCCAATGCGATCTGTGCACCCAGTCGGGCGACTATTATCACCGGTCAATACGCCCATACCTGTGGAGTACATGATTTGCGTGGAGGAATTGAAGGCGGTCGCCAGCATTTGGCCCGTGAAATGAAGAAGGCGGGTTATCAAACTGCGATGATTGGCAAGTGGCATCTTAAGAAGGAGCCCGCAGATTTTGATTATTACTGCGTATTGCCCGGACAGGGTAAGTTTCACGATCCTGAATTTCGTATTCGCGGTGACAAGCCTTGGCCGAAGAATCTGATTTCTTTCCCCGGGGAACATTCCTCTGATGCGATTACTGACCAGACATTGAAATGGTTTAAGGAAGAGCGTGATGACTCTAAACCCTTCTTCCTGATGCACCATTACAAGGCTCCGCATGACTACTTTGAACATGCCCATCGATATAATGATTATCTGGCTGATGTGGATATTCCTCAACCGGAGAATCTTGTTAAGTCGCATCCGGCTCGCTTTGGGTCCATTGCCACTCGAGGCTATCAGGATGAGTTGATTCCTCATATTGGCACCTCTATTGGTAATCGTAATCCTCGCCGTTCTTATGCCCTGGATTTACCCAAACGATTCCCCCAGGATTTTCCCAAGGATTATGACTCAACCAAGCTAACCGATAAGCAAATCCAACATCTGTCCTATAATGCTTATCTGCGGAAGTATCTGCGCTGCGTTAAGGGAGTGGATGATAACCTGAAAAGGCTTTTTGGTTATCTGGAAAAGACCGGACAGATGGATAACACCGTTATTATTTACACAGGGGATCAGGGTTTCATGTTGGGGGAGCATGATTATCAGGACAAACGTTGGATGTATGAGGAGGCGATGCGTATGCCTTTACTCATTCGTTACCCTAAGACCATTAAGTCGGGCCAACGGGTGGATTCCATTGTGGGGAACGTGGATTTCGCTCCAACCATGCTTGATTTTGCCGGAGTCAAGACTCCGGCATATATGCAGGGCCGCAGTTTTAAATCCATTTGTGAAATGGGTACTGAGCCAGGGAACTGGTCCAACGAGGCCTACTACCGGTATTGGATGCACATGGCCCATCATGATAACCCCGGTCACGTTGGGATTCGTACCAAGGAATGGAAGTTGATCTATTTTTATGGGGCAGATTATCAGGGAGCAAATCAGACTCCGCCGGCATGGGAACTCTACAACATGAAGGATGACCCTTTTGAATCTATCAATTTATATGATAATCCAAAATATGCCAATACGGTGACGGATCTAAAGCAGCGACTCGCCTCACTGCGTAGCCGCATTGGTGATGACGGACGTGACTTTCCAAAGACTGAAAAAGTGGTGCAGGAGTTTTGGGATTACGATGCGGTTGACCGGGAAAAGGCACGGAAACTTTCCAATCAATTCCTGCAAAACCGTTTGCAGGCACTGAAAAATCCTCCTAAAGTGAAGAAGAAATGAGGATCTGGTCAACTATTGCCTTGGGCTTGTTTCTGGTGATAACAGGTTTAGGGCAATCCATGCCATCTTTACCCAAAGGATCAAAGTGGCCACAAAACTTTCGTGAGCTGCGCGAAATCTATAAATCGACTGGGTTAGAGGTAAAGCGAGCGGTGGTTCCCAAGACTCAAGGGGTTATAGCTAAACCTGATATAGTGTATATAAAACGTGGGAAGCGTCAGTTGAAGCTCGACCTGTTTTTGCCCAAGCCATCAAAGAAGGTTGCTCCGATGGTGGTGCTTATACATGGGGGCGGTTGGCGTCAAGGAAGTCGCACGGGCGAACATTCCAAGGCCATCTGGCTGGCTAACCGGGGGTATGTTGCTGCTACAGTGGAATATCGTCTGGCGGGTGAGGCAAAATTTCCTGCGGCAATTCATGATTGCAAGGATGCGGTGCGCTGGCTGCGTGCTAATGCCGGGCAGTTCAATGCCAGTCCGGATCGTATTGCTGTATGTGGCGGCTCAGCCGGTGCGCATTTGGCCGCCCTAATGGCTGCGGCCGGACCACGCGCCAAACTTGAAGGGGCGAACGGAGCCAGGGGTTCTTCGGAGGTGCAGGCGGCCATTGTGATTGCCGGGCCGACTGAGACCGATGGTGAAAGGGCGGGGGAGCAATCCCGTAAACCTGATTCCAATTACCGTTTGTTTCTTGGTGGTACCATTGACGAGGTTCGGCCAATTTACACTCGGGCTTCACCAGCTCACTGGGTATCAAAAGAAACCCCGCCCATGCTGATTATCGGGGAGCATTCAATGGATTCGGCGCAGGCGATATTGAGTAAGTTGAACAAATTGAAAATCCCCAATGAAACTCTGGTTTTAAAGGGAGGGATACATGGTGAATGGAACTGGACTCCATGGTTTTCCATTACCATGAATCGAGTAGGGAAATTTTTGAATCAGCACTTGAAATAATCATGCGTTATCTTTTCGCCTTCTTCTGTTTTGTGATTTGTGCCTTTGCAGACAACCCGAATGTCATTCTCATCTATGTCGATGACATGGGCTATGGGGATGCTTCCTGTCTGAATTCAAAATCCAAATTCAAGACTCCAAATATTGACCGGCTTGCCAGGGAAGGCATGACCTTTACTGATGGACATTCCTCGGACACCGTTTGCACTCCCTCACGTTATGGGCTTCTAACCGGGCGTTACTCTTGGCGAACCACCTTAAAACGTGGAGTGATGGGTGCAGAGGGAGAATGTCTGATTGCTGAAGGTCGCCTGACCTTGGCCTCTTATTTGAAGGCCAATGGTTATACTACGGCCATGGTCGGTAAATGGCATTTGGGCATGGATTTCCCAGGAAAAAAACGAACGCGGGATTGGAGCCAGCCAGTCAAGGATATGCCTCTGGATAAGGGGTTTGATTATTTCTGGGGAATTCCTGCCTCTATGAATTACGGGGTGCTTGCTTGGTTTGAGGGGCGTCATGCCAAGGTGCCGCCTACGTTATTCACCTCGAAGAAACCCAGCAAGATTGCGATAGATGATTATCGGATCATGCCTCCCTACCAGAAAACACCAAAGGAGGCGCCGGCTCCGGAAGAATCAGGAGGGCGAAAAATGAATCTTAAGGGCAGGGGTCTTGAAGTGGCGCAAGACTTTGTAGACATCGAATGTTTGGACCGTTTTACCATCCGGTCACTTAAATGGTTGGAGAGACAGGCTGCTGCAGCACGAGAAGGGGATCCTTTCTTTCTTTATCTGCCTTATACTTCTCCGCATAAGCCGGTGATTCCGATGGAAAAATTCCGAGGGCAAGGCAAAGCGGGTGCTTACGGTGAATTCATGATTGAGACCGACTGGCACATTGGCCGGATTTTAAAGTGGCTTGATGATGAAAAGCTTACTGAAGACACCATGGTAATTTTTACCAGTGATAATGGTCCGGAAAAAACATGGAGTAAACGTACTGAATTATACGGTCACCGAAGCAGTGGTATTTACCGTGAAGGGAAGCGGTCCATTTATGAAGGAGGCCATCGGGTGCCCTTCCTTGTTCGTTGGCCTGCCAAGGTAAAGGCAAATTCAAAATGGAACCAGCCGGTTTGCCAAACCGATTTATTGGCCACCTTTGCTCAAATGCTCGGTAAAAAACTCCCTGAGAATGCTGGGGAGGATAGTG
>MPLU02048172.1_pt1 | contig 14964 bp, 29 predicted proteins | sample 1617381 | NCBI WGS metagenome assembly MPLU02 (sample SAMN05944801, study PRJNA350692) | marine metagenome | biome: marine; feature: ODZ; material: water; isolation source: 90 m water sample filtered on 0.2 um supor filter | place: Pacific Ocean | collected 2012-04-08 | depth 90m m
CATGAGACCTATGGTGAAAAGTCAGGTCGTCTTGAAAGTGAACCTCTTTTATACCAAAGAATTCGCTCATAAACTTAACGAGTTCTGGCTGACACCACCACTCAAATAGTCCTATATCGAAGTAAGGGCGAAAAACTCCCTTCTTTTCTAAAATCTGTTTTAAGTAATCGCAAAAATCATGGTACTGTTCTTCTCCTAGAAGCCTAGTTGTGGAAAAATACCTGTTTCCAAAGATTCTTTCGAATTCTAAAGAAAAAATAGTGTTGCCGTTCAAGCAAATAGACAGATTTGCGTCATGACTACCAGAAAAAAAGCTAAAAATAGACTTATCCATAGAATTTGACCGAAAAGTCGTCCCCTAACTCACGGATAATTGGGTGAGTCCAGTAAAACCACCTATTATTAAACTGGACAGAGTAAAATGCGGAACTAGCCGGAAAAGTTCTTGCTAGAAAGATGGCTTGTATCTTTTTTATCTTGACGTCTCCTGCAGATTGGTTGTAGGGGAAATTTATTCTAAGCCATCCATTTTCATTTTCAGAAAAAAAAGGGTCTCCGAAGAGATTAAGTTTGTTATATGTAAGAATAGGTTTATTATTGTTTATTTTTAATTCAGCAATAAGTGGGTGTTCTGCGTCTTTTTTAAATGACTCAAAAATATCAAAGTCTTTCATCTCCAGTGTTTTTTTACGAACTCATCATCTATTTCTCCCTGCTTACTTTCGTTCATGGAAAAATGACAAAATTTGGATTGCAAGGTTCTCCCTTCGCCACTCCAAAATCTCCAAAACCATTCATCAGGAAAGAGTTTATGTTCGTGATTACCGAGCTTAAGCACTAAGGTCATGGCGTTGTCGACCTGAGTGCCGAACAGATCTTTATCCTCTACAAACTTTTCCCACATAAAGTTATGCTTGTCTGCGTTAAATTTCACAACGCAATCATTATAACCTGAACAGCCAAACTTTTTCCCTTTTACCATGTAGAAACTATCATCTAGTTCGAATAATTCGTCTATATTGTCATGAATTACCACATCTAGGTCAATATTTATGCAAGGCCCCGTTAATACCCCTTCTTTGAACAGGGCCATTCGATTCCACCAGTGACTTAAGCCTTCGTGCGGGAGTGGCCGAACGTCTATATGGCTTTCTTGGTGTCGTTTTATGCCTACCGGGTCGTCGGTAAAACAAATAAAGTTAAAATTGAAAGAAGTGTTTTTTTTACCATTGAATACAGTTTGTTTACATATTCAGGAGAGTATCTATCTCCTGTTTTAAAACAAACCACATTCATTAGTCAATCTTAGCACTCTTCTCGGCTTCAGCTTTGGCCTGAGCTTCGGCCTCTGCCGCTGCCGCCTCTGTTTCCTCCATCTTTTTCTTCACCTCGAGAAGCTGCTCTTCAGTGGCTCCGGAAACGAACCCTCTAGCCCTAGTCTTAGCTTCTTCCGTTACCAATTGATATACATGTGAGAATTGAATATTATTTAAAATATCATTTGCTATTTTTTCTTCTAACTGTTTTGATTCTTCTAACGTCATAATTTATTTAATATATTTCTTTATTACTTCTTCGTACTTATTCATTAGCCTTATCGCCTCTGCTAGGCAGTTAGGGTCTTTTGTGTTAGTTAACTTACTGTTTAAGTAGGTCAACTGAGAGACTAGCTGATTTGTATGACAGGTGATAGTCCAAGTCTCCTCTCTTTTAAGCAAATCGCCCATTAAGCCTTAGTCAATTGTTATAAAAGAAACGAGGCTTATTTCCAAAATATCTAATAAAGAATGACCTTAGAGTCCTCGTCTTCAGCTTCCCATTCGGTCTGCTTTGATGCTTCGGCCTTTTTCCATTTAGAATAACAAACGGCGGCTCTTTGTTTGCCATCAGGAAACTCTTTGGTCATTACGTTGTCTCCCATGCATCTGGTAACGAACTTCTTTTTAGCTTCTGAGCCTTTGGGGTTTGGTATTGGCATTGTCTATTTTTCTTTGGTGAAATCAAGAACTTTCGTACCCACAATGAGGGTGGCACCTATCGTCTTCTTCGTCTTCGCATTCTCCTTTGCAGCTGTCCTCAAAACAATTAGGGTTGGAGCAATGCATTGAGACTGTTCTGCCTAAATCTCTTTCGAGTATCTGTTTGGTTAGGTCTGAGGAAACTGGGCTAGGTGTCATCATTTCTTATTTTCCTTTTTGTTGACGTATCTAGGTATTAATACACACTTAATCTTAAAACTTTCCAAAGTTTTTATCTTAAATATCTTACTTAAAAATTTACGTACCATACTGATTTCTCCTCATCGGGATTCAAATGTATAAAGTGCCCGCTTTCTGGCTCAAAAAAGACGGGCTGCATGTTTTCGGAAAAGAATAAATTAATAGCGTGACCCCCTGTTCTTTCTCCATGGTTCCTGTAAAACACTGTCCCAACAAGTACAGACGTAGCGTTAGTAATGTTTTTATCTCCCTTCATTCTTTCGGTAAGAGTATGAGAGTTTGCGCTCGCATGAAGAAATTTCAAGTAGACCTTGAAGGAGTCAGATATATCGTCACAGTCCCAGTTAGGTTTCCAAAAGGAACTCTTAATTTTTCTTTTGAAGTTAAAGAGCTGAATCCATTCTATAAACCCGGGATAAGCCGATTTTTTGACCCATTCTAAATTAAGGTTAGCGTAGTCTTTGTCAGTCACTATGGAATGCTTCACGTTAGGAAAAGAGTCTTCTATTGCTTTATCAAGCTCTTTTTTCTTAACTATTAACGTGTTGTCCATTTTTCTTAAACGAGCTTTCAGTCTTATGTTAAGATATACACCTTAGAAACACCTTTTTAGAGATAGCCCCGGCGGATTTTTTTGGAATGCGTATATCAGAAACACTCAAAAGCCTCGGGGAGACTGAAAAAAGGGCCACCCCGCTCTATATTAACACCCCTCCCCCCCTACCTTTTCATAAACTAGGGGGTGTAAAAAAAAGTGAAGAAAAGTGTTGACATTCTGCCATATTCTGCTATACTCTTTTCAGTTATGAGAGATAGAATGAAAGACCGACACATCGATTGGCTCAACGCGCAAGACCGAGTGGTCGCGCCCGTTGAGGGAACACACGAGGGTTATCGCGTAGTCAGCGCGATGACAGTGCGCGACCTTCAGCAGCACGACTTCGCCTCGCCGGTGGAGGAGGACTGCGGGTGGTTCGGTTACGAAGGTCTTTGCGAAGACTAACGTAAACCATTGAGCCTCAAAGAGTTAGCGAGGCCACCCTTCCCCGCCACCGTAACTCTCTGATTATCAGTGACTTACAAGATAAAAAAAAGTAAAAAAAAGTGAAGAAAAAGCTTGCAATTTTCTGAGATTGTGCTATACTATATCCAGTGAGTGAGAGAAATATGAAAGATAAGAATATGAAAACTAAAACGGTTAAGGTCATGGGGCCTTGGGTCAATGGAGTACGGACAGTCAAAGAGATCAGTCTGGATGAATGGAATGGTTACACACCACTCAACAGGCTAGCAGATAAGCTGATAAAAATTAACAAAAGTGCTTGACATTAACCCTAAACTGTGATACCATATAACAAGTGAGTAAGAAAATGACAGCATACGAAATGGCCAGCAAGATGATAAGAAGGTCAAAGCCTGATGCACTCAAGCGTCTTGAGGCAGCACAAGCACAAGCACGCAACCATAAGCGTCTGGTTAATGAGGCACTCGAAGCAATCCGCTTGAGTAAGCCATACAAAGGCAACGCACCAGAATGGAATTGGAATTGAATCAAATGAAATACGGAAATCAAAACTATATAGTAGAGAAGATACTGATTGCCTTCTTCATCCTATGGGGTATAGCTACCATATGCAAGGTAGCAGGGCAAGAGCACACGCACCGTACACACACGCTCACACGAGAGCATAAGGTAGTAGCTATCACCATATTAGCAGAGGCAAGGGGTGAAGGCAACGCTGGTATGTATGCTGTGGCTGCTGTCATAGCACAGCGTTCCTTTGAGCGTAAGCGTACACCAGAGCAGGTATGTCTAAAGGCTTACCAGTTTAGCTGCTGGAATGGTAAGAAGGTGAAAGACCTTGAGCATCTACTCACGCTGCCACAGGGCAAGTACGCCATACAGTTAGCCAAGACAGTCAAGCGATTGAGCCGTAGCTATGTGGGCTATGCTAACCACTACCATGCCACATGGATGAAGAAGAAGCCCTATTGGGCCAAGGATAAGAAGCCAGTCAAGGTGATAGGTCAACACGCTTTTTATAAACTCTAATCAAGTAACCAACTACTAAAGACTTAGGGCTGCGGCCCTACCCCGCATCGTAACTCTTTGCGCCCCAATGACTTACAACACAAAAAAAAGTGAAAAAAAGTGAAAATAAAGCTTGACTTTTATCGATTTTTCTGATAGACTATTCCCAGTGAGTGAGAGAAATAAGATGAATAACGAAAAAATGATAGACCGAATTGACTTGCACTTGGGCGGATTGCTCAGCGAGCTAAATAACGAAAAGAAAAATAAGGAAACTTTTGAGTGCGAAAACTGTAACGAGACGCACCCAATCGAAACGAAAAAAGAATACGGTTGGAGAGATGTTTGCCCTGAGTGCGAACTGTACTTGTCCGACGAATTCGAACGCATCGGCAAAATAGCCCTTGAAAAAGTTGAGAAAAAGCTTGACTTAACGCGTAAAATGTGATAGACTATTCCTAGTGAGTGAGAGAAAGAAAGAGATGAAAGAGAAAGAATACATAAACTTCCTAAATGTCACCTTTAAGGTGAAACGAAATCCCAACTACAAGGGCAACCATTACCTTGCCACATGCAATTCAATCATGGGCAACACTTTCCCGCTTGGCACAACCAAGCAGGAGATGACTGACCAGTTTCTTGAGCAACAAGTCAACAGCACGACCAAATACAAGGACATTATCCAAGTGGTCGAGATAGCCAAGTGCTTTGAGGACAGATCTCCAAAGGGCAGGTTTCACAAAGACAATTACTAAAATAATGAAAAAAATTATCCTTTTCTTATTCTTATTCTCTGTTAGTTTAAACGCTGCACCAAGTTTAAAGATTGTTCCTGTTCAACAAAAGACTTTGCCAAATGGTAATGCCTACGGTTTAGAAAGTGGAATCTATTTTGAATTAAAAAATTTAGAGCCTTTTGTAATGTATAAATTACAATATTCAGAAGATTTAAAAAAATGGAAAGACATGGTTCATCTCGGCACTTATAAAATGTCGATGACTTCGCCGTACTGGACTTGGAAAGAATTGCCGCCTCAAAAATGTTTTTTTAGAGTTGTAATCGCTTGGTAATCAAAGAGTTACGGCCGCGCGCCCTGCCCGCCGGTGTAACTCTCTTATAGTCAATGACTTACAAAACAAAAATAATTAAAAAAAAAGTAAAAAAAGTCTTGACATTCTCGTCATTTGTGCTATACTGTTTTCTGTTATGAGAGATATGATTAGTTGTGAGGAAGTTTTCGAGGCCGACGCGTTTGCGCGTGCGGAGTTTGATGTTGTGTGCGATGAGTGGCTCAATGAGTCCATCCTCGCGCAGGATGCCGAGGAGGATCTCGTCGAGTGCGAAGGCTGCGGCGAGCAGTGGTTTCGCCCCGAGGGGCACACGGGCGACACCATCGACTGGTGTCGGAAGTGCTATAAAAACGATCCTTACTACTGCTAAGGGTCTGATTATCAAAGAGTTACGCTGACAGGGGGTGCGCGCCGATCTAAGTCTTTGGTAATCAGTGACTTACGACATGAAAAAAAAGTGAAAAAAAGTGAAAATAGTTCTTGACTTCTTCCGTCTTTTCTGCTATCATATTCCTAGTGAGTGAGAGAAAAACAACGACCGAAATCTACGGAGCCAATTACGCTGGCTTCATCCGCCGCACCCTGAAGGTGACAAAGCACGCCTTCATCCCACGCGAAGAACCAGTCAGCGAGGAGTTTGTGCCGCGAAAAAAAAGTGAAAAAAAAGTTGAAAAAGGGCTTGACTTTGTCCCTAAAGTGTGATACAATTTTACCAGTGAGTGAGAGAAATAATAACATGAATAACCACTACTACGTTAAGGATGAGGACGGTTTGTTCCGTTTGTTCGACGTGAGCCATGATGGGCTCGAGGACGCGATTGAGGTCGCCAACGAGCTAGGCACGGATGTCATGCGCGAGCATGACGGCGAGGTCGAGTTGGTTTGGTCATTCGAGGAATCGGGCAGCAGCGATGCTGACGAGCCTTCGGACGGTTTCCACAGCGACGCAATGGCTGACGCCGATGCGCTGGCAAGTGCCGGATTCGGCACCGACGAAGATTACGGTTGTTTCGACGACTACAACGACGGCTGGTAAGCCGTCGTGTTTGAGTGCTACGCTTTAAACGCAGCGTGACGCTCTTTTAAATTTATGTCTCAAAACCATAATGAGATCATCCTCAAAAATCTTGAGGATTGGAAACGCCAAAGGGCTGGTGCAGCCGCCGTCAAGGTGGAGCGTCAGCGGGTTAAAAAGGCAAGGCAACAACGCCAAGCCTTCAATCGCGGATTCGGCTCAATTGCCGAGGCTTTAAGTCGTTGATTATCAATGACTTAGGTCAGCCGCTCCCCCCCGCCGCCGCAACTCTCTGGTGCTCAATGACTTACAACACTAAAAAAAAGTGAAATTAAATGCAAATAAAGCTTGACTTTTCGGGTAAAGTGTGAGACAATATATACAGTTATGAGAGATAATGAAAGAGCGATAACAGAGGGAATCCGCAAGAGAGCGGAAAAGGGTGGCGATATGTCGGTACTGAGTGTGTTACCTTGGTTGAAGGATGAGAAGCGCGCAGTGACTTGCTGCGGTTGCGGTTGCGAGAGCACCATCACCATGGGCGAAGCCCTTGAATGGGAAGACATCAATCGCTGGGAATGCTGGGAATGCCAGTAAAAATAGTTGAAAAAAAGACTTGACTTTTGCTGAAAATCTGCTATAATAACTTTGTTATGAGTGATAGAGAAAAACTACTAAAGCGATGGAGAAACCTTCCAGTAAACGAACGCGTGGCTTGGGAGACTTTCAAGAGGCAACAAGCACCAGAAGTCATCCGTCAGCCAAGACCAGAGTTCGAGGCTGCTGAAGCAGTCGGAAGCGTACGGAACGATGAAATTTGGGACTTTGGCCCAGAATGCTAAAAAAATCATGAACGTTTTAAATAAAAAAGTGCAAGTTTATTATAATCTGCATAAAAAATGCTTGAGCGTCAGGAAAAGAGGCATCGTGATTGACCATGTCGATTCTATCACGTTGAAAGATGTGACGTTCCATGTCCAGCATGCGGGCAGGAAAAAAGTGTTACGCGAAAAGAGAAAAAACGTCCATGCCTATATCAGCGGCACACCAACCAACGTTGCGTTTTTTGATGGTGAAAAGAGTGAGAGGATTACCTACAACCCCTACAAGTATAAAAGCTTTATTTCAGTCGAGACAGGAGATCCGGTATTTAAAAAAGACATAGTCAGCATCAACGGAAGGCATATTTTAGGCCAATAAAGTTCTTGACATATTTGGCATTTTGTGGTATCATATTTGCAGTTATGAGAGATAGAAAAGTAAGTTGGCCTGAATACGAAAACAAGGAAATGAACCTGTTCGCCCTGATCATGGACATCAGAGGGGAAAGAGAAGAGGAAAACAAATCACAATTTCCAAAGAAAAAACTTGACAAGAAGGCTAAAGTGTGATATGATATTGGAAGTTATGAAGAAAAAGAAATACGAAAAAACACTTGACCGCTTCTCCGGCAAGGTACTAACCTGCGACATATGCGAAGCAGAGGACAGCGAAGAAAACGAAGTCAGGGAATGGGGTAACCCATACGATTGGGGCGTGATTTGCGAAGAGTGCGATTGCCACGAGACCTGAGAAAAGGCTTGACTTTTTAATCAGAACATGTTATACTTTATCTAATGAGTGAAACAAAAGACTACAAAGATGCAATGCTCCGATACTTCTATGCGCCCATGATTGGCGTGTGGCTGACGGTGGCTATCGTTGCCGGATTCACCACCGGATTCGATGAGATATTCAGATATTGGCGAGTTGTTGGCCTAAACCTATTATAAAACTATGACTGAAATAGAACACTTAAAAAAACTACACAAGGCACAAGACACCATCCTCTCCTTGCGCTGCCGACTGGCTGGCCTAAAGGGTAAGTGTTTAGGCATTATCGAATACAGCGAGCGAGCGAACACGGCTGGGCTATACAAGCCAGAGGAGGTCAAGCTGGCCAAGGAGTTCGAAAGTGAGATCGATCAGATCTTGAATCGAAACGAATTAGATCAAATTTTAGCTTGACTTTGGGTGCAGTTTCTGTTATACTTAATTTATTGGAAGTAAGAAATATATGAAGAAATTCTTAATCAACTACATACCGGCTGTCCACGAAGGACAGGTTAATAGTGACAACAAGGCATACTCCTATCCCGTCGAGATAGACGAGCAGTTTGCGAATCGCAGCGAGAACGACAAGTCCGCTGGGTTGGCTGCCAAGGATACGGACTCTGGCCTTTGGAAACGATTCCGTTTCGACAGAATCCAAAGCGCGGTGGCAATCTAGCCACCGAATCTGAGTGCTACGCTTTAAACGCAGCGTGACGCTCAGAACGATTTCGAGTCGGCGATTACTACGCCTCCATCGCCCTGAATTAATTCTATGAATGCTAATTATGACGGGACAGGGATGGTAAGACATCTTACGCTTAATTACTGGTGGCGCGGTAACGACTCAAATTTAGGAAGCCTGAATACAACCTACGTTAGCGCCTAGTTAGGAGTAGCACTCCAAAAAATGTAACAGGTTTCCGATTTTCCCTCATAGCACATAGCCCCCTGCCGAGGTTTTTTGGTTTTCCTTGGCGGGGGGTTTCTCTTATCCTGCTGAGTACCAAAGAGTTACGCGCGCGGCCTCCCCCACCGCCGTAAGTCTCTCTGCGCCAGTAAGTTACGTTGAGAACATTGGCGCGTGTACTTCAAGGATAGCCTTGGCAAACCAGTTCTGAGGCTGTACCTCGACTTGGACACCCTCTAACCACTTATTGATATGGCGCGAAGTTGTATTGCTGAACTTCTCTTCTGTCTTGTAATATTTGACACCTACCTTGGCAGCAACTGGTGTCCCATACGAGAAGAAGAAAGTTGCTCGTTTGCTGTCGTCTACAAGTCTCTCATTGAAGATGACTTCCGTCTCATTATTGCTTATGTTATTTAGTCTCATTTTTATTAGATATTATATTTATTATACTCGCTACTTGGTTAGTTGTTAGCCAACCATTTACAAAGCTCTCATCTGGCTGCTTGACTACATCGTCAATGTCTTCGTCGTATGACCACCACTCTCTGGGGAAACCATCTTTGTTAGGAGCGAAGATAGCGACCTCTGCTGTCTCGCTCCGTCTGGATGAACCATCCTTCATTCTGTTGGAGCAGTAGTGTCCTCCACCAAACTGAACCGATATTTCCCAACCGTTCTCAAATGTCATCGAGAACCCCGGCCAAAGCGGAGACGAAGCGAACTGTGGTTTTTCTATTTGCTGTATTGTTTCCATATCTTTAAGTCTAACTGAGAAGGTAGTATAGCACATTTATCGCATAATGTCAAGAACTTATCTTCTAATTCTTTATATAATTTTTTGCTCTGTGGCGTTGCCTTTGGCGTCTTTATCCCCTGATCACGCATCCACCTTAAAATGTGAGTGTCTAACGTGGCTAGCCTCTGGTTGGGCCGAGAGTGCATAATAATGAACCGTGACGTCTTTGGCCCAATACCATGAACTGCTTCAAGATCCTCAACTGTGCAAGTCTTTAAATCTAACTTGATTAAGCCAAGCAAAGCTCGGTAAATCCTTTTGTATTGTCCCAGCTTCGTCATCTGTAGCCAAGCACCAAGCATCTTTATGTCCTTCATAGCACGAATGCCCTCGAAAGGTGTGAGTTGTTTGGTGGGAGTCTCGATCTCTCTGAAGTAGTAGTTTACTTTGTCGGCAGTCTGCTGCGAATTCTTACCAGCAACACAGACAGCAAAAATAGCAAACAATTCAAGGTCTGCTTTTGTCCTGTTGAAATCAGTTATCTTTTTTGGATTGATCTTCTTTGCGATCATATGAACCCTTTCCTTTTTTAGTTTTATGGACGCGTGTGCCGGTGTTCCATTTCACCTGCTTGCGAACCTTCGGTTGTTTTCTCTCACTCACTTCTAATAGTATAACACGTTAAGGTGTAAATGTCAACCTTTTTTTTAAAGTTTTTTTACAAGGTAAGTCGTTGGTGTAGAGAGAGTTACGGAGCCGCCCCCGCCCCCGACCCTAAGTCTTTGCGACTTAGGGATTTAAGGGGTCGAGACCTTCCGGCTGTTTCATGAAGGTGAGATACAACTAAACCCTGTACCCGGCTCTCCCGGATCACCATGGCCGGAGAGGTCTCAACTCTGTATCAGAAAAGCTTCAAACTAGTCACCTTGCTCAGGGCACGCCTGATCTTGGAGCTCTTATTTGGGGCATTCAAATAATTGTTTACCTGTTTAGAGCTAGCCTTCATCAGGTTGTCGATTTTGACCACCTGAGGATCAGTGTCGTGACAGTACGTAAATATTCGCCTGCCTACCCGACCAATTGCCCGTTCCACTCGTTTGCTTAGCTTGTTGTAATACAAGCACCCGTTCTTGACTTCTTTTGTCTTCATAAGTCTTACGCTTTAACCGCGTCGTAATCGCTCAAGTCCTCTGCGCTAATGGTTAATTCTGCGTGAGTGGTTGAGTCAATCGCTCTCATCTTCGCCGTGTAGAACACCTCGTCGTTTAGCATCGTGTCCATAAAGCTATCCGCGCAATCACGAGCAAGGCAATCTGCTCCGCCCTTCTGTCCCTTCAGGGTATCTGCTCCCACATCGCGCAGGACTTGCGTCCTGTATATCTCAAGCACCGCTTGCTTGAATCTGGCTTCGTCAGTCCAGAACACGGCGAAGTTGTCTGTCCACCAATCGAGTTTGCCGCTTGTGGCTTTCCAGTTCCAAAACGCCCAGAAACGACGCTCCATATAGTCATGGTCTGTTCCCTCCATTCCTATTGCCCAGTCGTCTTTGCTGAACACCTGTCTGTAGTAAGTTATGTTTGTATCCATTTTGTAGTTTGTTTTTCTCTCACTCGCTGGGGAAAGTATAGCACATTTTGCCCTTAATGTCAAGAACTAATTAATCATACTTGAAGTAGTCCAAGCCCCAAGCCACGAAAAATATTAGAAATAGAATGAAAATCACGCTCATCTCTTTTAAGTATAACTCTGACTTGTTCAAATGTCAATGCTTTTTGTAATCAATGTTTTCAACCGTATCGTCCCAACAGGCTCGGCAGTCCTTGCACTCGTTGCCTTGCTCCGATGCCGGACAGGTGAAACTTCCGTCAGTTTTTGCTCCGCTCGTTGTTAAGCCTAAACGCTTCGCCAGACTAACAGGCGGCGCACCGTCCATCATTAGAGCAGACAATCGAATAATAAGATTGTCGGGCTTACGACCCAAAGCCATCCACTCACGAACAAAAAAGTATTCTCTCGTCGGCAACCAAAATTGAATGTGAGGCAATCGCCTTGCAACCTCTGCAATCTTTTCAAGATGCCAGACGCCTTGAACATCGCCCGAATCATGCCAACGAAAGAAGCCAGTCTTTTCCCTCTTGTTAATCATGAAAACCATCATGTCAACCCAATCAAGCTGGTTCAATGATTTAAGCCGTTTTTTCATGGCCTTCTTGACATTAGGGAAAACATAACGCCCTTTGAGCGCATAGCAAAAAGAACAGATTGAATCGACAACTGTCCGCATTTTTGAACCCTTTATGCAATCCTCGGCTGGTGTGCTATAACCAAATCCGGGCATCTTCGACGGTGTGGAAAGTGAACCAACGCGTCCCTCTGCAAGTTTGATAGTAAGTCTCATAACGCAAAAGAGTATAGCAGAAAACCCCTCAAATGTCAAGCAAAAATTAAGTCCCAACCTTCCGGACTAATGCCTGTGTTGGCAAACTCTCTGTCCCCAGCATCCAACGACTTCAAGCACATGATAGGCTCCCCTTGGTTCAAGTCCCAAAGCTCATGACCGGGAATGGTTACACTATAGGGCTTGCTTGTCTTCACGCAAGGGCCTGTGAAGGTGTAAGTTCCTTCGGCATGGTTCTCAGTATACGTGCAGTTTTCGTGTATATAACGTCCCATAACTTCAATAAGTATAGCACGAACTGATCCCCAAGTCAAGCCTAAAAAGTAACACGATAAGTCTCTGAGTATCAGAGACTTAGGTTGGCGGGCCTCCCCCCGCGCCGTAACTCTTTGGTAGACAATGACTTATGGAAACGAGGGTGGGAATCGAACCCACGATAAGAGTTTTGCAGACTCCCGCCTTACCACTTGGCTACCCCGTTAAAAGAAAAGGGGGAGGCGTTGCACCTCCCCCGTGTATTTGCGCGCACACAAAGGCGCGGCTAACTAACTCGTAACGAGGACATCTTCCGCCTTCGCGGCAGGGATGCGCGTGAGCTTATCCCATGTCTTTTTCTCCTTACAAGCTTTCACGAATTTAGTCAACACGCTTTGGTTGACCTTGTCCGCATACTCGAACCGCTCCGACTCTACTTTGTGAGTGAGATGTTGAGTCGTGCAGTTGTAGAGAGTGTACAGATTGCGTTCTGCCTTCTCTCCTTTACCATAGTTGAGCATCATGTCGGGCGTGTACCACAACTTCACAATTTCTTCCCGAAGTTTAGTCGAGAGAACTTTGTCACTCTCAAGATTCTTGAGAATGTACTCACCAATGTTGTTGTCAATAGACCTATCCGCGAGCAGACCGAAGTCATCCCCAACAGTAGCGAAGGCATCAATCGCTCGGTCAACAGCACCAGCGACCCCATCAAGATTCAACTTGCGGGAATGCTTCTGCTTGAAACCGAAGGCGCGTCTGACACCCTTCATGCCGTTGGTGCAGATAAGCCGCAACAATCCCAACTCCAAGTCACCTGTACAACTACGGTCATAAGAGTTACGAGCGGTAATCCTCATGCCAATCGTGTCACCGACATTATGAGAACCTCCAACACGCGCTTGTTCATTGGGAAAGTCATAGCGAGCGTACATACTCGCACCATCACGAGCCACAAAGACTTTGCGCTCGAAGTCTAATTTCCTATCGGAAAAAGCTCCTTCGACAGAGTCAATGAGGTCACTGTTTAGCAACAAGCCATACTTGTCACTCGTTACACCTAGCACTTGGCCGGTGTCTGTCCTGCGCGTCCCCCAAAATCCTGTTGGTTTTTGGTCTGGCGTGTACAACTCCGTCATTTTGACATCGAAATTGTAGTTCTCTGTGGTTGGTCTTGTAGTTCTAGCCATGTTTTTATTATATCAATAACTGTTTTAAAAGTCAAGCACTAAATTCAGTGAGCGGGGCCGTCCCTGTCTCGTTTAAGGCCGCAGCTGGGAATCTGCTAGGCCACCCTAGGGGAGAACCATCTAGCGACACGCATGGTTCGCCACCATCTCTAATCATGATTTTTCTGTCTCTTCCCGCACTCACTTCAATAAGTATACCATACACTGAGGCGTAAGTCAAGCCTTAAAAGTGACACGATAAGTCGTTGAGCATCAAAGACTTACGCGCGGGGGGGAGGGCCGCGCCGTAACTCTCTGGTAATCAATGACTTAGGATGGACCTTCTTGAGAATAAATGTCATTAGAATGACTCTATATTTGCCTTATTTGGAATAAATGGGGAAAATGGGGAACAAAAAAAGACCCCGCCGAAGCGGGGTCTGGTCTTCATGTATCCAAAGCGGACAGCTAATGGATTAGAAAGAGGGGGGAGAACTCTGGTGTTTCACTAGGATAACCTACTAACCCTGTCTGAACATCTCGTCCAGCACCATGCCAGAGACTCCCGTCACACATTAACTGCGTGACTTTCTAGCTGCCTTGGGCCAGTTTGCACTAACCTCGAAGGCTGCTTTGTTCACGCGCTCGTATGAGGAGGCGTGTTGATTCTTCCGCACCAACTGCTTGGCAGAGGTGATCTTCAAGCCGCCGCCGGTTTGGCGTGCGACTTCCAGCGTGTATGTATGATTGCGCATACCCATAATTATTATATTTTGTTTGCGTCTTTGGGGTGTTCCCTGACTACTTCTTAAGTATACTTCTAACTTACTTCAATGTCAAGCAAGTTTTTTCAAATAATCCAAACCTTTTGCTGTTATGTTTCTGCCAGCAGTTGTTATGTCCATTAAGCTATGCTTTTGCAGATAGATTTCAAAATCCTTTTGTATAGCTCTAGGTGATATACCAGTTTTAGCAGACAAATTAGTTAAACTACAATCTTTATTATCTTTTAATATGTTTAATAATATAATCTCTGTTATGTTTAACCCTAATGGAAATATGCTCAATATCTTGCCTAATTTTTGCCAATCAGAATATGCAAATCTTTTAATATGATTTTGTTGACAATAAGAATCAATTTTTTGAGCCATTTTTTGTGCTGCTCTCGCATTGCCGCGCAAGACAGATGCGATTTCTTGTAATGCTTTTGGCTCAATGTCTAGGTCAAGATTGAGTTTGACAATTTTACCCATCTCGTCCAATGTATATTCCTCAAGGTCAACGCGCTCCAGCCTGTCCATCAACGCATGGAATACAGATTGAGTCTCGGTTGTGGCGAACATGAAAGAGAGCCGCCGAAAGTCAAAGTCAACGGTATAGTCCTCCAATGTGAAGGAGGTCTGGTTGTCTGGATTGGGATTAAGGATGGTCAGCAATGCCATTGACACATCCTTTGGAATCTCACTACATTCATCAAACAAGATAGTAGCGTCCCTGTCCTGCATATAGGGGATGACAAGCTGGTTGAAGAACTGCTTTACATTCTTAATCGTAGAACAGTTTATC
>MPLU02074686.1_pt1 | contig 14920 bp, 14 predicted proteins | sample 1617381 | NCBI WGS metagenome assembly MPLU02 (sample SAMN05944801, study PRJNA350692) | marine metagenome | biome: marine; feature: ODZ; material: water; isolation source: 90 m water sample filtered on 0.2 um supor filter | place: Pacific Ocean | collected 2012-04-08 | depth 90m m
CCATCAGAGTGCTCCTCTCTGATATCTGCGCGATCGAGAAGATAATCAGAGCAGTTAGGATGATCTTGCCTGCATCGAAAGCCCAACCCATGGGTTCCGCTGGGAATTTACCCTTTAGTTCATTCAGTTTCTCACCCCCCCTTCGACACCAATACATATGCGAATCCATGCGAGATGCCAGATGGGGGGCGATCGCAAAGAGTATCGTGACGGGGGCGAGATCGTCGTAGAAGACCCGAACGAACCACTCAAACTACTCTCGTCTTGGATTCAGGAAGCTAGGGAAAAGGGGTCAGTTGAGCCAAACGCGATGACTCTAGCCACTGTGGATGAATCCGGGACTCCTCGCAGTAGGATGGTTCTGCTGAAGTTCCTGGAGGGGGAAGAGATTGGATTCTTCACCAATACAGAGAGTGACAAGTCGATGGAGATCAAGTCAACACCCGCGGTTTCCGCGACGATATGGTGGCCAGAGATGGAGAGGCAGGTCAGGATTGAGGGGTCGGCTTACGAAATGAAGAGGTCGCAAGTAGAGGAGTATCACTCATCCAGGCCTAGGAAGAGCAGGATTGCTGCTTGGGCATCGAATCAGAGCCGCCCATTGGAATCACGAGCAGAGCTTCTCAGGAAATTCGAGGAGATGGAATGCGAGTTCGAGGGTACAGAAGTCCCACTGCCGCCATTCTGGGGCGGATTCAGAATCGTCGTGGATCGAATCGAGTATTGGTCGGGCAGGCCAAGCAGATTGCACGAGAGGGTCGTTCTGAAAAGGACGGACGAGTCGTGGTCCATGAGTCGGCTTTACCCCTGACTGGGGTCCTTTACCGTGGAGATCTTCCACGTCATCGAGAAAACAATCACAACAGCGAGGAAGAGGCTGCTTTCGGCAATCCTGTCAAGCGCCATCACCACGAAGAAGAACGCGGTCTGCAATGACAGAAGTGCCAGGTAGATTACCGGAGCCCCCCTCTTCCTGTAGTCCATGAAGTCATAGATGAAGACCCCTGAGACGAAGTTGGCATAGATGGCGGCCCAGACGACGTACGCAATCCCGAAGACGGCTGGGAACGCAAGGAAAGCCAACTCCACCTCCATGTTATTCACCAGTAGAGAGATTCCAAGCAGTGCAACGTTTGCATTGTGCATTACAATCTCGTACCATGTGAAGAGGTGGGAGACTCGATGCCCCTTCGCCAGGTTATCCCCGATGATGTGGAACGAGATCACGCAAGTCACCAGAATAGCACAAGCATAGGACGTCGAGAATAGGATTGGCGCGGAGGCGATCATCCACGGGGGGACCGTTCCTCCTGATGCATGGATCCAAGTGGCAGACCCAGAGACTCCGAAGCTGACTCCGATTAGAGCAAAGTGCCACATCGTGAATGCAGCGAGCCTCGTTGGCCCGACAATCTTCCTAGGCAGTATCTCACGCTCCTTGAAGTACAGTGGGAAGTCACTGCTCCCCTTTGGATCGAATGCCACCCATGAGAGGGTGACGACCACCAGGACGCTGCACGCCACTCGAAACAATCCGAGGATCACATCTGGTAGGATGCCCGATGTCGCAACCTGCTCTTGGGTCTGTGATGCCTCCAGTGAACCCGATTCCGAGATGAAGAATAGCGCCATTAGAAGGGCCATCAGCGTCAATATTGCAGTTTCTGCACCCTTGTCGCGGTTGCCATATCCCATCAGGTCATCGAGCATGACCCAGCCGACAGAACACGACTTGAATATGCTTCTAGTACGCAGTCTGGTTTGCCTCGTACGCCTTCACCATCGCAGCTCTGGCAAGTAGTATGACCAGGACTGCAGAGGTGAGCAGAATTCCGCCGAGTATGGTCGAGGTCCTCAATAGCATCAGGCAGAATCCGGTGATTCCACAACCATAACTCACCATCTCGCAGATCGATGCCAATCTAAGAATCGACTCTGGCATCACCAGATTCGCCGAGGAGTCGTACTCCCTGATCATCCTCGAGAGGAGGATGTAAAGCCCTTGGAAAGGAATGGCCAGGCAGAAGAGTCCCATTGCCAGCATCAGCATCTTCTCGTCCGGATTCATACTGATCTCGCTACCCTTCCAGAAGAGGTTGCTCAGACCCACTGAAAGCAGGCCGGTGTGAATAAGAGCAGAGGTCGTGCTTGGGGATCCGACCTCGGACGATTCTGGTACCACGTGCGAGTTGCTCATTGAGGCACTATTGAGAATTGCGCTGGAATCGGATGCGTTACTGCCGGTTATCTGGCAGCCTGCTGCGCATCGCCCTCTTCCACACAGGCGGAATCAGGCAGGGCCACCATGATGCGTAGTAACCCCATCTGAGCTCAGGCGTTCCATCATATGGCCTGAGCTTCCAGAATGGGACGCTGGCGCGGAGATGGTGATCGGAATGACGAGTCAACTCAAGAAGGCTCCATCTTGACCATCTTGCCTCTGTGTTCCAAGAGTGATCCGCTGAGAACCTCTCGTCCTCCGATCTCCTGAGGCCCCAGTGGCGGATGTAGTTCACGTACTCGAGAGTGAGGATGCTGATTGCAGAAAGGACGAGCCAGCCCAAAGCCACGGGAACTCCGTCAAACCAACCCATTTCTCCAGGGAGGGTTGCAATTGCCAGAAATGCGGCAATCTGGAGAAGAAGTCCCCGGTATGACGGATTCCTCAAACCGGTCCTGCCCCTCTTGTTGTGGACTCTCACGGAAGACGCGAACTGCCCTGGGATGGTGCTGAGCCAGAATGACCACAGGCCCTGCTCAGCAGTTGCACTGGCGGAGTCCTTGTCGGTACTCACCCACTTGTGATGGACGTGATTGTGCTCGTAGGTGAAGTGCGTGTAGTTGACTGAGAAAAGTATCACCCTAGCCAGCCTCCAACCAGGACTTCCTCTCTTCTTGTGACCCAGCTCATGGGCAGTCACGATAGCAGAGGCGGCAGCGCTCAGGCCGGATGAGAGGCCACCGACTACGAGCCACACCGTGAGACCCTCATTTGCCGCGAACCAGAAGAAGCTACCCACCACTACAAGCTGGAGTATACCGTGCATCCATAGTATGACCTCGAATGGTGTGCCAGAATCCCTAGGTGGCCTAGCTACCTTGGACTCTCCCATGGCGATGTCCAGTATCGGCCCCACGCCCCACACGAAGATCACACCCATGGCCACGAAGACCTGGTCCTCGATCACTCCGAGGATATTCCCGGATATCGCGAGAAGGGGGGTGATAAGGCCTAGGAGGTGGAAAGCCCAAGGCTCGGGACTTAGCTCAGGCTCACTCATACAATTCGGCGTGTAAGGACCTGACCTTAGCGATTTTCGGTGCTACCACCGCAACGCAGTATGGATTCGAGGCCCCGTTCCTAGCGAAGTAGTCGTGATGATACCCCTCTGCCTCCCAGAACTTCTCCAGTCTCACGACCTCCGTGACCACGGGGCTTTCGTAGTACTCGGAAACCTCCTCGATCGCTGCCTCTGCATCCTTCCTCTGGTCTTCGTTTGTGTACAGGACGATGCTTCGATACTGCGGGCCAACATCGTTACCTTGTCTGTTCAACTGAGTGGGGTCGAAAAGGGTGTGGAAAACTCTGAGCAGAGTCATCCTCGGGATCGTCTCGGGATCGAAGGTCACCTTCACGACTTCTGCATGCCCCGTCTTCTTCGCGCACACCTGCTCGTAAGTTGGGTTATCCACATGTCCTCCGCTGTATCCCGGGATTACCTCGCGCACTCCTCTGAGTCCTAGCAAACCCCCTTCAATGCACCAGAAGCATCCGCCTCCGAGATGAAGCACCTCCATCTGCCTACCTCCTGTAGTTAGGGGCCTCTCGAGTTATCTCCACATCGTGGACATGACTCTCAGAGAGTCCGGCATTTGTAATCCGAACGAATTTGCAGTCTGACTTCATGGCCTGAATCGTTGGGTTGCCTGTGTAGCCCATAGAGCTCCTGAGGCCGCCCATCAACTGGTACAGGACTTGGTCAACCGGACCTCTAGAGGGTACTCTACCCTCTATCCCCTCAGGGACGTACTTCCTGGTATCACCCTGGGATGACTGGAAGTAGCGGTCGGACGACCCCTTGCTCATTGCACCCAGCGACCCCATCCCTCGATACTGCTTGTAGGCCCTGCCTTGGTAGAGTATTGTCTCTCCCGGTGACTCATCTGTCCCAGCAAGAAGAGATCCAACCATCACGCAATCCGCACCGGAAGCGATTGCCTTGGCGATGTCGCCGCTGTACTTTACCCCCCCATCGGCTATTACAGGGACGCCCCTCTTAGAACAGGCTTCGACTGCGCTCATCACGGCTGTAAACTGAGGGACTCCGACCCCAGTGACGATCCTAGTGGTGCATATCGACCCAGGCCCAATTCCGACCTTGATGGCATTCGCACCACTTTCGATTAGAGCCGCTGCTGCTTCAGGGGTCCCTACGTTACCTGCAATGATTTGCGCATCTGGGCCAGCCTGGTCCCTGATGGTGCGCACTGTCTCCAGGACGCCATGAGAGTGACCGTGAGCGGTGTCCACAGCGACTGCATCCGCCCCTGCCTCGAACATTGCTAGCGCCCTTAGTATGCCAAATTCCCCAGTCCCAGTGGCGGCGACCACTCGGAGCCTGCCACGATCGTCTTTGCAAGATAGAGGGTTGTCTCGGGACCGGTTGATGTCGCGAACGGTAATCAGGCCGGAGAATCCCCCCTCTGGATTGACTACGACCAGCTTCTCGATCCTGTGTTGATGTAGCAGCCTCTTGGCATCTTCCAGGTCTACGTGCTCTGGAACGGTGACCAAGTCCCTGGTCATCACCTCGGAGATCGCCGTCTCCTCATCCTCAACGAATCTGATGTCCCTGTTCGTCACCATTCCGACGATGCTGCCTTCGCCATCGATAACTGGGAACCCGGAGAAACCGTACTGGTCCTTCTTCATCCTAAGTTCTCCAACTGTCATCGTTGGCTCCACAGTGATCGGCTCGAGAACGAGCCCCGACTCGAACCTCTTGACCTTGTCAACCTCTATGGCCTGCTCCTCGATGGGCATGTTCCTATGGATTACTCCGATGCCTCCGCCCTGTGCCATTGCTATGGCCATCTCGGCCTCGGTGACCGTGTCCATGGCCGCTGAAGCGATGGGTGCGTTGAGCTCTATGTCGGTGGTTAGCCTGGTCGAGAGATCAACCTCGGCTGGGAGGACTGCGGACTCTGCTGGCAGTAGGAGGACGTCGTCGTAACTCAGTGCGGTCTCTATCTGCGCCATTAGGGATACGCGTGGAGACTTGTACTTCAACGATTCCATGCAAGCCAATGGAGGGCAATTCAGACTGAAATCTCCTAATTCAACTTCCGCTGGTTTCAAGAAACCCCAGATGGTCCCGAACACGGTGGTGACGTGATTAGGCCGGCAATAGTGGGATGGAGGGAATGGGTAGGTTTGCCCGAATTACGCAATCTCCCCATACTTGCAAAGATAGACACAGGGGCATGGTCGAACACACTGCATGCCGCTGACATCGAGGTCATCGAATCCAACCCCGAGACTAGAATCAGGTTCAGACTAGAGGAGGGCGACAGGTGGACTGAGAGGCCTCTTCACGGATGGAGGAGGATCAGGGACACTGGTGGTCATGAGACGATGCGGCCGGTGATCAGGACGACAATAGAGATAGCATCCCGGGACTTCGACGTCGAGGTGTGCCTAGCAGACCGTTCGCAACTCAAGCATAGGATGATCCTAGGCAGGAACTTCCTCAGGCTCGGTTTCGTAGTCAACCCGTCTAGGCAGTGCATCCACACCATGATCCGCTCAGAGGACAGGGTCGAGATGGGATCCATGGACTGACATCCCTTTTGGGTGACGACCCCCTCCCATGCATTGTGATAGACAGCATCAGAGTGGCACAGACCGGACCGGAGGTACCATCACCTTGGTGGCTGAAGGGGGGGGCCATCTTCATCGGGGTCCTCGGGCTATCCTCTCTCCTCGGAGCAGTTTCCCTGGCTTTCTCAGGGATCATGATGGATCAGATTATGGATGAAATGGACCCAGAGGAGATATGCCAGGACGATCCCGAGAGGGAGGAGTGCGAGGAATTTATTCGATCGATAAATAGCATGTCCGAGATGAGCCTATGGGACGTCGGTGCCGCACTCTCAGCATTCCTGTTCCTCCTGTCCATACCCACTGCCATACTGATGTGGAACGCCGAGGACAGGGGCACGGCCCTCAAGCTTGCTTGGACATGGGTCGCAGTCCACGCAGCCTCGCAATTCTACTTCATCCACTCCTACATGACTTGGATGGACGACTTCTACGAATCAATCCCCATGGATGAGATTACCTGGGCGGCCCTCTTCACCAAGATAGCCTCCTATGGTAGCGTCCTGATGTGCGAGCTCACCATGGCCGCCGGGCTCGTTCTGATATCGTACAAGACCCGACCCCCGACCGCATTGGAGATGCCCTCCGGATTCCACGTCAGCGAGGAGTGAGGTTCAAGGCGCACCCCTCCCAGCAACTCGCATGCAGCACATAAGAGACGGAATAATGGTCGTCAACACCGAGACAATAGCGGGCAAGGTAATCACCCAGAACCTAGGGGTAGTGGGAGGCTCCACAGTGAGGGCCAAGCACGTCGGCAAGGACATTTTCGCCGGACTGAAGAACGTAGTCGGGGGCGAGTTGACTGCCTATACGGAACTTCTTGAGGAATCCAGGACCGAGACGATTGCACGCATGGTCGCCGATGCCGCTGCAAGGGGAGCCAATGCGATCGTTAACGTCCGGTTCGCCACTAGCGCGGTCACCGCTGGGGCATCCGAGTTATTCGCATACGGCACTGCAGTCACAGTCGAGTAATCAGGTGATCCTATGCGATCCCCAGACGCTAGAGCGAGGACTCTGACCGCATCATTGCTGCTGTCAGTGCTGCTGTTCTCGGGCGTCGCCATGGCCCAGGCAGGATCCGACGCCGAGCCCATGCCGAACTTCATCTTCCTGTGCTGCATCGGGCCGATCCTACTTATCTCTCTCGGATTCGCCGTTTTCGGGATCTTATGGGCGGTCTTCTATCCTATCATGTTCCTCTACGGCGTTATCTTCAGCGAGAGGAACCTGGACAGGAGGATGAGCGACCTGGTTCTCAGGGAGAGGGCCTCGATAGAGCATTTCGGGAAGGACCCGCTGTCCACCCTCAAGGGGGATCACATAATCGGAGGGGTCAAGGAAACGGGACTCGTATACGCAAGCGTCGTCTTCTCCCCCAGCCACTGGCAGTTGCTGATCGCTTGGATTAACCAGATATTCGGAGGCAGGATCGACGTGATACACCGAGTCATCTCAGTCGGGAGGGCCGAGGCAAAGCAGAGGCTCAGGGAGCAGGCACAGGCAGCCGGATGGGACGACGTCCTCAACGTCCGCATCGACACGGCGGAGATGACCCCCGCATCCAAGCCCAAGGGAGCCAGGGCCGTCGAGGTCTTCGCATACGGCACGGGCATCAAGTTCGGCTAGGCGTCGTATATCGGAGTCTCGTCCAGCACCATAGCAGCCGAGAACATCCACCAGGAAATCAGGTCGAAGGACTCAACCAGGTTCTGTCGCCCCGTCCCGTTGTCCGTGACCATCATGTCGACCATGGTCTCCACTGTGTCGCAGTTGGCATGGTAGCAGTCCGACCCGCCAGTAAGGCTCCCCCAGTCCACGCTTACCACCCCGAGCTGGTCTGCGATCCTCTCGTAGTCCGACCTGCCCCTGTCGCTGTCATGGACCGAGATCGACTGCCGCTTCTGTTCCGATGAGTCCACGTCCTTCATCGAGGCATAGCCCTCCTCGTGGAATATCTCCCTCCCGAGCTGCAGGGCGTCGGAGATGTCGTTGTTCTGCACCCCCACCCACTCAAGCATCCTGATCATCTCCCACTGGTCACCCAGCTCGTCATCGTCATTGGGTATGCAGTCCACGACCAAGGTGTAGTACCCGGGCCAGTTGGTCCCAACTGCATCCGCATTGAGGTAGTTGGAAATGGTCACTCCCTCGGGAATGTTGTCTATCCACCTGTCAACTCCGTCGTAGCCGTTCTCCTCGTTCGACCACAGGCAAATTGCGACCGTCCTCCTGTGGTCGATCTGGACTAGGCCCTTGCCCGCCTCGAGGACCAGTGCGACTCCAGCTCCGTTGTCATGAGCCCCTATCCTCGTGCCACCCCCGGGGAGTGTCCCCGGCTCGGCCACATCCAGATGTGCCCCCAGGACCAGCCACTCGTCAGGGAAGACCGAACCGGTCTTGTATCCGCACACATTCACTGCGTAGGAGAAGTCCGATATCCAGTACCGATGGATCTGAGCATCCCAACCCATCCCAGACATGTATCCCTGCAGGTAATCGGCAGCCCGCATGTAGTTGGCGTCGTACAGGGTGAATGGTCCCCACCTCTCGTTGTATCCAGTGTCTGGGTCCGCGAATTCCTCCAACCACTCGAATGCGCTGAGGCCATCGATCATCCCAGTTCCGTGCATCGACCCCTCATCCTCGGAGAAGCCGGACCTGTTCTCCCTGACTACCGGGTGCTCCACCCATGAGTACGGGCCCTCCTGGAAGACATCGCTAGCGAAGAGGTCCTCCCAGGACTGGTTCGACTCCCTGATGTAAGGCATCCCCGGCGCCTGGAAAGACTCCCACGAACCGAGAATGAAGAAGGCGCTCCCGATGTTGGAAGGCGCGATCATCTCGATCATCAGGCTCCCTGAGGAGCTGAAGTGGAGGGTAGTCCCATTGGTGAAGAAGTCTGCACCCCCCTCTCTCACCAAGTAAGGCACGTGGACGCTCATCGGGCTCGTGGCGATGAACTCCACCTCCTGCAACATGGCCCCGACCAATGGCGATGGATTGACCTGCAGATCCCCAGGTGGGATGCTGGACGCACCTTCGGATTCGGAGAAGCACCCAGAGACAGGAGCTAGCAGGATCGCCAGGGACATGCATACCGCTGCAACGCGTGTCATCGGCATGGAGTGGGACTGTGAGTTTAAGGAATCATTCAAGGAGAGCAATCCACCCTGAGGGGTCGGGGAAGATGGTTCAGAGTCCAGTCACGAAGATCGAGCCGCGCATCGCAAGCAGGCTATCCAAGCAGAGGTACCAACTCGTCGGCGAGCACGGGGGGGTCAAGTTCTGCCACTGGACCAAGCAGTCCCTGATCGCCGATCGCTCCTGCTACAAGGGGACCTTCTACGGCATCGAGAGCCACGGTTGCATGCAGATGGCACCGAACGTCGACACCTGCAACCTGGGGTGCACCTACTGCTGGAGGGAGCCGCACTCAGACACCCTCAACAAGATCGACGACGACCCTTACGAGCTGTACCTTGAGTCGGTTCGCGGACACAGGAGGCTGCTGACCGGGTACGGGGGGAACCCGAAGGCAGACCGGGAGAAGTGGCTCGAGGCCCAGAACCCCAAGCACGTCGCCATCTCACTAAATGGCGAGCCGACGCTATACTCCAGGCTGGGGGAGTTCCTCGACATCTGCCACCAGCACGGCACCAGCACATTCCTTGTGACGAACGGGAGCCTCCCGAAGGTCATAGAGAATCTCGATACGCTTCCCACCCAGCTCTACGTCAGCGTGGATGCCCCAAACAAGGAGATATTCGATCGCATCTGCAAGCCCAAGTTCGATCAGGGCGCCTTCCACAAGCTCGAGCAGACCCTGGAGATCCTTCCGAGCCTTGACACTCGCACGGTGTGCCGCCACACCCTGATCAAGAACGAGTCACTGGGCCATCACGAGGACTACGCGCGACTGGACAACCTAGCAGACCCGGATTTCATCGAGGCGAAGGGGTTCGTCTTCGTCGGCAACAGCAGGAACAACCTCTCCATCGACAACATGCCAACCCACGCCGAGGTGATGGAGTTCTCCGAGAGGCTGGCTCCGATGGTTGACCGGGAGGTCCTATCTGAGAGGAGCGAGAGCAGGGTGGCCCTGATCGGACGTGAGATGATCCCTATCACCCTGCCAGAGAAGACCAGGGAGTTACCAGCGGACCTGGGAATCGCGAGGCCGCAGAACTTCTCTCTCCCTCAGGCCTGAACCATAGGCCTGCTGGAACCGCACTCCGGGCACAGTTGCTCGTCACTATCGCCGTACGAGTGGAAGCACGCCGGGCAGGTCGATGAAAGAACCATCTTACCAGAGCCGCCGATTTCCACTTTCTCATTTTCGACCCTCTCAAGGGTTAGTTTGTCGCGCTCTATGCCTGGCAACTCGAACCGCCCCGGCCCGCCGATCTGCAGTAGCACGTCGGGAGGGAGGGTCATCGTGCCCGAGTCGTCAACGATCAACTCCCTCGAGTCCGAGAGGTCGCCTATGTCCACGTCAAGCCCGTGCTGCGCAATGAACCGCCCCTCCCTGAGCTCCAGGGACCTCTGGCAGAAGGATGCAACCTCTCGGTTGTGAGTCACTAGAAGGAATGCGACATCGCTCTCGGTGTGGAGTTGCTTGAAGAGGGTCAGGACCTCCCTGCTAGTGATCGGGTCCAGCGCACCCGTGGGCTCGTCCGCCAGGATGAGCTTAGGTTCGGTGATCAGTGCTCTGGCTATAGCGACCCTCTGCTGCTCGCCTCCGGAGAGCTGCTCGGGCATCCCATGGGACCTCTCCCCGACACCGAGCCTCTCTAGCAGTGCCATCGCCTTCTTGCGGGCCGGTCTAGCGAGGATCCCCTGGTGGAGTAGGGGCTGGGCCACGTTGTCTAGTGCGTTGAGATGAGGGAGGAGATTTGAATCCTGGAAGATGAATGAGACGGTCTCCTGCCTCAGCTTCACCAGTTCTTTGCCAGTCATCCTGGTCATACTCTTTCCAGCAAGCCCCACTGATCCCGCTGATGGCTTCATCAATCCTCCAAGGCACTTGAGGAGAGTCGACTTACCCGACCCGCTCGGCCCCACTACGGCAACCGCCTCGCCCTCTCCAATCGAGACGCTCAGGCCCCTTAGGGCGACCACGTTGCCGTCCTCGGCATTGGACTCGTATATGTGGTAGAGCGAGTCTGCCCTCAGAATCTCCCTTTCATCCATAAAATCACTCTCCCTTCAATACCGTTGCTAGGTCCGCGTCCAATGCCCTTCTGGTGGTGAATAGCAGCGATAGGACGACTGCTCCTAGTACCATTCCGTTCACGAGCACCAATTCCATCCAAGGCCAAACCAGGTCTCTGTCAATCGGTGCGCTCTGACCCAGGAAGAGTTGGAAGATGAAACCGAATACCCCGAAGAAACCGTTGAAGGATTCCGAAACGGCCAGCCCTAGGGTCACTCCAAGGACCATGCTCACCAGCAGGATGGACATTATCTCGAACAGCACCAATCTGACAACCTGATTCGGGCTGGCACCTATCGCCTGTAGTATCGCCAGCTCTCTCTTGCGTTGGCTCAGGACCAGTGATAGGAAGACGAATGCTGATGAGACAGAAGCCAGTGCGGCGACGACGAACATCATGCTCAACAATCCAGGGGTCCCGAAGATCAGTCCGCCGTTCCTCTCGTTGCTCTCGTGAGCCGAGGACCAGTCCTGTGCGGAGACGACTCCGCTAACGCTCCTCAGATTGGCGCTTATCGTCTCCAGGGCATCAGCACACCCATCCTCTTCTTGGTCGCATAGCTCGAACATCCAAGTTGTGGATCTGTATTGCTCGGACGCCGAACTTCCCACCAGTTCGATGTACGTCTTCTCCCCTATGACAATCGATGGATCTACCTCAGTAGCCGAAAATCCGGGTATCCAATCCTGAGTTCCTGCGAACCTTATCGCGGTCTCGCTGACTCCTGTGGCTTCAGGTAAGCCAAACTCATTCTCGGAGTAGGTGGTGTATTGTATCACAATCGTGCTTCCCCTCAGGGGGTCATCGAGGGAGTCTTGGGCACCCTCGCCAGCAGTGAAGTTCCCGGTTCCCCACTTCTCGGCGATTCTGTTGATGTCTTTGCCCGGGATTGACTGCGTGTCCCAGAGAAGCGTGTCCTCATGCCCATCGAAAACGACCCATGTTGGCAGGAGCACCCCGCCTTCCTTTGTCGAAGTGAGGATATTGCCGACCGAGGTCATCGAAGATATCCCGCTGATGTCATTGTCACCGACCGTCTCGATTGACTGCATGATCAGGTTACTTGCCTCCGCCTCAGAGTAGGTTGAGTCGAATTGGACCTTCAGATCCGCCCCGTTCTGGGCGTTTGTCGTCCTCTCATCGACCAGGGTTCCAGTGTGGCCCTGAACCGCAGCGAGAGTGACTATCGAGAGGGTCAGCATCATGATCAGGGAGAGCCGACTCACCGAAGAGCTGGATCCGGAGCCGCTGAGCCCCCTCCTGATGTCGGATATCGCAGGGGACCATCCTACCAATCGATTCAGTATCTGCGGTCCCGCGGCCCCAACTCTGGAAAGGACCAGTGCCCCCCCTATCCACAGGAAGAACGGGCCAAGGAGGAGCAGAACCGCATTGGGGATGAAGGAGGTAACAATCCCACCACTCCCCCACCTTAGCAACCCGCCTCTTGATTCGATCCAACTCTCAATGAAGGCTAGTAGACCCAGGGAGAAGATTACCCAATGGAGCAGGTAGTTAGGCTCCTTCTCATTCCTGACCCTTCTTACCCCCTCGTCTATCTCTATGCTTAGGAAGTCCGCAGTCCTCTTCTTCCCATAGTAGTAGGCGATGCCTACCGTGAGTGATGTAACAACGAATGTGGACCCGAAGCTCAGGACCGGGTCGACCTTGAACTCTCCTTCGTCGGTGAACCTCAGGAATCCTACCGATCTGAGAACAATCTCGACTGCACCCGAAGCCAATCCGAATCCAAGTGCCCATGCAATCGTGCCTATGGCGTATATCTCCAGAACCATCATCCTGGATAGGGTGGCCTCTGTCCCACCGATTACCCTGTGGATTGCAACCTCCCTTCTCCTTTGTTCGAGGGAGAGGACTAGGCCATAGATCAGCACTACGAAGGATAGCGCTACTATCGGGATCACCAGGATGTAGTCGAAGGTCTGAATAATGCCTAGGAAAATGTTGAGGAACGTGATTGTCCCCGAGATCAAGTCGTTGTACTCGATCGCAATCAGAGCAGCATCCGATTCAACCCAGATTGCTTCTCCCGACTCGACTTCTGCGACAATATCGTCGGTAATCGAGCAGGGATCAGAACACCCCACTACGAACAACCTCCCTACCTTGACGTCCTCAACCAGAGAAGACTCGTTGGTGACCGGGTCCACGAGAGTCACGTCTCTCTTGACCTTCTCCAAATCATCCTTCAGGTCCGATAGCCAATCGGATGCAGCCCTTGTGGAGGATGTGGGAATTGCTGCACGATCAACTGCCACTCCCAGATATGCGTGGTCATTCTGCATCAGAGTGGTCTTCTGCACCTCGCTCAGGACTGAGTCTGTTACGATGACTGGGTGGAAGAGGAGGGAGGGGTTCCCGAAGTCGCCCTCCTCGTATATGGCGGCGACCTTGAGATCGGTCACGTTCATCGTATCCTTGCAGAACATCCTCACGAAGTCATCGAAGTACACGTCGGTAATCGTGGTGCAGGACTGGTATCCATCCGGGATGTCTTCTCCCAGGTAGGTCCCTATGACATAGGAGAAGGTCAGGGAGTCAATCGTGTCGTTCACCTCTACTCCGGCCGCACTGGCTATTCTGGAAGGGAGGACGATCGACCTGTTCGCTTCGGCATCGGCTGCACTTGACGGCCATGAGCCGAATATCACGTCCTTCGCGTGCCTCTCCCCAAGCTCTCCATCCCATACTCCATCGCCGTAGAACCTGATAATCCGATTACTGTTGATCTCGGGGCCGTTCTCCCTTGCCTCCTCGTAGTCCCAACTCACATTGCTCCAATCAGAGCTTGATCCCGTCATTCCCTCGACATTCAGAGGTTGCGGCGTCACAAAGCCGGAGTCGAAGAACCCAGATACCCTGACTCCCTGCCTTCCGAAGACAAGTCCACAGTCAGAGAACTCCTCCATCTCTGTCAACTGGTCGCACATTGACTCCCAATGTCCGGAGTCGTTAGTCCGACCATACCAATTGCCGTCTGGGTCCTCTTGGAAGTCCACTTTGGCATCGAATACATCGTTATCGAGGCTGAATGCGAAGAAGCTCTGGTTCAGGCCGACTGCGTAGGCGAGTACGGTGGTAATGACGAGAGAGGACAGGAAGACCCCTGCGAATATGGCTAGCCCCCTCTCCCTTCCTCTCCATGCGCTCTTCATGGCCATGGAGATGTTGTTCGGTGCCGCTAGCCATGTGGTCTGGAAGGAGTGTTTCCAGCCACTGATCATTTTCTCGAAGGAGAATTCCTCCTTCTGCTTATTCTGTGCCTTTCCAGGAACAATAATCGGCTCGATAAGAGCGTACAGGAACCTGAAGAATTTCCCCATGCCCAAGATGAAGATTATTGTGAGGGCCAGTGCGATCCAAGATTGGAACATGGTGGGGATGATCTGGGAAACGAGCGAACTATCGGATGAAATATCGAAGTCCACTAACAGTAAAGCCAGCATCCCCATCAAGATGGTGATAGCGACGTAGAACATGTACGAGGCCTCGATCCCCGTCTTGGCGAGACTCAATGCACGCTCAACAACGTCCTCCTTGACAACTTCGGGCTCTTCTGGGGCTTGCTCGTCCTCTCCTGTCTTGACCCCAGACACGGGGTCGATCCTGTCTCGTACGACTTCCTCTTCCGGGCTTTCGTCCATCAGCTCACATCCCCCATTCCCCATGCTGAGCGGATGTCCGAGGCCGCGGTGACCCCGTCCTTCAGCAGGAGCATCCTATCTGCCATCGAAGCTAGCAATGGGTCATGCGTCACCATCAGTACCGAGAGGCCATCGTTCGCGCACAGGTCCTGGAA
>MPLU02051442.1_pt1 | contig 14858 bp, 8 predicted proteins | sample 1617381 | NCBI WGS metagenome assembly MPLU02 (sample SAMN05944801, study PRJNA350692) | marine metagenome | biome: marine; feature: ODZ; material: water; isolation source: 90 m water sample filtered on 0.2 um supor filter | place: Pacific Ocean | collected 2012-04-08 | depth 90m m
AACCGACGTCACGCCGCCTTCAGACCGTCTTCTATGATCTCGATAGAGGCCGGTATCACCTGCGCTTCTTGGTCGTAGTGGCTGGTTTGTAGGAATTCCTTATGCCCAAGGGTTGTCATGCGATCCTCGGCGCTCATGCCCATTTCTTTGGCGCGTTCAGCGAAGGCGAACCGGTATCCGTGAGGGGTTACTTTTTCGACCCCAACCCAATCAGCCCAAAGCGCCAAATTCCGCGAGCGGTTGCATGAACGGACAGTTTGAAGTAATGGAAACAGCAAGCCCTTCTTCGGTAGCTTCTTGAGCAACGCCTCCAACTTTCCTCCTTTTGAGATGCCAACGCGAACGGGAGCGTGCTTTTCAGGTTTCACCCACTTGGCCCGATTGTATTCTATGACGCCTTCCTTCCACTTTATGTTCTCCGCTTTCATGTTCGCAGCGTCTTTGCTTGATGCGCCCGTCCACCAAAGGAACCAGAGCCAGTTTTCCCATTCGTCGCGCCACTGTTTGCGTGTCGTGCTTGGATTGTGTTTTACGTATTGGTTGAATGAGTTGAGGGTTTCGTCCTGAATAAGGTTAATGATCTTCAAGTGATCTTCTTCAGTTACCGTTCGAGACATTTTCCCGCCTTCCCTTATTGGCCACATTTCTTTGCCCATAATAGGGTAGGGGATCAAGCCGTGACCCACCGCGTAGTTGTGGATTTGTTTTCCCATGGCGATCAAGTACGGCCCTGCGTCTTGGGTCGCTAATTCAAAATCACGTGGAGTTGTATCAATGCAACGTTTGTGGCGTAAGCCATTCCAACAATTGTTGTTCCATGCAGAAGTCTGTGATTCGATTGTTCCGGATTTCTTTTGGCCACCAACCTTGCAGCGCGGGCCGCTGATTTTACGTTTGGCAATGATGTCCCAAGTATTTGTCACCCATTCTGGATTGCACTTCATGAGATGCGCTTCAGCCACCTTCTTGTGGTGCATGGCGTTTTCGTTGTCGCCGCTGTTGCACTTGGCGTCTGCCCACTCAATTGCCTTGTCTTTGTCTTTTGATCCGGTTGATTTCCACGGGCCTCCATTCTTGGGTTTGATGTAGTAAACGCCTTCACGGTCGCCGCGTTTCCAGAGTTTGTAAGGTCGCTTGATTTTGATGTTCTTCATGTCTTCTTCCGTTGTTTGTTAATATAACGGGCGAACCTTGAAACCGTTAGCGGCTGTACTTATGACACACAAAATCTGCATCATGTGTACTTCGCCGGTGCTGTTTCGTGTGGTTATTAGTCAACCATTCGGTCAACCATTGCCCGCATTCAGCGTGCAAGAAGGGAAGAAAAACTCTGTATTACAGAGGCGAAACGCGTTTGGTGCGTTCATTGCAGGTAGATAAATTCCTTCAGGTTAAACATCGCTTGAGCAAGATCACGCCAGGGATTGGGGGCCGTCGCTCCCAGTTTCTTGAGTGCGTTCAACTGTTGGTTGAGGATTTTGCCTTCAGCTTCCAGTTTCTCCAGATCCTTGCGTTGGGTTTCGGTTAAGGCCTCCAGTAATTCCTTCTCGGAGATATAATTAGGATTGCCGCCAAAGGAGGCGATTACTTCACCAGTTTCCAAGGCACGATCATACAGGTTCGCCTTGAGTATTTTACCGGCCAAGAGTCGTTTGCTGTCTGCATTCGTACCATGCCGTAGTCCGAATATCACTTCACTGTTCTCAGCGGAGTAATTCTGTAAGGCAACCTTATAGGGGCGTCCGTAGGGTTTACCGTTGCGATAACCAGTGATTGTGCCATCAGTGGCGTACACGATGGCCACATGTACGGGGCGTTGGTTGGCTTCCTTTTCAGTGGGGCCATTCAGGCTGCGAGTACGCTTGAAGTTGTTGCTGCCTGCCATCCAGTGGCCGGGTTCCTGTTCGCCAAAGACGATGGCATCAAAGGTAACCCCGTTTCGTGTTTGCAGACTAATTATGCCTCCACCCTGCTGGTTGAGTTGTTTCAACTGCACCCACGCCTCCAGAGTCTTGGCCTTGATCGGTTGGGAAAGGGGCGCACTGCGGGCAAAGCCACTGCGGCCATCCAGGATAAGCATGCCGTTATTTACCTTGGCAGTGCCCTGTAGGTTTAAATTCAAATTGCCGACCAGATCCTCGGTGCCCTTACCAAAATCCCAGGCGGCCAGTGGCTTGGGACCTGCAGGTTTGGGCTTCTTTTCTTCCTTCCTGCGTTGGCCCAGCAGGTGTTTTCGGGCCGGTTTACGAATGGTAGAGACTTGGGTTGATATATGTTCAATTTTTTTACGTAGGGCCTCGGCCTTGGCGCGGGCAGCCTGTTGTTGCGTTGTGGTACCATTAATAAATGCCTTGGCACGTTCAATTTCACTTGGAGAGGCATCCCGGTTCAGCGCCAGCTGGAACATGTGCTCGATTTGCGCTTCTGGAGTCTTGAGGTTTGTATTACTCCGCACGCGCTGGGCGAGTCCGTTGGCCAGCGAAATCACAAAAGGATCATTCATTAACGCTAACGATTGCTCAGGCACATTAGTTTGGTTGCGGCGACCTTGCGTACTGGTGGGAACTGGCGCATCAAAAATGGAGAGGAAGGGATCGAGCCGATTACGAATGATGGAGAGGTAAATACTGCGATGAGAGGAATTACCTCCCTCAGAACCGGTTACGGGTGCACGATTGAGTGAACCACTACTTAAGAGCATTGCGTCGCGAATGGCTTCGGCCTCAAGCCGACGTACATGTGTGTGGGAAAAATAACGGTTGTCAGGGTCCAGCTTACGAGCGTTTTCAGTGGAGAGTGAACTCAGCTGAAAGGTGCGGGTTCGGGCTAGTTCACTGATGAGCTTCTTGATCGACCAACCCTCAGCCACGAAGCGGGATGCCAGGTAGTCGAGTAATTCCGGATGCGAAGGTTCCTTGCCCAGCTTGCCGAAATTATCCGGTGTGGTTACAAGCCCCTGCCCAAAGAGGTGATGCCATACGCGGTTGACGATCACGCGCGCAGTTAATGGGTTGTTTCGGGCCAACATCGCTTCGGCCAATTCCAACCGGCCCGATTGTTTGGTTTGAAACGGCTTTGCATCCAAGGTCTCAAGGAATCGTCTCGCAACCGGTTTGCCTGGGTGTTTGTGGTTACCTCTGATAAAGAGCGGATGATCCTTGGCCTCCGCCTCAATAAGGCCCGGCGCACGCTGAGGCACCGGTACCTCTGCTTCAAGCTTGCGATAGTGTTTGGCCAGGGCTGCTGCCTCAGGCGCGGTGTCCCGGGTATTGGACAGGAGACCACTGCGCACAAAATGGCTCAGGAAATTTGCCTGCGCATCAGTCATGGTGTCCTCTTTCCAAGCTTTGATGCAATTAATCAGTGCGCTTGAGTACTGTTTGGCCATCGCTTCACGATTGATGGGTTGCCCCAGTTCAAAGAGGGGGGCCACTTGGTTGGCGGGCTCATCGCGCGGCGTGGCCTGTCCGGGTTTGACGACCATGGCTTCAGTTACCCCGAACCAGGAATTAACCGTGCCCGAGACGAGCGTGGGCTGTTCGCCAGCGGTGGAGACCTCCAGATGTGCGTCATCGCCCTCCCAGTATTTCAGTCCCCACTTTTGCCAGCGCCACTTGCCGTCATTAAGGCGGGTGGTGGGATAGACCGTACCGCTGCGCGTGTAGTTCTGTACCACATAACGCACCATCACGTTGCCGGTACCGCGCACCCGTACCCAGATCGATTCATCGGGGCCGATACGAAACTGCGGCGAGCCAAGTATGCCAGTGTGCTTGTCTGAAAGCAGGTGTGAGTAGACGCCTGTAGGTAGAATATCCTCCACGATGCTGTTTCCCTTGGGCAGAACGCGGAAGGCGCCGGCCTTGGCGGCTGATCCATTCAGGCCATTCCCATTTTGGATCCAGTGATCCGCGTCGCCCCTGCGAAACTGCCAGTGCTGCGCGTAGGATCGTTTTTGTTGTTCGTCAAGGGCCCTGCTACTCCTGGCAATATCATTGGCCAGTTGCTTCCATGTATTGGTAAAAGTTTCCCCCTCGATTTTTTGGAGTCGTTGCCAGGCATGGAGGGGGTTCGCGTTTTGTTTAGCTGCACTAATTGCCTTTTGCCACGCAGCGGATGGCTTGAGAAGTTGCATAGAAATGTTACCCGATTCCTGCAGCCATTGTGTGGCCAGTGCATTACGGATCTGTGCCTTGATTCGGGTGAGTTCAGTTTTGTGGGTGGCCTGACGGGCGGGCGTGTTGACGTTAATAGTGGCGGGGCGGCAGCTGGCCATGATGCTGTATAAGGCGTAGTAATCGCGCTGACTAATGGCATCAAACTTGTGATCGTGGCAGCGTGCGCAGGAGACGGTGATACCCAGAAAGGTTTTGGTAATGACATCAATCTGATTTTCGGTGGTACGCGTGAATTCATCCAGTGCGTCAGTCGGAGCGAAGCCCTGCAGTACAAAACGGTAATGCGCTGGGCCAATCGCAGATTCATTGAGGCCGAGTTTTTCGTTGAGGCGCGGTCGGGGCAGCAGATCGCCGGCAATATGTTCACGAAGTAACTGGTCGTAGGGCACGTCTGTATTAAGCGCGCGGATAAGGTAATTTCGGTATTGGCTGGCGTGGGGAATTCGCGGGTCACCTTCGCTGCCCAGTGATTCGGCATAACGCGTCCAGTCCATCCAATGCCGGGCCCAGCGCTCGCCAAACTGTGGAGAGTCAAGCAGGCGATCGATGGCTACCTGAATCGCCTGTTGCCGGTTGGTAGCTGTTGCCTTGGTGAAAGAGTCGGTTTCCTCCGGGGTCGGGGGTAGACCAGTCAGTGCAAAAGTAAGGCGGCGAATTAGAATGTTGGGCGGTGCATCCGGCGATGGCGTGAGTTTATTGGACTTCAAACGGGTATGGATAAATTGATCGGTGGGTTCCCAGGCCCAGTTTCCATTTATCTTGGGTGGCTTTGGTGATTGGATGGGTTGAAAACTCCACCACTTCTTGCGCTGTTCCCGAATGGTCTCCCACGAGGTAGCCTTTGCGATTTCTTCCTTGGTGGGCTTTTGGGTGCGCGGATCAGGTGCGCCCAAAGCGATCCATTTTTCAAAATTCTGAATAACACCGGTTGACAGCTTCGCATCATCCTCGGGCATCTTGAGGTCCTTATCCTCATGTTTAAGGGAGGTAATGAGCAGGCTCTTTGCCGGGTTGCCCGGAATGATGATTGCTCCGCTTGCACCTCCTTTCATCCAACCGCTGCGCCAATCGAGCGCCAGGTCGCCCTTTGCTTTGCCTACACTGTTATGACACTTATAGCAACGCTCAGCGAGGACCGGGCGGATTTTCTTTTCAAAAAATTCGACCTGCTCCGGCGATGGAGCAGCCCACGATTGAGCCGAAACAAGTAAGGTTGCGAACCACGAAATTTGTTTAGGAAACCGCATCGGCTCAATTAGAGGAGAGCGGGCCAATTTGCTCAACCGAAAAGAGATCTCGTGCTAGGCCACAAAAGAGGCCATTACCTTGCGGGAACCCTGAAAGGTACGTCGGCCATGCATACTGACATAATTATCGACCAGAGCGGCGTCGCCGGGTTGCCAGGGGACATCAAAGATCAATTTTTCAGCAAGATTGGTTGCTATCTGGGCTCCTTCAACATCCAGCGGTGAACCGTCACCAAAGGTGAGGGCCTTGGAGGCTTCATTGCGGCTATCCTGCCATCCGGTGAAGGCGGCGATGAGTTGATTGAAGAAGGCCTTGTGGCCGTTACCCAGTTCACGCACCGCCGGTAAGGTCGGGGTGGTTACCCGCAGGCTGTCTTCTTTGAGCCACTGCCAGGTATATTCAAGTTCCTTGAGGTGTTGCTCAACAGCTTCCTTGGTCTCTACACTGAATGTGCTTTTCCAGCTTCGCCCCATGCCGGATTCTGGGTCTTCAGTTGCCGGCATGGTATGGGTGTATTTCAGCCCTTTCTCCTCACAGGCACGGGCGAAATCAGGACACTCTGTACTCAACTGATCCCAGAGTACATCAGAGCGGCAAATCGATGAGGCGCCTCCGACTTCAGGGGCAGTGTGGCAAAAGAAGAAGAGTTTGCTCGGATAGCGGGGGGTTTGCGCCATTTCATGGTGCAGGTTGATGTTCACCTCTGGGGGAGCCTCGTTGGCAGAAAAAACACGCGGGGTATAATTGATGCGCACGGCATTGGAATACGATTCGTTGTAGGCAAAAGTGGGCAGGTTGAAGGCCGCCACAAAGGCATCAAAATCCTCAGGGGTCACCAATGGGAGGCCGCGGAAAAACACCGCACCATGTTCAGCGGCCTGTGCGGTTAATTTCCCGGTGTTTGCACGTGTCCAAGTTAGGGTATCATTCAGCGTTGCATCCGGCGTGCTGCAAACATAGGCCAGTGGGAAGGGGTTCCCATAATGGGTTTGCTGGTCTGGCACCTCTGCGGTGCCAATTTCAAGGGGAGAATTGCTCACGAATTTAACGACCACGGTTTGCGGTGATGCATTTTCTTAAGAAGCTTGTCTGCCTCCGTATCACCAATAATTTGTTCCTGTTTTGCATCCCATTTGAGTGCCCGCCCCAAGGCATTGGAGACAAAGCCCAGATGACCTGGTGTGATGGAGCGATGGGCGGTCTGGGCCGGGCAGATGGTTTCTTTGCGGCTTTTGACACAGTCCAGAAAGTTGCGGGTGTGGTTAGGGGAATTGTAGGCCTTGAATTTACCGGGGTTAAAATCTTTATTAAGCCACTCAGGATTGGAGGCGGTGATTTTGCCACGGGTTACATAGACCCAGCCCTTTTCCCCAATCACCTTCATCCCCATGGTGTTATGCGAACCGATACTGGTGCGGATGCCACTCGCATACTCACAGTGCACCTCGTAATGCGGCGGGGCATTGTAGGTTTTGGCTTGAGTCTTGGAAAAGTTCCTAGCCTCCACGCGAGTCGGGCCGCCATGATCTTCTCCCAGGGCCCAATGGCAGATGTCATTGTGGTGTCCGATCCAGTCCATGAGCTGTCCGCCACCATAAGCCAGGTGCCAACGCCAGTTACGGTGTTGACGACTGAAGGTGTAAGGCAGCAGAGGGGCGGGTCCGCTCCATAGCTGATAATCGGCACGCTTTGAATAATCATTCTCGGTTGTGTCACCCAAATCCTTCATGTGTCCCTTGGGTAGACCTACCAAGGCTTCCTTGACCTTCCCGAGGTGTCCGTTGCGCACAATTTCAACAGCCAGTTTGAAGCGGGCGTCTGAGCGCTGTTGGGAACCGGTCTGGAAGACACCCTTTCTTTTGGCTACCTCCCGGTACACGGCCTGTCCCTCGGCAAAGAAATGGGTGACGGGTTTTTCACAGTAAACATCCTTGCCATTATGCAGGGCTTCGAGGGTCTGCACGGCGTGCCAGTGGTCGGGTGTACCGACAATGATAATATCCAGATCCTTGCGCGCACATAGTTCGCGGTAGTCGGTGTAGTGACTGCAGGGTTTGGTTTTGTATTTTCTACCCACCATTTCACTGGCTGGTTTCCAACCGAAAGCGCGGCCGGCTTTATTGTCTCTGAAATGCGTTTCGTAAGGATCACATACCCCAACCACCTGGGCATCGGATTGGCTTAAGAAGGAATTCATGACACCGGTGCCACGACCTCCGCAGCCAATCAGACCTACGGTTAGTCGATTACTGGGGGCGACCTTTGCTCGGCCCAGCACGGAACTGGGCACAATGGTGGGAGCAACCACTGCTGTTAGCGCGGTGGTCTGCAGGAAATGCCGCCGGGAGAGTTGAGTTTTATTCATTGGAGGTGATTGAATTGTGGGCGAGGGGTCGATTGAAGCAAGAAAAGATTCACCCCGCTGGCCGGTTAAAGGCACAGCGGGGTGAGCTGAATAGGTTTGTAATTGAGTTGTTATTTCTTCACGTGTAGCACGCCCCGCATCAGCAGGTGGTGTCCCGGGAAGGTGCAGACATAAGGATAGTCGCCGGGCTTGGTCGGGGCAGTGAATTCAATCACCTGTTCCTTGCCGTGATCGATCAATTTACTGGCCCAGATAATGTCGCTACTCTTTGGGATAAAGCCGACATTGAATCCTTCAGCACCCAGGGCGATGGCCGCAGTGGCGATGGCTTCGAGTTTGCCGGGGTTAACCAGCACGATGTTGTGGGGCATCAGGTCCGGGTTGGCAAAGGTGAGCTTGATCTTCTTGCCCGCTTTCACGGTGAGTTCCGGCGTGTCATACTTCATCTTCTCGACGATAGTCGCAATCCGGATCGTGGTGAGGTCCTTGGTGTCTGAGAGGATACCCGATTTCTTTTTCTCGGTGGGTTTCTCTTCGGCTGTCTCGTTTTTGGCTGAAGCAGTGGTGGCCCAGAACTGTTTTACCGTGGCAGCAGCTACACGGGCATCTGCGTTCGGTGAGCCAAGCATCTGCCCCAGTAGTTTCATGTTCTTTACGTTATGCTGCTGGTGCAACCACAAGGCCTCCATTAGATGATGGGCGTGCTCGGTTTTCTTGGGGTTCCATTGCTTCACCCATTTGGCGAGCTCACTCATGACTGCGGAACTTTCCCGTTCGCTCAGCTCGATACGAGCGCGGTGCCGAGTGAGGTTGGTGCGTTCCTTGAGTAAATCCAGCAACTTGGATATAGGCTCTCCATCCACCTTGATATGCTTCATGAGTGGGCGGCCCTCGTGGGTGACACGGTAGACCCGGCCGTACTCGTGGTCGCGACTGGGGTCACGCACGTTGTGTTGCATGTGGCCGATGATGATGTTCTGCCAGTCAGACACATACAATGCGCCATCACCGCCGATCTCAAAGTCGGTTGGGCGAAAGTTGCGGTCCTTGGGTGATTGCAAAAAGTTTTCTGTGTTTTGCGAATCACTCAGATCTCCCCGCACCCCCCAGACATCGCCCGCAGCGCCCTTGGGCTTGGAATTGGCATCGTCGGGCTTGGATTTTTTAACCTGCTCGTAGTCATCACTAAAGCCGTCGCCATCGGTGTCTTTGCCCTGCACTGAACGGACCAATTGGTAGTTCTTGATCCCGAGGTAACCAATCGTATTGAGGAGAATAAAGTTGCCCTGATATTTATCCGGGAAATGCGTACTGGAGATAATGCCGCTGGCGGCGACGGGTCGCACGGTTTTATTAAGCAATGTCTGCATACGGAAACCGCCCTTATTATCGGGTCGCACCTGATAGACACGACCGCCTGTGCCGTCGGTGGCATAGTGATAACCCCAATAATCAAAGCTAACGCCATGTGGGTTGGGGGAGTTGTTTGCGTGATGGCTGTACTCAAAGGTACGCGGGTTGAAACGATACATGGCACTGTTGCCATGCTGCTGGTTCTTGGTCCAGGGAGTCTCCACATTACTGACGTGGAATACACCGCGTTGGTAGTAGAAGTTGCCGCCCGGTCCGTGGGTAAAGGCGTTGGCACTATGGTGGGTGTCGGCAGAATCAAGGCCATGGAACATACGGATACGCACGTCGGCTACGTCATCGCCATCGGTGTCCTTCAGAAAAAGGATGTCAGGGACACTGGCAACAATGACGCCGCCATTCCAGAATTCAAACCCGGTGGGGTTGTGTACCTTGGCAAAAGTGATGGCTTTATCAGCTACTCCATCGCGGTTTTCATCAGGCAGGATCAGGAGTCGGTCCTCCATTTTCTTCAAGGGTTCCCATTTGGGATAGGTAGGCCAAGTGGCAGCCCACAGGCGACCCTTGGTGTCTACTGCCATTTGGACCGGGTTGGCCATTTCGGGAAACATTTCCTCTGAAGCAAATACATTAACCTTGAGGCCCTCGGCCAGCTGAAGCTGGGCAGCGGTATCCTTGGGTTTCATATAAGTCTTTACGCCTTCTTTTGATGCGTTGCTGCTTCTGGATTTGCCACCTACATTGGATTTCACCTTTACCGGAGCAGGGACATTGGAATCGTTAACCTTGTAGTATGTGTTACCGTTGGCATGAGCCCACACCTTTTTGTCGCGGTTGGCCACCATGACATCAATCATATCCAACTCGTGCATGAGCACGTCACGGTTGGTTTGGCCGTCGACAAACTTGAGTCCGGAACGGCCTCCCCAAACATCGTTCCCGTCAGTGGCACGGTAGCGGTTGTGCCAGTGCCAGTTTTTGTCGAGCACAGCTGAGCGGATGTTTTCGATTTTTTTTGTATCACCCGAAACCTTCAGTTCCATAAGCTTGGCAACCAGATGCTGAGCCAGCAGTTTGTTGCCGAGGCTATTGGGGTGAATACCATTAATGGTAAGCGGATTCTTGTTTTTGGCGTAGAGCATCTTGGATGCGTGGAAGAGATCAACATAGGGAATTTTGCGGACGGCTGCCGCTGCTTCGGTGGCTCCGGCGTACTGCATGAGGCGGGCGTTGTTTGCCTTGCCATCGGGCAAGTTGGGGGTGTTTAGATTTTCATGGGCAATAGGGGAGCAGAGGACAATACGCGGGGCTCCCTTGCCGCTGTAGTTTTGTTTCTTGGTATCATCAATCCACTTCATCAATTCCTGCGCGAAGGCGGCGGGGTTGCTGTCATAGGACTCGTTGTAGCCCCAGAAGGCAATAATGACGTCGGCCTTGGAAATTTTCAGGTAATCGTGCGGGGCGATGAAGCCACGATTGCGCGGGCGGCTGTTGACCTTGTCACCTGAAAATCCATGATTTCGGAATACCAGTTCATGCTTGGGCAACGCGGCCTGCACGTAGCTCTCCAGCCAACCATGGTGCTGCATGCGTTCGGCCAATGTGTTGCCGATCAGTACTACATGGTCGCCTTTTTTGAGTTCCAGTTGTGCAGCTTTCGTTGCGAAAGTGCTCAGGGCAATGATGCTGTAGATAAGAATTTGTTTCATAGGGGTGTAATGGGACGCGCAACTGTAGCGACCCATTCAGTGAGCGCAAGCTATCCCTTTTTACTTTTGCCTTGGCGTTTGGTTTGCTTTGATTTACCTACCGCATATCATGTCTGAAGAACTGAATTTTCTCCACAATATCACCGGCTCCTTTTCTCAGCCAGCAGCGGAGAATCCCACTGTTGAGATGGTTGAAGCTGCTTACCGCCATCACGGGTTGCATTACCGTTACCTGAATACCGAGGTGCCGCCTGAAAAACTTGCCGATGCTGTGGCCGGGGCGCGCGCTATGAACTGGGCCGGCTTTAACTGTTCCATTCCGCACAAGGTTGCGGTGATTGAGCACCTTGATGGACTCGGTGAATCGGCCAGTGTCATTGGCGCGGTGAACTGCGCCGTGCGCCGTGACGGCCAGTACATTGGTGAAAACACCGACGGCAAAGGGTTTTTGAAAAGCCTGCAGGAGGTCGTTGATCCCGCTGGCAAAAAACTGGTGATGTTCGGTGCCGGCGGTGCCGCGCGCGCCATTGGTGTGGAATGCGCTCTGGCAGGTGCAACCCATGTCACGGTGGTTAACCGAAGTGAAGATCGTGGCAATGAGCTGATTTCCCTTCTTAATGAAAAAACCCCGGTGGAGGCCGTACTTGAAAAGTGGGATGGAGATTACACGGTGAGCGAAGGGGTTGATGTGGTAATCAATGCCACCAGTATCGGTTTGGCTGATGCAGAGGCGCGGCTGGCATTGGACACGGACTCACTTACTCAAAATATGGTGGTGGCTGATGTGATTCCAAACCCTCCGCGAACCATGCTGGTACGTGATGCGGAGGACAAGGGCTGCACTGTCATTGATGGTTTGGGGATGCTCGTCAATCAGGGCATTACCGGTATCGAGTATTGGACTGGTGAAACCGTGGATGGCAACGTCATGCGAGCTCGGTTGGAAGAATTGTTCGGAGATTAGATTGTAATGTAAGCTGGATCGGTTCTCCCTTGGTGGGAATGGAAGCTTCTGGGGGCTCAGTCGGTCAGGACGTTTATGGGAGTGAGGTCGAGCTTGCGGAACTCCACTTCCGAACCTTCCGCCTGGATGGCGATCTTGCCCTTCCTCGCGGTGCATTTGGAGCCGTGGTTCACGAAGTCGCCGTTGACCCATACCTTGACCTGGTCGTTGAGGCACTCGATTACCATGCGGTTCCAATCGCCGGGTTCCTTCTCCGAACCATCGGTCAGGTTGAGGATGCGCCGGGCCTTGCCTTCAGTGATTCCCCAGTTTTTCTCAGGTCCGCGGCGCTTCACCATGTTGGGCACGGTGATGTCTTCCACGATGCACCAGAAGTCCCCCGCGTTCTTGTGGTACATCTGTACCTCGATTGACTTCGGGAACATCTTGTAAAGGGCGCGTGGCTTGGAGGAGTGCACCAGGACCCCACAGTTGCCCGGCTTGCCCGCGAAGCGGTATTCCGCCTCGAGGCGGTAGTTCTGGTTCACCTCGTCGTGCACCAGGTGGCCGCCGGGGGAACCGAGGCTCACCAGCATGCCGTCGCGGGTCACGAAGGGCACCTTGTCGTCGGGGTGTTTGTCGAGGTGAGGGACGTCCACCTTCCAGCCCGTCAGGTCCTTGCCGTTGAATAGTCTGCGGGTATGGGGTGAGAGCACCTCATGTTTGTCGTAAAGGCGCTGCCAGAAGTTCTTCCAGTACTTGTCGTAGTAATCATTGGCAGCTTTCTTGATGTGGGGGAGATCTTCCACCTTGGGGGCTTTGGTGGGGTCATAGTCTTTCAGATGTCCTTGACCTGCCCGCAGGCGCGGTGAAACGAACCGCCACTCGGGTTTGCCCAGCACATCCTCGCACAGTTTGGCTCCCATGGGATCGTACTGGATTAATTGGGCTCGGGTATGGATGTGGTTATGATCGTGGTCCATGGTGCGGTTGGTATTGTACCAGCATTGATAGATTTCAGCCCAATACTCGGCGCGGTTACGTGAGGCGTAGCAGCGTTTAGGGCCGCCGAAGACAATCAGCACCTTGTCATCCTTGTTGACCTTAACTTTTGCGGTCGTTTTTTTGCCGTTCACCAGAATATCACCACTGTCCAGGCATTTCCTGATCAATTTGGGGGATTCATCGGGGAATGATTTTTTGAGGGCCGCAAATAAACTCACCGGATCATCACTTTTAATGCGGCGATAACGCTGTGCGGCTCTGCCATCATTCCAGATATTAGTTTCAGCCACATTTTCAAATGTTTTTGTCAGGCGTTTTTGTAATGCTTCATCAAAGCCGGCGCCATGGACCACGTGGCCAAATTCATGAATGAGAATGCTTTCCAGTTTCATTCCTCCCTCGTATTCCATGACATCCTCCTCAGCAAAGACCACCGTGGGACGGGAACCAATCCGGGTGAGGAAACCGCGTTGGCGCCAGTTGTAGAAGTCCAGGTCCTCGCCTTTTTTATTGGTGGTAAATTGCGGTAACTGTGAGGTGAATTCATTGTGACCAATGAGCAGACACAATACACGCTTTTTGCGAATCGCTTCAGCGATCTGTGGTTTGATGTTACGCATCAACATATCAAACTGGTAGGCTGTTTCGTGGTGTGCCCGGTCAGCTACTTTTCCTGAGGTAACAATCAGGATATCCTGCACCTCGGTTGCCTTCTTATAAAAACCTGCATCCAATTTATACTCACGTGCTTGCACTTCGGTGAGGGGTTTTACCTGGTATGCTGCTTGTATTGGTAGGGATATGAATAATGCCAACAGGGTTAAGTAGGTGTTTTTCATGGGGGGTATTTAAATTAATTTTAGAGCGAGTTTAACTGCTTCATAAAGGCTGTTTGGGTTGGCCTTGCCTTGGCCGGCGATATCCAGCGCGGTGCCATGGTCTACTGAAGTGCGTACGATCGGTAAACCGAGCGTGATGTTGACCGCTTCATCAAAACAGAGGGCTTTAAGGGGGATGTGGCCCTGGTCATGATACATGCATACAAATAGATCAGTTTCACGACGTTTGGTTGGTAGAAAGGCAGTATCAGGAGGGATGGGGCCTTCGACTTCAAATCCATTTACGCGAGCTGCTTCGATAGCCGGTGCTATTACGGTTTCCTCCTCTTTGCCAAAAAGGCCATGCTCGCCTGCGTGTGGATTGAGCCCAAGAACTCCGATCTGGGGTTCAGACTTGCGAATGCGGCGCATTGCCTGTGCGCCCAGCTCTAAAGTGTCGAGAATGCGTTCCTGGGTTAAGGCTGCGGGCACCTCGGCGTAGGGTAGGTGGGTGGTCGCAAATACGCATCGCACCTCACTGGAGTACTGCAGCATACAGGAACGTTGAGCATGCGTAAGTGAGGCAAAGATTTCGGTGTGTCCGGGATAGGGTATCTCTGCTGCGTGCAATGCTTCCTTGTTTAGGGGGGCGGTGGTGACTGCGGCAATCTGTCCGGAGAGCGCGGCGTTAATGGCGTTTTCCACATAAGCATAACCCGCGCGGCCTGTCGCAGCGTTAACCGTTCCGATTTTAAATTGATCGAGGGCAATAGCCCCGATATCCAATACACATGAGGTATCTGCTTCAGCCAGTCCACGGATGTATTTTTTTGGCTTGGGGAGTCCGCACTGGTCGGCTGCCTGTTCCATCACTACGCGGTCTCCAAAGACAATCATAATGCACTGTGTTGCCAATTCAGTATTTCCAAGAAGCTTCAAACAGATCTCCGGGCCAATGCCGGCAGGATCCCCCATAGTGATGGCTATCTTTGGCAGGCTCATTTACGGGTGGGCTTCCAGATGGGATCGATCATCTTTGCGTTCAACTTTTCCCATTCGGCAAGAAGTTCATCTACTTTGGCCGTGTGGTTGCTGGCGAGGTCTTTTTCTTCTGAAATATCCTCAGCCAAGTGATACAATTCCCACTGCGGTTTTTGTCCACGCCGTGGGTTGCGTAGCAACTTCCAGTCACCGTGTCGTATGGCCGTTCGGCTGCCTAGC
>MPLU02264729.1_pt1 | contig 14815 bp, 12 predicted proteins | sample 1617381 | NCBI WGS metagenome assembly MPLU02 (sample SAMN05944801, study PRJNA350692) | marine metagenome | biome: marine; feature: ODZ; material: water; isolation source: 90 m water sample filtered on 0.2 um supor filter | place: Pacific Ocean | collected 2012-04-08 | depth 90m m
AGTTGTTGTAATTGCTGTCCAACCCGAAGAGTCATATCTTTCATACGTACTTGTTGTTGAATTATATCTTAACATACCAACTTCACCTGATGATCTTTGTGCAGTAGTTCCTGAAGGTAGTTTTAATGATCCAGTAGCACCGGATAAATCAAGCATTTCCGCTTTTAGTGTGAAATTATTATGTGTAATATATAAATCGTCTGATGTTTGTGCGTTTGCTCTATAAATGTTATTGGCCTCCATTGCCAATCTTGCAAAGTAAATTTTAGTGTTGGGATTGCAACTTGCCCTTAGTCTTGCCTGTCCGCTTGAAACGTCTGCTGTGAATGTTGCCAAGGCGTTGTTGTCAGTGATAACAAAACTTTCTGATACTGTGGCATCGGTACCGGCATTGTTCACAGTAAGTGTTACTTCAGAGTTTTGGTATTCTGATCCAGACTCCATTGAGATGAAATACCTTGCTGTCTTATACTTGAAAACATCAAAAGAATCAACGGTCTCAACAGTTGAATCTATGTCACTTTTGAGACCATACAAGAAGTTATCAAATTCTCCAAATTTAGTTTTTGATCCGAGGTCCTGTCTGTAAAGAATTGCTGTTCCTGTTGTGTTTCCTCCGGATGCCGCACTTAAAGTCAAAGTTGCACCAGATATAGCCGCACTAATTGTGTGCAATGGCGTACTCCTACTTGATACCAATGCGTAGTCATCGTGGTATACAGTTGTTCCGTCATGTGTAAGACTTGTCTCAGATATCTGATAATCACCTGCTGTGTCGTCCTTTATCAATATCACATACTTGGCACCTCTGATATCTGTCTTTGTAAACGAATCTAAAGTTGTTGCACTAGAACTTATACTTGTAGATGTTTTTATAATTTTACTATTTGTATTTGTAACAGTCTCATGGTGATCACCAAGTGCTATTCTGTATATTCTTAAATTAGTGTGAGTGGATGTGTTAGTTGCACCAGACAACTGCAACATATCTCCTGATATTGCAACAGTGAAATCTGCTATTCTTGTTGAATCCTCATTGATGTTGTGTGTTGAAACATAAGGTGTTGTGTCGTCATGTACCACTGATACTTTTACATGTCCAACAAATCCATTACCTTGGTCTTCCATAACGATGTCATATATGGCACCTCTGTATTCACTTATATCGAATTCATCTATGACTGCTGATGTTGTGCCCAACTTGTAGTAATTGAATTGTTTGACTGCGGTGTTATTTCCACCACCACCGCCTGATGAATCTGAGAATGAAAGTGCGCCGGAGCCATCAGTTGTAAGCACTTGTCCATTGCTACCATCAGAAGTTGGAAATGTAATTCCGCTTACGCTGACACTTCCTGTACCATTGGCTGACAGTTCTAAATCTGCATTTGAGGCATTAGTTGAAATTGTGTTGTCTGTGATTGTAACACCATCTAATGTTGATGCACCCGTCACTCCAAGCGTTGTTGACACTGTTGCGGCACCAGTTACTGCAAGTGTTGAACCGTTAAATGAAAGATTGCTTTCAGCCGAGATTGCCGATGTGCCTGCGCCTGTCAACACAGCGTTGTCTGTGAGACTTGATGCGCCTGTACCACCGTCTGCTACTGCTAAATCTGTGATTCCTGTTATAGTTCCACTTGTAATAGCAACTGTACCTGTTACCGTTAAAGTTCCGTCAACTTCTGTGTTTTCATTTATTTGCACAGCAGACGAATCTGAACTATCTATAGTTGTTCCATTGACTCTTAATGCACTCAATACTACATCACCTGTTCCACTTGGTTGAATGCTTATATCTGCATTTGAGCCATTTGATGAGATAGCATTTGTAGTCACTGAACCTGCAGTGAGTATATCAGTGGTAGTTGTTCCGTTAACGTGTAATGTTGTTGATGGTCCAGAAGTACCAATACCTATACGAGAGTTTGTTACATCGAGGTATAACAGGTTTGTTTCAAATGCAAGGTCAGTGCCATTCCTACTCAGATTGGACTTCAGTACCGACCCTGATATACGACCTATGGCCATACTAAGGTACTCCTTTATAATAATGTTAGTGTGTCATATGACACACACGGTCTCGTAATCATTGCCGACCGACAGCAGTATGGGTATTTATGCGCCTAAAAAAAAAGGGCGACCGAAGCCGCCCTTTGTGTTCTACTAAAAAGTATGAATATTTATTAGTTGTTAGTTCTCACTGCACAGTTTACCAATTTGATTCCTGCGTCTGTTGAACTTTCTAATGCTCTTCCAATAACGTTAAATGGTGTTATTGACTCACTAGTGGCTACTGCTCTAGCACAACCTTTTACTGTTGAACTAACTAATCTTTGACCTTTAGTTACCGCACCTGTTACTCTGACTGGAGTTCTACCTGTCATTGCAACAAAAGGATGTGATTCGCTGTTACCTGCCGCGGCGTTCATAGCATATGCTGGCTGTGTAGAAATTACACCAAAAACATTGTCTGACATCTCAGATGTTGTTTCTGTGATTTCTGCTGATCCACCAACTTCAACTACTGCACCTTCTGACATAGGAGCGTCTGCTTCGAAACGCTCGGCAACGTCCGCGTATTGAGCCGATGTTGCAACGGCGTGTAACACGTTCGCCCTAATGTCTACTAGTGCGTCGATGTCGCCTGGGTTCTGTCCTCTACCTGCTGTAAAGGCACCACCAGCGTTACCGTATGTTGTTGTTCCGTCATCTGCGTATGATTCATCCCATACCCAGAAAAGATCATTTTCTGTGGCACTTGATGCATCACCTCTGTTTACTTTCAAACCTGATAATGTTGGCATACCAGAGTTTGCAGATACGTTTCTGTTTACTTCGATTATGTTGTCTTCAACTGACAGGGTTGTAGTGTTGATAGTTGTTGTTGTACCGTCAACAGTTAAGTTTCCTGCTACCCTCACACCGTCGTCTGTGATAGTCATTTCTGTATTTCCACTTACTGTTGCTGTCAACGACGTTCCAGCCGCTGTTAAGTTTGTAGTACCTGACGAAATGGCTGTTGTTGAAATAGCCGATATCTGATCGTCAACGTATTTTTTGTTTGAGAATTGACCGTCAGCATTTGGTGCCGCTGTCGCTCCTCCTGTAATGGTATTCGCACTTGCTGATATAACTATATCACCAACTGAAAGACCGTTATTAACTCTAAAGTTTCTTGTTGTCATGGTTCCATATCTCCCGCATGATTTATATTAATATAAAGTCAGACCGTAAAAAAACGCCCTAACAGTAGTATTTACCATTGGGGCGTTTAGAATTATCTTTAGGGTGTAGTTTTGCCTATTACGCCGCGAAAAGTGAGTACTGAACCTTAGCCGCTGTCTGACCACCTGAACTTACTGCTTGAACATTTACTGTTGCAGAACCATCGTGGGTTGCAGTGATAGTGCCTAGGTCTGATGATGCTGAGTTTACTCTACCAAAGATCGATATGTAAGCAGTCGAGCCATCGTGGTTGACCACAGCCTTCATCGCTTCATATTCAGTGTTTGCAGTGTCAGTCAACTGTATGAACAACTCTGCTGATCTGTAAGTAGATGCGTTGAAACTCATAATAGTTGTTGCACTTGATGTAAAGTTTACTGAACTTGTTTCTGTTCTCGCAACACCACCTGTTACTAGTGAAGTACCGTCAGCACCTGTGATAGCAAATATTCTAGCACCGTTGTGTGGAGCAGAAGTAAATGTTATGTTTGTACTTGATACTGTGTAGTTTTCAGTTGGTTCTTGATAAACGTTATCAATATAAACGAAAACGTTTTGTGCCGCTTCTGGAGCCGAACTAAAGAAACCTGAGAAAGTGGTTGTTGAACCATCACCTGTAGTTGATTCTTTAGTAAATGTTGGAGCCGAACCCGCAATCGCAAACGATACAAATGTTGAACCGTCGTTACATCCTTCGTATTTTCCAGTTGTTGTGTTGAATCTAATGATACCATTTGCACCCGTTGGTCTTTGTGCAGTTGTTCCAACTGGAACTCTTAATGCATCAGTTGAACTTCCACAGTCTAAGTCATATGCTGGTGAACTTGTTTTGATACCAACGTGGTCCTCAGAACCATCCGCGAAGATCAAGTGTGTAGCAGTGTCACCTTCTACTCTGAAGTCAAGTGCCGCACCCGCTTCATTGAATGTGAACGCACCACCGTTGATGTTGGTTGCACCAGATGCCGTTAAAGTTGTGACAGTGGCCGCCGCCGCTGTATTTGATCCTAGGATACCATCAATATCTGTACAAGTGATATCTTTTGCTTGAAAGTCTGCATAAGAATCAATTGTAACGTTACCTGCTGTTGTTCCATCTTCTCCTGATGTTACTGCACAAGCAAATTCGTCTGCTGATTCGTCCCATAAGAATGACACGTTGTCATCAGAACCTCTGTTGAAGAATAAACCTTGGTCAAATGTATTTGCTGATCCACCTGAGTTATTTTTTGCTAATTGAATAAGCGGATCTTCAATAGTTAATGTTGTTGAATCAATAGTTGTTGTTGTACCGTTAACTGTTAAGTTACCAGTAACTGTCATGGCTGAACTAATAGCAACTTCACCTGTTCCGTTTGGAGTAAGTGTGATGTCACCGTTTGTAACCATACCAGTGATTGTTGATGCTGTGTTTGATAATCTTGTAACACCTAAGTCTGTCGTAGCAGATCTAAAGATCGCTGTTTGGTCTCCACCAGTTGCAATGTGAACTTCATCAACATCTGATGTTACTTCAACATTTACAGAAGTATCGCTGTCTGCATCACTTAAACTTGTACCCGATGCCAAGTTAGCGTATGCACCGTTACTGTAACCTTCAATTGTGCTTGTTGTACTGTTGTATCTGATGTCACCATTAGCAGGTGATCCAGGTCTTTGTCCTGTTGTTCCTGATGGTAATCTAAGTGCGTCTGTAGCCGAAACGTGTAGAGTGGTTGCCGGTGAGGCAGTACCAATACCAACCCTTGAGTTGGACACGTCTAAGGCCAATAAATTTGTTTCAAAAGTTAAGTCTGTACCTGATCTTGCCAGGTTGGCACTTAACATTGGTCCTGTAATTCGTCCTATTGCCATTGTTTATTCCCCTTATCGATAATAATTGTCTTGCAAAACTACTGATATTTATTTAAAATACAGTATTAAGGGCGGGTAAATACCGTGATTAGAATGAAAAAACACGACTATATCACCATTATAGGCACCAATGCCAGAAGGATTAAAGCAAAAGAACTGCGTAGATACGGGCCAGTCATTGCTGTGAGCAATCGAGAACTGGATTTGAAACACATAGATTATGTGTGGACCCGAGAAGAAAAAGATCTGCTCTGGTACTTGCAACATCGCCCATCGCCTGTGCAGTGCGTGACGATACCAGAGTTGTATAAAAAGTACGTGTTTTATGACCAGGTTCACAGTTTTCCACCAATCTCTCCAGAGTTTAATCTCACGTTGGACGTTAACACAGATGATCAGACTTTGACTCTGTTGTCGGCTATTGGATTGGCCAGCAAGACCGTTATGCTAGTAGGGTACAATATTCAACACCCTAAAACTCTGAAAGATTTGCGATCAATTATAATGTTGCACCCAGACATAAAATTTTATTTTTTGTGTAATCCACCAAAAACAAAGCAATTAAATTACTGTTCAAATGCCGAATGTGTTCTGTTGAAGGACATTGGGAAGATAAAACATGGATGAGAATAATAAAATCAATTACATAATAAAAGTATTATGGCCTCCGCACTGTAGGAATAGAAACAACAAGACGCTTGACGACAGGCCAGACATAGTAAACCTTATGAATGGCTTAAGGTCAAAAGTTGAAAATTTCTGTAAGGCTTCGTGCAGTGGGACATTTAAATTAAGCAACGAACATGATATGTCAGGATTCAACATTGGATTCGAATCTGGACCAGACCTCTACAATTTTATCTTAGAGCAGGCCACAATCGGGTATGAGTTGGACAGAGAAATAGGTAAGTTTAATATTTTTTCACAAAAGTACATTAAGCATAGAATACTGTACACACCTAAAGGTATAGTAGTAGATTAATCAGCAAATCCGTGCATCACAACCACACGTGCTCCGATGTGTGGAGCCTCTATAGATGAACCATCAGCACCGCCAGTAAATGACAATACGTTTGAAGCGATCGTGTAGTTCTGTGTTGGTTCTTGCATCACATTATCTACATATACAATGATGTTGTTGACACCAGTCGGAGTGTCTGTCATAGTGAATTGTGTAGTTGAGCCATCGCCAGTAAACACGTCCTTGGTTATGGACGATGCCGCTGACTCTGTACGTAACGCGGTGTAGGTCGATCCGTCAAGACAGACTTCATATTTGCTTGTTGTAGTATTAAAGCGTATGATACCTTCTTGTCCTGATGGTCTTTCACCTGTAGTTCCTACCGGAACGACCAGACCCGTCGTCGTGTTGAAATCGAACAGTCCCGTTCCCTGTGTGGTGAACGACATGTCCGCATTGGTCACTATGTTGCCAATATTGTTCGTCGAGAATTCAGTGTTTCCCGTCGTTGTGCTTAAATTTTGTAATCCTTTTGTACCTGTGTATCTTGCCCCAGATATGTAAACGCTCTTGCCCGAGAATGATACACCATTGGGTAAGTTCGTGCCAATAAAATGCAACACACCAGACTGATAGTCAAAGAACCATTCGTCATTGTTACCTGAACCTGTGGCAAAAACTTGTGTGCCTGAACCAGCGGCATTGCCGGCATCGCTCGCAGTGTGTATGTACACTTTTACTTGATATGTTGAACCAACTTCAGGTGGTATCCAGTCAATTAAGCCTGTCTTCCATGTCCTGTTGGCCGCGGCTGTGCCGTCGTTTGCTGTTTCGTCTGGTGTACCTGTTGGATAAACTGTGACCACGCCCGAACTTGATCCCGGCATTGTGGTTGGAATACTACTTGCCTGGTTCCATGTGTTGTCACCCCTTAATAATAATGGAGATGCAATGGCTTCGTTGGGTGCCTTCTTGGCCGCGTTGGTGTCTGATTTCGTAGCACCGTAACCAAGTTTCTTCCAAAGATAGTCTACTTTTTTTGCGTCAGTTATTGCCATTAATCTATTGCCAGTGCTGTTATACTGTCTCCTGATTCTAATTTAATTCTTACTAAAATATTATTACCTGTGGCATTTGTTGCGTTTTCTGTACCTAAAGTAAATGTAAATTCTTGTCCTGAATAAGTTGTGTTATCAATTACTCTATCTCCAGAGTTGAAAGCACAACCATTGGATCCGTTTCCACCGTTGCCTGTGTCTGATCCTGGAACTCCGGATCCTCCATAAGTTGTTGAGCAATCTAACCAACCGTTCAATCCTGAAGCACTATCAATTGCAGTGCCTGGTGCGGCAATAAACATACCCGATACTTTGCCCGACATGGTCAAATTAAAGTTTGCCATGGTTGTTCTTCTAAATGCAAAAGTATAATATTGAGTACCTGACCTACCTGTGTTAAGGTCTGGACCTACAGGTAGATAACCTGAGCTCAGGTCAGTTGTGAAGTGTTTGATTGTTCCAAATCTTGAAATCGCTTCATTGGTTCCTGCCACAGTGACTGCACCTGACCATGCGTGATCCGTGTAGTAGTTGGCATTTGAAGAATCATTTAGTGACGGTGTGTCACCTGACAGCGAACCAAATCCGCTTATCCTTACAGCGTCGTCATTAAAGCCGTCGCCTAAAGAATCTGATACAGTGATACCACTTGCTTCATTGTCTAATGTTAACAATGAGTGGGTATACACTTGAATTTTTGTTGAACTTTCTGAATAAGAACCTGTTCCGTTTGCGTTCTTACTCCTTGCTTTTATCTGTTGTACTGCTCTCACATTTGATGTTGTAAGTGCCTGAGTAAGTGTTCCTAGAGTGTATGCTGAACCTACACCAGTATTTTTTAGAGGTATCGAACTTGATAACATAGTGCTTGATCCATCTATGTCTGCATACGAATAATTAGTGGCTGAAATAACGTCTCCAGATGTTGACTCTTGGCTTGTACCTGGATCAACCTCGTGTGGATCTGATGCGTCTTGGTACGCCTGCCCTGTAAAGTTGGCCACTGTTGTGCCTGTGATTGATACTGCTGGAGAACCGTCATTGTAGTACGGAACTCCAGATACGTAAAGCAAGTTTCCTGCGGAACTCTGTGCTATTGTACCTATTGTAGTAGTTGGTGTTCCGGTTAGTAAGTCTCTGCAGACGTGTACATATCCAGTGTTACCACCTGCTGAACTTTCAATTCTTTGAGCATTAAGTCCAGCGGAGTAATCTGTAAGTGCATTGCTGATTTTTGCAGTAGCAACTAGGTATAATCTCTGCGGATATGCTCCATCTACCGCATCATAGTCTTGGTGATTTGTGATTATTAGATCTGTAAATGTGTCATTGTTGGACCCACCTTCTGATGTAGTAAATGTCCTAGCACCGCTGGCACTAGCGTTTATTGATGCTGTAACTGTCTGGTTAATTGTTGATCCAGTTCCATTACAATTATTTGTTAAAAAGTTTGTTACTGTGTTTGTCGCGACTGGTGTAGTACTTGTATACCTTCTCGCTGTTGTTGATTCTAGTGAAGTTCCCGCCGCAAGTGTTGTTGCAGAACCAGTGGCATCATCAAAGTTAGCACACAGGTGTGGATTAGTTCCTTGAGCACTTGTGTTAAGTGTCAAAGTCTTAGCACTTAGGTTTGCCGGTGCACTTGGTGTTGCTTTCATCACAAAAGTGATTGTCTGTGTGTCATTTTGGTGTATAGTGTCAGGTGTACCTGTGGCCCTGAAGTCAGTGACTATGTTTCCTGCACTGATGCCTGTGAAATTTTTATCTAGTGTGTTGCCGATCGTGCCTGCTGTTGAACCATCTTCTTGCAATGTCAACACATCTGACGAGTCATTCTGGAAATCATACTCATAATCGTCAGCATTTTGAGATGTATTTGTGAATCTTCCTATTGCCCTGTTAGTACCATCAAGGTCTGTTACATCATAAAGTGAAAGTGAATTGTCACCAGATCCTGTGTTCGTTGTCACTGCCGCACCTGCCAAGTTTGCCCTCACATCAGGCTCAACTATAATGTTAGTAATTGCACTTTCGAACGTGCCAGTTGAGTGTCCTGTGTTCAAAACAAGTTTCACTGGATAGGTTGTAGTCGATCCTTGCTCTCCTGCACTTGAACCTTGAGAGAAACCAAATGTTTTAGAAATTGTTTGATCCGTGTCACCTGATGATCCTGAACCAACAACGACAGTCGTCTGCGTAGAGTCATCTGTGAAGTCCCATTGATATTGCTGTGTGGCACTAAATGCACTGTTGGCACCCGGTAATGTATCAGTTCCGTTAATGAAAGTTCTCGGAAATCCAGATGTGCCTTCCTCGTTGACACCCCTTAAAGTAGAGTCTGCTATGTCTATCTTAGGTGTCTGAGCGGAGTAAACTTCAAAGTTGGCATCAGCACTCTGTGGTATCGTTGCCGGCGCCGCTGTTGAGTGTGAAAGCAGTGTAAGTCTAATTCTGTACTTGGTGTCACCAGGTCCAGTGCCTGCCACAGATGAATCGTCTGCGGAAGAACTATTTGTGTAAGTGTGTGCCAATCTCGCACCGCTGGCTCCACCCGACGCTGAATCATTTGCGACTGTGTTTGAAGTTCCATCTCCCCAGTCAACTTCGTAAGTACAGTCTGATACTGTGTTTGTTGTGTTGTTATCAAGGTAAACTGTGTTGCCTGAATCTGTTTTTGTAATTGTGCTACCACCTGATGATGCACTCTTGATCACAAAAGCAACAGATGGTGCCGCGGTTGCTACTGCGATGTAACCTGATCTTGTAAATGACGCTGTGGATCCTGATGATCCTGATGTTGCAGTGGTGTCATATGCTGTAACTGTGACATCCATTGGTGTTCCAGATGCCGTGTTGTATGTGTGGGAAGGAGTTGAATCAGTGGTCCCAATATTGCCCTCTCCGTCACCCCAGTCGATTGTGTATCTGATGTTTCCGTCAGCGGCCGGTACAGTTGTGATTGACAATGTAATTGTGTCTGCCAATGAAATTGATGTGGAATCCGACGAGAAAGTGACGGATTTGACATATGTTCCGTTCCTGATGTTCTCCATTGTCTCGTTGAGATCATCGATTGCGTCAGTCATTGTGCCACTGGTGTCGAGGCCAACGAATGCACCATCACCAAAAGTTGAATCGGTAGGTGTGCCTAGTAAAACAGTACCTCCACTTGACACTGTTGATATCTGATCGTCGACATATTTTTTGTGTGCCGCGTCATCATCTGCGGTCGGTTCTGCAACCTGTAATCTTGCTAGGTTGACGCTCGAAAGATCTGTTCTGGTTGATCCATCACTTGTTGTGGTACCAACTCTAAATTTATTTCTTGTCTCGTCCCAATAGAGCACAGCATCATTTTCGCCGGCTCTTGATATCATTATACCTGCATCTGTGGCTGTGGATGCGTTTTCATTGATTGTGATTATGTTATCTTCTATTACTAAATTTTGTGAATCTATAGTGGTTGTAGTACCTTGGACTATCAGGTCACCAGTGATTGTTTGACTACCCTGCACTCGCATGTTGCCATTCACATCAAGTGCGAAATTGCCTGGAGAGTCGGTTTTTACACCAATTCTACCGTTTGCGACATCAACGTATAGTAAGTCCGTATTGAATGCAAGATCTGAACTTCTGATCAAGTTCGATTCGAGAGTATCCCCACTGATTCTGTTTATTGCCATAATACTACATTGATATTTACCAATTATCCGCTAGGTGTCTATGCTACGATAAATATTCTTAATATGGCACTATTACCAATTAACAAAATCGAAAGAATCTCTGAAAAACGTGTAGACGTGCGTCAGATAGACGTGTATGAAAACACTATATCTGGTGATGCTATTCATGGAGGTGTAATTACTGATTTTGGCAGTACAGGCATAAAAGACCTAGGCAGTACAACACAGATCACAATCAAAGATGATGTTGTTGTGCTGGAAAAAGACCTAGAAGTCAAAGGCACAGTCACGGTAAAAAATCTCAAATATGTGGAGGCGCAAGTTCCAAAGATCAACGTAACAGATGCAATAATGATAGACCATAATGAAGTACTATGGAAGGACACTTTAGGCAAAAGTGTCAAAAATAGTTCTCTTACACAACTTGGTGTGCTGAAAAATTTACAAGTAGAAAAAACTTTCTTTGCATCACAGAAGCGAGTTGGCATTAACACAGAGGCACCGTCAGCAGAACTTTCTGTAAACGTTGATGGTTATGAAGTAATCACAACCATGCATGAAAAAAATGCCTATGTTGGTACACATGCACCAGTGCCATTTGCTATAGGGACAGACAACACAGCAAGAATAATCTGTAAGTCAAATGGAGATATAGTTTTAGGTAATGAAAAAAATCAATCTGTAAATGTTTTGGGTAGGCTAGGTGTTGGTGCAAAAAATCCACAAGAGAGTCTACATGTTGTGGGAAATATCAAATTTGCTGAAAGAACTTTCTCTTCCGGCGACAGTACACCAACCGAAGGAAGGTGGGACACCGGTTCCATAGTATGGAATACAAAGCCTGAAATAAATCAACCTGTCGGATGGGTGTGTATCAAAGGTGGCACGCCGGGTAGTTGGCGACCGTTCGGTCAAATTAATTAAATTATTTTAAAAATTATGCGCCTAGTTTGTGTAGGTTGTGTATCACTGCGATTATGTGAGCACTGTCTACACCGTTGTTGGCAGGAACTACAGAACCAAAAGTAATTTCACCACCGGAATAAGTGTAGTTGGTCCCTGGGACTTGGTAAACGCCACCAATGAATATTGCCATGTCAGTGGCATCCGTTGGCTCTATTGTTAACGTAGCCGCCGTTGATCCGTCTAGTGTGTTTCCTTTACCGCCACCAAACACAGTTGTTGATCCGTCGCCTTGGAATAAGTCTACAGTCATCGTTTTTTCTCTTGATGCTTCTGATACATTGTACCAGTTTGAACCATTGTATACCTGATATGTCGACGTTGTAGTGTTGAATATGATCTGACCATTCTGTCCTGAAGGCCTACTGGCTGTGGAAACCTGAGGTACTTCTACAGTTGTAGCACCTGGTTCTAGTTGTCTGTTTTTAACGAACCTTCCCATGGTTATTACAATCCTATCGTTGATACTGTTACTATAACTTGTCCTGTGGAGTCAGCATTCTGCACGTAAATTTTATCACCGTTGCCCAAAATCATTTTTTCAGTGTCGATGATGTAACTGTCAGTGGCTTGAACTGTTAGACTGTTGTAAATTTTGTTGTTTTCTGTTGGAACAGTTGTAGATCCGTCACTTGGTAAAAGATATATGTCCACAGTTGCATCTGAACTTGTGATGTTGCAAAGATGTATTGATGTCACTGCTGTTTCGGCCGTAGCCGCAAAGGCATGGTCAAGTGCTGTGATTGTTGTTGGTGCTGATCTCTGTGTTATTGCCATATTATTATCCTAGTGCAATCGCTAATGCAGTTGCCTTACTCTTACTTATCAGTTCTCCCGCCGCTCCTGAACTAACAGATGAATTGACAAAAAATACTCCTGTCCCACCACCGCTTGGTGTTTGGGCAAACACTTTTGTTACCGTTGTTGCGGTAGGTTCACCTGATCTGTTTGCTGGAAAAGTAAGGACATCATCAATTACAACAGAACCACTACTGTTAGCACTAATAGTAATATCTTCATCGGTAGAACTGTTGGTAATTGAATGAATATCTGTTAAATTACTTGCTAATGATATATTGATTGTGTCTGGTTCTGATCCTGATGTGAGGATATTAGTTGATCCAGTAAATTGCAAAAGTCCTGACGACGCAACTGTAATTGCAGTTGAATCATCACCTGCAACTTTTAATATAAAAGAAACTGCTCCTGATGTGTCAACATAGTTTTTTGTAGCAACATCTGATGATGCCGCTGGTTCCGCCGCTTGTATTTTTGCTAACGCTGTATCTGTTATTGATGTGCCTGTACCATCTGACGTGGTAGTGACTGCTTTGAAAGTGTCGTCACCTTCGTTCCAGTATATTGCGGCATTGTTTGCCGCACCTCTGTTTATCATTAGTCCTGAATCTACGTCGGTTGGTGTTGAATTATTTCTACTTAATACTATGATTGGATCATCTATCGACAGCGTTGTTGTATCGATTACTGTATTTGTGCCCTCAATATCGAGGTTCCCTTTAACTATTACGGTTTTTGAGTCTAATGTAATATCATTTGAACCGCCCGCACCAGCGCCTGCTTTGATATAGTAATCTGCTGAAGTTCTTAGAGTTTTAGCCATATACAACTATTTATAAAAGAAAAGGGGGAGCGTGTAACTCCCCCTTTTAAGCACGTGTTCTAGGTTATTACTCAGATACGATATCAATGTTACCGTGTGATCCCTCAATAGAACCTTGAATATCAGTTCCAAGTGAGTACGGTACTGTACCTACGTTACCTGAAGCGTCAACATAGTGTACTGTGTTGTTGTAAAACTTCTCTACATAAGCCACTGTTGAGTCATCTAATGTAACCTGGACCATGAACTCACCTAAACTGTTAACGTTGTCGTTGGCTAATGAGCCAGGAGCAACTGCTTTTAAAAGCATGTCAACTTCAGTTGAGTCTTCTAAGTGGATCTTGAATTTTTTAGATCCTCTTTGTTTAACGATGTAAGCAGTTGTTGAATCAACTTTTGCTCCACCGAATGGTCTGTAAGCCGTCACGGCGATTTTAGCGGTAGTAACTCCACCGAAACTCGCAACAAACTTATCTTTTCTTATTGGTCTTCCCATTTGTTTTCTCCTTTTTTAGGAGTCCAATCCCAGTTCTCCTGGGTACGCGGTGGTTATCCGCATAAGTCTTTTGCTATACGCAAAAGCACGTTTGAACTATTTGTATTTACCAAAATTTAGCACTGATAAAGTGTACATAAAAAAAGAGTGGTATGCTACACAATCCAAAAATTAGTAGACACACCACTCTTAGGTCGAGGTTACGTTATGTAAGATCTATATTATTTTCTGTTGTAGATATGATATAAAATCCATACTGCTACCAAACCAATCAGACCTTGATCTGAAAAGCCTTGCAGTACGCCTTGTATGTTTCCTATTACAGAAACGTTTGGCCAGAACGGAATGTTCTGTCCTTTGAAAAGGATTTCAAAAACAATTCCTAATGCTATAAGTGAAACACCTACATCAGCAAGACTTTTTGCCCATCCTTTTATCTTCATTGCGATATCCATTGTTGGACCTCCCTTTGATTAAAAGTTTCTTTCGAAACTCTGAATTATTTAGAAGTCTACAACGAAAGTAAAACTACAACATTTGGTCTGCGAATAGTATGAAGGCGAAAAAAATTTGATATCTATGTGTTTATTGAAACTACCGCCACAAAAAAAGGCGACATAAAGCCGCCTTTCTTTGAAAATAAAATAAGCCTTGGCTTACTTGAATTTTAAGTTTGCAGATGTTACATCTACTAAACCAACGTAGTCAGCCGCGTTACCAAGAGATGATGCAGTGTTTGTTAACTCTACATAGCCATATCTTGTTAAGAAGCCTACTACTGGTTCGAAAGTAGATGGATCTAATACAACACCTGAAGACATTAAAGGAATGTAAGGACAATAGAACGCTGGAGCGTCTGCCTCACTTGCACCTTTGTAACCTACAAGTACTGCTGTACCGTCTGAAGCGTAAGCGTCAACGTATACTCTCATAGCACCGTTTAAAGTTCCA
>MPLU02074644.1_pt1 | contig 14705 bp, 21 predicted proteins | sample 1617381 | NCBI WGS metagenome assembly MPLU02 (sample SAMN05944801, study PRJNA350692) | marine metagenome | biome: marine; feature: ODZ; material: water; isolation source: 90 m water sample filtered on 0.2 um supor filter | place: Pacific Ocean | collected 2012-04-08 | depth 90m m
GAACGCAGCCCGGCAGGGGTGACGCCCATGTCTTTGGCGCGTGCAGCGAGCTTCTTCAACTCGTCGCCCACGCCTTCCTCGGAGGGAGTGGCAGCAGGACCAGAGGTTGAAGGGGGAGAGGGAACGCCCCGCTCTGGCCCCGCCGCCGTGTCATCGAAAGTGGATTCGAGGGATTCGTCGCTAGCAAGATACAGCGCCACGCCGAACGCTTGAAGGGCTTTCTTCAATGCGTCGCTGACCGCCCCCTTGTGTTCATGTCCGAGGTCGAGGATCGCACCAGCCCTAGTGTGTTTGATCTGCTGGCCTCCGAACCCGTCACGCATCGAACACCCTTCCCCGTTGGTCACGGTGACCCGGACATGGGCGATGATCCAGTCGTCGTCCCGGTGGGTTGACATCACCTGGTACGACCAGTCGAACCCTAAGACCTCGTTGGCCCGGGCGATCACGGAACTCACAGGAATGTAAGTGAGTTTCACCCCGCCTTTACTCAGGCTGGATTCGATTTTCTTCGGAAACTTTGCTGCCAACTGTGCAAGCAGGTCAGGTTTTTCTGCCATTATTTCACCCTGTCTTTCTTTCGATCTATCTTTGTTTGACACACATCACAGAGTCCTTCGTACCGTTTGATAGCCGGGCCACCCATGAAATGTCGCACACATTGAGGGCACTTCCACCACGCATTTTTCGCCCAAACCTGTTCGGTCATGTTCCCCCCGCAACCTTTTCCAACGCACGCTGGCGACGTATTCTACGTCGCTGCCTCTCACTTGTGCCACCCCACACACCGAACTTCTCACCGTTCTGAAGTGCGAACTCCAAACAGGCCACCCGGGCATCACATGTTTTGCAGATTTCTTTGGCTTCCCGGGGGCTGACGCCCAACCCGGGGAAGAAAAGGTCAGGGTCCACGCCTCGACAGGCGGTCATGCCGCGTTCTCCTTGCTGGTCCACGCTTCAAACAACTTGGAGATCGCCCGGTAGGACACTTCAACGTCGTGGATAGCTTGCTTGCGGGCCTTCCGGCGGTCACTTTCCAACATCCACCCCGTCGCGGCCACACCGAACACGACCCCGGAGAGAACGTATACGCACGCGTCAACAACCTGTTCAAACATCACGCCGCCTCCGGGTCAACGGTGTCCACCGGAGGATTCCAGGTGCCGCGAACATTGTCTGTGGCGACCTCAACGGGGACCGCCTCCACCGGGAGGGCCGCACAGTCGCTTCGCCACCGGCAGTAGCGACAGTTCCACGGTTGCTCCTTGGAGCCTCCCTGATAGCGCGGCACCGGGTCCACATGGCCGTGCCCGGGGACATACCGTTCAGGGATCTGGCCGGCCTGAACCTGCTCCCAAATGCCCTGCATCCGGTCAAGTTCCTCGATCACCAGTTCGCGGAGGGTGCGGTCGTAGGGTTCCACCACTTCGTCCATGCCGACGTAGAACTCCAACATCATCCCGGGTAGAACGCCGTCCCGGTAACTTGTTTCCTTCGATATGTAGACGAGGCAAACACCGTCGGCCTGCAAGCCAGCCGCGTAGATGCCGCTCTGTAGGAGATGTTCGATCTTCGGGCCGGGCGGTTCACCTTTGCCGCCTTTCAACGCCAACTTGAAAGGGAACGCACCCATCGTCTTGATTTCGACAACCACGCTCTTGTTGCCTTCAACCATCAACCCGTCGGCGTGGCCGGACAGGTCGTACCCGAATGGCCGCAAATCGCATTTGACCTCGGATTGGAAGTCGGGCCACAAGGCGTGAAGCCCCGTCTGCACCCGTTCATGCATGGCGTGTCCGATGTGGAAAGCCAGCAGAGTCTCGTAGGGCATACGCTCACATTCGGCCACCCGGGCCACCTCGAATCCGAGTTGCCGGGCGCAGTTGTGAGCGGACGATCCGCGGAGCGCAGTCCCGCAAGCTGTGGGCCGCGGCCCCTCGCGTTCCCGTTCTTCGCGCAGGAAGCGGTCAAGGGTCGCCTGGATGACGCCTTCTGATTCTTGCACAGTATCCCTCTCTCTTGTGGTGCAGCCGTGCTGCTTGTCCTACAAGAATAGGGAACTCCTGTGTCAGAGTCAAGTATGGGGGCAGTTCAGGAGCATCCGCTTGTCTCACCACACGCTGCACAAACCATGCACGACCCGGATCGTTGCATCGGTGCCCCGCAGAAATGGCACGGATAATCGTGGCTTCCGCTCACAGGGCAACTGCCCAAAGAAGTGGTCGTGGTGAGGGTTTCTGCGGTCATCGGGACTCCTGAGAGGGGATAGTTGGAGACACGACCCTAGCAGACGCCTTCGCCCGAAGCGTGGGGGGGGGAGGGCAGGCTGCCCGTTTGAACCACCAGCGCAGGCACCGGCTGTGACCAGCAGCCTTACCTGCCTCCCCGCCCCTATGTCAGTTCGCTAACGAGGCGCTCGCCTTGTCGCCCGTCTGCTTGGCGAGCATCGCCTTGATCGCTGACAGCACCGCAGCACCAGCCGCGATGCCGGCGCTCTTAGCACTCGACAGGTCTGTGAGAACGAACACCGCCAGGAAGCTTTGCAAAGCCGTGGCGACCAGTCGTTCGATCATGTCCTTTGTGAATGTCATCGTTACCATTTCTCCTTCTTCCGATCCAACACATGAATCGGAGCTTGAATACTTACACCGTGTTTGGGCGTCACCACCATGAACGCCTGTTGTGGAACCTCAGCGGCAAACCCCGCTATCGCCGCGTAACTATCAAACCCTTTCAGGCTTCCGTTGACGACCAGCCCGGCGCTCGCAGCCATCACCAACTGGTGCCAATGGCCCATCATCAAAATGTCGTGAGGCTTGTTCACCTGCAACCGGTATTGCAATCGTTTGATCGGCGGCCAGATCCCACCAACACCGCCGCCTCCTTTCGCAGAGTCACCATGCGTGAGAAGAAACCTTGTCGAATAAACGCTGAACAGGCAGTCGTGCGACTCCGGTATCTGCCAGGTCACGTTGCCTGCACCGCTTACCTGTTGTGCCGAGTGTACCAGTAGCCAGTCCCACGAATCCCGGGCGCGGCCCGCTGTGCGAGGCTTGATCGTCAACCGTCCGTGGTTGCCGACCACCGAGACAACGTGGACTTTCGGGAAATGTTCAGCGAGAAAATCGACACACCCGGCTACCTGCGCGGCCCAATGGGCGACGGTAACCGGGGCATACGGTGTCTCGTTGTGTTGCGCGAGGTCATGTATCGTTCCCGATACGAGATCCCCGCCGAGCGCCAGCACCAGTCCTTCGATTTCCACGCCAGCTACATAGTCCCGTGAGAGTTCAACGACTTTCTCAGCGAACTGACGTAGCCTGAGTTCACCGATCCGACGGTCATACTTGTTCAACCCGTTTTCTTCGAACTTGATGACCTCATCGAAATGGCAGTCGGAGAGCATGGCGACAATCGTTGCCGCCGACCGTTTCGTCTGCTTCGGCGTCAACCATTTCGGCGGGTCCAACCCGGCGGCCAGTTCATAGGTGTCTACCCGGATGGTCAGATCGTCCCGCTCCGATGTGAGCGTTTTGACCTGTTCACGGGCGACAGCCAACTCGGCTTTCGCTTTGACCGCCTGGTTTTCCAACCGGCCCATGCGCCCGGTCAGCGCGGTGAGTTCAACGAACTCGTCTAGGGATTCAGTCAACAGTCTGCTGCTTGTCGCGTTCTGTCACCAAGATTTGGCATTTCCCGGCGGTGGCGTCCTTGTACCCGATCTGGTTCAACCATTTGGAAATCTTCAGCGCCCCGGCGTTGGAAGCCATGATCTGCGCCTTGATGTTCTCAGGGAGTTTGTCGCTCCACCGTCCAGCTGTTGCTACGAACTCATCAAGGGTTACGGCACCGTCAGCATCCGACACAGAAGGATGCCTTCCCAGAAAGACCCGTCGTCCGAATACCGGATCGGAGACATTTCAATATCTTCAACGGTGACAGTCTCAGACCTGTCTCCTTCTTGGAAGGTGACAGCCTGTGCGGAGGTAACCAGGTCGCGCAGATGCAGATATTCTACCTGAGAATCAACCCCGGATGGGGCACCCGCACCAAAACTGGTGGAAACACGGCTCTGAATGACCAGTGGGGCAATGATTTCTTCTACCCTCTTTGGCTGCGGCCGGGCGTGAACAGACCAGCGTTCCAACGTGGGTCCAACCGTCGTGTCCGTGCCCCGAGCCAAAGTGACTGTGACGGTGAAGGTTTCCGACGCCGGATCAGACGCCGTGTAGGCAGTCTCCGCTCCGGTCCCGGTCAACACCATCGCTGTCGAGTTGTTTTCCTCATCGACCAGAGTGAGAGTCGTTGTCCCATTGGTGCCCGGGCCTAAACCCCGGTAGTTGGTGTCGCCGTCTGCGTAGTCGAGGCCGGCCGTCCGGTAGTCGATACCGGCCCCGGCCAACCCAGCGGTTGACTTGTCGAACCGGCCGGACACGGCACGGGTCACCTTCTGCGCCGAAGTGCCGAACGTGACCACCCCGGAAACCAGTTCCGCGCTAGCTGAAAGAACCCCGGCGGTTGATTCCCCGTAAAGCTCCCCGTTGCTGTCGGTGAACAGCACTTTGTTCTCGAACACTTCGATACTGGTGACGTCGCCGTAGGAGTCGGAGTCCCAAGCGAGGAACCGGCAGTAGGCAGGAACCAGAGTATCCACGAAGATCGTCAGATCAGCCTTCCAGGTATCACCGTTAGAGGTGCCCCAGTAGGCGTACTGGCCGGAGATCCTCGTTGAGTGGGCTTTCCCGCCGTCGTCTATCACCGGGCCGAAGGTCACGGACTGCTGGTCGTTGGTGTTGATAACCCCGAAGCGGACACCAGAAGAAGTACCAACCACCATCAGTTCCCCGAAGGTGTCTATCGAGAACGGCCCGGAGAATGTTTCCCCGACCGGTAGGACACCGGCTGGCACCGGGTGGGCGAGCGAACCGTCGGTCGCTGACACGCCTATCGCGTACAGGATGCCTTGCCCGTTGTCGTTGTAAGCAGCGTAAAGGGCTTGCGGGCCGCCTTTGATAGCCACACAGGTTCCAGCCAGGGTCTTGTCGAAGGTCAAAACCGTGCCAGACGAGTTGAGTTCCACGATGCGGGCACCGTCAGAAGACAACAGTCGGCCGTTGGCGTACTCGATGACATCGCCGGCGAACGATCCGATGGTTGAAGCGGTCGTCGTGTTGGACACGGTGGCCTTCTTCACGGCTGACCCAATCGTGGCGTACACGCTGGTCCCATCAGAAGTCCAGTCGGTGATCGTGCCACCCATCGGGGTGACAACAAAAACCGGGGCTGCTGTGCCGTTCGGGTTCGTGTGATATTTCAGGTCCGACCCGTCCGAGTAGTAGAAGACATCGGCGTTGACGAGCCGGGCGTACAGGTTCGAGTTCGACCCGGATACTTTGGCTTCCAACGCCTTGCACATCGTCAACCGGCCCTTGGTGAAGATGTCGATGTTCTTCGAGGTGTAGAACCTGCGGCGGTCAGAGTCAGCCAGGTCGTAATGTTCCTGGCCGGCACCGTGCGACCAGTCGGTTTGTGAGCGTGTCCACTGGCCGACGTTGGACAGCGTGTTCTCACCAACGTCTTCGCTGGTGTCCCGCTGCTCCTTCTGCGCCGGGGTGGTGCGACGGCGATACGAGTTGTAGTCAACTAGGTATCCACGGCCGTCAATCGAAATGTCGTACTGCGGTGTAACCGCCATCGGCTACTCCCCGCTACGAAGCCACTGGGTCGGGTAAAGCTGCGAAAGCCGGGCCTTCTCCGCTTCGATCCTCTCCTGGCGTCGGAACCGCAGGTCGCGTATAGACGCTGAGATGGCCCCCGATGGGACTTCTTCGGAGCGTCTGACCGGTGCTTGCGTGGTGATCGACTCGCGGGCTATCGGCTTGAACGTCATCAGCACCATCGCCGCCCCGATGGGGGGCAGGTCGTATGCCTGCGTGTGCAGGCCCGTGTCGGTCAACGCTGTGGTGGTCAAGGGCAGGGTGGCGAACGGTGCCTTGTATTCGACCCGCACCGTCTGACCGGAAGTGGGTTCATCAGCTAGCACCAGGGCTACCCCGGATGCGAATGTTGAAGTGTCCCGGTTGCGGCGCAGCGACCAGCGGCGAACCTCAGGTTCAGACTTGTCCGAAGATTCGTCGGTGAACGTCACCCGGTGTACCGCTAGGACATCTGAGGCGAGGTTGTAGCCCTGTGTGGCTGCCGAATAGGTGAACGTGGCGGTCTTCACCTGATACAAGCCTTTGGCTGACAGGTCGTTCAGGTCGTCGTTGAGGGCGTCGAGGATCATGTGCGCCGGGTACTGCGGGTTGGATCGGATAATCGAATCGTCAGCGTGGCTGGAAGCAGCAGTAGACGACGCGTAGCCGCGCATCACCGTCACGTTCTGCCCGCTGACAGAAGTCACATACATCAGTTCGGTGCCGATCTCGATGATCGACCCAGCGGTTATCGGCCCGGGCGAGAACTCGACAGCGAACGTCGCCGTGTCGGCAGCAGAAATCTCCCCATCCAACCTGTTCAACGATTCCACGGTGCCCGACAACAACAGATCCCGGGTCCGGTCAATCCATGTTTGTGCCGTCATCCGTCAACCTTCGCCTCTGCAAGCAACTTCTCTGTGGCCTTCCGCGACTTCTTGTTCTTCACGACATGACCAGCTTCTACTTCCATCCTAGTCTCAGCGGTCTTCTCCAAATCCGCTGAGTCACGGATACCTGTGGGTTGAAGCCCATCATCCCGCAGCCTCTTGTACGCGTCCCTGTCTTTCTCCAACTTGTTCCAGGCTTTCTTCTCGCCGGCAGCGCCGCTGCGGGTGACCATCGCAGACGGGGCGACCATCAAAGACCGGGCCTTCTCAGCGAACGCAGCGCGTTCCTCCGGGGTGGCGTCCCACACGAACCGGCCATCGACATAACGGAGTTCGCTCACTATTTGACCTCTACATCCACGGTGTTGCCAGCGGCTACCAGCAGCGCCGCTTCGGTTTCAGACAGGTCGTCGGGATAGTTGTGCCCGCCGTACAAGGTGCGGGTGATGGTCGCTATGTCCGCTTCGGTCATCGGTTGGGTGGTGGTAACCGTGGTGTCCGACAGAATCCAGACGTTGCCGCCTTTGGCCCGTGGAGCGTAGAAGCGGGCCAGCCGGTTCTTCGCAGCGTGAGGCTGGTAGTCCGTTTCGCCTTTCGCCAGGTTGGGAAGCGTGTCGGTTGTCGGGGATGTGAACAGTTCTGTTATGTCTGTGAACGATGAGAGGGCGCTGATCGCTGCGACGACAGACGGGGTGGTTGTGGCCCCCCCCGTGGTTGTCGGTGCAGGCACCGCACCGGTTCCGGCAACCGTGCTGGGTGAAGCAGTAGCCCCACCGGTAGCGACACCACCGGGCACAGCCCCAATGCCAGCAACCGTGCCGGGTGTCAGGACAGCACCCGTTGAGAAGGCCGGTGCGGGTACGGCACCGGTTCCGGCAACCGTGGCAGCGGTAACCGTAGCCCCGCCGCTGACCGTGGCCCCGGGCACCGCACCGGTTCCGGCAACCGCCGACGGGGAAAGAACAACCCCGGTGGAAAGCGACGGTGCCGGGACTGCTGCCGTGGCAGCGACCACACCAGCGTTGACATTGAAAATGCTCAGAACGGTGACCGACGGGACAGCGCCGATAGCAGCAACCGTGGACGGGGTGACCGTTACATCAAACGCCCCCCGGTAGGTGACCCCGGACGCCTGGTAGTCGATGCCCGACTGGCGGTAATCGTGGGCCATGTCAGCCCCTAAACATCTTGTTGTAGGTGACCGGGCCGACCACGCCGTCAGGTTTCAACCCGTTCTCACCTTGCCAGCGGCGCACATGATGTCTCGTCAGCCAGTCGTAGGAGCCTGTCAGGGGCACGCCAACGGCTGCCTGCACCCATTTGACCAGAGGTGCCTTGGAACGCGGCCAGCGGAGCCTCAGCGTCCTTGTGAAAGCAGGTGGGATCAGCTTCGGTATCTTCCCGGCTTCTACAAGTGGGTGCATCTCATCCAACTTGGCGTAAGCCGACTGGCCCGGACAATCCTTGTTCGCTACATCCCGGTGGCCTCGCAGTTTGAAATCAGAAACAATGAACCCTTGTTCGACCCCGTGTTCGATGAGGTCTTTGATTGCTTTGACCGCTGCCGCAGAAATCTCTTGCCGGGTAGTGTCCCCGATCACACAGATCGCATACGACCGGTGGTTCCAATGCTTTGTCGCACCGGGACGGTTGAACCATCCACGCCCCTCGTAGACCCGGCCTGATTCGACCCCAACGAGAAAAGAATAAGCGAGGTCAGCCCAGCCTTTTCCGAAATGGTATCTCTGGTAGGCCCTGACGATCCGGGCCTCACCCTCCTGGGAATGGTCTTCTAAGAGGGTTGCCCCGTGGTGAATGAACACATGGTCAACTGGACGCTTCTGTCTGGTTGTCCAACGAGGTGCCTTCGCATCCCAATCGGTACGGGAGATAGGCCACACGACTAGCCTCTCTGTTCCGCATGCCACTCCAAGTGACGGTGCTGCCACTCACGCACAGAACGAATATCTTTGCTGATTTCGGATATGTCAGTGCCGATGGCGTCGAGGCGAACCTGGTTCGCTGCGTGCTGCGCCGTGTTCTCACGGCGATACTTGGATGCGACTACCGCGAAGACGCCGCTTATGAGAGCGGCGGCTACCAGTCCTGCGAAGCCGATCCATTCCATTATTCAATGTCCTCTGGTGGTGGCCCTGAGATGCGCCCGTCAGGCAGCACCTCAGCGTCCTCATAGAACTGCTGGCAAAACGTCAACGCTTCTGCCTCCGTCTGAGTGGTGACATCCCAAGTCTCCAAACCCGTCAACGCTGCTGTCTGGGTCAGGTAGCCGATGCGGTAGCCGTCGTCATCGACGGCCCAGCCTGCTTCGGCGTGACCGCCACGGGCGGTGATGGTGCCCTCGGGGCCAGTCCCCGATGTCCCATCGTCGGATAGTTTCCATTTCAGGTAGATCATTGGCCCAACTCTGCTTTCGCCTGTTCCGCTAACTGCGCTTCACGGGTTTCGACCATTTCATCCAACAACCCAGCCTGCCGCATAGAATCCAACTGCGCCCACCCCACGTTGCCCGACATGATCTGAAGGTTCGTCTGCCTTGTCAGGCGCTTCTCCCAATAGTCAGGTTGGGCATGGTCGATCTCGTCGCGGGTGAAGTGCGGCATCTCGCGGTACATGTCAAGAAGGCAGTTGATTTCCCGCTCTGCTCCACCCATGACCGCGACCAGCATGTCTAGTTCTGCCTGCTTTTCTTCTACGTCCAATACGTCCATCGGATCGTCCGACTCGCTGAGTTGTTCTATTTCCAACAGCATCCGTCGTTTACTAATGTCCGCGAGGCGGTACTTGTGAAGTTCAGACTGGAGTTCCAACACACACTGGTAGAACTGCATTTCAGCCGTGTCGTGCTGGCCGACGACGAAGTGTTCCAACTGGTAGCGGGAGCGCGGCTGCTGGAGTTCGATGATGGCGTCGCTGAGTTCCATCATGCTGCGCTGTTCGCCAGACCGGCAGCAGCGCCTCGGTAGTCAGCGAACGTCGCTGCCAGCGTTGAGGAGGAGTCGTCGCTGTAGGCAATCTTGCGGACGCTGGTGGAAAGGGTACCCGAGTACCCGCCGCCGAAGTAGGCAGCCACCCCGTTGTCGGACGCCCCCGCCGGATAGGACACATCGTTCAGGGTGCTGGTCAGGATCGACCGCGAATCGTCGGAGAACGAGAACTTGTCAACACTCGTAGTGTTTGCCGTTCCAAGGTTTGAGTACCCCGCCGTGGTGCCGTTGGCGCACCCGGAAACCCAGTAGCACGCCTCAGACAACCCCGTACTCAGCGTGGTGCGTGAGTCATCTGAGAACGCCCACTTGTTGACCACATCGCTCGCGGAACTTGTGTACCCGCCACAGATGTACCCAGCCGTCGAACCGTTAGCGAACCCCCCACCCAACGTCCTGCCGGGACTCAGGCCAGACGACAGCGTGGTCCTCGAATCGTCAGAGAAGGCGTACTTGTCTGTCTCGGTCCGGTACGAGGTTGTGGTCCCGCCGCCGAAGTAGCCCGCCGTGCCAGAGTTGGCGAAGGATGCTGTGCCGTACCGTGACAACGAGAGGCCCGTGCCAAGGGTTGCCACGGCCTCGGTGCCGAACGTCAACTTGTCCACATCGGTACCTGCGGCAGATCCAAGGGCGATGTAGCCCGCCACGCCATTGTTGGAACACCCGCTGATGCCGTAACCGCCGCCCGTCGTCGTGTTCGCTCCGCTGGTGGTGACTTCGGTTCCAAACGCCAACCGATTGACGTAGGTGTATTTGGTAGCGCCGTAGTAGCCGCCGCAGAAATAGCCCTGACCCGTTTCACCACCAGCACCAGCAGCAGCGAACAGGCCGACCTTGCCCGCCCCCAGCGGAGCCATTACGAGAAGTCCAGACCTGCGGCGAATCCGTAGAAGGTTGTGCCACCGTCGAACGTCGTGAAGCACAGAACGTCAGTCCCCGAAGAGGTATACGTCGGTGCAGTACCGCCCGCCCACACCACAGCGTTGCCGCCGCCGTCATGCGCCCCAGCGACGAACGAAGGCGTCCCCGCTCCGAGGTTGGTTCCCAGAATCGTGACCGAGTTGGAATGCGAAGCCAACGAGTTGGTGATGCCCACGTTGAACGTGCCGGAAGAAATGGTGACCGTCTGAACGTTGCCGCTCTCAAAGTCGATGTTGAACGCAGCAGACTTCGACCCGAGGGCGTTCACAGTTTCGGCATAATCCTTCATCTGGGCGCGGCTGACCACCTGATCTGCACAGGCCACCGCACCAGCCATAGTCAACCCACCCAACGTCGGAGAAGACGACCAAGACGACACACCGGAACCAGTACCCGCCATCACCGAATCAGCAACCGCCGTCGAAGCACCAGTCCCCAACTTTGTTTCCAACGCAACAACCGCGCCGTTGACATTCACATGCTGAGTGTCATGCTCCTTACCGCTGTCATCCAGGTCGTCAGTAGACGCAATGTCTGTCCGAAGCTGAGAACCTACGGTGTCAAGAGCAGCGGGATACGCAGTAGCCATCAGTCAGCCTCCTACGGCGTCAAGTCGATAGTCCAAATACCTGATGCGTTCCAAGTGATCTGGAACGTACCAGCCGAACTCGCATAGTCGGCACCGAAGTCCACCAAACAAATCAGAGGATCGTTGGTCAGCGTGTCATCGTAAATGACCGCCGCACGCGCCGACGAGATCGTCGCCGTAGTCCACGATGTGTCAGCGGCATCAAACTTCAACGTCCCCGAAGCGTTCCCCAGGGTGATAGACGCAAGCGCCGCCCCACCAGCCGAATAGCCCGAACCGGAAACCTCGTTTCCAGACAGGTCAGACCAATGGTCGTGAGTCTCAAAGTTGGGTGTCGATGAGTTAGTAATCATCGCACACTTGAAAGTATCCGACCCGGTGTCCACCGCCATCTGTGTTGAATCGAGAATATCTCGGAAGGTGAGAACGAACAGGCCCGAAGCTGTTACTGCCATCTACTCGTCACCTCCTACGGCAACTTTTAGTTCAACCGACTCGGGAACAACCTTAGCGTCTAAACGCCCATCCCAATGCTCGGTTTGGACCCCGCCGAACTGGCCGTCGGAATCTCTACGAATCTTCGTGGTTTTAGAAGTGCCACGGCGAACCAGGAAACCAACAGAAGAATACTTGCCCATCAGTAACGGACCTTACGCGGCTTACGCCGTTTCATCTGCTTCTTCGATTTCGTCTTGTTCGGCACAGCATCATCCTAGTGGTTGGCGGGGACCGAAGCATCTGCGCCCCGCTCCGGCCCCCGTCAACGACTATTACCGGGACTAGCTGTTGGCCCCGATAGTGGAGGTTGTCTCGATCCTGCGGATCGCAGCCTCACGGAAGCGGCCGTAACCGCACATGGCGTACCAGCCAACCGGCTGGAAGCGACGCAGGCTGTCGGTCACAGGACCGAACACCACCGACGGGTCAGCCCCGTACATGGTGGAGTAAGCCTTCGCCATCGCCTGCTGGCCGATGATAACGCTGCCGTAGGCATCGTTGGTGGTCGAACCACCGTCGGCAACCAGGAGGGCACGGGGGGTTTCGATCATCGTAACGCCGTCAAACGTCCCGATAACACCCTTCCGAACCTTGTCAGCTTCCTGACGGATCTGGAACGAACGCAGGTCGGCTACACCGGTCTGCCCGATGAAGTCGTAAGCCACATCCGGGTGACAGAATCCGACGTAGTAGCCGTCGTTGAAGGTTGGAACAGCAGCGGTGCGAAGCGCCGCGACTTCCTCCCTGACAGCCGACGATGTGAAGTTGTTGCTGGTGAGCAACGCTCCACGACTTGACTGCCCGACATGTGTGACATTGCTGCCGGCGTAGAGCAGGTCTGCGACGACCTGATCCAGAGAATCGGCTGCGTTGTATCCGACGATGTTCGCCGCGTCGGAATCGACGTTGAAAAACGACTGGCCTCGAAGGGCAGCCGTCGTCACCACAGCGTTGCCGTACTCTGCGAGAGACACCGTGACGGTGCTGTCGGAGAGGGCAACTGCGGTGACATCTGAAGTCTCGGTGAGCGCCGTTTTGGCCTGCGAAAGATCAGCGTAAATAGTGAACGTCACCCCGGACCCGCGATGGGTCTGACGGGTGGCCTTCACCGTCGCGTAGTTCTCATGCAGGGTGTTAGCCCTGAGAGCGAAATACGCTAGCTGTTCAAACGCTACCTGGTCGGACGCGACCGATGACTTTTGCGTGTAAGCCATCTTGTTTGTTTGTCCTTAGGGAACAGGAGGCCCCTAATCTTGAACGTCGAACTCGTATCCGTGAGAACGCATCAAAGCCTTTAGTTCGACTTCGCTGGTCGTGGCACGAATCTGCTCGTTCAGGTCCGGTGGGATCACCGGCTGTGCCTGAACCCCCGCATCAGCGATTCTCTGCTGGGCCGCTAGCTCCTGGTGGAGTGTGACCGCCTCACCCGTACCGGGTGCTGCAACCACTTCTGGCGTCCCAAACTGCTGGGCTTGCCCACCTTCGGTGAGAAACCCTGCTTCGACCGCTGCGGCCCGGATTGACTCCGGGTCGGTTTCACCGTCGTACCCCTTTACGAAGTATGCCTGGCGAGTGTCATTCGGGTTGATTCCTGCCGACCGGAACGCTTCTGTCCGCTCGAACCCTTGGATCTTGGCGTTTGCTTCGGCCAGTTGGCTTTCCGCTGTGTTCGCCTTGTCTTCAAGAGTTCGCCGCCAGTTGCGTTTCGGCTGACCGTCCTCATCTAGTTCAACGACTTCGGATTCGGTTGCCTCAGCCATCTATGTCCGCTCCCTTCGGGTTCACACCAACCCGGGAGGCGGGCTGGTGGCCGAGACACAGATAGCTCTCACTCGTAGGCGGCCAGATGCGTCTACGATAACCATAGCAGACGATTTGGATGTGGGGTCAGGTGGCAGTCCCCAGCCCGGTGTAGCCGCCTCCGGTCATCGCCGGGCCGCCTCTTTGGGCGAACGCTGCGAGGCGTCGCTGACGGCGGGCTTCGATGCGTCGAGCCGCCTGCGGATCGGTGCCAAACTCGCCGCCGACGAGTTCCCCGCGGGTAATGTCACCGCTCCAATCAGCGTCAAAAGTACCGACCTGCCCGTCCACCCTGACCGTGGCTACCCCTGGCCGACCGGTCGCCGGGTCAACATTGAGCCGTTCGGACGCGGTTTCCTCAGCCAGCGTGGACGGCGCTATTGCTTGGAACCCCCGACGAGCCGCTGTTTCAGTAACCCCTGCCGCACGCAGACGTTCAGCGGTTTGACGGGAAACAGAACCGAACCCAGTTTCGACGGCTATCCCACCGATCCGGGCCGCTCCTATCTTTTCCCGTTCTTCAAAGATGTTTGTGGCTCTCTCCGGGTCCAAATAATAGGCAGTCAAATCACCGTCTGTGACCTCAGGATAGTACGTCGCTAGTTCCTCCCTGACCTCGGAGGTCATCCGGGTTGTCGCCTCGACGGCCAGGGCGACACGCTGGTTGAACTCGTTGACGGACACATCGCCGCCGATCAGCGCACCGAAATCGGAGGGTTCGTCGTAGAACCCCGGGTCGATGTCAGCAGCGTTCATTATCTCGATGTAGCCGCGTTCCATTTCGATGTAGGTGGCTTCGCTGATGGCCCGTCCGGCTTCGGACAGGGCGGCCATGCCGGGGAACCGGTCTTTGTACGGGTCTGATTGTCGGACGCGTGCCCACACGGCGGCCGCGTCCCCGGTGGTTACCCACAGGTTGATGAGGTCGAGGTCCGGGTCGTCTAAGAGTTCTCCTAGCCCGTAGTCTTCGAGGACGTTGCGAACAATGTCGGTGGCGCTTCGTAGCTCCGTGCTAGAAGGCTCACCGCCGGTACCGTCGCCGGCAGGCCGGGCGGTGGATGTGGGACTGGTATCCGGCGCCTGTCCGAACACGGGGGCGGTTCCCATGTTGAGAGTGGACCCAACATGGCGTCCCACCCCGTCCTCCCAAACCATCGTCGGCTGGGTGATACTGCTGCCTGACAGCCCCAACGCCTTGACATGCTCGCCCATCCCGGCGATGTCCTCACCGGTTATGCCGTATTTGTCGGCAACCGCCTGCCGGTCGTACAGGAACGTGGAGGCGAGCGACAGGGCCGTCGCCCGC
>MPLU02220280.1_pt1 | contig 14670 bp, 17 predicted proteins | sample 1617381 | NCBI WGS metagenome assembly MPLU02 (sample SAMN05944801, study PRJNA350692) | marine metagenome | biome: marine; feature: ODZ; material: water; isolation source: 90 m water sample filtered on 0.2 um supor filter | place: Pacific Ocean | collected 2012-04-08 | depth 90m m
AGTTGGCCCTCCTGCTGATGCGTCTGACTTATTGGCTACAAGGGAACTAGCAGATACATACCCATCGTCATCGAAAGCAACATCAGCAGTGTAATCACTACCGCTCTCACGCACCTTCATGGCATACCCCGTATACTCTGTTCGTAGTTTACGAACCGAATACGCCCTGTGGGCGTTCGGAAATGTATCCAACAGCGGGTCGGGGGCGGGTGTGGCAAACAACCCACTCGCTGGGTCAGCGGCTACGCCGCCACCTAATCCAAGTCGGGGAGCCATTGTTCTTTAGGCGGCGTGGTAGCAGAGGACCGTGCCTGAGCGGAGCTTAACGGCAGAGAACTGACCGTAGATGGTTATTCCGGCAGGGACAGTTACACCATCAGCCGCCGTGGTTCGGAACAGTTGCTTTGCTGCTACAGCAGAGTCTGTGAACTCAATCCATTTAGTATACTCAGCATCTGAATAGTCCGGGTCAGCTGTATTATTATGACCGTCGAAGATGGTGTCTTCAATAATGAGGATAGCGCATATTTCTTTAAATATACCCTCAGTGCCACTAAGCAGAGTTGCTCCGGCTTGACCGAAGGATTGTTTGTCGATATTTGATGTAGCCATAGCTAATTTGGTTTGTGTCTAAAAAGGTTAATACATCCCCGATATAGTGCCCCCTGCACCGTTGGGGGAAATTTGTAATACTGGTTTTGCGCTGCCCCTATGGGAATCAAGGTCAGCATCTAAAAGTTTCTGAGCGATTGCCCAGTGATATTCGGCACGTTGTGCATCAGCGTTGTCTTCCGCTACCTTGCCCAGCAGTGCATGTTTCAGTATGGAGTTGTCATGAGGGACAAAAACATTATCGCTGGTGCTGTCAACATGGACATACTTGCGCTTCAGCAGAAGCGTTGCCTTGGATGTTGAGTTGACCCCACCGATTCTATAACGCCTCCGCAGCGATCCGTCGGGGTTGGCTGCTCCGGTGAATCCAGCATCAATGAACCCACCCATAAGGGTAGTCTCTGTGGCACTGCTGGCGGGTTGTCCGAAACGCCTGTAGTCGTGCCATACACTGTGGATAGCCCTTGGGGAGTCGTCCAGCATGGCTGAAATAATTGAATCATATCCAACCCCTGAGCTGGCATGATCTGCCAATAAGTCATAGTAACCAGCACTCACATCAATATCTTCAATAACCGTAAGCATATCACGCCAAAACCCCATGTGGTAGAGGCGTGGCATCACCTCATTCAGGGCTATAAAAAACTCAGCATTAGCCGAAGAGCCCGACGGAACGTAGGGGTCTATATACTTGGCGTTAGTAGTTTGTAACGCTGAGACTAATGCGGTTGGCATGACTAATTAATATAGGGGAAATGGGGGTTATTTCAAGGGGTGGGTTAGGGGGCAGGTTCCTTAATTAGTCCCGAAGTCTTCCCACTTAGCCGTATTAGGAACTATAGTAGCAGCGTGGTCTACATTCTCGTGGGTATGCTGATCCACAAGGAGCCCAGTCGGGGTTCCCGTTTTGACCAAAGTAGCTAGTTTTTTCCAGTATACAGCAAGGGTTCTATCAGAACCCGGTTCAGGGACGAAATCATAGGTGGTTCCCCCCGTGGCATAAAACTCAGAATTCGGCCTCACTAAATGATGATCATCTTCAGTGACATCCCCACCAGCGGGGGCATCTCCTGTTCCGAGTCCCCCCATAGCCCCCATAGCTATTATTGCGGGAGTAACGACCGCAGTATCCACAAGAACCACCTCAACATAATCTTCGTCGTATATCGAGAGCCCTCCATCCCAATCTACAATCCACCGTAAATAAACGGCGGGTGAAGCCATACTAGAGTCATAATCCAAATAGGCATAGCTCTTGGTTGGGTCAGAGGACTCGTCAAACTGCTTCGGGAGGATACCCGTATCTATCACCGGAGCACCACTGTCGCCATCAATAGTAAAAATACAGACCTGCCCTGAACCCCCGTCGGGAGGCCATTTAGTGCCTGTGCCATGATCATGTGGCTCCCACCGTTTAGGCGCGATTTTACTGTAATGGGTTGTTAGTAAACCTCTCCGCACACGTATCTTAAACTTGTCGTCAGCCGGGTCTTTGTAGCGGTCAACCTTGAACGGGTGGGTGGAATCCCCACCGGAGCGTGAATGGTCGTAGTAGCCCTCTCCGCCATACTCGTTAGCAGGTTGTCCATACAGGAACTCACCCGGTAATCCATTGGGGCTGAAGGGTAGCTGCCACTTGGGGTCTACCCCTACCTCCCCAACACTAGAATTCCCAGTATCCGGGGTCTCGGGTGTCGGTGTATCAGCCATGTTTATTCTTCTACTGTCGGTTCTACTTCAGGGGAGCCTGCGTTATTATCATAGGCAGCGCGTTCATTATGTGGGGCATATGCAGTAACCTTCGTCCGCAAGTAACCGCCCCTGTAGGGTTTTTGGTCATCCGATATTACAAGATCTTGCCAATCCGTGTAGTTGGTTGCGAGCCACTTTGATGTATACGCTATATATTCCCACTCAGGGTCTTCCGTTCCGGTTGTGTATTTATGATTGACCTCACTATGCAGGGTGGGTTTTACATTAACCCGATACATGGGTGTCACGAACTGCATCGGTATGGGTTCCATAGGGTGAACCCGAGTAAGCCGGGTATTGGTTCCCGCCCCCGTAGGCTCAAGAAAAGCTGCCTTCTGCCAGTAGACTTCAACCTTCATCTTGGTCGGTCCATTATACGCCTCCCTCTTGAACTGGGGGTAAACGATCCGCTCGGAGGAGCCGTTACGCTTAGGCCATAGCTGGGTATAAAGTTTACTGAAGACGGCAGGCCATGCGTAATTTTGGTAAGTGAAATAAGTAGCTACTATTCCGTCTGTATCCTTTTTGATTACCTGTCGCTCAACAAGGGCATACCAGTTGTCGGATAACTGCCTGCCCTCGCGCAGGATGCCGAAACCGTCTACACCCCAAAAATTGTAATTATCACCCCCGGAGACGTAATAGGCTCCATCATTTGTAAATACATACTCTGCCTCTTGGGTATCGGCATCGGCGGAAACAGCTGCCACTATCTGAGTGGTATCTTGAACCCCCTCGTCATCATCGTCTGAGTCAAGAAAGTTGGTGGTAGCGTATATGTCCTCGTCTTTATGGAAAAGAGTCTCCTTGGATACTAAGCCCCCGTAAGGGATGTGGCCCGCTAGTGGACCCCCCGCAGAAGGGTCGTTGTAAGAAAACTCGGCATCAGAATCCACCCGGCGTATGGATACCTTCTTAACATAGACACGCTCCTCTACGACATATAGGGTATCCAAAAACTCGTCACCACTACGAACCTGTCGCTTCTCAAACAAGATATAACTATCATCAGTGGTGGCGGGGTCTCCATCCCCGCCCAACCCCTGACCAAAGGGATCGTGCATGGCTTTAGGCATGGACGATCCGAGAGCAGGTAAATCCTCATCGAACGCATCCACTCCCCCTGTTTGCCCGCCCCCCAGCGCACCGTTCGTGCCGGAGCCATAGCGGGGCAGGATGTAAGTCCTGACTACTGTGTTGTAACGGGGTGAATTGGAACTCTGCCCGCCACCCCCTGACTGGAACTGCCAGTTGTAGTTGTCTTGGTAGCCCCTGTCCTTTATATAATACCAAAGCTGGAACTGCCCCTGCTCATCATCATCGTTCTTGATGAGCGATAGCTTGAAGTCGGGAAACCGACTGGTATCGGGGTGCGCTGTTCCGTAGTCAGTATCGTCCGCAGTAGCGGATGAACCTACGTTCTTGCTGGCGTCAACACGCTCAACAACTACGAGGTCGGAAATCTTCGGAGTTGCAAACTCAATGACCCGCTGCCGTCTGTTAGAGGATATTGGCATGGGGCGTTGGGTTATGATGTGTTACCTAAGACTACGACCTTCAGGATGTTGCCAACAGTAGTTAAAGCCATTACATGCTTAGTGGTATTGGCAACAGGAGTAAAACGGGGAAATAATAACACGGAACCTCCTAATGCGGTAAAGCTCACTGTGCCTACAGCGGCGGAGTCTCCTGTAATAGTGACCCCACCCGTATTAGATGCCGGAGCCTCAAAATAGATAGCGACTATCTTGGCTATCGTAGCTGTGTCTGCAAAAGCTGCATCCTGTATAATGCTGTTAGCTGCAATCTCTTGGTCGCATATAAGGTTAGTAGCGACCCCACCACTATTAATCTCCAACGTGGGTTTGTTGGATGCGCCCGAATCATTGTAAGTAAGATCAACAATATTATTGGCGTGTCCGCACTTCATTGTGAATCCAAAAGCGATATCAACATCATCGGATATGATGTTAGTCCCGCCTATAGCATGACTCGAACGAATGCCAACACCCCCGACTAAAGCGGTTATCGTCTGCTTTAGCTGAACGGTGGTAACAGCCATGACTTACAGGTAAGCTCCTGCGTCGGGCTCAGGGATTTCTACGTCAGGGGGTGTCATCTCCTGCGGTTGATTCCCTTCGAGATCCACGTTCCGGAACAGCACAAGTGCTGCTTCAGTCAGGCTGACTTCCCCACTCATCAAGCCCTGAACCACTTGGGGGTTCTGAGCAAGCACTCCCTCAATCTGTGCCATCTGCTCCATAGAGACAGGTGACTCAGGATCGAAGTCTGCGCCGTGGATAGCCTTATAGAGGTCGAACATAACATCGGCTCCGGGGAGGTCAGCGGGGGCTTCTCCCCCTTCCTCGGGAGCTGGAGCTGGTTCGGCTTCAGGAGCAGGTTCGGGTGCGGGCTCCTCTGCAGCAGGGGGCAGCGCACCAATAATCACGTTAAGGGCTGCTTCATCAGATCCAACTTCCTGACCTGTTGCAGCAGCTTCTGCCTCAGCAGCAGCCATCCCTTCTTCATCGTAATCGAAATGTTTTTTTCCAACTCTAGGCATAATCTTTTTAGGTATAAAAGAAGGAACCCCGATCCCCCCTCATTGTCAAGCGGATCGGGGTTCCTGTGAATTATGGATTGTTACTGATTAAATAGTCTCTGCAACATCAGTAAGCTCTGACACTTTCAGGAGGCTCGCCAGCACATAAATCTGACCCGTTGTGCATTCGTCCATACCCGCTCCTGCAGGGTTAAACTCAGCGACGAGAGCCTTGGAAGCAGCTGTTTGAATTACGTATTGGTCGTCAATGGCGTCATCGCTATCTGGATCAAGAACGGGGCCAGTGCTGGTATAGATAGCTGGCACGGTGTCTCCTGTGAAGCAGTTGACACTATCAACATAGGCATCCGTGTCCCCCGTGATACCAACACTCATATCGAGGTTGCTAATACCAGTGGAGAAAAGTTCGGTTACTACAACTGAAACTTCACGGACAATATAGTCTTCAATGTCTGAAAGAAGGGTAACAGATACTACCGCAGTAGCCTCGCTTGCTTCCAAGGTAGCATTGGTATGAGAAATGCCCCAAGCATGGGTGTAGCCCAAACCAAGAAGTGCAGCTGGAAGCTTATGAATCTTGGAACCGCCCTGCAAGGCAGACTCGTCAGAAACTGCAATGGTGTCTTTTCCCGTTAAAAGGGATCGTTTAGCTAAAGTAGGTAAGTCCTCTAAAGTCGGCATAATCGTATATGGTAAATTTTATATGTAAAGATTATGCGGGGTTCCCCTTTACGAGGAACCCCGCTTTAGATTAAGCAGCAGGAGTAGTGCTGGTGCGGTCAAAGATGATCACGTAACCAAACTCGGTCTTGATCGGCTTCGAGGCACTAGCCATAATTCCACGGAAGTATCCGAGAGTCCCGTCAGGGTTGTATTTAATGTCGGGGATGTTAGTCCACTTGAAGTCTCCGGTATACTGGACGGGGTCGAACTTAAGTCCGCCACCACCACTAAGCGGGGCAGGAACCAAGGACTCCATTACGTTATCCACAAGGACATACGCAGCTTCCCATTGGGCAGAGTCGTATGCGTCGTTGGGGATAACAGTATCAAGCGAAGGGCTAACCACATATGGGGGAACCCTCAACAGAGTGTCCTGAGTTCCGTCATAGCTGTAGCGAGTAGCGAGGTCGTCAACCAAGTGGTAGAAACCACGGAAGCTCTTCTCAACACCAAGCGGAGCGATAAGCTCACTAACGCGAGAGTTGTTGTAGCGAACATCGTCGCGGTATCCAGCCTCAGTCATCAACTGATGGGATGCCTCGGAAGAGCAGACCAGTGAAAACACCGGGCGACCATTCTCACGACCATATGCAACCTGACCAGCTCCACGGCGGACAAGTCGGAAGTAGACCTCATCGAGGATCTTGTTCGAGATGTTGGCAGTGATAGTAGTCTGAGTAGCTCCACCGACATCACCAAGCTTGGTTGTGGCGGGGAGAGCTGCAGCGTTTTCACCGAAGGACTGCAATGTTGATACACCGGAGATAAGACCAGCCATAGTTCCGCTGGACTTACATGCAATCGCATTGTCAGCAAGACGGTCATACTCGTCACGATAACGCTCTTCCCATGAGTTACGGGTGGACTCCTTAAGGAGGTCAACGATAGCGCGAAGCTGATCGTTACGGTGAGCAGCAAAGCGAAGGTCTTCAATATTGATCCTCGGGGACTCAACAACAGCCCTCTTCAGAGAGTAGCTCTTGAGCACCTGAGTGAAGTCAATCTTGTTGATGGGGACTTCAGTGGTTTTTGAAGTAAGCTGACCATCAGTAAAACCGGGTAAACTGGATGCGTCTGCAGCTCCGAGTGGATTCCAGTTAACGCCAACATCTCCGTCAACGCCCGGTGTAAGGAGATCGCCACCCTTCAAGGGGAGTGCTCGGTCGTAGATGAGAGTGTTAAGTGTGTAGCCCATTCCATCGGGGAATGCGCTCTTCTTGATAAGATCAATCCACGGGCTGGTATGTAATGTTTGCCTGTGGATATCAGATCCGATACGATTCGCCTCTTCCGTCAACACTACGTTAACGGCAGCGGTCGAATCAGTTGTAAATGTGCCTGGTTGTTTTACGGCCATTGTTCTAAAAAGTTAAATGAGTTGTTAGGTTATAAGTTAAGATAGACCTCTCCCCTTTCGGTCGGAAAAACGATCTACTCCAAATGTCTTATGAACCCTGTTTCCTAGAACTAATTCAGGCTAGAGCAACCGGACAGAGATTCGTGGTGTATCATAAGAGACCTAGAACTATTCATGGCTAGAGCAACCTAGTCTGTTTACGATACAAAGAAGATAAGGGGAAAAAGACAGGGGGTCAACTGCCTATTTTGTATCCCCTACTTAGGGGGTGTATGGTTCCCATTGTAGAGTTTGGACATTACCTTCTCCATATCCAGCTCCAGCATCCCTATCTTTAAGTCCTGCCTAACATCGGAAGGGAGACTTCCGCTCCCCCATTTGCCTGCAGGCCACAGTTCCGTGAAAGAACTGTTCTTCTCCACATCCTTGGACATCATTTGAATTTGAAAGTCGTTGTGCTGAACAGAGCTTTGTAATGATGAAGCCCACCAAATGATACCTGCGGCTTGGATAGCCAGCCCCACGGCTAGTGATATGATAAACTTAGGGTCTATGCTGTTGCTGGACTTGTTGCTGGACTCGCTCATCTATAAGATTCTTTGCTCCCTTCTGGGGTTTATCAAAGGTATCATCAATTAGGATGAGGGGCAATATCTCCGCCAGTTTCCCATTAACCCTGTCAAGTTGTTCAGACAGAACGTCTTGCGTGGCTTTGATCTCTACCAAGTTGGACTCGATCCGGGAATCTATCGTCTGCACCCCGTTCCAAAGCTGGGCAGCAGCCCCCAAGAATACCGCAGTAACGAGGACAGTAACTGCATTGGATACAACTTTATTCCACTCCAGCGTCATCCTTCATCTTCAGGCGATCCCACACGATGTTATCAGCGAGGTGGCTGTCTTTTATATTGGGGTGGATGTCCGTATGCTTCTTCAGCCACTCCATTGCGTTTTCCAGTCCCGTCTTGTAGAGGGCGCAACGGTGCTGTAAGTGCATCTTCTGTAGTTTTAAAGACTCATAATCAACATAAAAACCATACTCCATTTCGGGAGTGCATTCCAAATGCTTGTGGTAATCCGTATTGGAGACGTGGTCGGAGGGCATAAAGGCTAATGGTATCCGCCACTAACGCGGACTTTCTTCCCCATAGTGGTGTCATACTTGGCTTCGGCTTCCTTGCGGGCTTTCTTCAGCATCTGAGCACTTAGGGTAGGGCGACCGGACTTTTTCTTCTTAGCCAACCTCTTCATGGTCGTCTTCAAATTCGCCGGAGCCTTGGACGCAGGTATCCTCTTCTTGGCCTGCCGGAATTTTTTGGGTGAGTCTGCCATGCCTTAATGTAAACCCCCACTGCAAATACACAACTACGCTGACCCCAAGATGGAGTCGATGGCATCCACGAAGGACTTCTCAGTAGGGATGCTAGACCCGCCATCAGTAGCAGCTGCCCCGGATACCGTAGGCTCAGCCCCCTCATACTCGGCAAGCTTGTCCGTAAGGGTTTCCGCTTCCTTCCTCGCCCCCAAGTATTCCCTAATAATTGTAGGGAGCAACTGGGCAGCAACTGAATTGTATGCAAAGTCAACAGGGTGGACTACCGACGGGTCAAGCCCAGCAGCTTTTTGCTCGATGCCTCCCATGTCTAGCCCATCAAACCCGCTCAGGAAAGGGAGCTTCTCGTTAACACGCTGCACCACATTCCGGGTGACATTCGTCCTCAGCTCTGCTTGCTTTGCGACATCCTCGTTTTGCCTCTGCTCTTCCAGTGACTGCGCCTCTTTCAGGGCTGCATCAGCATTAGCATACAGCTCTGTCCTCCGCTCCAAAATAGGATTCAAGTCTTCGACGATGCGGTATATACTCGCCTTGTCCCGATCAGATGCGGAATACAAAAGATCACTAAGTAAGGAGTCCTGCTTGTCGGCATCCTCCTCGGCAATAGCATCAATTAAGCTATCCCCTTCGATGTCGTATTTGGATGCAATCGCATTAGCACGCTCCAATATAGCGTTAAGGGGTTCGGCTACCGCTTCCTTATATGCGGAAGTAGCTTCCAAATCATTCACCAACTTATCCTGCTCAAACTCAGCAAGCTTGGACTTCAGGGTATCGAAGTCCTGCCCCTCGACAAGACCACTCATCTCCTTCATCTTCGCCTCCTGCTCCTTCATCGTCTGACGAAGCTCCTCCACCTCGGAACGATTGCTCTTCAGCTCGTTCTTGAGTTGCTTGAAACGGTTGGCAGCTTTCGGAGTCCAGTCATCGCCCACATCAGCGGACAGGGCTTCAATAGGATCTTCTTCCGCAGCTGGTTCCTCCTTCGTGGTTACTGGTTCCTGTTCCGTGGTTACTGGTTCCTGTTCCGTGGTTACTGGTTCCTCCGCAGTCTTCTCGGGTTCAGGCGTAGGCTCAGGTGCTGCCTCCGGTTCGGGAGTCGCATCCGGGTTAAGTGCCCTATCTATAGCATCCGTGAAACTTAAGGCGGGCTCAGGAGTCGCGTCCGGTAAGGAGGATTCAGGAGTCGGTGTGGCTTCGGGGGCTGGTGCTTCGGCTTCGGCTTCGGCTACTGCGGTGTCTGTATGTGTTTCCATTCTTCAGGCTGGGTAGGTTGTTGGTTCTGTCCTTTCAAAACAGTTAACTTGTGAAGATCAGTAAAAGCATCACGGTATCCGGCATACCATGCATGTCGGTGGCTATTTTCGGAGGGGTCGGAACTGACTGTGGCGTTTGTTGGTCCTGCGATTTCCTTGAGCGTTGCAGCTGCCGATTGGAAAGTCTCAGACTCCACGATAGTTCGCAGTTCCTTAACTTTCTTAATGTCATCGAACCAGTGCTTAAGGGGTATAGGTAAAGGTGTAGCTAGGGTCTTGGGCTTGGGCATAAAACTTATCGCTGCGCTTGGTCACGCATCTTCATCACGTTAGCAGCATCCCTCATGGCTTGCTCTTGGTTGAACTTGGCCTGTTTTATCTCCATGTCCAGTTGAGCTTTTTGTTGAGCCATCTGCATCTTCATCTGATGCTCCTGCATCTTGGCTTCCGTCATAGGATCGCCTTGTTGCTCCCCTCCTTCGGGAGCAGCCTGCGCCTGCTCGCGCTGTATCTTCTGCACCTGTTTCGAGGTATTATTAATCATCTCCTCGGCATACTGCAGGGCTTGGTTGGCTTCCCCGACCAATGCTTCCTGTGAGGGGTCTTGGGCAAGGAGCTGTGTGGTCTCCGCAATATGCTGGTAGAACGCCTGCATAGCGGGGAGCGACTGAACGGGATCTGCTGCCCCTTCATTAAGCTGCTCAATAATTAGCATCATCTCCGGAACGTGAACCTGAAGATGGGCTCCGTGAATCTCGTTAGACTCAACCGGGACAGGGGTTCCCTGCATCAGCTGCTGGTTCTCGAAGAACGCAATCTTGTTGTCTACGGTTGGGCGGGCTTCCTCCTGTTGCGGAGCATAGCGATCAGCCAAGTCGTGACCTACGCGAGTTGAGACAATATCCCTAGTCAGGTTCTGACGCCCTACCTCATCGAACGAACCTGCGATTGCCTGCAACTCGCGTAGAGCCACTAATCGGTTGGCGTAACTACCATTCCCAATGGAGCGCACGGCTTTTGTGCGGGCAACGTCCAGCGTCCGGATAAACGACTCCGAAATACCCCGGTTAGCACAACGGGTATAAAAATCTTTGATCGCGGGGTCAGACTTCTTGGAAGTCACGACCCTGCGAACTACTTCACGCAGGAGTCTATTCCAACTGGCGTAGAAAAGGTTTAGGGAAGCACCGGACAGGCGGGTGCTGACATCCATGTCTGCAACCACTTGCATTTGGTTCCTGTAGGGTGACCCCTGTTGTGGTCCATAAGTGCTTACGGTATCCGTGTTCAATGCCAGCTGCTGGGATATATCCTCAAGGGCGGGCTGCACCGCAGTGCCAAGATTCGGAATTGCCTTCTCGATAATGTTGACGTTGGGGGATAGGACAGCGTATGCCCCATAATAGGTAAAGCCCAGCTCATCCAACGCCCGCTGACTCTCAGGCTGAATCATGACAGCAGAACCAAGCATGGCTCCATCAATCATTTGGCAGCGCAGGCGATTGCTCGTCTGAATATGGTTGAAGATACGGTGACCTAAACCCCGTATAGAGTGGTATGTGCCATTGCTCCCCGTCCCATAAGCGAATATTACGTAAGCTTGTTCTGGGTTTTCGTAGCGGGAGATCTTTTTGTATAAAAATTCTTTAGGCTTATCCTCAGCGGTAATGTAGTGAGACACACTGCCGTCTATCTCGCGCACCCAAAAATGCAACACGGACACGGTGGGGTTTTGGTGTCCTACATGTAGGTCGTTGTTTTTGAGTTCCTGCTGGGCTACTTCCCAGTCATTGAAAACTGATCGGGCGGAAGCCCTGCCCGTGCTGGCATTCTTCATGATCACCCGCTTCACTTCCTCCACATCCCATCCCACACGGGCTGCAGCCTTCGGATTTTTAATGAAGGCATACAGCTCGTGTAGGTGGTATTCACGACGACCGATGGCAATGTCGATAGCGTTTTCAGATGCGGGTGTTTGGCGGGGGATCAGCATGTCTGCAAAAGATCCTACTCGGAATCTCCACTCGTCGGGGGTGTCGAAGTAAGTGATTCCTGTGCCGTGTTTAATGAATGATGTGCAGAGGCGGAGGTAGCTGGAATGAAATTCAGGCCATGACCGAAGCAAATGGGTTAGCTCCTCAGCAACAATACTCTCCTGTTCGGTGATCTCGGCGGGTTCTCCCTCCGTCCCATTTACCTCTACCAATCGCTCAAGCGAGGAATAAAGATCCACGTAAGCGGATAGGGATATATCCAGCAGGCGTTGAGCCTCACCGAAGTTCAGGTTGGTCTTGAGGTTTTGCCCGCTGGCTGCAAGGCTGCTGGAATCATAGGGACTAGCCCCATCGAACATCGCGTCGATACGTGCGCGGTTGATGGATGACGCCTCATCTGCGCGACGTAACCCATAATAGATGTTTAGTGCGCTCTTTACATCCTTAAGCCTTGGTTCTACGGGCTTCCCTTTTTCGTCAAGGGAGCCAAGGCCATCTAGGGCATCAAGCTCGAAAGTCGTCTCATGCATTGAATGCAAAATCTAAAGTGTTTTGCACACAAACACAAGTGCTTATAGGAGCCCACTAGCTAGGTCAATAACAGTATCTACACCCATAAACTTACGGGAGCCATCTGAGCGATAAAGCGTAACGTAGGACTTGTCGCGCTTCACGGTAGCTCGCACCGGATAACACCTACCAGCATTTGGACCCCTCTTCGGTGGGTCTATACAATAGATGGCTCCGTAGTGCGTGGTCGCGTATCGCGGGAAGCCGGGGATAATGGTCGCCTGCAACCCATCCAGTATCTCTTCGCGGGTAAGGTATTCGGACGGGGGGTCGCCAAACGTAGACTCAGCTAGGCGGGTAGAGTCAAACACCCACTTCTCGCCGTTGTCCTTATACACCTGAGCATACCACTTACCGTGCTTGAATTGCTGTATAAGGCGTTTTCCCTCGCGCCATACGTTGCCGTCGGGCGTAAGGCAGTATTTAAGTGCCCCGTCTATAAATACACTATTTTCTGGTGCTGTTATAAAGGTAGTAGCCATTAGAGAAAAGAATTGAGTTTGCCCTATATATAAACTTTTTCCTATAAAGGTCTGTAGTTTATTCTAACTTAGAATAAACTACATATCCACTTTCAGGAACTTTTCAACTTTTTGTTTCACTCAAGACTTTTCTTCTTTCTGCAGCTGCGCCCACAACGCAGCAGCTCGTTTTAAGCGTGAGCGGTTCATCCGTTTCTTGTTCTTGCGGTAATACTCGCGGTTGTATTTGCGCGTATCGTCCAGCCACTTAGGATCTGTTTCCTTACGCAGCTCTTTGCGCCTCTTTATGCTCGCCTTGTTCTTTTCGTAGTATTCCTTTTGGTAGGCTTTGCGAGCGTCCTTGTTCTCTTCGTAGTATTTCTGCTTGTCGGGATTGGGCATCCCTATTTATATGCGCGGTTGAATTGGTGTCAAATTTTTTCTCAGACTCCCATATATAGATAGTCGCACGCGCACGAAAATACGCCACCCCTCGGGTGGCGTATTCGTCATAACTTCCAACAACATGTCTAATCTCTAATCGAGATTAGACATAAAAAGAAATGCAACTCCCTTATAATGAATACTTAACCCCTAAGGGTTAAGTATTCAGGGTTCAGGAACCACCTCATCTCGCGCGCGTAGAGAGTGATTTCGCATGTGCACGGCTCTGCTAAAGCAGAGCGAGGTTTGCATTTCATTTTGTTGATGACCCTCTCGTTCAGTGTGGAGTATATCCATACTCCACACTGAACCCTGCGCGTTGGTTCAAGGAACTTTGTTCCTTGAACCCGATTCATTAACCATTTTGGATTCAATCAGTTTATATCAATGCATTGATATAAACACCTGTGCGCGAATACTGGAACAGAGTTCCAGTATTTTCCTGAGCTGGGGGCAAGGCAATTTTGGGGAGTGAGCTAACCATCTACGATGGTCGTGCGCGTGTGCTCTGCTACGCAGAGCCAATTTAATCGGCGTTTTTAATCCCTTGGCTCTGCTATGCAGAGCGTCTGCGCGACAGCGCGGGGCTAACAGAGTTAGCTCCTGCCCTGTGGCAGTCAGCCCCGCCTAGCGCGGGGCGCGTGAGGCGCAGGCGCGACCCAGTTATTTTCTCTGAAAATAACTGAAAAAAAAGAATTTGCCAGTTCCGGCGATTCGGTGCTAGTGTTTTGGGGTCATCGGGAAATCCGGTGGCCGAGCCGAACGGTGACTGCCTGAACTTGATCGTCAGTCGCCGGGAGAGAGAGATCCTGCTCTCCTGCAAATTTGGCTACTCATCCTTGATCCCTTCCTTGTTTGGTAAGGCAGATAGGGTGAGCCCTACGGGGTTTAGGATAGCTGTCATGGTAATTGGAGAAGAATATCTTCGACTTTTGAGGCAATGGTTCGACTGAGTAGACACTGGTTGGGCAGTAGAGTTCCCTCATGGAGATGCAAAGCATCTAATCGAAGTAACGATCCATGATGGTAGTGAGCTGGGATGTTCATGCTTTAGCATGTTCATGAGTCTTGAAGACGCTTGTCTCCCTCACAGTTAACTGGCTAGGAAGCTGAATCATGTAGTGGATGATTAACTGTCCTACAAGGAAACATGTTGGTTAACAAACAAACTCCTTCGGGAGACAATTTCAAAGGTTATAAAGATTTCATTAACCCGTTTGGATACAATCCAAACACATCCGCTACCTAACGGTAGCTTAGAAAGGCACATCATGGCTAAAGCTAAGATGACCAACCGTAAGACAGCAACCAAGAAGGTTGCTAAGAAAGCTCCTGCCAAACGTAAAGTTTGGAAGAAGCGTCCAGCAACCAAGGTTGCTAAGAAGGTAGCAACCAAGGTTGCTAAGAAGACGGCAACCAAGAAGGTTGCTAAGAAGGTGAGTCCGAAGGACTTCACCAAGAAAAGGAAGATCGCCCCGATCTTCAACCCTCTCGCTACAGCATTTGCTGTAGCTCGGCAGGCAATCGAACTCCAACGCTTCTGTATTACAGAAGGGATCGGAGAGATCGAAGATCTGAGTTTCCTTTACAAGGAACTCACTG
>MPLU02137987.1_pt1 | contig 14632 bp, 11 predicted proteins | sample 1617381 | NCBI WGS metagenome assembly MPLU02 (sample SAMN05944801, study PRJNA350692) | marine metagenome | biome: marine; feature: ODZ; material: water; isolation source: 90 m water sample filtered on 0.2 um supor filter | place: Pacific Ocean | collected 2012-04-08 | depth 90m m
CAACGAAATATTCAAGCAGTCATCTGCCTCCGGACGCCCCCCACGCCCCACATCCGTACCGCCAACTCCGCTATCGCCACCAGCACAACAGACGAGGATATCGATTTGCTTCCAAGCCTGGCGAATTTCTGCGACAACTCTCGCCACTTCCTGCTCATCTGTCACGTCACACCAGGTGGCCATGGTCTGCCCCTGCTGAGCGGCTGCCACGTCATCAGCAACCTGCTGCATGGACTCGCCTTCCCCGAACGTTTTTGGACTGTCAGCTCGCGTTCCGTGAATTGCCACGGATGCACCCAGCCGGCAAAGCTCGTCAGCCATCGCACGTCCCAGGCCACGAGATGATCCAGTAATCCAGGCCACCTGGCCTGCCAACGGTTTTTCGGCAACATCGCTCATCGTGAAATCACTCCTTCCGGATGAATCGTAACATCCTCATCATGATCGTTTCGAGAGCACCGAGCCCCATGCGTATTCAGGCCACAATCGGTGCAACTACTTTTCCATGAACATCCGTGAGACGGAAATCCCGTCCCTGGAACTTGTACGTCATACGTTCGTGATCGATCCCCAGCAGGTGGAGAATCGTGGCATGCAAATCATGGACATGAACCCCGTGTTCCGCCACGTTCACGCTGTAATCGTCCGTTTTACCGTAGGTCATACCACCGCGAATCCCGCCGCCAGCCAACCACACGCTCAAGCAACTGGGATGGTGGTCGCGTCCATAGTTACCGGGACGCAGGGGCCCCTGGGAATAGATTGTACGACCAAACTCCCCGCCCCACACCACGATCGTATCATCAAACATCCCTCGTTGTTTCAGATCCCGGATGAGAGCTGCTGAAGGCTGATCGACATCGCGACATTGCCCCCTCATGGCCTTGGGCAGGTTGCCATGATGATCCCATCCCTGGTGGAACGTCTGTACGAATCGCACGCCACGTTCTGCCAGTCGCCGCGCGATCAAGCAATTGAAGGCGTAAGTACCCGGTCGCGTCACGTCCTTGCCATACATGTCAAGAACATGCTGTGGTTCGTCAGAAAGATCCAGTAGATCGGGGATCGACATCTGCATGCGGTAGGCCAACTCGTACTGCGCAATCCGTGTTTCAATCTCTGGATCACCGATCTCGGCCAGTTTCAACTGGTTCAGTCGAGCGAGTCGATCCAGCATCCGCCGCCGCGTATCCTGGCTGACACCCTGCGGATTAGAGATATCGAGCACGGGATCACCCTGGTTACGAAACTTGACGCCCTGGTATCGAGACGGCAGGAAACCACTACCCCATAACCGATCGTACAGGGGCTGTCCTCCCGGTTTACCGGTGCCTCGAGAGGTCATCGCCACGAACGCTGGCAGATCATGGTTCACACTCCCGAGGCCATAGCCCAGCCAGGAACCGATACTGGGTCTCCCCGGGATAATTGAACCGGTCTGCATCAGGGTGGCCGCCGGGTCATGATTGATGGCCTCAGTGTAGACCGAGCGTACCACGCAAAGATCATCCGCCATTTCTCCCAGGTGCGGCAATACCTCGGAAAGCCTGGTACCGCTCTCGCCGCACTGTTTAAATCGAAAAGCACTGGGTGCCACTGGAAAGGAAGCCTGGGCACTCGTCATGGTCGTTTTACGTTCATCCGGATACACGCTGCGTGGCACTTCCTGACCGCGTTTATCTTTCAACTCCGGCTTGTAGTCATAAAGGTCCATCTGGGCTGGGCCACCTGACTGGAACAGGTAGATCACTCGTTGCGCCTTCGGACGATAGTGCGGCAACGAGGTCAGTCCACCGATCGCATTGCGCGGCTGTGCATTCGGGTCCGCTCCAAACAACGACTCGTTCAGGAGGGAAGCAAGGCCCAGGGAACCAAGGCCGGTTGCCATGCGATCCAGGAAATAGCGACGACTCTGCTGCTGTGCAATCCTGGTGGTTGGATCCAAATCTCGATTCATGGTTTACTCACTGCCTCATCCAGGTTCATGATGGTCGAAGCCACGATTGCCATGGCAGCCAGTTTCACCGGTGCCAGGTCCTTCCGCTGCGGGGACGCTCCGGTGGCCAACAGCTTCCTGGCCGCCTCCGGGGCCGCTGCAAACTCACCACGGGTCTCCTGGTACAACTGCACCAGGATCGTCAGTTCCTGGGGCGTTGGTTCTCGTGTCAACAACAACCGGAACCCATGACGTACCTGTTCCCTGGCCGAACCACTAACCTCTGACAACATTCGTTCTGCCAGTTTGCGGGAACTCTCCACGAAGATCGGATTATTCAGCATCGTCAGAGCCTGCAACGGAGTATTCGTGCGATCAGTACGAACGATACAGATCTCCCGAGCAGCGGCATTAAAGTTCATCATCGTAGGCGGGGGGATCGTCCGTCTCCAGTACGTATAAAGACTGCGACGATACAGATCCTGTCCCTTGCCTTGCTTGTAGGTATTGTTGGAAATGGCCTTCCAGATCCTGGGAGGCATGTAAGGTTTCACCGAGACCCCGCCCACCTTGTCTACCAGCAGGCCACTGGCTGTCAGCGCCTGGTCTCTCAGCGCAAAGCCACTCAAGCGGAACCGCGGGCCGCGCGCGAGCAAACGATTTCCAGGATCTCGCTGCAGCAGGGTCGCCGAAACGTTCGCCTGCTGTTGATAGGTGGCACTGAGCACCATCTTTTTCAGCAGGGCCTTCACGTCCCAGCCGCTGGAGATAAAATCGCGGGCCAGGTAATCCAACAGTTTTGGATGCGAGGGCAACTCCCCCTGCACGCCAAAGTTCTCGCTGGTCTTGACCAGTCCCACCCCGAACAATTGTTGCCAGAATCGATTCACCGCAACACGCGCCGTTAACGGATTCTCCGGGTGAACCAACCAATCTGCCAACTGTCGCCGGTCGCGCGGACGCCCGCCGAACTTGAAAGCAATGGCCTCCGGAACGTCCGGCAACAGGCGTCGACTCTTGTCGGGCTGACTGTACTGCCCACGCTTGAGAAGATACGTTTCCCGGGGAGATTCCAGTTCCGCCATAATCATCAGTGTCTGAGGCGAACCTGCCTGTGGTCGCCGAAGCCCGTTGCCTGCTTCCTTGACACGCGCTTTTGTGAGCTTGACCAGTTCCGGCATTACGAATCGGTTTTCCTCTTCGGTAAGCCTGGGCCAACTTTTCGGAATCTTGATGAATGGCGGGCTATTGCCATTGTTCGGTCCCACGCCCCACTCTGGCACATTGTTAAAATAAGCAAATAACTCGTAGTAATCCTGTTGAGAAATAGGATCGTACTTGTGGTCATGACAACGTGCACAGCTAACAGTCAATCCCAGGAACAGGGTGCCAAAGGTATCCACCCGATCCACCACGTTTTCCACATGCCATTCTGCCGGGATCGAACCATCCTCCGAGTTGATGCGATGGTTACGACAAAAACCGGTCGCCACCTGGTCGGTCAACGTGGCATTGGGCAACATGTCACCAGCCAACTGTTCAATCACGAACCTGTCATACGGCTTATTTGCATTAAACGCCATGATAACCCAGTCACGCCACACGTGATGATAACGATACCGATCATTCTGGTAGCCATCCGTGTCAGCGTACCGGGCGCCCTCCAGCCAGCTCACCGCCATATGTTCCCCGTAACGAGAGGATTCCAGCAACCGATCCACGTACTGCTCGATGGCTGCTTCCGAGGGATCTTCGAGGACCCTGGAGACTTCTGACAGGGCAGGGGAGACCCCCGTCAAATCCAGGCTCATGCGACGCAACAAGGTACCCAGTTCCGCCCTGCCAGCCGGCTGCAATCCTGCTTCTTGAAGTCGCGCCAACACGTAATGATCAATTTGATTATGGGGCCAGGTGGATTGCCTGGAACCAGGAGCCTTGCCAGCAGACAAGGGTTCAAAAGCCCAATGACCAGGGTATTGAGCACCTTGTTGAACCCAGCGCACCAGCATGTCTTTTTGTTCAACGGACAGTTGCTTCCTGGCGTCAGCCGGAGGCATTTGCACGTCCGGATCGTCCGACAGGATACGCTTGATCAGATCACTGACAGCAGGCTTACCGGCCTGTACCACCGTCCTGGTCGAGGCTGCCTCGTCCAATCTCAGGTCTGCCTTCCGAGTCCCCGCATCGGGTCCGTGACACTGAAAGCACGTTTCCGAGAGGATCGGTCGAATATCCCGGTTGAATTCAATCACCGGTTCCGCCGCGCTACTGCGCCAGCCCAGGCAGAGGGTCAAACTACTGACCACCGCGAAAACGACACATTGCGACTTAATCAAGAGCACCTTGAACCCTCTTCTTATGGACTGCGCTGCCCCGCACTTCACGAGAACCCTACGCCTGCTATTCTAACACAAACCGATCCCGTTCTGGAGACGATCCTGCACGCAACAAAGCACATTTATTTGCTGGCACTTGCCCCGGGCTTATCAAGATTGCCATAATCAAGCACGTTGTTCACGAAACCTACCGTTCCCGGAAAACGATTCCATGAAAATCCATATGCTTGGTTGTATTGCGTTGGCTTGCGGGCTCTTGGACGCCCGTCCAGCGACGGGCCAGGACCTGCCAACCGCCGCCCCTGGTCAACTGCGTGTCTCTGCAGAAAGACTCGAACATGGCGTCAAGTTATTTCGAGATGCCATTGCCGAAGATCGCCTGCGCAATGTCGAACTGCTCGTCCTGCGAGACGGTCACATTATTCTTCACAAGGCCCTGGGCTGGCAGAACAAAGAGGCCAAGATGCCCCTGCGCCGAAACACGCTCTTTCGCATGGCTTCCAACACCAAGGCCGTGATCGCCACCGCTATCCTACTGCTCCAGCAGGATGGCAAGCTCTCTGTCCAGGATCCAGTAGGAAAACATCTGCCCGCTTTTAACAACGCAAAATGCCGGGACATTACGATCAGCCATCTGCTAACGCACACCAGTGGATTCCGCATTAGCTCACTCTTCCTCAAACCGCTCATGACCAAGTCCGCGGCACACCCCGACGCACCGACCCTGCAACTGGAGGTCAATCGCTTCGCGCAGGTCGGACCGCGCGAAGCGGTCGGCGAGACCTATCGCTACAACAACCCGGGATACAACATCCTGGGTGCCGTGGTCGAGGTGGTGTCCCGGCAGCCACTGGAAGCCTTCCTTAGCCGGCGCATCTACCAGCCACTGGGAATGGTCGACACGACGAACCATCCACCAGCCGACAAGCTGGACCGAATGGCCTACGTTTACGCAAGGAAAGACGGCCAGTGGTCTATTCGTTTCAAGCAGGAAACACGCATGCATGCTCCCTTCGTCCGTGCGTCCGGTGGCCTGGTTTCCACCACGCACGATTACGCACGCTTTTGCCAGCTCTACCTGGACCGGGGCGTATCTCGGGGTCGGCCGTTACTGACGCCTGCCTCGGTAACCGCGGGAACGTCCCCACATACGCGCGATCTCTACACCGGGGAGGAGGCCGCAAAACGCAATTCTTTCTATGGCTTTGGCTGGCAAGTCCATCACGACGGTTCTTTTTCGCACGGCGGTTCGGAAGGCACGTTTGCCTGGGTCGATCCTCAGTTACGCATCGTTGGCCTGGTCTTTACCCAGAGTCCTGGCGGCGACAATCCCCGTGAGGCCTTTCGGAAACTGGTTACCGAGGCCTGCCAACCCCTCCCAGCGAACCGGCCACGATGATGACTGTTAAAACATCCGTTACCTGGCAACGAACACGGGGCCAAGCAGCAGGCAGCTAAAACCGTTAAAACCACTGGATACATCATCCTCCGGAGACTTTTCCCTCTCGCATTCTCACCACGCGACCGACTATAATAACGGGCGCAGAGTTCGCCCTTACCAGGAAACTACTGGAGCGTTTTTTTTCATGTCATGCCCTGACTCAAGACGGACCTATCAGCTATCCCGACGCGAGGCCTTACAGGTCGGCGTAGGATTGTTTGGCTTGAACCTGGCAGACCATCTGCGGGCTCGCCAGGCAGCCGGCGGAACCTCTCGGGACATTTCCTGCATTTTTATTTTCCTGGCCGGTGGCCCCAGTCATTTCGAAACGTTCGATCCCAAGCCCGATGCCCCGGTCGAAATCCGAGGGCCCTGGAAGCCGACCTCAACCAATGTTCCCGGCACCTTTATCTGTGAAAAAATGCCGCTAATGGCACAGCACATGGACAAGGTAGCCATCGTACGTTCATGGCAGGGAAAAAGCGGTTCCCATTCCACCGGTTCCCAACACGTGGCCAGCGGCATGTACCCACCCACGGGCGGACAGTATTTCCCGAACTTCGGTTGTCTGATCTCGGCACTGCAAGGCTCCCGGGTGACCGGCATGCCACCGCACTTTGGAATTCCGTTTGCTGCACGCTACACGACGCCATCCGGATTCCTGGGGACTGGATATTCCGCGTTTGACATCGAGGGAGATCCTTGCGATCCCACCGTCAAGCTCGGCTCCCTGAATCTCTCCAAGGTTCGTTTCGAGGATCGCCAGTCGATGCTGACTCAACTGGACAACCTGGGGCGATTGGCCAATGCCAGTGACGGTCCCCTGGTGGCCCAGGACAAGATCGGCCAGGAAGCCCTCCAGATGCTAACCAGTGGTTCCATGCAAAAAGCGATGAACCTGGAAGAGGAGCCATTAGCACTTCGGGAAAAATACGGAAACAACATTTATGGCCAGCGTGTGCTGCTCGGTCGCCGACTGATCGAAGCGGGTGCGCGTTTCGTCACCATCAACCAGGCGGTTCAAGGCGGCCTCTTTGGCGACGGAAAAACCAACGGCACCTGGGACAATCATGGCTGGCTGTTTGACTCCATGATGTCGTTCGGATCACGGCCTGCCGGAGTTCCTGCCAGCAGCAAGTGGCATCACTACCGTGGACCAGGCAACCTGCCGCAACTGGACATGTCACTTTCCACGCTACTGGTCGACCTGGAGCAGCGCGGGCTCCTGGACACCACGCTGGTCGTCGCCATGGGCGAATTTGGCCGGACGCCTAAAATCAACAAGACTGCCGGACGCGATCATTACCCCAATGCCGGCAACGTTTTGCTGGCAGGTGCGGGAATCCACGGTGGTGCGGTGATCGGTGCGACGGACAGCCAGGGGGCAGTACCTCGGAGTCGTCCGTATAAACCAGAGGATTTCGCTGCCTCCATCTACCATGCACTCGGGATTAACCCGCACACCACTTATTTTCCGCGTCTACCACGGCCGACCCCGATCGCCGAGGGGCGTGTCATCGATGGGTTGTTTTCCTGAAACTGATCAGGCCCCATATTTCCTGACCGTTGGAGATATCCGCATGAAAGCATCCACGTTTGCGGTTCTCATTGGTGTTTACATGGCACTCCTGGGTCCGGTACTTCTGCTCGCCCCGGCCACGCTCATCGAAACCCTGGACGCCGCCGTACAGGATTCGTTCCAGATGGCGATCGTGCTCATTGTGTTTGCCATGATTTCCACCCTGGTCGTCGCCCATAAGCCCGTTGGCAAGACCCTGGCCGAAAGAATCGTGCGATGGATCGCCTGGTTAACCCTGATCAAGGTTGTAGTACTGTTCTGGGTCCCGGCATCACTCGAGTGGTCTATAGACTTCTATCACAAGATCCCTTTACCTGCACTGCGCATCGAAGGACTTGTCGTTTCAGCACTCGGTGTTTGGCTAATCTACTGGGGCACGCAAGTAATGCGCCAATCCAGCGTGACACCGTCGGACTAGTGTGCGGGAACGCGTTCAGGCTTATCCCCCACAGTTGATGGCTATCAAAGCCGACGAGTCGAATTCCCTCATTCCGAGGCCCCGATCGATCATCCTGGGATGGATCGGCAAAACCAGCGGCCTGGTTTCTCCAATCCCCGTGGATCTCTTGCCCCCTAACCGCGGGTTTCAGCGGTTCCAGCGAACAATTCCTGGAATTCTACCCGTTCGCGTGCGGGGTCTAGCCATTGTTTCACGAGGACCTCTTTAGAACGGAAGTTCGCGACCTGCTCGCGAACCCATTGATCCGTTCCTGGACACCACCCATCGCGTCTCTTTTCGACGAAAATCGTCGCGCGGGTCACTACCTTTCATCCTTATCCAGCAGGAGAACACCCATGAACCAACTACGTGGAGTCACCTTACGCCCGGTACGGCAAAGCGACCTACCCCTTCTCCTTAACCTGCTAGGCGACATCGATCGAGCTCACCTCTGGGGTCAACGACGCGCCTGCGACGAGCAGCAACTCACCCAAACATGGCAACAATGGTCCCAGGAACAGATGAACGACAAGTTCATGGTGATCTATCGGGGCCATCCTGTCGGCCTCGTCTTTGACTACGAACGCTCTCTTGAGGATGGGCATACGAAGGTCGCTACCATGCTGGTGAAAGAAGCCTGCCATCGTGGTGCAGGGGTTCTTGCCACGACCCTGTTTGCCCAGTGGCTTTTCAAGAATGTACCTCTGCGAAAGTTCTACCTTGAGGTTTTCGAGTTCAATTCGCCCGTGGTCAACATGCTGGACAAACTGAGACTGCCTCGCGAAATGCAACGTGCCGAGCATCGCTACTGGAACGGTCGGCATTGGGACCAGTACGGATTCGCTTTCTACCGCGAGGCGTTACCTGACCTGATGAACCGTTTTACTCGTGGCCGCCAGTCGCAGCAAATCCAGGAACACCAGGACTCTCGCCCAGCGGCCGATGAGTTACCTCTCGCCAGGCAATCCTCTCATCACGACTCCGTCGACCAGGCACTCACCTCGCTACTCCAGGAAGTTTCCTAGCAAGTGCCAAAAACCTTTCTGCCTCACTTCTTCAATCGATAAAGGAACCGTACCATGACCAGGAAAAGAAATCGCAGACCCCGACGAAACATACACCCGCAGAAGGAAATGACCCGGACTCCCACCGTGGAGACCCTGGAGCGACGGGAACTGTTTACCGTCGGTGCCACTGGGGCACCGGCAGCGGTCGCTGCCGGTACGGGATTCGATGGCGTCGTCCAGCTCATTGTACCTACCGGTGCCTGTACTGGTTCCCTCCTGAACACGGGCCGACACGTCCTGACCGCAGCGCATTGTGTTGACAGTAACCGTGATGGCGTCGTAGACAACGGAAACCTTTCCGTGCGTTTTGACCTCCCAAGCGGTGCTGTCACTCATAATAACATCCCCATGAGTAATGTCGTCATACCTGCCAGCTGGAATGGTCTGGTGACGAATCGTCGCGGCGACATCGCCATCATCACGCTACCCGAACTTGCTCCGTCGGGGGCTCAAGGAGCTGACCGTTACGATCTTTACCGAAACAACGACGAGATCAACCAGGTCTTCACCGTCATTGGTTACGGGCAAACCAACCGGGCTGATGGAACCGCCGTCTGTACCCCGGGAAACGCCGGCGTTAAACGACTGGTTGCCAATCGTTTCGACTCCGTAACTCGTGATACGTTGGTCTTTGATTTCGACCGTGCGACCGCTGCTGATGCGGTAGCCAACGAGGGCAATACCGCGCCCGGCGACTCGGGCGGACCAAGTTTCATCAACGGTCAGATCGCCGCGGTTACCTCTGGAGGAGCCCCGGGATTCAGCAACTGCAGGATTGGTGACAATCCCTATAACACCCGTGTATCCACCTTTGCCGGCTGGATCGACAACAACACCGATGGAGCTTACAACCTGACCATTAACATGGACAACCAGGCCGCTGGCAACGACGGGCGGAACGACGCAATCATCGCGCGTCGCAATGGCCGGAACCTGGAGATCCTGGTCAATGGAGATGTCTACCACGTGGACCGGGCCAGTAACATTCGCTCCCTGACCATCAACGGCTCTGCCGACAATGAGGTCTTCTCGCTGCAGACCACGGTCCGCAGCCAGTTCAATGGCCGTGGTGGCAATGATACGCTCATGGGGGCGAACGTCGCGAATCGCTGGAGTATCACGGGTACCAACCAGGGCAGCCTGAACGGGACCACCCGGTTCTCATCCATGGAAAATCTCAAGGGTGGTGCCGGGGCTGATCGATTTATGTTCAGCAGCAGCCGCTTGGCAAGCATTACTGGAACAATCCGGGGCGGTGGCGGTGGCGACTGGCTGGATTACAGTCGACGCCACACCTCCGTACACGTCGACCTTCGCAGCAGGCAGGCCACCAGCGTGGGACGTGTCGAGGGGATTGAGAACGTCAAGGGAGGCCAGGCGGATGACGTCCTGATCGGTGACTCGCAAGACAACATGATGTTCGGACTCGGCGGCAACGACTTCATGGCCGGAATGGATGGACGGGATCGCCTCTACGGGGGTTCCGACGACGATATCCTGAAGGGTACCAACGGAAGAGACATTCTTGACGGCGGCACGGGCAACAACCAGCTCGTGTGGACCTAGAAACGCTCTTTCCTGCCGGGACAGAGACGGCGGCCGGGTATTGTCAACTCGTCCGCCGTTTCTCCTCGCAGGATCACCGTTGCCAGTCAGGCCATCAGGCCCTCGATCGGGCGACCGTGGTAGATCTTGTGCGGTCGACCGTCAACATCCGACCACATGGCCTCGCGTGGGATACCCAAGGCCTCGTAAATGGTAGCCGCGAAGTTCTCGGGTGTCTGTAGATCAGCCACGGGTTCTGCACCGTTGCGATCGGAAGCACCAATCACGTTACCAGGCCGCACGCCACCTCCGGCGAACAGCATTGTATTAACAGGCCCCCAGTGATCACGCCCCGCATCCTTATTAATTTTCGGGGTTCGACCGAACTCACCCGTGACCACGACCAGTGTTTCCTCCAGGAGGCCACTGGCTGACATGTCATCCAGCAGGGCCGAGATACATTGATCCAGCGGAGGCAGCAGGTTCTCCTTGAGATTCACAAAGTTTCGCCGATGTGTGTCCCAGGAGGAATTCTTCCCAAGGTTAACCTGGACCAGGTTAACCCCTGCCTCAATTAAACGTTTCCCCATCAGCACGGACAATCCAAACTTGTTCTTGCCATAGCGTTCCAACGTCTTTGCATCCGCGCGTTCCACGTCAAAAGCACTGCGCACCTTAGGATCGGTCAGTACCGAGATCGCCTGCTTGCGATGGCTATCCAGTCCACCGGCAGATTGTTCCAACTGTTGTTGCTGGCCCTGGATAAAATCGAGCAGGTCGACACGACCCTGCAATCGCAAATTCCCTCCCTGCGGCAACGTCAGCGTCGGGGCATCGAAAATCGTCGACGCGGCGTGTTCAAATGGCGTCCCCTCGAAACGAAAACAATCCGGGCAGGCTCCATTGCCGAGGGGACACTTGGAAGCGATATCGATGTGCCAGGCGTCCCAGTGATTGCCCAGTCTCCCTGCGTATTGACCGGGGCGTACCTTGCCCACCTCATTCACGCTTGGCTCGGGCAGGATGACCGCCGGAGGCATCTTCCCATGCGGCTGATCCCGATAGGCATATCTTACCATGGCGGGAATCGAGGGCCATTCATTCAGACTGGGAACTTTACGCAAAGAAAACCCTGCCGGAAAATCGAGTCGTCCAGTCAGCAACATGTGACACGCCGGTTCATGACCATTGCTACCGGTCTGCATGGAACGCAGCAGCGACCACTGCTTACTGCGCTGAGCAAGCAGTGGCAAATGCTCACAGACCTGCGTGCCAGGGGTTTGTGTCGCAATCGGATTAAACTCGCCACGGATATCACTGGGCGCATCCGGTTTCATATCAAAGCTGTCATGCTGCGACAGTCCGCCTGTCAGAAAAATAAACAGGACCGACTTAGCACGTGATCGGTCCGGACGGTTCGCCAGGGAACGCAAGGCGGACAGGTTGGCAACATTCAAACCCAGTCCCATGGCGCCGGCCTGCAACACACCACGGCGACTCATGAATTCAGGACGGGCAGAGACAGCTGATTTACGGCTCATCAAATTGCTCTTTCATTAGGAACTGGCAACGAATCCACGTGCTTTCTCGAATTAACATTGTAACGTTTCATACGCGGACCTCGTCAACGTCAAGATCTGAAAAACACGGTTTCATGGCCTGAGAGGATACCTGCCAGCAACCACAACAACCTTCTACCCAACCACGAGATACGACATTCCCCGTGACTCACAAGGCGTATTCTGGACCAATCAAACAGCACCTGAAGAGCCTGGCAGATTCATCGCTGTACCGTACGTCACACTCCACCTGGGACGTTACCGTTGCCTGGGCAGGCCGTTGACGCGTCCTACTGGAGCCGTCACAATAAAACTCTCGGCTGGTGGAACTACTGCACTGCGTTTTTGTTTCTGTTCCACCGGCAACCATCTTTTGTTGAAGTGAGGATATTGAGCAATGCCAGAAGGAACCATCAAACGACTAACGGACAAGGGTTTTGGATTCATCGACACCGGAGCCGGACAGGACGTGTTCTTTCACATGTCAAACCTGGAAGGCGTCACCTACGAGGAACTCCAGGAAGGCCAACGCGTCAGCTACACTGACGGTCAAGGTCCAAAGGGACCACGGGCAGAAAACGTCACGCTGATCTAGCCTGCGACTGATGCCAAACAAGAGACTACGGCCGACGATCTTCGTCGGCCGTTTCTTTTTCTTGTTGAGGATTCACCTCACCACCGGCTTCAGAGGCCCCTCCAGTATCTCTGCGTTGGGCAGAAGGGCTTTCAACGCAGCGATTTCTTCGCCCGGCAATCCCGGGTTATCTCGCAGGTCAATTCGGGACAGGCGAGACAGGCCGTGCAAGGGTGCCAGTCGAGTCACCTGGTTACCACGTAGCGAAAGCGTCTCCAGGTTTTCCAGGACAGACAGACGCGACAGTTCGGTGATACCAAAACCATCAAGCTCGAGCCTTTTGATGGATGCGTAGTCGGCACTGGTGAGTTCCCCGGACGGTTTCAGGCAGGCCAGGTGCATGCGAGCGTCAATAAAGAACTCGGGGGCCATGTAATAGAAAGTATTTTTGTGAAGGTGCTGCCGCGCCCAGACCTTCCCAGACTCGGCTCGTCCCATGCTCTGCTTCCCCTCGATGTCCCACGTGGTCCAACAATAGGCCGCGATGAGCTTGGCAACATCCCGGTGCCCATCACCCTGACCCAACTGGCGGCGCGAATACTGCCTCATCTGGCTGCGTGCCGAATACTCGTCTTCACTAAGCGTCTCCTTACCCAGCGACTGTAGAGCCACCTCCTCGTACAAACCAGCCATTTCCGTTTCGAGGCGATTTTTCCGCTCGCTGGGCGTATCCGCGATGCTTTGCATCCAGCGTGGCAAATGTTCTTTCCCAAACGGTCCCCAGACGGCATCCGCAAAGTAGTAGATGGGAGTTCCGACGAGCAAGAGGACAAAAACACCCAGGCCGGCATAGACACATCCGACGGTGAGCATCTCGCGCCCGGTGAGGGAACGCCGCGGAAATTTCCAGCCCATCTCGTCAAAATATCGCAGCACTTCGTTCTTGCGCGCGGCAGAGCCCCGCCCAGCCTGGTGATATTCTGCAACCCGCTTCTCTGCCTCACGCCGCTCCTCGTCCGGAAGTTGATCGATGGCTCGTTTTTCCCACGATCGCATGGGCAGCGGAGCTGCCTCCCAAACCCCATCAATCAACGACTGGCGAGCCTGCCGGCTGTCACACTGGCGCAGCTCTTCCAGGAGCTTGACTCCCTGAGAAACCGAGTAATGCTGGCCGGTTCCGTTCAACTGACGCGGTTCATTCCAGCCAATATGGGTCAAAGCCAGGTTCCCTATATCCGGAACCAACGCCAGCACTTTTATCAGCAGGCTGGCAAACAGGCTGACTGGCGCTTCCTCACGCAAAGACCACGACAAATGGGTGGCCGTGGTGGCCGTGGTGGCCTTGTCACCGGAACTCATCGTCTCCTGGAATGAATGAAAGTCGGCAATATCTTCCCACCGATAATACTTGCGACGGAACCATCCTCCATAGATACCTGACTCGGTCACGATAAAATGATCTTTCCTCGAGTACTTCTCGATGGTTGCGCCGAGATACAGCAGCGTGGAGACGCCAAAGAACAGGTGGAGAGGCCAGGTTTCCGCGTGGTCTCTCTTCAGCTTCCCCCAGGCTCCTACCCAGAGCATCACCCAGAGCACGAGGGCGCCGAACAAGATCCAATCGTTCTTGCGATTGCTACGAAAGACGAGACGCCTGGGTTTAACCATAAAAACAACACCGCGGACATCGACAACGCTTTATTATATGGTACGGTTCACATTGGTTATATTCTGCAATCCAGAAATTGAACACCTGTTAACCTTTGCAAAGATCGATAGTTATTTATCACCCAGGCTTGAGTCCAGGAAACATTCTTATGAAACAGCGCATCCAAAAAGACCGAGGTTTTACCCTGGTCGAATTGTTAGTCGTGATTGCCATCATTGGCATTCTCGTCGCTCTTTTGCTACCTGCCGTCCAGGCAGCGCGTGAAGCCGCTCGCAAAATGAGTTGTGGCAACAATCTCAAGCAACTTGGGATTGCCATGCACAACTATCATGAAACCTACAAGACCTTGCCGCACAACGGTGCCTTCAGCTGGACGCGACAATCCAACAATGGTTATCGCTGGAGCAACACCCAACGCGGTAGTGTCCTGGTGAAATTGCTCCCCTTTATTGAGCTGGATGTCATCTACAACAACCTTGATTTCGAG
>MPLU02037615.1_pt1 | contig 14510 bp, 9 predicted proteins | sample 1617381 | NCBI WGS metagenome assembly MPLU02 (sample SAMN05944801, study PRJNA350692) | marine metagenome | biome: marine; feature: ODZ; material: water; isolation source: 90 m water sample filtered on 0.2 um supor filter | place: Pacific Ocean | collected 2012-04-08 | depth 90m m
CAATAGAGATTGCCCCGGACGGGACACACTGGCGCGCTACCATCTCTGGCGTTCGGTTCGGAAACGAGCGAATCACGGATACGGACAACCGCCTTGTCCGAATGAAGTACACGCTTTATTCTGCTCCCAGCCCTTCTGCTGCGTTCGCCGACCTCTCTTCCCAGGCAAAAACGGAAGAGACTCCTGACGCAGCAGATCTGGAGCTTTACGACCGCATTTTGTAGGAGACCGTCATGCCCGACGAAAGGATTAGGGATTCTGTCGGGCCGCTGTTCCTACGAACGCAGTCCGATAAACTCATCCGCGCTGATGAGATTGCAGACAAAATAGAGAACTTCGAGCGTACTCCTGAAGGTACGCTTCGTTCTATTCGTGGGCCGTTACCCTGGATACCCCAGTATGAAACGGCCAATGGCATTACGGCGTATCCAAGCTATGGCGAAATGCACGGAATCTACCACGCTCTTTTAGAGTCTGGACAACGGGACGTTCTTCTAATCCATACAGGTTCCGAGATCTGGGAGTTTGAAGGCTTTAACCGCAGTTGGAGAGAACTCGTTTCTTCTACAGGGCTCTTGAATAGAACTCTAAAAGATGACGAAAGGCCCCAGTTTCCCTGCCAGTTTGAATCGACTCCCAAAGGTATTGTGATCGCCCCACAGGGTGGGTGCGAACCTTTGATGTATGACGGCCATGTCCTTCTTCCTCTGGGCTATAACCGCGCTCCGGGAGCACCTTCCGCGCACGGTCCAAGCCAGGGAAGTGATCTGTACGTCAACGCCAATAACACAGGCTATTCCAAAGATTTCGAAGACATGAACTGGAATGGGAACAGTTCATCTCCAGCGGTACTACATACCACCACCCCAAAACCTTTTGGGGATGGTCAACTCGGCACAGTCCAACAAACGCCTGGAATGGAAACACCTTCGGCCAACAATAAGATGAATGCAGGGAACCTGCTTCGGGGAAGTTACCGGTGTCGAGTTCAGTGGGTCAACTATTTTGGAGATCTTTCACCGCTCTCCTCCCACTCTGGGCCAATCCTCTTTAGCCAAGAACCGAGTGATATAGCCCTTTCGGATACTGAACCAGCACGTTTGGACACGGTTTTAAAACAGGTGGTTTGGACAGATCTATCCGTTGGTCCAGACGGGACTGTAGGGCGAATTCTCAATCGCACTAAAGATGAAGTAAATAGCGGAACATTGGATACGTTTTTCGTGCCTGGAGATAACGGTTTATCTCTTACGGGAGGTTTCGCGACGGTCCCGGATAATGTTTCGCAACGGTTTCCAGACAACACATCTGATGCAGATTTGATTCATGAATCTTTAGATGTAATGCCGGTTCCCAAGTTTAAGCTGTGCAAGATGGCGCTGGGCCGTTTGTGGGTTGCAAATACAACGCATAATCCGGGACTCTTGGTACCCTCGATTGCGGGCCGGTGGGGGACTTTCTTAAATGATACACAAGTTTATCCAGACCCCTCTGGGGACGAGATTACAGGACTTTGGAGATACTCTGGCGGTCTTCTTGTGTTCACAGCAGAAAGCACATATTTCGTAGAGCCAGGGTATAGCGGTGATCAGCCCTTCCGATCCAGCACTGTTCACCCCTCCGTCGGCTGCGTAGCCCCAAGCTCTCTCGGGGAGCTTCCTACAGGGCAGTTGGTGTGGTTAGGCCGTGATGGATTTTATGCTTACGACGGCCAAACTGTTTCGAAGATTTCAGAGGAAATCCAACGCACTGTAACCCGCATCTCCCCTTCCAGGGCACGTCAGGCATGTTCAGTCGTAGAGTATGAGACTACTGAATATATGTGCTGGGTCCCTACCGATGACAGTACAACGAATAACCTTTGCCTGATTTACGACGGCCAAGGTTGGAGACAGCGAACAGGAGAAAAACTTTCGGCAGTCTGCCGAACTAAAGACCACCGAAAGTACATCCTCGGAGCCGGGAACATTACTGACTCCGAAGGGACGCCTCGGGATGGGGTTTGGCTTTTAAATCATGAAGTTAAAACCTTCGTCCCCGCTTCTCGTACCGCTACCATAGAGACCGCCTGGATCTCGGCGGCCCGGTCCAACGTCCGAAAGACAGCCTTTACAGTGAAGCTCTGGCTGCGAGAGACCCACACCTCGGGCACACTTACGGTTGATGTATACCGGGATTGGCGGAAAGGGGCCCCAACACAGACGATCACATTTGACTTGGATTCCCCGGAAGATGCACCGGAAGCTTGGGACTCCACTGTCCTGGGCACCTCGGACGCTACTTGGATACGGCCAAGACCCTATTGGATCCGCAAAGATATTTCAGTACCGTCTTGCGAGGTCTATAAACTCGTTTTGTCTACAACGAGTCCTGTTGAGTTTATCGGAATGTCGATAGATGAGGGGATGCGTGCGGGCAATATCCATATGCCGAGGTAGTTGTGGCCTGGAAGTATCCAAAATATCGTATTGATTCTGGTGAACCAGCGTCTGTAGATACGCTCAATAAGAACTTTCTTGCGATTTCCCAAGAGTCGGGCGCACTAAACGAGCACAATTTTGCAGTCAATGCAATCACATCTCGGACAGAGCTTACAAAAGGTGCGGCGTATCAGATCAAACATCTGTACCGTGCTGTAGACCCGGCAAATGGGGGTGGCGCGAGTGCTCTCCCTACCAGTGCGACTAACGGGGATGAACTTAACTCTACCCTGGGCTGGCAAGATATTGCAGACCTTAATGGTTACGTCAGTACAGACGAGTCACTGCTTTGGGTCTTGGGAAGCATCCAAGTCTACGCAACAGAGCCAAACTACATCCGGTTTGCTTTAAAGATAAATGACGCGGTTATTCCAGAAACCATCACGGGTGGGACCGATATATCGAATGACCCTCTTGGTTTTGGTCTTTATGTGCAGGCGAATCCCTACTCCGAAGTAGTTGTTGTGGATGCTGTAGTCCCAGTCCCAGCAGGAAGGCATCAAGTTTCGATGGTCATGAATCAACAGATGTCGAACATGGCGGGTAAGCTAATACAGGTACAGAATCGAGAGCTTATTATAATCGAGTTGAGGAGGTAAAATGGCGATCACCTATAGTACATTATCGAATGGTGATGACTTTGATGCACTCTCTTTAAATACTCGATTTGCTGAAATGGAAACGAGTATTAACAATCTGTCTACCAGCGACATTAACGATGGTACATTTACACATCACCATTTGCCGAGCTTGGTTATCGAATCGGCTACGGCAGGACTCGCCCCTGCTGCTGCTGGGCACACCTACCGGGAAGGGACAACAGACTACCCCGGGTGGAACACTGTTTCGGGATGGCAAGTAATTAACGTAAATGGAGACTCGTCTCCTACGACCCCAGAATTATCAGCCTCTCTTTCCCCGGCGGTAGATACCGCAGATGCTGATTTTGGAGGTATTCTCGTCTTAATGAACGTTCAGGTCGTCGATATTTATGACAATGGCGGTTCAGGTACGACGGGCATTGGGGTATTTGCGATTCAAGCAAAGGTTGGGGTCACTTGGCATCAGATCGAACGTACAGAGAGGTACATCCGAGTGGGTCCTCCGGAGAAAAACAGTGCAGGAAACTCTAATGATGTCCAAAAAGAAGTTTCAATTCGGACACTGATTCTGGGGAGCGATGTAGGCAATGGTTCTATTTCAGACATTCGCGGAGTATGTGCAGTCACTGAAGTTCCCGGCGGGTCTTCTGGGACGTACTATGTCAAACTCCGCCGCTGTAATATTTCTGCCATCGCGCTCCAAGCGAATGTGAGCTAACGATGTCTGATATTACTCTCCCATACACATTCACGGATGGAGATATTGCGTCTGCGGATAACGTCATGGATAACTTCTACATGACCTCTACTGGAGACAGTTTCAGCGTCCTTAATGGCTATTTAGACAACGCTAACCGAGACGCTTCCTGGGGCAATCTCGGATCAAACGGAATCCGGCCCAGAGCGCTTTCGCTTGCTGGGATGGTCGGTAAGACGCAGCAACTCGACTTCTTCGGAGACACTTTTCCAACGGATGTTAGTGCCGAAGGATCGCACACTCCGATTCCAGGAAATACAATCAACTTCTACTTGGAGTACGCCCCATCTGTAATCATTTTTACCTGGCAACTTTGCGTTATTAGCGGAACTACCAAGGGCGGGGCAAAGATTACATCGTTACAGTTTGAGGTAGATGGGACTGCTGCGAGTTCGGCGGAGAGAACAATCCCCTGGGCAAATACCGCTCTTTCCATCATACCGGAGAAAAACCGAGTCTATAGTGGGCACGTTCTTCAGACGGGCCTTACTGTTGGGTGGCACACCGCTTCCCTTAAGCTCTTCACGGACACCACCACTTTGGCGCGTGTTAGAGTTAGGAACATAAAATACGTCGCTTTTAAGTAAGGAGCCCAGCTATGGCCTGGCTACAGAAAACACATAAAGCAGATCAAAAAGCAGTCACTGCTGGCAAAGATGTCATCTCCCAGTCTCAACGAGACGTTGCTGCTCAAAAGGGGATGAAGCAAGTTCTTGGTGGAGTATCGCAACACTTGGTTTCGAACCTCCCGATGAGTCAAAAGCTTTCTGCATTAAAAGCAGCATATGGGGCAGCAGGAGAGGCCGCTGCGGGGATTCGCAGTAAGCTTACTGGCCAAGAGGTGGCAGCAAAACAGGCCCGAAAGAGTGAAGTAATGGGATTGGCGGAACGTAATAAGGACCGGCGTCGGCAGAATGTCCAGTTCGCTGTAAAGACTCTTCAAGAAGGTCCAGGCAAGTCGGCTGCGGATGCCCCCTACGAAGAAATCATTAAAACTGTGTAGGGAAAACAATGGCTCTCCAACTCCGAGAAACGACGTTCACCACTCCTGGTGGAATGAAACTCCATTTTAGCCCAGCCACGGGAGATATTACCGTAGTTGACCCTGGCCCAGCGAGTGGGAAGGTTTCTGTTGGAGACCCCGTTCCAGAACGTATTTACGCAGAGGCTTTTCAGGACGCAACGGGCGGAGCAAGCTTCGCCACAGAGGGGGAATGGAGTTTCATCCTTACGCCAGATGGAACCCCCTATGTCTACAAAACGGGCCAACCACTCTCCCAGGCCAAAGAGGCGGGGAAGAGGGTTGTCCAGGGTAAGATGTCTCCCCATGACGCCATCATTACGCGGATCTTCAAAAACCAGATTCCTAAAGCGAAAGAGATACCGCAAACAGCAACCGCTCCCGTCGCTGCTCCCGCAAAGGAAGCCGCTGATGAGATGGTGGAAGAGCGCGGTCCCGCTACGGTTAGACCAACGCGGAGAGAAGAGGGGCGAGTCTCCTCCCAACAACTTTCCAATGTTCGCTCTTTGGGCCGCTCAAGAAGGACCGCTCTTTTGCGGGGACTTGGAGCCCTCGTCTCTGGGCAATCCCTGGGCGAAGCGATCGAGCCAAGCCAGGGGCTGTCTGAAGCCGAGATGGTTTATCGTCGGAGTATGATGGACAACCTCACAGCGCTTGAAAAAGCACAACGGGGATTGCAAGGGGCTACATTTGAGAACCAAACAGACGCACGACTCGAACTGATGAAGGCGGCACTGGGCGTAGCGCGGGCCAAGGTTACGGCCAGCGCCGGTTTGGAAGGCCAGAAAGCTGCTGGCGAGTTGGATCTTGCCCAGGCTGCGATGGAACGGGCAAATGAGATGTTCAAGCTCGAAAACCCTGCAAGCATGATGTCAGACACAGATCGAGCCGCTTACGGTGATCTGAAGAATGTCCTCTCGGGCACTATGGCTGTCCCAGCGACCGGAGCAAGCTCGCTCATGAATGTTCTGGGCTTTATGGAGAGAATGGATGGGCCGGATGCGGCTTTACGTCCAGCGATTAAGGACGAGCTTGACCAAATCATTCGAACGAACAAGCAGCTTAAAGAACGAAGGCCCCCAATCAACAACTTCGAAGATTGGATTAAAGGAGCAGACGCCACAGTTCAACAGCGCTTTCTCGAAAGGTTGGGGGAAGGCGAAAACGCAAGATCCCAGGTTATTTCAGACGCAGATCTCGCAGCAGTAGAGGCTAAACAACACCTCGTCTCGGCGAACCAACATTATGGTACTCGCGGGAGCACCGCGATTAATGATGCGCTCACTGCTATCGGAGACGTGTATGGAAGCGATGACCCATCAGCAGCGTTGGCCCAGATAGGGGAAGCATTCGGACCCGGAAAAGCCTTCGAAGCAATCAGAGGCGAACTTGATGAACCGAGAACAACGCTTCTGACCCCTTCTCGGGCAAAACAGCAAATCCTGGAAAGCCAAGAATACAAAGAATACGCTGGTAGCCGTATGGATGCTGGAGAGGTGGACGAGCGGAAGATCTTCCGCGATTACACGCGCCAAGTCCGCCAACGAGGACGCCAGCAACAGCACGCTGCCGAAGAAACGGGAGGCCGTGGAACGGAAGAAGCCCAAGAGGGTATGGAGCAAGTGGCTGCTCGGGAAGAGGAAGATATTATCCAACCCATCGCAGCGGCTGAAGAAGCTCCTGCTGAAGAAACTGAAAAGGCTGAAGCTTCAGAAGATCAGGTAGGTTGGGCGCGTAAAAAAGGACAAGCTCTTCAGAGCGTCTTCAAAGAGTTTTTCGAACGGCAAGAAGAAGCGGGTGGCCCCCAGGTTATTAATCAGCCATATCGGGAAGGTAGTCCCCTCGAACCGGGACAGTGGGAAGATCCAGAAGAGGGCGTTCTCCTCTCTCAACAACAACTTCGGGGAATCCCCCAAGTCCGGCGTCAAGTGAAATACGGCGGAACCAGAGAGTAATAAATGGCGGACGCTGAAGCCGAAAAACCGGAAGAGAGATCGCCTGAAGAAAGGGAGCGATTAATAGAACTGGGAAGGCAGTCGCTTGCCGAAAAACCCGGTATGCCTTCTATTGCTGCTGAAGCTGCCAAGGCTACTGGTAGAGCGACCATCAACACGGACGCTCTTCTACCCACCTCCCTTACGCCGACGTTCTACCGAGTAGAGGATGTTCCGAAAGAGGCTGGAGGGGGTAAACAGCTTGTCCCTACGCGAATCGGGAAACACAAAGTAGAAGCCCCCGAAGGTGCTCCTCTTATCTCGCCAACGATCATGGCAGATTTGAAGGAACACGGCCTACAGTCGATGCTCCCCTCTCTTCGGGTAGAGCTTCAAAACAGCCTGGTGCGTAGCCACGGTCCGAATGAGATTAATAAGCTTCAAGCACTCATCAATCGCTTGGAATCAGATCAGGCGTTTGAGACGAAGGTCCGAAACAGCTTTGCTGCAACACAAGCGCAAGAAGGAGAAGCAAATCTCTCCGAGGCCGCTCAAAGGCGGGTAGGGACTGCGCTCGATGTTTTAGATCTTGCGCGTGAAAAGGGGCTCATCGGAGAGGGCGGTTCTAAAGGGGCTTTATCTGAAGCGATCAAATCAGCCCTGGTCTCTCAAGCAGAGGTAGGCCCAGAAGGGAAAAGTCGGGTTTACCTTACCCAACTTCCTGGTGGGAATAAGCCGGTAATGGACATCCCCCGGACCCATGCCAGGCTACGGCAGAGATACTACTCGGAATACATTTCCAAGAATGTCGAGTCCGGACAGAGAACCACAGATGTAATGGAGAAGGCCGCGCAGAAGTACGCAGCCAAGCACACAGCAAAAGACATAATCGGAATCTCCGCCCGTTTTCAGGGGCTCCCCTTCCTCGACCCACGCAGCCCAGAAGCGGTTGAAGAGCTTGTAAAGGGGCCTTACACGGCTCTTCGGGCACACCTGCGAACGCGAACGACTACAGACATCTTCGCGCCGACACTCGAAGAGATCAAAAGAAAGGGCGGTGTTTGGGAGTTCTTTCGGAAGATCGATCCGATGGAGTATGCCGCACCGCAAGCGAAACTCTTTCGGGAATACCTGGAACGAGAAGCCCCAGAGTTAGCCCCCCTACTGACGTTAAACGTGGGACCGTTTTCTCCTGTGAATGCGATGATTCTCATGGGGGGGATAGCCGGGCAGTCCGAGAGAATGCTGGAGGCGATTGGGTACACACCCGAAGACATGGTGAATGAGTACCTTGATGGCCATATGTGGGGAGATGAAGCCAACGAGAACTACTCATTACTTACAAAGGCTTCTTTCCGTTTACGAGGGTACTCTGAAGAAGAAGCAGAGTTGGAAAGGCAACGAGCCAAGAGGTCCAGGCGCGCCAAGTTCTTCGCCTTTACGACCTATTTCGCAAACCCCGACCTCCTAACAATGGGGATTGTGGCAGCGGGGCCGATAGCTCAAAGAGTAACAGCAGCCCACTTTAAGAATGGACTTGCTCGGGGATTAGATGTCGCGGAAGATGCGGCGATCAACGCAGACTCGGCTCCCGAAGCAATCTGGGCAATCGAGAAGGCAAATCCCGGCTTAGCGATGCTGCTTGAGGCGGAGATCAATGTAGCGACAGGGAAGGCTGTTGCAGAGCTTGGCGACGACACAGCCTCTGCTCTTGGGCAAGCAGAAGCCGCTGCTAAAACAGCGCGGGATAATCTACTCAATGCCGCCACAGATGCAGGCGACGAAGTTTCTGGTTTTATTAGGCGTTTTATCTTTGAGGACGGGTCTGTAGACGTAAGCCCAGAGGTCATTCGACAGATAAATATTATTCGAAGAAACGCTACCTCCCAGGAAAATAAAAAGCTCCTTAAAGAGTTAGAAGGTCTCTTTGAAAGTTCTCTTTCAGTGGCAGCCTCGAACATCGAGAAATCGGAAAAAATCAAGAAGGTTATTGCTGACGCCGAAGCCAAAGTAAAAGAACTTGCTCCGGCTATTACCCGCCGCAGGCGTATAGAGGGGATTTTAGAAGATACGGCAAATACTGTCTTGTTTAGGCTGGCTCTCGATACGCCCGAGAAGAGTAAGGCAGCAAGAAACTTTTGGTTTTTAGAGCGCAGGATTACGCAGATTGACCTTGGGGTAAAACGCGCCAAAAAACTACTCAAAATGTCCGAGATCCCGCCTAAACTCCGAGAACAAATCCTCCTACAGCACCTGTCTGTCGCCGTTGTTCGGGGCATAAGAGAGAGCGTCAAGGCAGGGAAGTCTCTCAAAGAGGCGGCAAAAGAAGCGGGTGTATCCGAGAGCATTGCACGAACAATGGTCGAATCGGGGACGTGGGGGACCGCTGCTCTGGGCAACCTCCGAGCTACCGCTACCGTTGATATGCTTTCGGATAAGGAGATCTGGGCGATAGCGAAACGCTTAAAGCTTTCGGGAGAGAACACATCAGAAGGAAGAGCGCTTCTTCGAGAGCTTATCCGTAAGCACGCTCGGACAGTCACGAAAGGGGAGCTTACTAAACTAATCGGAAACTTGGAGGCCACGCTTGTTCGCCTTCGGAAGGGCCGGCGTGGGGCTGAAGCGGCTGTAAAAAAGGCGGGAGGGGACCTCAAAGGGCTTAAGGCTCTCCGAACGGGTTTTAATGCAGCGGCGAAAGCATATAGAGCCGCCGCAAAGGCCGCACCAGAAGGGTCAGAAGGCATTCTTCTCGCATACCGACGACATTTAATGTCTTTGTCGCAGCGGCTTGATCGTACAGTGGCGAGAACGGAGGGAGTGATTCACCAAGCTGTTCGGGCCTATTCTACCCACAACGTTCTTCGGGGATCCCGGAAGGGTGGCCCGAAAAAGATCTCCATTAAGAGAGTAAAAGGTGAGGCTGGGAAGAAGGCGGCTACGATGGCACCGCAGGGTGACGTTCCCCTGGTTGTCGTCAACGCTGCCCTCCGCGGTGGAAGTGGTCCGGGCCCCTTTAAGGTCTCTGACGAGCAAGTTGTCGGCGTTGTGAAGAAGCTAAACGACCTGGCCAAGCTTGAGAAAAGGGTTGAGACGACCAGGGCAAAGTTGGAAACTGCTCAAAGAGCCGATGCATGGCGTGAGGTTCTTACGGCACGCTCGGCTGAAGTTCGGGAGGCCACAGAAAACCTCTCCCGGCAGCAGGTCTGGAAAGCTGCCGTACACCGTATTGTGAAGACGCCTCTTGAGGACATAGAGCCGATCAAAAGGGTCCTCAACGATTATATGCGTATCTCGGATGATGGGGCCGAACTGTTCCTTGATTATCAGCAGGGCGGTAAGAGCATTATTACAGCCTTCCAAGAAGCAGGAGTTGGCCCAGGGAGATTGCAGGATGCGCTGAACAGGGCTGGAGAAGCCGGAATCCAACTACAAAGAGTAATCGACTCCCAAAGTACGATCCCAATAAGCACTGCACTACAGAAAGAGATGGAGTTGCTTCCCGCGATTATCCAGGCAAGTCGGACTGCCGAGGAGGGGATGGAAGCGGCTGCACTTTTGATTATTCGGACGAATGCCGGCCTGCCCGCGAACTCTTCAAACGTTCTTCGGATTTGGATGGGGAAGATTTTAAGCAGTTTTGCTGGCGTTATCCGCTGGATAGGAAAACCCGGCGAGGGGGCGATGGTCCAACGTCTGGGGATAACCACAGAACAAGAGACTCAAGCGCTGCGGGCTTCGGACCAAATGGTCAACCAAATCGCTTACGAAATGCAGACGCTTATACGTCTACATAGAGTAGGGAATGATCCTGAAAAGTTCTTGATGGAACTGGGGCGGTATCTCGATAGCACTACCCCCATACCCCTTCAAACACAGGCAGGGAAAGTAACTGCCTATACGGTCATGAACGCCAGTTCTAAATCTCTCTTCCAAAACATGAAGAGCCACGTCATTAACTGGCACGCTGCTTTTACCAAGAAAGAGCTTAAGGAAGCTGCGAAGGCATCAGCAAAGCACTCCGGGGACATAGAGGGTGCGCCGGCTGCGTTCTCCCCAACAGTCTTGGCTTTCTCTCGTATTTGGCTCGGCGACACCGTACCCAACAAACCGCAGGCCGCTCACTTGTACCGAGGGGCGCTGGAGATCCTACAGGACCCGAAGTTTTCTACCTTTAGGAGCGCTGTAGTAGAGATGCGGAAGCGCACGCTCGGCCAACTGGGATCACAACCCAGCCTGGACCCACGGAAAGGCCGCGTTTACGGATTTGCGGCAAACGCTGTTGTCCAGGGCGCAATGATTGAGAAACTAACCCCCACCCTTCGGGCACTTACAGGAGGGTTCCTCACACCGAAGCAGGTGGAGGCTACGAACGCGCTTATGGGGGGTATCGGGGCCGACCTTTCTAAGGTAGATAATCTCGATGATGCGGTGAATACGCTCTGGCAGATCGGCGGCGCTCTTACCAGGGATCGAGTTCTTCAAACGGGACTTCAAAAAGACGCCACTAAACTTAAAAAGCTTGTTCGAATCGGAACAGACCCGACGGGTAATGATGTCTTCGTAACTGGGGCCTTAAGAAATGAGTTGATGTCTTCTCTCAACGGGAAGATCAAAGAACTTCATAAGCTGTCAGAAAATCGGCCAAACGATTTTACCCGAGGGGCAGAGTTTGTACTTCGAAAGCTCCTCCCCTTCTGGAAGCAAAGCGCGACGATGGGTACCTGGATCCCCAATGCGGGGTACACCACCTATGTCCGCGTCGGTGACATGAGCCAGTTGTTCCTGTCTTCAGGAGTGCTCTTTACTGCCCGAACGCAGCTTCAGAACATCTGGTCTGACATTCCCTTCTTTGGAGCAGCCTTCCAAAACCACCTCGTCAAGCAGACGGCTAAAACAGGAAAGCCGGGGCTACGCAGTGTTTTTGAGACGACTTTTAGCCCGCACTTTTCCGACTTCTTCTCGGGCAAAGAGGGGTTTTTCCGCCTACCAAATGGCGATGTCATGTCTTTCTCTGGGCTACGAGAGAGAGCAGTCCGAGAGGGGATGGTAGATGTCTTCCCCCACGCCGAACTTGAACAAGGTTTGCGTCATGAGGGGAAGGCGCAGTTCGATTCATTGCTCGGGAGGGGGAGCATTTCAAGCGCCCTCATGGATAATGAGTGGAACCGCATGATTAAAGACCACGCTACTCAAACCCAGCTTCGGCAGCGTGTGGGAACCTGGCTCCTTCATATGAAAGATGGAAAATCCCCTGAAGAGGCAGCGAAGCTTGTCAGGGAGGCCCTGTATGATTGGACGCACGGCGTAGGGAAGTTCGAGCAGAAGTTTATGGCTTCTTGGATGCCATTCTGGCGGTACTGGAGACTGGCAACAGCCCAGACATATGAAGCATTCGCGCGCCCCTTTATGGACCCCTCTGCTGGGCAATGGCTTGGAAAGGCGATGCTTGGGGATACGCGTATAAACCGTCTTCGAATCTTGGGGCGTACCCAAACGGATTCAGAAAGGGTATTGGCAGACCCCCGCCCAGTGGAAGATGTAGTTCGTGAGGACGGGTATGCGGCGGCATTTGCCCGAACGTTTACGCCGCCTTGGATGGATCGCCAGATCATGCTCTTCAATCGGTCAAATGACCCTGAAATGCAGCGTAAGTTGGCTAAACTCCAGCGCCCTGGAAAGCAGCTAATCCAAACAGCCGGAGTGTTGCCCCCGATTCATGGTATTGACCACCTTGAGATGATGCTGCTGCCCTTCATCGGGATGAGTGCAGCCGCGTTAGCGGCGATGGGGGAAGACACCGCCGCACACCACCTCTGGGAAACGACTAAAACGGGAGTTACAGATAAGCTTTCTCCCTGGTATCGAGACGTGTTCGAAGAAAGCTACGCTAAAAGCGGCCAAGATCTACACTATATCCGCCCCGTTCAGGCAGCGATGCTGGAGATGATTCCCGTAGTAGAGGTAGAGTTCGATCCTGAAACGGGGCGAAAATACACCAGTCAGTTCAATAAAAAACTAATCGAATACATGCCCGTTATCGGGACAGAGATTCCCCGTTTCTTGGATGCGGCTCATTTTAAGAATCCGCACAACCGAGATGAATGGCAAAAAGGCTTATCTCGATTCTTTTTAGAGTATACGCGTTTGGTCCGTGAATACTCTTACGACCCATATGTACAGTTTGACCTTCGTATGCAGAATGCTCTTACCAAGTACCAAGAAGACACAAAGCGTGCAGGCTACTTGATTGAAAAGCCCAAGTAGGGTATTTTATTTCCGAACACTGAAACGGGTATAGCCCGCTGAAATCTCAAGGAGACTGAAATGGCTCGAATCAAACAACGTCAGGTTTTGCCTGGTGTAGACAAAGCTGTATCGAATGCAACGAAGGTTTACGTTGCTGAAGCCTGTGCCGAGAACGATATTCTCGTCGCTACGGGCGCAAGTAATGGCTTTATGAGCATCGTTAAAGCGGCAAACAATGATCTTACCAAGTGTCGCGGACCCTTCTTTGTTGCTGATTACGCAGCTTCAGTCGGCGATTATGTCGCTGTCGCGCTGCCTTGGAAGTTGGTGACCGGTGCGGATACAAGTACCGCTGCCAACATTGGAGATCCTGTTTGGCTTTCTACTGCTGGCGCGGTAACCTTTGGCTCTCCTCCCACACCTGCGGGCGCCAACTCGGGGCTCGCACGGGTACTCACTGTAGGCCGAGTCGTCAAAGTCCACGCCTCTAAAGGCGCATACTTGCTTGAGCCCCAGAAGGGTGAAGGGGGGCCTTTTGTCGGCCAGACCGTCGGTGACGCCGATGCTATTACAACGGTAACTGGTTTTACCGCCGAGTTTAACAACGCCCCGGTAATCGCCCAAAGCGGGGGAGATAGCGACCGGCATGTTATCCGAACAGCCATTATCGCTGGAACCCTAACGCTTGAGTTCAATGATGCGATCGATGTCAACGACATTGTTACCTACATGGTCTCTGTCTAAACAGTGCGACGAATAGGAGGTCAGTATGGCCCAAAATCGCCGCATTCTTGCTCGGCGGTCTACAACCCTCGTCAATGTCGATGGGACAGATCAGCAAACGATCAGCCTGAACACCGACCAGCGGGCTGAAGCTTGGTTCCTCCTCGCTGTTCGATTTGTTCGGGTAGGGGGAAGTGCTGCGAACTACCAACTGCGGATTCGAACAAACGTCGGTGGTACAAATGGCGACATTGATGAGATCTACACGGGTGCATCTACAGCGGTTGCCACCCCAACAAACGATATAGCAGATCAGCCGATTCCGTTTGATACCGATGCCTCGGGCAACGTCTACTTCAAGTCGGGCTTCGATGGTAGCGCGGATAACGACTATAGCGTCGTCCTTTGGTTTGAAAAAGCAGTAGGTTCGTAATGGCTGATCCGCTTTTCCCAAAAGCGAATCGTTCTTTCCCGAAGTTCTTCGGAAGAGCCGCTGGGGGTACACCTGCGCCAGCAGATGCAGCCGACTATTTGAATACGGGTAACGCTACTTATTCTGTAGGCTCCGATGTCACATGGTCGAACTCGGGAGCCGTGGATAACGTCATCTCGATGGAGATCGGCACGAACGCTACAGCCGCGAACAAGCCAAGTAATAACTTCGGCACCAAGTTTTTCGACACTGGGACAACGGTTGCAGATTTACCCGCCCTTCGTATGCAGTTTGATCGAGTAAGTTCACCAGAA
>MPLU02059879.1_pt1 | contig 14494 bp, 9 predicted proteins | sample 1617381 | NCBI WGS metagenome assembly MPLU02 (sample SAMN05944801, study PRJNA350692) | marine metagenome | biome: marine; feature: ODZ; material: water; isolation source: 90 m water sample filtered on 0.2 um supor filter | place: Pacific Ocean | collected 2012-04-08 | depth 90m m
AACAACGCCGGGGCCGTCACGGGCGCGACGGTGGGTTTGCTGGTGATCCTTTGGTTGACGTTTTCGACCGGGTTGACCGGCGACCTTGAATGGCTGCGGAGCCCGTTCCACGCTCACATGACATCGGTCATCGGCACGCTGTCGATCTTCCTTATCGGCTTGGGGACTTCACAGGTTTTTGGCCGCAAGAGCGATTAAACTCGCCACCGCCCCTCGCAGCCAGCAGATTGAGTGTTTTGAGTTATGGCTGATTTTCCAAACGAAATACGAATCAACCCCGCCATCATCAACAAGTTGATCCGCGGCGGGTTGGGGGTGGTGCTTGTGGGCTGGGGTGTGATGAGCAGTTTTTACAAGGTCGATCCCCGTGAGCACGCCATCGTGCTGCGCCTGGGCAAGTACACCGGCGCGCCGGTCACGGATACAGGCCTGCACTTCAAGCTGCCGTTTGCCATTGACCGGGTGACGAACGTCGAGGTTACCACGGTGCACAAGTTGGAGTTTGGGTTCGTCACGCAAACCCCGGGCGTCCGCACCAGATACGCGAGCCGGAGCCGGGGTCAATCGGAGGCGTCCCTCATCGTCACGGGCGACCTCAACATCGCCGATGTCGAGTGGTCCACTCAGTACGTGGTTTCCGACGCATACAACTATCTCTTCAAAGTGCGCAACGCGATCGAGACGTTCCGCGCGATGAACGAGGCGGTCATGCGCGAGATCATCGGCGATCGTACGATCAACGAGGTGCTCACATCCGGGCGCAGTGAGATTCAGCAGGAAGTGAAAGAGAAGTTGCAGGAGTTGGCCAACCAGTATGAGTTGGGCATCAATCTCGACAAGGTGATTTTGCAGGACGTCAACCCGCCCGAGTCTGTCAAGGCGTCGTGGAACGATGTCAACGAGGCACAGCAGGAATACTCGTCAACCATCAACACAGCCCAGTCGATGTACAACCAGGTTGTCCCCAAGGCGGACGGCGAAGCCGAGAGAACCGTCGAGGAGGCCGAGGGCTACGCGGTGCAGCGGGTCAACGAAGCGCAGGGTGACGCCGATTTATTTAAGCAGGTTTTCAGCGCCTACCAAAAGGCGCCCGAGGTCACCCGGAGACGGATTTATCTTGAGACGCTGAACGAGGTGCTCGCCACCGGGCCCCAAAAAATTATTATGGATACCGAGGCCAAGGGCTTGCTGCCACTGCTCAACCTGAACAAGGAGGGCAAACAATGATCAACCAACTTACATCAGTTTTCGCGGGGATTCTGCTTTTCATCGCAGCCATCGCGTTTTTCTCGTCCGTGTACATCGTCGATGAAACAAAGCAGGTGTTCGTCACCCAGTTCGGCAAGATCGTCCGTCCCGCCGACAAGGATGAAGCCGCCATCAACGGCCCTGACAAGGATGAAGCCGGGCTTTATTTTCGGCTGCCATTCATTCAGGAGGTGCATCCGTTTGAGAAACGCTACCTCGAGTGGGACGGCGCTCCCAACCAGGTGACGACCAAGGACAAACTGTTCATCTTCATTGATACCTACGCGCGGTGGCGCATCGTGGATGCCAAGTTGTTCTTCGAAAAAGTCCGCAACGAGGCTGGTGCCCAGCAGCGGCTCGACGACATTCTTGACGGCGAGGCCCGGATTGTTGTCGCCGCGAACGATCTCGTCGAGGTCATCCGCTCGCGGCAACGCGAGGCCGTTGTCGCTGTGGATCAGGTGCTCGATGACGAATCCCAGTTAAAGCCGTTTACAAAGGGTCGTTCGTCGCTGGCGCAGCAGGTTTTGGATAACGCCGGGCCGAACCTAAAGAAAGAGTTCGGCATCGAGTTGCTCGACTTTCGGTTCAAGCGGATCAATTACTCGGAGGATGTCCGGTTGAAAATCTTCGAACGCATGATTACCGAGCGCACCCGCATCGCCTCCAAGTTTCGTTCGGAGGGCCTCGGCGAGGCCGCCAAAATCGAGGGGGCGCAGCGGCGTGAGCTCAAGCGGATCGCCTCCGAAGCCTACCTAAAGCAACAACAAATCAAGGGCAAAGCCGACGCCAAGGCAGTGGATATTTACGCTGAAGCCTTCAATCAAAGCCCCGAGTCCCGCGAGTTTTACGAGTTCCTCAAAACGATGGAGACCTACAAAAATACATTGTCAACAAACGTGACCATGATCCTCTCCACCGATTCCGATTTTCTGAAGTACATTAAAGAATCCACGCCGAAAAAAGAGTAGGACAGTTGCTTGGCCAAGCGGCTACTTGAGCGTCTGCATATAGTCGAGCAGGCTGGCCATTTCCTTGACAGTCAAGCCGGCGGCTAGGCCTTCCGGCATCATCGACGTGGTGCGCGTGCCACTCTTGGCCACGTCCGAGCGTTTGACGCGTTGCACGATTCCAGCGATGTTGCGCAGATCGACGACGCCATCCTTTTCGGCAGTCACAAAACCTTCCAGCTTTGTGCCGTTTTTCAACTCGAACCACTGCGTCTGGAATCCCTGTGACACCACTGCGCTTGGCTTGAGGATGGATTGGATCAGGTCGGCCCGCCTCCATTTTTTGCCGGCGTCGCCGAGGTAGGGACCTTTCTGGGGTTGATCCTGTGAGGTGGTGTGGCAGGCGATGCAGGCTTGTCGGGCAAACAACTGGCTGCCAAGCGCGGCATCGCCCTTAACCTTCAACAGCAACGCGGTGGCCTCGTTGTGGCCGAGTTGAACAATAAGTCGCTTGTCGTTGTTACCTGTTGCCGGGGCGGCGTTCAGTTTGGCCAATGTGGCCTTTGCAACTTTGGCCAAGGCGGCGTCTTTCGACTTGGCAGCGGTTGTCACCAATTCACGATGACCGGCTGAGCCGGAGTCGCCGATGGCGGTCAACAACTCGGGGTTCTTGGCTCCGCGACGGATGATTTCACTCATCATTTCGCGAAGGTAATCGTTGGCCAATGGCGACTGCTTGAGTTGCAGCGCGATCCGGTACGTGACGACCTTGGCTGCGCCTTTTTGGTTGCGGGCGGCATCGCGCAATACCCTCGGGCGGCCAAGATGGCTCGGCGCGTAAATGAACTCTCGAATCGTCGTTGCGAAACTTTTTTTGTCGGCGCTGTTATTTTGCCATTCGCTGATGATGGCCAACTGCGCGTTGAACGCTTCGTTGCCTGTGATCCGCCCAAGCGCATTGAACGACTCGGAGCGAACCTTCGTGTCGCGATCGCCATCGAGTGCCGCCTTTCGGAGAGGTTTGATGGCAACGGTTCCTGGAGACGACGAGGCAATGAACGCCATCGCCTCGTCGATCTTGCTATCGATGCCCAGCGCGGCTGGGTCGATGCGGTTGAGTTTTATCTTGGCGATCATCTGCGGTTTGTGTTCGGCATTCAACTGAGCAAAGCCGGTCTTGATTGCCGCGCCGATGCGGGGCGACGCCTCCCATTCAACCGGCTCAAAGTAGGGGCCACGGTCGTCAGGACGGGTGGACCACCACTTCTTCCCGTCCCAGCGCTTGTCGATGTAATAAAGCCGACAGAGGGCGGTGAGAATTTCCGTATTCAGCGACGGATTTTCTGAATCCTGCAGTTTTCGGATCAAGCCATCGACGGCTTCAGTGGTATGCATTTCCTGCAGTGCGGCCAACGCGATCTGCCGGGTTGGTTCGTCATTGATTCCATCCAGGCAGATTTGTGTCGCCCTGGTTTCCACCAGCGCTTTCCGGGCAATGTGCGGGATGATTTCGTTGTTCGCATAAACGCCATTTTTTGGCGAGTTGTCAACCGCCGCCGCCGCCATTTTGAGAAGGCTTTTTCGCGCTTGGCCAAGCCGGGCCAGGCCAATTACGGCCTGCAATTGGACACGCGGATTCTTGTCGCGCAGCGCTTTCACAAACAGGGCCGAATTCACGCCACCGGTTTGGCGCTTGCGATCGGCGAGGGCTCGATACGCCCATTCGCGAATGGTTTCGTCGAGCGTCAACCGTGCGATCGTCTTATTTACGGATTCGCCGGCCAGTTGCTTGAGCGTGAACAGCGCGGCGATGCGTCCATGCAGGTGGATCGACTTGTCGGCGGCGAGCCTGGCCAAGCCGTCGATATGCCCGCCGGCACTGCGTTTGAGAATCTCACGCTGGGTGTTGATCCGGCAGACGGCGCTGTCGGAAACGATGTGCTTGAGCAGGTTGGCGTCGGACGCTTTGGCCAAGTTGGGAAACTTGGCCGCTGTTTTTCCGGGAAAGGTGATCAGCGAGACGCTGCCGACGTCCGGCCGGCTGAAACGGTAGCCGCCATTTTTCCAGTCGGTGATGAACATCCTCGAGTTGCCATCAGCGTCCATGTCGATGGCCTTGATTTTGTAAAAGCTGTCCTGCGTGACGTTGAAGGTGCCTTCGTGCGGCGTGAGGCGGTGAACGTAAACGTGTTGAGTGGTAAAGTCGCATGTGTAGAGTGCGTCGTTGAAGGCGTCCGGAAAGCCGGGTTCGTCCAGCCAATAGGCGCCCGTACCGGAGCCACCACCGTAGTCAGCCAGCGGCGGCATGTGCTCTGCGGGAAAGTTTTTATAGAGGCGCGGATAGCCGTGGTTTCCCAGTGAGACGAAGTGATGCAGGCGAGTGTTCCAGCCCTTGCCATCGTTGGTATTGTCGCGCGAGAAGACATCGAGCTTTGGACTGACGGCGACGTCGTAAATGTTGCGGGCGTAGAGTGCGTAGTTTTCCAGTTCGGTTCCATCGGGCCGGACACGAATCACGCCGCCGCCCCGCAGATGAAGCGTGCTGCCATCGCGGCCCTTGGCCTCGACGTATCCGTAGTCGCCGATTGCCAAATATAGCCAGCCGTCGATACCCATCCGCACGCCGTTGGAGGTGTGATCTGCGCCGCGGAAGCTCAGGTCGAAGCCCATGCCGGTGACGAGTTGTACCTTCTCGTCGGCGATTCCATCGTTGTCCTTGTCCCGGAACGCCGAGAGAAACGGCGGATTGACCACATACAGTGTGTCGCCGACAAAGCAGCTAGAGCGCGGGCTGTCGATGTCCGGCACGTAGTCGGTGAACTTGTCCGCCACACCATCGCCGTCAGTGTCGACGCACTTGACGATCTTACCGCGGTTGGCCTTTTGATCGAGCGAACTATTCAGGTCGACACTGACGTAGACGTCGCCATTGCCGCTGGCGGCGACGCCGGTGGGGTAGGTGACCTGCGGCGGCTTGGCGAAAGTGACCATCTTGAAGCCTTTCGGCATGCCAAAGACGGATTGGCTTAGGCCAAGTGCGGATAGTAGCGAAACAAAGGGCAGAATTTTCCTCATCGTGAAAAGCGCGGGCATCATTCACGCTTGGCTAGGCGCAGGCAACTCGTTTTCGCTTCGCCAAGCGCAACTTTGGGCAAGCGGCGTTGTTTCATGGCATTGCATCGCTCGCCAGTGATGCTACTTTTTCCGCACAGGATATGAGCTTACAGCGGCTGTTGATGATTTCGATCTTGGCAAACTTGGTTTGCTTCGTGGGACTGTTTTGGCTGTCCACCGACAGGCAGTCGTCAACCGAGCCAAGCCAATCAACGCCGCCCGCCGCATCGTCCCCAAGCCAAGCGCTTGGTCAAGCGCCCCCAATTGAGCGAATCTTGCGCGAGGTCGAGCCGTTTCATTGGAGCCAAATCGAGTCCGGCGACTACGAGACCTACGTTAAGAACTTGCGGAATATCGGTTGTCCAGAGGAGACCATCCGCGATCTTGTGAAGCAGGATCTGGATAAGTATTACGATAAACGCAAGGCTGACATCCTGTCAAAGTCACCCGCGCGCAAGGAATTCTGGAAGACCGGCAACCCCAGTTCCCTTGGTCGGCCAAGCGCATCGGCCAGTTCCCAAATGGCCAAGCTTGACCGCGAGAAAAACGAGGTGCTGGGCGACCTGTTCGGATCACAGGGTATGGCGGCCATCAATCGGCCCGGTCCGCTTGCCCTCGCCCGCTCGCAGGCCAATAGTGGTTACGAGATGGATTTCATCCCAGAGGAGACCAAGGCTCAGTTGAACACCCTCGAGCAGGAGTATGGCAGCCAGTTGCTCAAGAAGATGGCCCAGGGCGCGAGTGACGCGCAGGACATGGCCGAGATACGGCAACTGCGGCAGGATCGCGACAGTAGCATCGCCACCATGCTGACTCCCGAGCAGAAAACAGAGTACGATCTGCGCAAGTCGCCCACGGCGGCAAACATGCGATTGCAGATGGACGGGTTCGATCCCTCGGAGGACGAGTTCCGGGACATCTTCGCGGCGCGCAAGGCGTTCGACGACGAGCACGGTGTCGTGCCCGGAGCGAGTATTTCTGCTGGTGACATGGAGGGTCGCCAATTCGCGGAGCAGGAGATGAGCAACCAAATCCGAGACTCGCTTGGTGACGACCGTTATCAGGATTATCTGCGCCAGACGGACTACGACTACAAGTCGATCGCCAAGATTACTGAGCGTCAGGGGTTGGGGGAAAACATTTCAGCGCAGGTGTACGATATGAAGGGTGGCGCCGAGGAACTCGCCAGGGAGATCCGCATGAACACCGGCTTGTCCATCGAGGAGCGGCAGATGCAGCTGGGACAGATTCGAACCGAAACCTCCCGCAGCATCGAGTCGCTGATCGGGGGGCAGGGGGCGGTGGCGTTGCAAGGCCAGGCCGGCGGCCGGAACTGGCTCAACAACCTCGGCCGTGTCAACCCTCTTCCCATCGTCAAGCCAACCTTCCAAGTCATCACCGGCGGCACGCCCAATCCGTAAGCTTTTTGGAGTGCGCCGGTAGAGCGCAGCGCCGCCGGCGCTTTGGTGGAAAAGTTTAAACTTCAAACTTGAAACTGGTCATGCACAACCAGCTTCAGCGCGCCTGGAAGCAGCTCGACCGTTGCCGGGGTGGTGCCGATGATGTCGCCGTCGGCCTGAAATTCAGCCGGTGGCACGGCATCGATCTCGAGGCGTTTTCCCGTGAAATAGTCGACGCGCTCGTCCTCGACGTAGCGGCCGCTGAGGATGCTGGGGAATCGCCGCACAATCTGCAGCCGGCCAAGCACGTCCACGAGGCTGATGTTCAGCAGGCCGTCGTCCGGTCGTGCGCCGGGGGAGATGCGCATCACGCCTCCTGCGGCAAACTCGGTGTTGCCCGCGCAAACCTGAAACATTCGTCCCGACATTTCGCCGTCGTCCCACTTCACCGAAAACTCCGGCGATCGAAAGCTCGCCAGCGCGCGGAACAGACCAACGGAGTAACTGAAGCGCCGCCCGAAAATTCGCTTCACACGCGGCCCGGTTTTGCGGATCACCTCAGCGGCGAAACCGGCTGCGACAAAGAGCAGTGCATGTCGCGTGACTGATTTCCCGTCCCGCATTAACTGCACGCGGATGACATCGAGCGTCCGGGTGCTGCCCTTGTCCAGGGCGTCAATGGCCGATTCAAAATGGGCCAGGCCGTAGGTCAGGGCGACGTCGTTGCCGGTGCCGACCGGCAGCGTGGCTAGGGTTGGGCGCCCGCCTGGTTCGACGGCCATCAACCCATTGGCCACCTCGTTGACTGTGCCGTCGCCTCCCAGCGCAGCGATGATTTCAAAATCAGGGGCGTTCGATTTGGCTAAACGCGTGGCGTGTCCCGCAGACTCGGTAAGCGCAGCGGTCACAGCATGGCCAAGCGAGGCCAGGCGCTCACTGGCTTGGGCCAGGCGCCGCTCTCCCCGGTGCTGCCCGGACGCCGGGTTGGCGATGAGCAGAATGCGCTTGGCAGCCATGGGCGGCGGTCAACTCACCTTGCCGATCCAGTCGCGAGCAACAGCCTGCAAGTCGCCGTGGCCGTTGGTCTGCGTGGCGTCAGGCGCAAAGTGGATTTGCTCAAGATCACGAATGGTGCCCCGCAACTGGTCACGATGCGAGTCTCCCAGAGACTTTGGTGGGGCGGCATCGATGCGTTGCAGCAGATCGATGACGGCGAACGGCGTGCAAACATCCGGCACTTGATAAACCGGTGCCACAATCTGACCATCGTCGCGCCTCGCCATGCGCCATGCGCCGATACCAAGCAGCAGCAGAGCCGCGCCAGCGGCGAACCAAGGCCAAGTCGGCGCCGGGTTCAAGACAAGCCCGGCCAGCGCGAATTCGCTGTCCACCTCTTCGAGATCGGCGTTATTGTATTTTTTGAAAACTGACTTGGCGGCCAACTTAGAGCCATCCGAGCTGGTCGTCATGGTTGGCTTTGGGAACTTGAACGTATGCAACTCGCCGGCGGCGTCGGCCGGCTTGAGCGTGAGCAACCAAGTGCGCTCACTCACGGCGTTGACGCTTGCGGCACCCGACTCAACGCGCGCGATAGAGAGTCCCTGATCATCCTTCTTGGTAATCTCGAAGCCTGCGATGTCGAGTGCAACCAGCTTTTCGAGCGACGGCATGAGGCCCTTGCCGGTGGCGTGCAACTCAAGCGTGATTTCCTCATTCTCGTTGAACACGCGGGCATCCAGTGTTTGTGTCAATTCAAGATCGGTGACGGGTCGGTCGGGGGCTGACTCGGGGCGTGCATCGACGATTTGCGTCGCAGTGGTCACCGGCAACAGTACCGGGCCGAGCGAGTCGTAAAAATCAAGATCCATCTGCAACTCGGGAATGCGGTCGACCGAGGCGTCCTTCGCCTTGAGCAGCACGTAAGCCAGCGGAGTCTCGCGCCAGCCTGGCTCGCCGATGGTGCGTGACTGGATTTTGGTGTCGTGAAACGTGATCGATTGCACCTCGAAATTTTCTCCGAGTTTTTTGCCCAAATGCTCCTCTAGGTCATCGCGGGGCGCCTGCCGTTGGCCGGGGTAGCGCGGATAAAAATATGGGGTGCCCGTGCTGCTGCCGCCGACGAGGTAACGCGCAAAGCCACCGGCCTCGCGCTCGATGTCGCTCGTGTGCCGCAGGCCGATGAACAGGCCGAACGGCTTGGTGTGGCCGATCTCGTCGCTGCCATCGATTTGGGCGACCAGTTTCACTTCATCAAGCAGGTCGTTGTAATGCTGCACCAGTTCCCGCGCCGGTTCACCGGCGGGATGATTCTCGAGCACAGCGAGCGAGGCGCGGAGGTAGCGCGGCTTCAGCTCTGGCGTCAGCCGGCGTGAGGTATTAGTTACTGATTCGCCGAACGCTTTCAGGTGGCCCTCCGAGTCCGGCATCACGAGAATCGCGTCGCGGATCTTTTGGAGGTTGCTGATCTCCGGAATCTGCTGGCGGGTGACGTACGAGAGGTCGCTCGCGCCGAGGTTGGCATTGAACCAAAGCTGGAAGACGAGCACGCTCGGCTTGTCGGCGGTCACGGAGGTTTGCAGGGTGTAGAGTGCGGCGGCCTCGCTGAAACCCTCGAACGCCGCCTCGCGGTGCTTCACGTACACCTCGAGTTCAGCCTTGTTGCCGTACTGGTACTCGGCGAGGTCGAAGTTCGCGGCGGCCTGTTGCAGCTTGAGTTGCCAGACATCCGGTTTGGCCTTGAGTCCCGCGTTGATCAGCTCTAGCAGCGTGTCGTATCCAGCGAGCACCTCGGCCTTGATCAGCGGTTCGCCGCGCTTGGTGCCGGCCTGCTGCTGAATCTGTGGCGCGCGCCACGAAGTGGCCAGGCGCTGACGCATGGAGTTCACCAGCGTCGCGAGAGACTCGACCGGCATTTTTTCCGGCTTGCCGAACACCGACCGGATGTCGTCAGGCTTGTACACCTCGGCAAAGCTGTGTGCGCCCTCGAATGCGGCGACGATGGTCCTCGGTTCAGGCGGGTCGATCGGCAGTTTGGTCAGGCGCTCAAGGATTTGGCCCAACTCGCGCAGGTTGCGCTTTTGCTTGGCCCGCGTGAGCGGCGTGCCGCTTGGCCTTGGCGGGATGTAAACCGACATACCGACAGTGGGCATGCTAGGCTTTGCGCCACCGTTGGGGTTACGGGACTGTGCCCAGCCACCGAGCAGGATGTTGGTGATGCGTTTGGCCGATATCGGGTCGAGCTTGGCCAAGCGCTCAATCTCATCGAGAGCCTCGACAATTTTCCTGTTTTTCAAAAGCGTCTCGGCGAGGGCGGCCATGACACGGGTGCGGCGGCTTTCCGGTAGGGCGGCAAGCCAGTCGGCTCCCGGGGCGTGCTCGATGACGAGTGCCGGGGTGATCGGCTTGTAGCGGTTGGAGCTTTGCTGGGCCAGTATCCGTTGCTGCTCATAAACCGGATTGTAGACTGTCATGTTACTGCGGGTGACAGTGGCTCGGTAATATTTCGCGGTGTTCTCGGCTTCGACGAGCCACGCCTCGGCGGCAATGGTCAGCGGGAGTTTCCACTTGGCCAGGTTGCTGCTGCTTTCGTCCAGCAGCGCGTCGATGATCTGCTTAAGGCTGCGCAGGTTTTCACCACGTGCGGAAAAGTTAGCGCTGCGCACATTGCGTTGCACATCGGACTGCACGAGTTGGATCAATTTCAGTCCCGGGCCACCTTCGCGAAACTGCTTGCTCATCCACTCGTTGGCTCTGGTCTTGGGCAGTTTCGCGACAAGCGTGAAGCCTCGTTTGATTCCGTCGAGCCGCTTGGTATCGTCCTCGATGATTGCGATCAGCTTTTCATTTGCCCTCCACGCGGCGGACAAGTTCGGCGGACTCGGTTGGCCGCTCCACAGCTTGTGCAACAAGTCGGCGCGCATCTCGAGCACCCAGTCCTCATCGCTGTCTGGTACGAATTTCAGCGCGATTTCGGCTTGGGATTTGTCGGCCAGCGGTTGGAGCAGTTGTGCGACGCGCTTGCGGCCGTCCGGTTGGTTGCCACCGAACTGGCCTATGCCGGTCTCGAGCTGCTTGGCCAGGCGAGACAGGTTCGGCTGACCCACGCCGCGCAGCAGATTGCCTAGGGAGGCGATATCGTTCTCGCTGGGCTCGACCGGGGTTAGTTTCAAAATCTCGACAAAATCCTCCTGTGTGAGCATTGGACGCGGCTTGCCGGCGGGAAGTGAGGTAACTTTTGAGCCACCTGGGATGGGCGATGCACTGCTCAGCGGTCGCGAGGCGGAGGTCCCGGTGGCGGGTGCCCGGAGCAGGGAGGCGACAAGGTGGCGGTATGCCTTTTCTGCAGAGCCGTTGAACGGCAGCGACTGAATATGTTCGCCGAGCTCATCCCAGCGGCCGGCATTGGCCAGGCGCCTGAAGCGCTCCACGGCTGTCTTGTCCTTGTCCTTTTGCGGTTTGGCTTTTTTTGTCAACTCATCGAGTGCGTTGAGGATGCCATCCGGCGTGCGGTCAAACTTCACCGCAGTTAACGCGGTATGCAGTTTTTCCTGCGGCGTCTTTGGCTTGGCCGGGATACTCACCTTGCGGGCTGCTGGCGGTGTGCCGTTGCCGTCGGGAGCGATTATTGGGCGGGGAATCCTTGCAGGGAGACTGCGAGCCGGTTTTGGGGGCGCACCAGGCTTCACCCTGATTGCGGGAGTGATGATTGTTCTCGGGGTTGGCTTGGCGGGCGCCTGGCCAAGAGTAATGAACGGCAGTGCGCTGCAACCAAACATCAGGATGGTGAAGCGGCGAATCATCGCGGGCAATTTTCTTTTCAGTGTAAAAAAGAGCCGACTTGCGTCGGCTGCTTTGGTTCGAAATTCAAGGTTACGTTCAAACGATCAGGAGCCTTTGCCGTCGGGGCGCTTGCCGACGCTGGCACCGCGGGCGTCCTCCTTCTTTTTCATGTCTTTCGGCTTGTTGCTTTTCTTTTGACCTTGGCACTTCGAGCAGACGTTTTTGTTGCCCTGACATTTTTTCGGCAGCGGCAGCGCCTGCACATCGGATAAGTCCATGCGGGCGAGGCGAACAACAGCCTCGAGATTTTTCTGGTGATCCTCCGATGCCTTGGCATCAGTCTTGGCAGATTCCTCGGCGAGTAGGCGGAAGTTTTGGCGCGCCTTATCGAGTGGCTCCATCCATTCCTTCTTCTCGGCCAACTCGAGGCGCATCAGCCAGCCGATGTGGTACTGCGCGTTGGCAAGTGAGGAGCGAACTTTCTTTTCCAGCGCCTTGTCGCTGCCCTTGGCCGTCTCATCGAGGAGATGCTCCATCGCAAGCATGGCTTCCGGCAGTTCGCCGACGTGGATGCGGGCGTTGGCGCGGGCGAGTTGCAACTGATGCCGCTTGGCAGTCTCGGAATCCGGCAGAGCGGCGAGGGCATCGTTGTAGGAATCGATGGCCTGTTGCCATTGCTCGCTGGCTTCGAAGTCCAGCGCGGCCTGAATGCTTGTCTTGGCTTCCTCGCGCGCAAGACCGGCTTGGCCGGGGCCGAAGTGGAAGGCCAGCAACGCCACAGGGGCGAGCGCCCACAGGAAGATGAGAAGGTTTTTTTTCATGATATCCCTTAATGTTTAAGCTGTTATTAAGCCTATTTTGCTCGACGACTCCGTCCACTTTGCCACGGGCTCCCGAAGAACGCAAGGCACACGGGCAACAGCGACAGCAGTCCGGCACCGGTGGCCACGCAGCCCAGCGCCAGCTCGCGGCGACCCTTTTCGCCGGGGTCGACGAGGTTGCGCACACCGGCCAATTCAGCCAGTTGCGCGGTGGGAATCTGCACGTCATTGACATCCACATACTCGCCGCCCAGCCGCTTGGCCAACTGCCGAAGCACGCGTGCATTTTGACGCGACATGTGGCCGTCGATGAACACGCCGCGTCGCGGATCGCCGACGCCGGCGACGAGCACCTTGTTGATGGATGGTGGCAACTGGGGCAGGCCGGTGTCCGGCACCGTGTCGCCATCGCTGACGACCAGCAGCGTCGTGCTCCCCGGCTCCCAACCTTTGGCCAGGCGCACCGACTCTTCGAGGCCGTCGATGAGGCTCGTCTTGCCGGGATCAAACGCCATGTCGAGCGGCAAGTCGTTGAGGATGTTCTTGACGACGTTCAAGTCGTAGGTGTCCACCACGACCGGCTTGGCACCGGTGAAAAACGCGACGATGCTGATTCGCACCTGGTCGAGCGCAATCCGCTCGAAAAGCGACAGCAACACCTTGGCTCCGCGCTGGGCGCGCGTGCGTTTATTTTGTTTGCCGGAATCGAAACCGCCGTCGTCAAGCTGCATGCTCGGTGACACATCCCACGCGATGACCAGGTGCCGGTAGCCGCCGTCGGGAATCTTGTCGTAGCTTGCCACGCGTGGTCGGATGAAAAACAGCGTGACCAAGCCCCAAGCCATCGCTGTTAGCGCGAGTACGCGCACCGTTGGAGCGAGGCGTGTCCACAGCCGCGCCTGGCCTAGCGGCCCGAACGCGAGCTGCGCCACCCGCCGTGTGCGCCGACTGTGCCACCCCTCGGCCAGCACGGCGAACACGCCTGCGCCAAGTGCCACCCAAAGAGCCAATGTGGCCGCGTCCGCGGTGATATCAGGAATGTTCATCGGTTCGTCACCATGGCGTGAATCTTATGCCGAACAGCGAGAGCAACTGCAGGGCAAGCAGCGACAGGCCGGCGAGGGCGAACGGGCGGAAGTTGTCGGCGGGGATCGGTGTCTCCGGCTCGAACCTGGCCGGGCGCATCATGTCGATTCGCTCGAACACAGTCTGCAGTGCCGCCGGATCTCCTGCGATGAACGCCTCGCCCCCGGTTCGGGCGGCGATCTCGTACACCTCCTGTTGCGGTTGGCCACTGGCCACGTGAATGTAGTACAGTACGATGTCGGCTCCGCGCAGATCGCCGGCGATTTTATCCCCCTGTCCGCGCAGGTCGGCGCTCATGCCGTCGGAAATCAGGACGATCATCCGGTCGCCCTCCGGCCTGTTAGCGAGGATGCGGTGCACTGAGCGCAACGCGAGGCCGATGCGTGTGCCGCCCATGTACGGCGGCATGGCTTCCGGCTTCATGAACGGCGCGGAATGCTTGAGCGCGGAAAGATCCTGCGTGAGCGGCACCCAGTGCAGCACCTCGGTGCCGAACAGCGTCACGCCAAACGCGTCACCCTCCCGGTGGCCGACAAATTCCTGCAGCGCCTCGACCGCCTTGTCGCTGCGCCGCCCGTCGCCGAATGTCGCCGTCATGCTGCCGGACACGTCGAGCACGAACTCGATGTTCGAGAGCACGCGCTGGTTTCCCTGGCTGAGCGGCCGTTGTGGCCCGGCCAGCAGCACGATTGCCACCACCAGCAGCAGCGGCGCTCCGAGGTTGGCAATTTTGACGATGCCCTCGAGCCAGCGGCCGCGCTTCGCGCCGGAGTAATCGAACGGCATCGCCAGCATGGTGCCGCGCCGCCGCCATTCCCAAACCAGCAGCAGCACCGGCAGCGCCAGCAGGACCAACACGGCTGGAAAGGCGAAGGTCATTCGGGGCGGCGGTATGGCGCCAGCAGGGCGGGGATGTCTACCGTGGCCGTCCCGGGCGGGCGGTGCAGCCAATCCTCGAGGCCGTGCAGCAGCGGGCCGGCCTCGTCGTGCACCTTGAGTTGGTGGTGCAGTTCGGCTACATCGCCGTCCTCCGGCAGGTCAAGCCGCTCGCGCCAGTGAGAGAAAACCATCCGCTCGAGCCGCGCGCGTCCGTCGG
>MPLU02027456.1_pt1 | contig 14442 bp, 16 predicted proteins | sample 1617381 | NCBI WGS metagenome assembly MPLU02 (sample SAMN05944801, study PRJNA350692) | marine metagenome | biome: marine; feature: ODZ; material: water; isolation source: 90 m water sample filtered on 0.2 um supor filter | place: Pacific Ocean | collected 2012-04-08 | depth 90m m
CTTTATTAAAGAAAACAAGACAACTTTATGCAGGACAATACGGAACTGCTCTAAGTTATACAGAAATGCCGCAATGGCATCTAGATATATTTGGAATTAAAATTGACGAGTGTGTATTACACCACGATTCACATGCCGCGGCAGGATATTTTACTTCACCATTTAAAAACGAAGGTGCAACAATATTAACTGTTGATGCAATTGGCGAATGGGATACTGTTTCGATATCAACTGCTAATAAAGTTTGGATAGAAAGAAAAGAAACAATAAAATATCCACACAGTATAGGGATATTGTATTCTGCATTTACACACAGGGTTGGTCTTAAACCTGCTGAAGAAGAATATATTTTAATGGGTATGGCCGCATACGGAACACCAAAATACAAGGACGACATATACAATGATTTTGTACAACAAAATCCTTTTAAACTTAAAGAGAATTTACATAGAGGATTAAGTGATTGGCACCCAGAAGCAGATGTTATGGATTTGGCCGCAAGTATTCAAGTAGTTACTGAAGAATGTCTTGCAAATTTATGGCACAAGGCATCAAAGTATGGTTCTCGTAATCTTGTGTATGCTGGCGGAGTTGCTTTAAACTGTGCCGCGAATAGAGTATTAGCAAATTTAGGATTATTTGATAACATATGGATTATACCAAACCCAGGAGATGCAGGAAGTTCGTTAGGTTGCATAGCCGCAAGTGAGAAAACACATTTAAATTGGAAACATCCATTTCTTGGACATAACATAGAAGGTGAGTATCCTGTTGATGCACTTATTAAAGAATTAAAAGAAAATAAAATGGTCGGTGTAGCAAGTGGTAGAGCAGAGTTTGGTCCTAGAGCACTTGGTAATAGATCGCTTTTGGCAGATCCACGTGGTCCGGAAATAAAGGATTTGGTAAACCAAATTAAGAAAAGACAGAAGTTTAGACCATTCGCTCCTGCCATATTAGAAGAGGATGTAAACGAGTATTTTGACCTACCTACAAGCGTCAAAAACACCCCCTATATGCAATATACAGCGGCGTACACGCATGGTAATGATTGTCCTGCCATAATACACTATGATAACACTTCTAGGGTTCAAACGGTGCGTAAGACGGACAATCCAGGGTTTCATGCGTTGCTTACAGAATGGAAAAAACAGACAGGATGTCCTATACTTTTGAATACAAGTTTGAATATAAAAGGACAACCTATTGTAAATGATAGAGAAGATGGTAAAGCATTTACCAAAAAATATGGAGTTAATGTAATAGGATGAAAATTTTAGTTACAGGTGGAAAAGGATTTATTGGATCAAAGATTGTTGAAATGCTTTGTACAGATCATAATGTTGTTGTTGTAGATAACGAAGACACTTATGGTATAATGACAAAAAATGAATTAAACAATTTGTTTAAATGGCGTACTAGAAATTGGGATTCTAAAAAAGTAAGATTTATACCAGGAGATATTTTAGATAGAGGCATCTGTTTAAAAGCATTTTCTCATAGACCTGATGTTGTAATACATTTAGCAACATATCCAAGAGCAAAAATAGTTGATAATGATCCTATTATAGGAATACCTAAAGTTATAAACACAACAACAAATTTATTATGGCATTCATCTAAATTTGGTGTTAAGAAATTTGTATATATTAGTAGCAGTATGGTTTATGGAGATTTTAAAGATGGTACAAAAGAAGACGGAAAAACAAAACCAAAAAACATTTATGGTGAGGCAAAATTAACAGGTGAAAGAATGGTTAAACTAATTTCAAAAAGAGATGGTTTAAATTATGCTATTATAAGACCAAGCGGAGTATACGGTCCAGGAGATATGCCAGATAGAGTTGTAAGTAAATTTTTTGAAAAAGCAATGAAGAATGAAACAATAACTTTACATAACGGTAACAACAAAGTTGACTTTACATATCGTAAAGATGCCGCAACTGGTATAGTACAAGCGGCATTATCTCAAGTATCTAATGTTAGTTTTAATATTACTACGGGTAACGCAACAAGTTTAAGAACACTTGCTGAAAAAATAGTTGAAATAACAGGTAGTGAGTCTGATATTGAGGATATTGGTAACCATGAGTTATATCCTTTACGTGGTACACTTGATATTAGTAGAGCAAAAGATTTATTAAATTATGAACCTCAATTCACACTAGAAGAAGGATTAAAAAGTTATTATGATTGGCTTCGACAGTATCCAGGTAACATTTAAAACAGCAAAACATTATAAATCTCCATTTGCAAATACAGTGCAAGTGCTATTTGAAAATAGTTACTTAGACACTTTAAAAAATATTATTGATTCAGTAAAAACAGAATACTTTTGGTTCTTTGCAGAGTTTGTAGATATTAACTCTATAGACTTAAATTATATTCCTGAACAACACGAACAAGAACAAATACACGTATGGTATGATAATTCTAATGCTGTTGCTAGTAAAGAAGGTAATGTTTTTTTAATACCTACTAGAGCACTTAAAAAACAAATACAAAGTTTAAATTTTTTACGTGAATATAATTTTATAAACTATCATCCAATTACAAATTTAGTTCAAAAAGAATTTTTAAATCCAAACAAAAAATATAGAATACATTATACAGATAAAAAAATTACAAGAAGATTTAGTAGTTTTTGGGAAGCAGATCACGGTGGTGTTGTTTTTATTAACGATCAAAGTTTTGATAGTGTACAAATAAAATTTACAAACGAATATAGTAAATCGCCTTTTACAAATACAAAAGATGTGCAATTTAAAAACAGTTATCTTGATACTCTTAAAACTATAGTTGATGATATTAAGACAGAATACTTTTGGGTATTTGCAGATTTTATGGATATGTCAACAGTAGACATTTATTACGTACCCGATGCTCTTGAAAGTGCCCAAATACATACGTGGTATAAAACAGGCAGTAATAAAGAAGGAAATATATTCCTTATACCTACAGAAGCATTTAAACAACAACTACCAACACTAGAATGCTTACGTGATTATTATGAAATAAACTATCACACACAGGATAACTTAAATGAAAAAAATGATTACAACATTTATGAAATACACAAAAACTTTAACAAAGATAAAAAATTACATATAAAACTAGTTGATAAAAGTGTTGAATTTGATAATAATAAAATGTATCCTAGTTTTTGGGAAAATGATAATGGTGGAGAAGTTTATATTCAGGATAAAAAATTTGATAGTGTACAAGTTAGATTTAAAAATACAAAAACATGGCCATCGCCTTTTGAAAACACTAGAACAGTTCCTTTTGTAGAAAGTTATCTAACTATTTTAAAATCAATCATTAACGATATAGAAACAGAATACTTTTGGTTTTTTGCTAATTTTATGGATTTAAAAACTGTTGATTTAAATTTCATACCTGATGTACTAGAAAGTGATCAAATACATGTTTGGTATAATACACACCCATTAGGTGGAACAAATAAAGAGGGTAATGTTTTCCTAATTCCTACACGAGCATTTAAACAACAAATATCAAAATTAAAATATCTGAGAGATTACAAAGATATAAAATATCATGCTCACCCTAATCTGTTTCAAAATTGGTTACCAAAAATACAGTTCAAACTTAAAGATCCATACGAAGCATACTATAATGATGAACCAAAATATTACAAATGGATGATTAATAAAGATTTAGATATTAAAAAATTGCCTAATTTTTTTCCAAGTTATTGGGAAGACGAAAAAATTTACACTTGGGGTAAAACAAAAGATATTATGCTTATACCACATAGAGAAAATTTAAAACAATTTTATGATATTGATAGGCAAGTACATTTTAATTTGGAGTATGAAGTAAAACCGATGGATATAGTTTTTATTTCTTATGACGAGCCTAGTGCAGAAATAAGATATAATAAACTTAAAGAAAAATTTCCAAGGGCAAAATGGAGTAAAGGAGTAACAGGACAGACACTTGCATATATGGCGGCCGCTAGTCTTAGTGAAACAGATTATTTTTTTGCTGTGTTTCCTAAGTTAGAAATATTAGATAGTTTTAAATTTGATTTTCAACCTGACAGAATGAAAAATCCTTGTCATTATATTTTTAATTGCCGTAATCCTGTAAATGGTTTAGAATATGGACACGGAGCAGTATTACTTTATAATACAAAATTAGTAATGCAAACAACTAAACCTGGATTAGATTTTACTTTATCAGCACCACACGATTACGTGCCAATATTGAGTGCAGTTAATCATTTTAACGAAACACCATGGCTGTCATGGAGAACTGCATTTAGAGAAGTAATAAAACTTTGCCAATATAAAGCCACTGTGGAAAATAGATATAGACTTAAAAAGTGGTGCGAACTAGGTACAGGAGAAAATGCAGAGTGGGTATTAAAAGGGGCCAACGATGCTCAAGAATACTACCAGAAGTATAGTAGCGATTATAAACAGTTAATGTTATCATACGACTTTGAGTGGCTTAAACAATATTATGAATCAAAATATAAAAATACCGTACGTTGATCTATATCCTCAATACGAGGAAGTTAAGACTGATATAGATTCAGCAATAGCAGATATTATTAATAGATCAGATTTTATTACTGGTCCAACTGTAGAAAAATTTGAAAAATCTATTTGCGACTATACAGGTGCAGAAGCCTGTGCTAGTATTGGTTCTGGTACAAATGCACTTACTTGTGCCTTAAAGGCATTGGATATAGGACAAGGACATCAAGTTATGACAGTCGGTCATACTTTTGTTTCAACAACTGAATCTATTGTTAATGTTGGAGCAACACCTGTGTTTGTTGATATTGACGAATTTTATCATTTAGACATTTCAAAAATGCAATTATCAGATACGTTAAAAGCAATTTTATTTGTTGATCTATATGGGCAAACCCCTGATATAGATAAAATTTTAGAATTTGCAAAAAAATTTAATTTAAGTGTAATAGAGGATGCCGCACAAAGTTTTGGTGCAGAATACAAAGGTAAAAAAGTTGGCAGTCTAGTAGATTTAACTTGCCTTTCATTTAATCCTGTTAAGAATTTAGGTGCTATGGGAGATGCTGGTGCAGTTACTGGCAATAAAGAATTAATAGATAAAGTTAAAATGTATAGAGACCACGGAAGACGTACAAAATTTGAATATGACACCGTGGGTTATAATGCTAGAATAGACAATTTACAAGCAGTAGTAATTCAAGCAAAGTTAGGAAAAATAGACGAATGGACAGAACGTAAAAGAAAAATTTGTCAAAGATACACTGAATATTTAAAAGACATTGTAGTAACACCAAAAGAAGCACCATGGTCCTATCATACCTATTATGCGTATGTTATAGAAACTCCAAAAGGAACTAGAGATAATCTACAAAAACATTTAAGAGAAAAAGGGATTCAAACAAATATACATTATAAATTTCCTACACATACTACAAAAGCATTTAAACAATATGGTACAGAATTACCAAGAACTGAATATGTATGTGATAATATTTTAAGTTTACCTTGTTATTTTACTTTACCTGAACATCATCAAGATTATATTATTAAAGCAATAAAGGAGTTTTATGAAAAAAATTGATATTAGTTTAGTAGGTGCAGGATACTGGGGTTCTAAACTTGTTAAAGAATTAAAAACAATACAAGGAATAGGCGATGTAGAAATAATAGATATTAAAAATGGCAAGAGTTTAAAAGATATCAAATACGATAATGTGGTATTAGCAACGCCTGCATGGGATCATTACAAACAAACAATAGAACTTTTAGAAAAAGGTAAAAATTTGTATGTTGAAAAACCATTGGCTCTAACGCATGAAGAATGTGAGGAAATAAAATATCACATACATAACCAAACGTTGATGGTAGGACATATATTCCTTTACAATGATCGTGTCCGTAAAATAAAAGAATTATTGCCACGTATTGGCAAAGTACAACATATAGAATCTAATAGATTAAATTGGGGAAGATTTCAAAAGGACATTAGTACAATACACAGTCTAGCACCTCATGATGTAAGTATTGTTCATTATTTGTTAGGATATCATGAATTTCAATATGTAATGGTGTTAGGAGACAAATTTAGTAAACATAAACAGAATGATAGAGATGAAATTAGTTTTATTTGCAATGACGTATCAGTAAAGTTTAATTTAAGTTGGTACTATCCAGAAAAAGTTAGGACTATGTCAATTACAGGAGAAAAAGGATTAATTTTTTGGGATGAAGAAGCAAAAACTATTAAACTAACAACCAATATATGGACAAGTGAAGGTAGATTTAATTATGAACCAACTATTGAAAAATTTAATATAGAATCAAATCCTTTACGTAATGAATTAAAAGAGTTTGTAGAATGTGTTATTGAGAAAAGAACACCTCTTACAGATGTTAATAATGCTGTTGATGTTGCTAAAAATTTAGATTTACTTTCTAAAAGTTTTGCCTAATATTGCACTTGTTCTTGTTTCCATATCTTTCTTTAAAGCAGGAATATCAAATTTGATATCTACATGTTTGATTTTTAAGTAATTGTCAGATATAGTTTTTCTTAAGAAACGTGCTATATGATCTTGCTTTTTAGAATTTATTTCTTTTGCTATGTTGTAATGAATTGTAACGTTATTTTTTAGACTTATATTAACGTACTTTAAGTACTTGACCGGCATGTTTTGAAAGTGTAATCCTTCTAAAACTTCCGGCCATTCCTTAACAAAATCTCTTGTTAGTTGAACCCAAGTACTATTTTTTGGCGGTTTCTTTGGCATCAGGCTTTTTTGTTGATTTTTTTGCTGTTGCCTTAGTAGTTGTTGGTGCATCGTCTTCTACCGCTAATTCGCTTACTTTGACACCTTTTTCTTTTGCGATCATTTCGTTTAACTTGTTAAGAGTAATTCTACCCTCAGCAGTCGGACCGTAAGTCATTATAATGTCTTTAGTTTTGAACTTTTTAATAAAGTTGTCGTTGTTCATAACTGCCAACATATTAGTACCATCTGGAAACGATTGTCTTGCAAGATATGTTCCTAGTTCTTCACTTGCTTGACCACCTTCTGATTCTACCGCTCTCATAAGAGCATTATGGTACATGTCAGGTAGGAATTTTGTTCCTATCACTAAACAGTTGTTTGGTTCGCCGGGTACTACTCTAAATACAACAATTACTTTTGCCTTCGAAGCATCACCTAATTCACCAACGTGTTTGAAGTACGTTCTTTTAACAGAACCTTCTTGGTTATCTGCTCCAGGTCCCATTGCCATATTAGGATTGACGTTCATTAAATTTGCCATTATGTTTCTCCTTATTTCTGCTCAGCACTTGCTGGCGCAGGCATTGGCGCATTTCCAACTTGATTTTCTGTTGGTGCTACCTTGGCTAAAAATGCCTGAAGTTTGTTGTATATAAATCCAACATTTGCCATTTCTGCGGCCTTGAAAGCACCTCTAGTTGATGCTACGTCAAGAATTACAGAAATATTTTTTAAGTCACCGATTGATAAAGCAGTAGGATCCGGTTGTGGAGCCTGTGTGCCTGCTTGTGCCTGTTGCGGTTGCGCCGCCGCTTGAGGTTGAGCAGTTGCCTTTTCGTTTTTTGTTGCCATTTGTAATTTTCTCCTTAATTGCAATTAATATAATATGCATATTATACTATAAAGTAGTTATGGAGGTCAATGATTCGGTAACAAATTACCAATCGGTAATTTTAATTGTTCTGCAATCTGGATATTCAACCATTCTTGGTAAATGATCGTCTTTGTATTGATACAACTCTAGTAAACTAATAATATTTTCTGCGTGTTCATAAGGCATATTGTAATGGAATCCTAGTTTAAAATTTTTTTGATCTATCCATTTATTGTGTTTAAAATCTCTGCCGTCATAACTCATTGCTTTTAGAATATTGTAATCTTTTTTAGATCCACAAAGTATTGCACCACCTCTTTTATTATCAATTGGTTTACCATTCCCAAAACTCAAACATTGTAGTTGTCCTTTACGATACATCTTAGGATGTAATAACCTAGCACTATCCCAAATACGTGTGCCTTTTAAATTGTATTCGCCTAGCCAGTGTTCATTTGTGTATGAAAATTTAATACCAAGTTTTACAAATGTCATTGGTATACTGAGATATGTGTAACAGGTTGTTTTACAACTTTTTATTTGATCATACCTTAAACATAACTCAATAGCATGAGTACAACAATCAGTTGCAACTACATATGGTGCACCGGTAAATTTGGCCAAGTTTTGTTCCAATACGTTTACGGGTGTGTTCATTGAAAAATATTTACTAGATTTGTTGTGCTAAACCTGACAATGCGAATAGAGTCAAATCACCTGGGTTTTCAAAACCTAGTACAGTAACATTTCTAGATTCACCATTTCTGAATATTACATCTTTGGTAATTGAATATCTTCCTGAACAGTGTTCATATATCCATTTACGCATTCGTTCAACATCGTATTCGTGTGCTCTTACTACGGTATTCACAAAGTGTGGTGGTAATATTTCTAATTCTCTTTGGAAAAAATTTGCTGGATTAATTTTCATTAGTCGTTATATTGCACAGTTAGTCCAAACGGTGCTTCAATATCTCTTTCGTATGGGTTATTAATTAAAAATATTGTATCACAGTAATTTTCATCTCCCCAACTATCAAATGGCCATCCATCTGTAAACATAACAAATTTTTTAGGCTCTATACCTTCTTTTTTCATATAATCCCAATTACATTCAAACTCTGTACCACCACCTGAACCTAATTTGTAGTCTAATAATTCTTCTGCATTATCTGGTGTAAACACTTTTGGATTAAAAACTTCTGTATCAAAAGTCCATAAATGTATTTTAAAGTCTTTGTATTGATCCATTATGTTTTTTACTTCTGTTAAAAATTCTTTACATTGTTCATTACTGATACTACCGCTGGCATCTAAGGCAAGAACAATATCTATCATCTCATCATTATTTTGTCCTGGTAGTATAGCAGATGTATGCCATGATTTTCTACTAGGTCTCATCCAAGTATAATCTGACTTAATAGTACTCATAATCTGTTGTTGAAGTATTTCTCTCCAGTCCATTTTTGGTTCTGTAAGATCAGAAACCAATCTTTGTAAAGCACCTGGTAAGTTTCCTGCACCTGTTGATTGTGCGGCACTTACCATTGCTTCTTTTACTTCATCTCTAATTTTCTTTAATTCTTCTTTTGTATATACAGGTCTTCCTTTGCCTTTATCTTTACCTTTTTGATCCTTGCCTTTTCCTCCTCCGGTACTAGGATCTTTGCCCCAATCAACATGCTCGTCCATTAACTCGCCCATTTTTTCTAGCATTTTTTTACCGTTCTTTTTTGCCTGTTTAAAAATCTCATCGTATATTCTTTCTGCAGGCCAATCTTTATATTTGTCATCTTGGAAACCTTTATTCTCACCTTTTTTACCTGTAGGCATTTCACCAATACTAGAATCTTTTAATATTTGGTTAACAGCATAGTCCGCCGCTATGTTCCAAAGTTGAGGATCTCTGTCACCTATTCTAACCATCATGTGTTCAAATACATTGTGTAATACTTCATGTCCAAATAAAAATTCTGCTTCTCTTGGAGATAATGAATCTATAAATTTTGTATTATAATAGAAGTGTCTACCATCTGTACCAGCAGTAGGACACCAGTCATCTGCATTAACAAGTTTTAATCTAGTAGCAAGGTTGCCAAAGAAAGGATGTTTCAATAACAAGGCAATCCTTGCAGTAACTAGTTTGTCTATGATTTTTTGTTCTCTATAATCCACTATTTAGACTCCATAGCAGTTATGACATACTTGCCAAACTTCTTATGGAACCTATCAAATGATTTCAACTTGCTAGGATCGAAAGGAAGTTTGTAATTTGTCAGTGCAATTTTAGCACCCATTACAACCAACTCAGTTTCAAAGTTGTCCATCATGTAATGGAAAAATCTGTCTGCTTGTTCGTTCCAATTTTTCACTTTCTTTTCATATGCCTGTTGTAATTCATAACACAATGAAACTGTAAGTGAATACATCGCTGATATTTCTTTAGTCTTAAGGTCTTTAACCTTACCGCTTAATATATCAGATGGATTAGGCAGTTGGCCGCTCACCTTACGGTGATTCATAAACTTAACGGCCAACCCTTCTCCTACGCAACCTGCAACGAGGTCAGTGAGCGTACTTTCTGGCAGGTCATCTGATAGAAGTTGAGATACAAAACTCCATGATCTTGGAGTTGCAAATGATCTACTTGATCCTTTTGGATCAAAGTCATATAGATCTTGTTTTGCAAATGTACAATATCCTACTACATCTGCATGAATTTTTCTGTCTGTTGCCCACTGTAACCAGTCGTCATAATCTACTCTTAATTCTATGTGAACAAATCTGTTTGCCAAAGGAGCAGGCATTCTGTAAGTAACACCTTTATCACTATCTCTATTACCAGCCGCTACAATTGAAACGCCTTCTGGTAAATGATATTGTCCTACTCTTCTGTTTAAGATTAGTTGATAAGCCGCCGCCTGTACTGCTGGAGCCGCCGAGTTTAACTCATCTAAAAATACTATTGCATTTGATTTAGGATCAGTTGGCAATTCTGCCGGACTTGCCCAAACCATATTGTTTTCTTTTGAATTATAATAAGGAATACCTTTTATATCTGTAGGTTCCCATAAAGGAAGTCTAATATCAATAACTTCTCTTTCTTGTGCATCTGCAACTTGTTTAACAATGTCTGATTTACCAATTCCTGGTGCACCCCACATCATTAAAGGTCTTTGCAATTTAATACAATGTTCTATTGCTGATTTTGCCTCGTTTGGTGTAACAGTTCTATTTTGTGAACCTATTGTTGCCTCTTTATTTTTACTTCTTGCCATTTTGTACGCCTCCTGTTTAAAATGTTTATAATACCATTATAACAGAATTGTGTTATACGTCAACCGTCTAAAAGTCGCTATTTTACTGGCTTTTTTGCTCGTCTGCCTTGCCCATTGCCCGTGCTAGACCGTATTTTGTAACATCTCCGGCAAAAAGCATGAGTTGTAATGCCATTTTTTCCATGGTTACTATGATTTTCTTCTTATCTACAAAGTATGGGCAATTTACAAATTCGTCTAACCATAGGAATGTTTGTGGGGTGAATACTATTTTAGCAGGAAATTTTATTTCATATGTTTTTATATCACAATCATTGATCCATTCTAATCCAAGTTTGGTAAGTCTTAGTGATCTTGCTTGATAAGTTTCTCTTACATTCTGCCACCAAGCAAAATAAGATGCTTTTATATTTTCTTCATGCAGTGGTTGTTCTTTGAGCATAAGGAAAGTACGGGTGTATGCTGTCTTAGTATCCATACACTTAATTATCTAGTATACTTGTCGCCTGATTTTAAAAGGTATACACCAAACTTGTCGGTGTTATGTTGCGTGTTTAGTTTCTTAGCCAAGTTTTCTGCATGGCCTGGATTAGAGAAAGACACTTTTTTATATTTTGGTCCTGGGTAATTTGCCACAAGGCTAGATGACTTAAGGTTTATAGGTTTTCCATCATAGAATACTGCCCATATACCTTCAGCGGCTAACACCTCGTCTAATTTGAACGTGGTTTTGTTACTGTGTTGTAATAACACTGTGGGTTTTGGTCTGCTCATAGTTTATAACTATATTTACCAAAAATTGTATATGTAATCTATGATTTGTCTTTTGTGAAATCGCCACCATCCATTTCGATGTTTACCGTTTGTGCCTGTTGGGCAGTCTTAAGTGCTTCGATAATTTCTTCTTGGATGGTTACCATTCTAGTCATTATTTGTGATAGTGAATCAGCCAATTGATCTGCTTCCTTGGCCTGAATGATAATTTGTTTTGCTCCTTGCTGACGTAGAGTTCTTATTCTACCTAGCAAATCTTCAATTGGTCTTGTTTGTATCTTGGAATTCTTTGACTGCATTGTTTAATACTTGTTGCATTTCTAATTTAGTTTTCATTGGTCCTTTATATTCGTACCTTGAAAGTGTTATCATTTTTGGACAGTATGCTTTTCTCCATCCCTTTTCAAAACAAATTATATAAAATCCTGCACAAAATTGACTTTTTGATTTTGGTGTCTTTGTGTAAACGGGTAATTGTTTCTGAACATCAAACATTGGGTTGTAAGGATGTTGACTACAAGGGTAATTGTGTACATCAAAGTTATCTGTCTCTTTTATTGCATCGCTTTTTACATTATTGCTTTTAGCAAAAATATCAACACCGAATTTTTTAATTAAACTTTCTGCAGTTGGGTATACTTGTGTTTCTTTTTCTATTTTGTTTAGATATATCCAACCATTGTTATCTTTTTTTTGTAATGTACCTAATTTTTGACCGTTTTGTTCGACTATCCAAAACTTATCTTTAATTAAAGTTTTTGCGGTTATTGACATATCTTATTATACCCTTTTCTGTTGTTTTTCGCAAGTTTTTTATTTGTTTTACCAATAAAAAATAATTGTGTAGCAAGTCGTCTTTTATTTCCAAAAGTAATTTTTTATTTTGTTCAACTGGTTTGTTATTAAAATCACGAACTATTGTCATAATTTTTTCCATTCGTTTGTTAGGATCTTCAATTTCGTCATATGATTCGTCTATTATTTTACCAAAAGTTTTGTATCCCAATGATCTTAGATATTTTAAACTATGTGCTGGTCCTATTAGAATAAAAGGTCTTTTAACTAATATTGATTGTAGTGTTTTTTCAGTTAATTCTACATACGGATAATAAAATACTGTTTCGCTAGTGATGTTTAATACTGCTTCTGATAAAAATTCTAAATTAATATTATCATAATTGTTGTCTATTTTTGGGTGTTTAGAATATTTTAATTTTACGTTCATTATATCCAAAAGATTTTTGTTTAAAAACCAAGTTTCGTACGTACCAAATGATTTGTATGGTTTAAATGCGTTTTCATTTAACATATTCCTTTTTACGTACCCTATATCTGGTGAAAAATACTCGTTTATTGCAATAAGGTTGTTTTTAACCATATTTTCTTTTATTAAAAACTTAGAAAACAACTGTCGATGGGTTCTTTGTGTAAATGTTAAATGTGAAAGGTTATATTGGCAATTTTCAATTAGTAGTTCATCATTTGGTTCTGCAGGTTCAGTTATTTTACAAGATGGAAAACTGTCATGGTCTATCATTGCAAAATGCCACCCGTAATTGTTTTTATTTAAAAAATCAATTTGCGTTTGTGTGTAATTTTCCCACTGGTTAAAAAATAAAAAATCACACCCGTATACTTCACAGTCTTTTAATGATTGTATTAAATCAAAAATTTCTAAACTAATTTTGCTTTCTGGAATAAATGTTCCAGGCTCGTCCCAACGCATTAAAAAACATACTCGTTGTTTTTCTTTTATTTTTTTCTTATATTCAGTTAATCGTGTTTCAATGCTATCTACCCGCAAAAAATTTAAATTTAGAAAAAATACGTGATCGTAAACACTAGATGCTTCGATAAGTTTTTTTGGGTATTCTATATATGTTAAAGAATTTTCTTCTTCACGACTGATGGGGTTGTTCATTTACTAGCCTCGCATTAAAAGGCTCTACATAAAGTTGAGCCTGCTCACTAATTTTATTTAAATCATACTTTGCACAGAACCTCATGAATCTGACTCCAACTTGATCTATACTTTTGTTCTCTGCTTTGGCTTGATCTATTGTTTGATCTAATTCTTGTACTATTGCTTCTGGTTGTGCATGTAAGTCCACTAGTAATTTGTTTCTTTCGTAATCTTCTAATACTCTGTGTTCTTTTCCTTCTGGGTCTACCCATTTGCTTAACATTAAATTGTTCCATGTGTATCCTTTTTCGTTACGATCTGCAAATGCTTCTTTTAAACCAATTTTGTTTTTAGTACCTTTAGTTCTTACACCTGGATATGCACTAAAAATATTATCACTAGGATCGCCTCTCATACTTTTTTCAAATATAATCCACTCAGGATCCGGAGCACCTTTTGGTGCTTTTGTTTTTTTATCTATTACTGGGTTACCTTTTTTGTCAAACCAACCTTCGTGTGTCATTGTTTGTTCAGTAACTCCGTTATATTGTTTTACACTAGGCTTTACTAATTGATTTAAATCTTTATCTGTGCTTACTATAACGTGTTGTGCATCAGGATGTTTATCAATCCACCTTGCAATTAAGTCGTCTGCTTCTGTTCTTGGATTTCTTAATACTGTGACGTTTGTTTTTTCTACAATAAATTTACAGAAGTCGTCGTATACTTCCCAAAATACATCATTTTCTTCTTTTTCCTTTTGTGTCATTGCTTCTATTGTTTCTTTTCTATTTCTTTTGTATGGTGCATAATGATCTTTACGCCAACTTCTACCTTCTAGACAAAATACTAA
>MPLU02030363.1_pt1 | contig 14428 bp, 11 predicted proteins | sample 1617381 | NCBI WGS metagenome assembly MPLU02 (sample SAMN05944801, study PRJNA350692) | marine metagenome | biome: marine; feature: ODZ; material: water; isolation source: 90 m water sample filtered on 0.2 um supor filter | place: Pacific Ocean | collected 2012-04-08 | depth 90m m
GCCGAGCAGGATTTTAATCAGCGTCGATTTGCCCGCGCCGTTTTGCCCAACCAAACCGATCGCCCCCGGCTCGACCGACAGCGACAAGTCGTCCAGCGCCAGTACGGAACCATACCGGTGAGTCAGCGATTCGATTTCAAAAAGAGGCGCCACAAACTTGATCGGCGGGCAAGCTACACAGGCTCCGTGTCGCGCGCCATGTTTTCCAGCCAATCGCAGGTCGGGGGCAGCACGCTCTCCCAGCGAAAATCGAACGACCGCTTCCACGCCACCGTACGCATCGCATCGTATTTTTCCGGGCTGTTGGCCAAGCCGATAACAGCCTTGGCCAGGCTCTCCGGCGTCTCGGCTTCGCTGACCAAGCCGGTCTGCCCGTGCACGGTTGAGTCCACCAATCCGCCGACTGGATAGACCACCGCCGGCGTTCCCATCGCGTTGGCCTCGATCACATTGAGCCCCCAGCCTTCGCGCATTGATGTATGCAGCAGCAGGTGCGCCTTTTGCAGTTCTACATTTTTTTCCGCATCGTCGAGCCGGCCGGCGAACCTCACGGCATCCGACAGGCCAAGCTCGTTAACCTGCGCCTCGAGCCGCCATTGGTCCTGTCCCCAGCCGATGATGGTCAGCTCCGCGTCGCAACCCTGTTCGCAGAGCAACGCGAGCGCCCGCACCACGTGATCAACCCGCTTGTTCGGGGCCAAACGCGCAAGTGCAATTAGGCGCAGCGGCTTGGCTAAAGGCTTGGCCGGGAGAGTCGGCATCGGCTCGGTGTCGGTGCCGTTTGGCCAGACGCGAACATCGCGCACGCCGTGGCTGAGCAACTGCTGACGGGTCGATTCGGACACCGTCCAAAACGGAACACCGGCGTAAAGCCGCTGGAAAAACCGTTCCTGCGCCTGGCCAATCGTGCTGGTTGGCCAGCGATAAAACGCGCGCCAAATCGGTCCGAGTACTTCGTGAATGTAAGCGACGTATTTCGTGCCGGACCACCAATGTGCGAACCACGGGAGGCCGTGGTGCTGGTCGATTAGCAAGTCAAAAGGTCCGTGATCGCGACAGCACCGGCACGCGTGCAAAATGGACGTGCCGCGCCCACCTCCCCGGATGATCCGGATGCCGTCGATCGTCGTCTCGCGCTCGGCACCGTCGAAGTGGTTTGCGAACCAGACAACCTCGTGCCCGCGTCGCACTAACTCCGCCATGTGCCTCAGCGTGACCCGTTCCGCGCCGCCGGCGAGGGGGTTCTCCGTGTCGCGCCAGTTCAGCATGAGAAAGCGCAACGGCTTCATTCGGGCAACCCTCCAAACTGAGCAATCATCACGGCGTTGCCGTACGGAAACGGCCGGCCGTACTCGCAGGCCAAGGCGGCTCCAGCATCCACGGTTTGCCAAGCCAGGCGGCCGGTGCGCTTGAGAAATATCGCGCGGTCGCAGCCGAGTTTCCCGTCGGCGATCATGAGGTCGAGCGCCGGGTTGTAGCCAAGCGGCAACGTCAGCACCAGCTGTCCGCCCGCAGTCAGTAACCCCCGGCAGATCGTGATGGCTTGGCTGATTTTTTCGCCGCTTTCGCCGTTCGCCTCGTCGTCGTATCCGATGTGTTCAAAGGTCGAGACGGACAGAATCAAATCGAACCGTTCCGTCGGCGAATAGTCGGCGATGTCCTCGTTGATAATGCCAGGGCCGCGTTCGTACTTGTCGAGAACCGTATGCGTGGTGTCGAGGTAGTGCGGCGTGACGTTGCCGACCTCGAGCACGCGTTTGCCGGCGAACCGCTCGATAAATTCTTGGGCAATTGGCACCTCCACGGCACGCTCGGTGGCCCACGTCATGTTGTAGCGGTGATAAAACAGCGGCAGCGATTTGTCCTCAAACACAAACTCCGCCCTGGCCAGGCGCGGGATGATCAGTGGTGCAAACGCACACCGCAATGGCTTGAGAAACAGCTCGGCCGCGCCGAAACGGCGCACAAACCAAGCAAGCTTGCCGAGCCGGCTGTTGTAAAGGTGCGATCCCATTCGTCGCCCAGCCTAGGCTGGCCGCGTCGCGGTGGCCAGCAGCGTCTCGAAGTGCGGCTCCTCCTCCTCACGTGACACGACGCTGATGTCGATCTGCGCGAAGCCGACCGACTCGAGCCACTGGTGCAGTTCGCTCTCGGCGAACCCCAGCCAGTGGTCGCCGAACAATTCGCGCGCCTTGTCGAACTTGTGCGCGACAAGGTCGAGAATCATCAGCTGGCCACCGGGCTTAATGATGCGAAACGCGCTCTCGATGGCTTGCGCCGGTTCCTCGGCGTGATGCAGCGCCTGGCTGAGGATCGCGAGGTCCACCGACGCGTCGTCGATCGGCGGATGCTGCAAGTCGCCCTGCCGGAACTCGAGGTTGGCCAGGCCGTTTCGCCCCACCTTGGCCTTACCGAACTTGACGATCTCCGCCGAGTTATCCACCGCGATGACGCGTTTGCATTTGCGCGCGAGCAACTCGCTCAACAACCCCTCGCCAGAGCCGAGGTCCGCGACGACAATCTCCGGCACGAGCCGAAGCAGCAGTTGGCCAAACGCCTGCCACGAGCGGCCCGGCCCGTACACGCTGTCGAACCGGCCGGCGACTCGGTTGAAATAAACGAGGTCCTGATTATCGCGCCGCTCGAGGATGCGCTTCAGGTTCACGAGGTCGGACGCGTGCTCCGGGATTTCTCCTGCCCCGGCGGCCGCCAACTCCACCAGCTTGCTGCTGTCCGCGCCGTTGTCACGGGCGACGCGGTAGTAAGCGTTTTTGCCGTCACGACTCGACTCAACGAGGCCAGCCTCCTGCATCTGGCCAAGGTGCATCGATATGCCGGACTGCCGCATGTTCGTGATCTCGGTCAACTCCCGCACCGTCAACTCGCTCTTGTTGAGCAGCGCCAACAGCCGCACCCGGGACGGGGCGGAGAGGGCGCGAAGTGACTTGAGTGTGGAGGCCATTGACTATTCTCGCTGGCCGCAGACGGTTACACCACGGGGCCCGGTTTTCAAGTCAGCCGTTGAGCGACTCGGCCGCCTTGGCCAAACTGTCGCAGTCGGCGATGTTCAGCATCTCGATATCCCGATCGATCCGCCGCATGAAACCACTCAGCGCCTTGCCCGGGCCAAGCTCGATGAATCGCGTGATGCCGTCGGCGATCATCGCGCGTATGCACGCCTCCCATTTCACCGGCGAGGTGACCTGATCGACCATCGTGTCGGCGATCGTGCCAGCGGCGGCGTGCGCCTGGCCGGTGACGTTGCTGTAAACCGGCACCAATGGCTCGCGCAACTCGACCTTGTCCAAGGCCTCAGCCAAGCCGCCCTGCGCCGGTTGCATCAACGGCGAGTGATACGCTCCGGCGACCGGCAACGGAATGGCGCGCTTGGCCCCGGCGACTTTCGCGGCGTCGCAGGCGGCTTCCATTTTGTCGGCGTCGCCGGAGATGACAATTTGGCCGGGGCAATTGATATTGGCCAAGCTCACGCCGGCCTGGCCGCAAACGTCGCGCACCGCCTCCTCGTCGAGACCGACGATCGCCGCCATACCGCCGGCGCTGGTCTCGCAGGCGTGCTGCATCACCTCGCCCCGGCGGCGCACCACGCGAAGCCCGTCCTCAAAGCCAAGCGCATCGGCCGCAGCCAGAGCGGTGAACTCGCCCAGCGACAAGCCGGCCGTCGCGTCGAACGCCAGCGACGGCGAATGCTCACGGAGCAGTTGAAGCGCAACCCAGCCGACGAGATAAATCGCCGGTTGCGCGTGCTCGGTGCGCACCAATTCCTCCTCCGGCCCGGAAAAACAAATCTCGCTCAAGCCATAGCCCAGCGCCTCGTCGGCTTGGGTGAACAACGCCTTGGCCGTGGGATGCGACTCCGCCAGATCCCGCCCCATCCCGACAACCTGAGCCCCCTGCCCGGCAAACAGCAATGCAGTCTTCGCCATGCCCCGAAGGTTAACAGCATGGGATAAAAGTGTGGAGGAAGAACCGCTGCGACTACTCGATCGAGGGCAATTTTGTGAGGTAACTTTGGTGCGTTCGGGAGGCGATGCTATTTGTGGCGGATTCTGATCCACCAGCGGCGCGCAGCACTTCGGCGATTCCTCTGTTGGCGGTCAAATCCAGCGGGGTGCCGTACTCGCAGACTTGATTGAGTCGGGCGCCGTGGGCGATCAGGAATTTCGTCACGGCGGGGTCTTCGCGCTTAGCCGCGTTGTGCAGGGCGCTGCGGCCGTACTGGTTTCCGGTTGGCACATCCGCGCCGGCCTCGACAAGCAATTCGAGCACCGGCAGGCTGGCAAACTCCGCGGCGGCGATCAGCGGCGTGGATCCCCGGCAATCGCGTGCGTTCACATCCGCGCCCTTGGCCAGAAGCAATCGCACGACCTCAAGCCGGTCTTCGTCGGCGGCCCGATGCAGCGGGGTTCGGCCAAACTGGTTTCGCCAATTCGGATCCGCGCCCTTGGCCAAGAGCAGTCGGGCGACCGCCAAGTCCGAACTGGAAACTGCCTCGTAAAGCAGCGAGTTACCGGCGGTATTGGTGGAATCGGTCGAGCCTGACCCGCCCAGGTTTTTCGCTACTGCAGCCACGTCGCCCTGCTCAACCGCCTGCCAAATCGTGGCATCCACCTCGCCGGTTTGACTGGCACCGCAGCCAGCCAAGGCCACTGCCGTGGCAGTGACCAGGAGTCGTTGAAGTTGCGAGGCAGACATGTTTCGACGAAGGCTAATCCAAGGGCTTGATGGGGTAAAACTCGGAGGGAGTGTGTTCGCGGGTCATTATTTTTTTCAGCCGTGCCACGACCTTGGGATTATTGGCGGCGACGTTGTTTGATTCGCTGATGTCGGCCTTCAGGTCGTACAACTCGATCCTGAGCGGGGTTTTGTTGTTTTTACGGAGGATGTTTTGGCGGACGGCTTTCCAGCGTCCGGCCCACACGGCCTGCTGCCCGCCGTAGCCGGAGAATTCGCGGTAGAGGAACTTGCGCGGCCGCTGCTTTTTACCGAGCAGCGTGTTTGCGATGCTGATGCCGTCGATGCCTTCAGGCGCGGTGGTTTTTTCGCCGATCAAATCGAGCAGCGTTGGCATCCAGTCCTCAAAGCCGGTCACGACGCCGGAGGTGCTGCCGGCCTTTATTTTGCCGGGCCAACGGACGATGAGCGGCACGCGCACGCCACCCTCGTACAGCGACCCCTTGAGGCCGCGCAACGGCTTGACGCTCTCGAAGAAGTCGTAGTCCACCTCGGCCTTTAAGTGCGTGGTACCGTTGTCGGATGTGAACACAACGATCGTGTTTTCGGCGAGGCCAAGCTCGTTGACGAGGTCGAGCACTCGGCCGATGTAGCGATCCATCCGCGTGATCATCGCGGCGTACGCGGCGCGCGGCGTGAAGTGCGGCGTGTAGCCGTAGCCCTTGGACCGGGTGAATGGCGGGTCGTCCCACTTCTGCGCGAGGTACGGTTCGAGTTCCTCGTCCGGCACGTGCAGTGCCACGTGCGGTATGACGGTCGGGTAGTAGAGGAAAAACGGCTTGTCGCGGTTTTTGCGGAGGAACGACAGCGCCTGTTCGTTGATGCGGTCCGGCGCGTAGTCCTGTCCCTTAAAAATGTCGTAGCTGCGCGGGTCGGCCGGGTCGGCATCCCCGGGCAGCGACGCGTGGCCCGGCACCGGCGGGTTGTTGTTCAGCGGAACGCGCTTGAGGTTGCTCCAGAGATAATTCGGATAATAGCTGTGCGCGTGGCGCTGGCAGTTGTAGCCAAAAAACCGGTCGAAGCCCTGGTTGATCGGATCGCCCTCCGAGCCGGGAAAACCGAGTCCCCATTTGCCGAACGCACCGGTGCCGTAGCCGTGGCTGCGCAGCAACTCGGCGATGGTCTGCTCCGCCTTGGGGATGGGCCGCTGGCCTTCCGGCTTCACTTCGCCGTTGTTGCGAACGAAGGCGTGCCCAGGGTGCTTGCCAGTGATGAACACGCAGCGCGACGGCGCGCAGACGGCGTTGCCACAGTAGTTGCGCGTGAAGCGCATGCCCTCCGTGGCCAAGCGGTCGAGGTTGGGGGTCTTGATTTTTTTCTGCCCGTAGCTTCCCAGCTCCGAGTAGCCCAAGTCGTCGGCAAGGATGAAGATGATGTTCGGCTTGGCCGCCTCGGCTTGGGCGGCCTTGGCCAAGCTCAACGAGACGACGGCAACCAGGGCCAGCCTGGCCAAACTAATGAGTCCAGCGCACGATAATTGCATAGGGCCGCGCAGCCTCACACAGCGACGGTTGGCGGACAAGAAAATCGCAACGTTGCACCGGAAACAAAAAAGCCGGCCAAGCCTGAGCTTGACCGGCCAAATTTCGTTCCGAAGCGCCAAGGTTGTAGGAACCTTCAAACCCCTCGGTGAATATTCAGATTGATGCGATGTTAGCAGTAGTAGAGATCCACGACAGCACTCGCATCAGACACCGTGCGAACTGAGGTGACAAGACCTCTCGTCTTATGATTCGTCAAGCACTTTTTGCGTGATTTTAACACTTTGTTGCCGCAGCTACTCGCTAGATGAGGTTAAAAATCGCCGACAGGGTTGTTTTACCGCGAAGGATGACTGGTATTGTTGGGTATGCTTTATTCCCTGCACTTATTCGTCTGCTCCATTGACGTGGGGTACTTTTGAGCTATCTTTCTCGCACTAAATTGAATCGATTATGAAAAAAAAACTGACCGCAGTAGCGCTGCTCGTCTCGGCTGTCGCTCTTGGCCAAGCGGCCGATTGGCCCAACTGGCGCGGCCCGGATTACAGCGGCATCTCGCAGGAAACGGACTGGTTCGAGAAATGGGGCTCGAGCGGCCCCAAGCAATTGTGGGACGCCTCGGTCGGCACCGGCTTTGCCACGGTCTCTGTGGCAGACGGACGGGTGTTCACCATGGGCAACAAATCCAACCGCGACACAGTTTACGCCCTGGAGGAAGCGACCGGCGATATCCTGTGGCGACATTCCTATTCTGAAGCATTAAACCCCAGACAATACGATGGCGGGCCCAATACGACTCCCACCGTCGATGGCAAATACGTTTACACTCTCAGCAAAACCGGAAAGGCGTTTTGTCTTGAAGCTGCCACCGGTGATGAGGTGTGGAACAAGGATTTGAAAAAACTCTACCGTGTTTCGACCCCTACCTGGGGTTTTGCCTCATCGCCGCTGATCCATGGAGACAAGGTTGTTTACAATGTCGGCTCGCGAGGGATTGCCCTCAACAAGAAAACCGGCAGCCTTAAGTGGAAAACCGGCACCGGCACATCAGGCTACGCGACTCCCGTTCCCTACGACCATCGTGGCACGGAGGCATTCATCATGTTTGGCAGCAGCAGTGCCTACGGTGTTAATGCCGCCACAGGTAAACAGCTATGGTCAAAGCCCTTTAAAACGAGTGCCTCGGTCAACGCCGCGGACCCGGTGCTGTACAACGACAAGATTTTCCTCACATCCAACTCCCGCGACGGGGAGTTGTTCGAACTCCGCGGCAATAGCACACGCTCCAAATGGAAGAACCGAAACATGCGCGTCCACTTCAACCCCGGCGTCGTGATCGGGGATTATTTGTACGGAGCGGATGGACGCATAGAGCGCGGCAGCACCGTCCGCTGCATCAACATGAAAACCGGCGAAACCGAGTGGACGAAAAGCGGCATCCCGTGCGCCTCGATCACCGCCGCCGACGGCAAGCTGATCCTCCTCAGCCGCACCGGCTACCTTTATGTCGCGGAGGCATCGCCGAGCCGTTTCACGCAACTGGCCAAGTCCAAGGTCCTTAGCGGCACCTGCTGGACCCCACCTGTATTGGCCAATCGAAGCGTTTATGTTCGCAACTCCCGCGGAACGCTCTACAAGCTGCAAATGAGCGAGATGGTGCTCGAGCCGCAGCCGTTGGCCGTCCACATCACCGGCAGCCAGCTGGAGTTTTCCTGGCCAGCCAAGGGCGACTTCATCCTCGAGTCCACCGAGACGCTTGGCCAAGCAGCCGACTGGGGCGAGGTCGGCAGCGGCACCGGCAAGGAGGGCGATCGTTACGTTGTCCGAGTCCGGCCAAGCGCCGCTCAACAATTCTTCCGGCTCCACAGCGAATGAGCTTGGCCAGACGCAATGGCTTCACGCTGATCGAGCTACTGGTGGTGATCGCGATCATCGCCATCCTCGCCGCGCTACTGCTGCCCGGCCTGGCCAGCGCCAAGGAGCGCGCGCGCCGGGCCAACTGCAAAAACAACATCCGCCAATTCCTGCAGGTGGCCCACATGTACGGCGGTGACAATGAGGATAAACTCCCCAGCGGTCTGTCGGATGCGCAAGATCCCAAGGACGACCACACGCCGCTCATCTCCACACCGATTCGCGCCGCCCTGCTCCAGTACGCACCGTACAAAATCTACGAATGCTCCAACCTCGGCAAACCGTTCGGCAACCCCAGGGGCTGGCTCTTTGAGGGCTGGGGCTACGTCATCGGCTACAACTACCTTGGCGGCCATTACCAGACACCGTGGCCGGCGATGGGCGAATTCCAGGGCTGGGTTTCCCCGCAAACCCTCACCGACAACCCCAGCCTGCCACTCGTCACCGACCTCAATACGTGGTCGCCTGGCTACATGCACTCACTCGCTCCACACGGCGCACGCGGCCCGATCCTGTTCGACTACAACACTGACGAAACCGGTGAACGCGACTTTTCAAATCCCGGAGCCGAGGGGGCGTCCTCCGCTGACATCGGCGCGGACGGCGGCAACGTCGGCTTGCTCGACGGCTCGGTGCGCTGGAAGTCCATCGACCAAATGCAAAAATACCGAGGCTCGCAGCTCTGGGGCGAGGACGGCGCGTTCACCGTCTGGTGAGCATTGCCAAAACGATCCTGGTTGGGTAAACCATCCGCGTGCCAAGCGACTCTCCCAGCATTCTGCTGCTGATCCCCGCCTACAACGAGGAGTCCCGCATCGGGCCGGTGCTCGGCGAGTACGCACTCTACTTTCGGGAACATCATCCGGACAACTTCCATCTCGTCGTCGTGCTCAACGGCTGCATAGACGACACCCTCAGCGTAGTTGAGAACGCCTCGCGACAGTTCCCCGAAATTAGCCACGTCAACATCCCCGAGCCGGTCGGCAAAGGCGGTGCGTTGATCGAGGGACTCAAGCTCGCGCCCGAGGCCGACCTCGTCGGCTACGTCGATGCCGACGGCGCAACCCCTCCCGGCGCCTTCGACGACCTAGTCACCGAATGCGCCGGGGCCGACTGCGTGATCGGCTCCCGCTGGATGGCCGGCTCGGTGCTGCGACAGGAGCAAACCTTTCGGCGCCAGTTCGCCAGCCGTGTGTTCCACACCATCGTGCAGAGCCTATTTTGGATGAACATCCGTGACACGCAGTGCGGGGCCAAGGTGATGCGCCGCGAGGCCGTCGAAGCGATCCATGCCCAACTCACCGTTGCCGACATGGCATTCGACATCAACCTACTCTTCGCTCTTAAGCGCGCTGGCTTCAAAGTGCGCGAAGTGCCGACCGAATGGACTGACCAGATCGGCTCCAAGGTTGAGATGGGCCGGACCTCACTGGTGATGCTACTGTCAGTGATCCGGCTGCGGCTTTACTACTCGCCCTTTTACAGGTTGCTAGCGCCACTGCGACCGATCGAGGCCTGGCTCTACCGCAAACTCAGCGCCCCTCCACCCCTCAAATAGCGACAGGGAGCACACGCGGCTCACGTGTGTTATTTCGGCGTCCCGCCGAAATGCGGCTTGGGCGAGGGCGCTTAGTGCCCTGACGAGGCAACATGAGATAGCCCGAGCCTTGACAGGGCGAGATAAACCTTTGTGAACTCCGGCCCCTCGTACCGCCATTTCAAGGCTGAAACTCTTTGTGTGCGTTGCAGACCCGGCGCGTTGCGCCGGGCTATCTCATGCCGCCCCGTTTGGGCTGACTCGTCGCGGCAGCGTCGTGGAGTGCGTCCGTCACTGCCGCTTTCGGACACGCTCCAAAGAGGTGCGTAGAACCGCACTCCACGACGCTGCCGCGAATTTTTATGACCCGGTTTTTTGCCAACGCTTGGCCAAGCGGGTTTTGGTTTGCTCTGTGTGTTCTGTTTGGGGCACGGTTTTGCGCGTCCAGTGAAAGACAGCGACGGCCCATCCACTCTCCCGCTCGCCGGCGACAATGCCGGGGCTGAGGCCTTGTCCAATGTGCGGGAACAGGGCGGCAGCCTTGCCGGGCTGCGCACGGTCTGGGAGAACCACCGGCGCGACGCCTAGGCGGAGGACGTCGCCATTTACCGCCAAGCAGTGGGCTCGGCGCTGAAGCTGGGTGAAGCGTTCCTCTCTTACGACATCGCCCGTGAGGGATTGGGGGTCTTCGCCGGTGATGTTCGGCTGTTGCAGTTGCAGGCCCTGGCCCTGGCCCGCACCGGGGCCACGCGCCGCGCCAGTGCCATTCTGGTCGGGCTTTGCGAAGAGGGGCAGGAGGACGAGGAAACCTTTGGTATCCTCGCACGCACGCACAAGGATTTCTGGATGATCGCACCGACGGAGGAGGAGCGCGAACATCACCTGCGCCTCAGTCTCGAAAACTATCTCAAGGGCTACGAATGCTCCGGCGGCTATTACACCGGCATCAACGCCGCCTCGATGTCTCTCGTGGCCGGAGAGACGGAGACCGCCCGGCGCATCGCCGCCGAGGTTCGCGTCATCTGCGAGGAGGGCCTGGCCAAGGGCGGGTCGGACTCGCCGGAATCGTACTGGCTGCTGGCCACCGCCGCCGAGGCGGCGCTGGTCTCCGGGGACATGGACTCCGCCCGTCTCAACTACACCCGCGCCACGACCGAGAGCGACCCGGGCGCCGCCGAGGTGAGCCGCACGCGGAGCCAGGCACGATTTCTTCTCAAATGCCAGGAACAGGATGAGCACGCGCTGGACGATTGCTTCGGGCTGCCGAGGATCGGGCTGTTCACCGGGCACATGCTCGACCGGCCGGACCGGCCGGACCCGAGGTTTCCCGCCGCGCTCGAGGAGGCGGTTCGTGGCGAGATCGAAGCATCCCTCGAGCGGCAGGATGTCCAGATAGGCTACAGTTCACTCGCCTGCGGTGGCGACATGTTGTTTGCGGAATCCGTCCTCAAGCGCGGCGGCGAAGTGCACATCTTTTTGCCGTTCGACATCGAGACGTTCATCGAGCACAGCGTCCGACTTGTCCCGCAGGAGGGACTGGTGGAGCGGTTCTATCGCTTGCTCGACAGCGCCGCAAGTGTCCGCATTCTCAATGAGCATGGAGATCCCGATGGCGGCGGCGGCTACGATTTTTGCAACCGTGTCATCGCCGGGGCGGCCATTCTCAAGAGCCAGTTTCTCGGCATGGACATCGCCCCCATCCTGCTTTGGGATGCGAAACGCGGTGACGGCGGCGGCGGCACGGAGTCGGTCCGCAACCACTGGCGCCAAGCCATCCATCATGAGGTCGAGATCCTGCCGATGGAACGGTTCCTCGCTGACGCCAAGGCCAACGGCCTCGTCCAGCCCGAGTCGACACCGACACCGGCCGACACCGCAACCGGACCGACCGACCGTGCCCCGCAGGAAATCCGCGCCATGCTTTTTGCCGACACGGTCGGTTTTTCCGTTGGCCGGAGAATTGCATCCCGCCGTTCATCCGCGAGTTCCTTGGCCGTGTGGCGCCGATCCAGGAGCAGTGCGACACTCGGCCGCTATACGTCAACACCTGGGGCGACGCAATTTGCGCCGTGTTTGAAAACGTCGAGACGGCGGGCCGCTTCGCGCTGGCGCTGCAAAAAACAATGCGCGAGACCGACTGGGAAAACACCGATTTGCGTAGAGACATCAGCATCCGCATCGGGCTGCACGCCGGGCCGGTTTACAAGTGCTTCGATCCCCTGATGGGGCGTGACACCTACTACGGAGCACACGTCAACCGCGCCGCCCGTATCGAGCCGGTCGCCGAGGAGGGGCAAATCTTCGCGAGCGACGCGTTCGCCGCGCTGGCTGCCATCACGAAGGCGAGTGACTTTCTCTGCGACTACGCAGGCACACGCAAACTCCCCAAGGGCGCTGGAACACTCTCAACCTTCCTCGTCCGCCCAGCCCGCTGACCCGCTTGGGTCAGTCCAGGACGCGGTTGAGTGTCAATCATTCCTCCGCTGCGCTTGGCCAAGGCCAGTCGCCTTTAGCAAAGTCGATTGACTCACCCTTAATGAAAAACTCACCATCATCGTCCGTCCCGTTGTAACCCGTTGAGTATAAAGTGAAGGAATCATCTTCATCGATTCGGTAAACCAAACCATGATCGTGAAACAAATCACCCGGAACCTTGGTCATGAATTCCGGCTTTAAGGCAGCCAAGTTCCCTGGATAGCCACCGTTAACCAAGCGATACCGTTCCAGTGCGGCAACAATAGCAGCCTGATCCAATGCCACTTGAGTCTCGCTTACTTTCAAGGCGACTTTGTCCAAGGCGGGTAGAAACATGAGCGCTATCGCATAACGAAAAGGGAGGAAGCTTCTCTTTAAATCCAGTATTTCCTCCTCCATTTTCTTGAATTGATGGACATTCAATCTGTGATTTGACACATCAATTCCTGAAAGAACTTTTTCAGTCAAAATCCGATTGATTTGATATTGGTTGCCATAAAAAAAGAATGTGGAATAAAAACCCAAAGACGAGTTTAATTCACCAACCAAGCCTTGAGTTTGGGCCCCTCCCTGAGCAACACTTACGAACCAATGATTGATCATGTTTCTTTCCGCTTTAATTGCCGATTCGAAGCCGGCAAGAAGATCAATGGACTGAAATGTTTCCTGAAAGGTTGTTAACTGCTCCGCCGACCACTGGTGATTGACCTGCCCTTCCCAAAATGTTTGAAAGTTGATTTGAAGAATAGCAATCCTCACAAGTTGGGAAATCAAAAATGGTTCCGTTCGAAGTTGTTCACCCAAGCGGATTCCGTTGAGTGTATCCTGCAATGCTCCAGCGGTATCCCCCTTTGACAGCCGTTGTGCCGAACTGAGCGAAAACAAACTGCCTGCGTTCCTCATAGTCGTCAAATGGGGTAAAACTGCCTCGAAGCCATCCTCATATCGAATATTGAAACGGCAGTGTGGCCGTTTCATATCATCAGCCAGCTTGGTCAAGTCCGATTCATAAAAAGCACTTTCCCACACAACAACATCGCGGCGCTCTCCCTTTCTCCAATTATATCGCAAGGAAGAAGGCGTCTTTATATCAAAACGATCTCTTGCCTGATTGAATTCCGGGCTCTCTGCATCATAATCAAAAAGAGGTGCAAAAAATTGGGACTGTGCGAAATTCTGATGGTCCGGAACCTCCGGAGGAATCACACTGGCAATGTCAAACTTCTCACCCTTGGCCTCCCACTCCGCTTTCCACGTCTCCCACTTCGTGCGGCCGCGCCAGTTTTTGAACTGCCAGGCGACGGTGATCAGGGTGAAGACCGAAAAGAACGCGATGAATAGGCGTTTCAAAATTCGTGCACTGAACAGCCACCGAAAAAATCGTACGAAAGTCGACATGCCAAAAAGGTAACAGCCAACCGCTGACTCGGACACGACAAAATCTCATGCGAAGCCGCGCTTGGCCAAGCGCGTCGGCTCGGGCATGCTTCGGACAGATCGTGCCATGCATGAGGTGAGTTTTTTACAGGACTTGGCAGTGGTCATGATTGCCGCTGGCATCGTGACTGTGCTGTTCCAGCGCCTCAAGCAGCCGGTCGTGCTGGGTTACATAGTCGCCGGCATCCTCATCGGCCCACACTTGCTCGAGCTCATTAAAGAGCAGGATGCCATCAAGTCACTCGCCGAGTTAGGCATGGTATTCCTGATGTTCTCGCTTGGCCTCGAGTTCAATCTGCGCAAGCTCCGACGCGTGGCTGCCACCGCGCTGGTCGCCGCGCCGCTGGCGATCCTGCTAATGGTGTTCGTTGGCTACCAAGTCGGCCAATTGATGGGCTGGAGCTCGGTGAGCAGCCTGTTCCTCGGCGCGATCCTCTCCATCGCCTCGACGTCGGTTATCGTGAATGTGTTGCGCGAAATGAAGCGCGACCGCGAGCCGTTCGCCGGGCTGATCTATGGCATTCTGATCGTGGAGGACCTGCTGGGCGTGGTGATGATCGTGCTGCTAACCGGCATCGCGTCCACCGGCGACCTTGGCTTGCCCTCGATGGCTGTCTCCGCCGGTAAGCTACTGGTGTTCCTTGTGACAGTGCTGGTTGCCGGGCTTCTTGTAGTGCCGCGCCTACTCAATTTTGTTGCCCGTTTCGAGAGCAACGAACGTCTGTTGGTTGCTGTGCTGGGGCTGTGCTTTGGCACGTCGCTGGTCGCCGCCAAGCTGGGCTTCAGCGTGGCGCTGGGGGCGTTTCTCGTCGGGGCGGTGATGGCCGAGTCA
>MPLU02321058.1_pt1 | contig 14383 bp, 24 predicted proteins | sample 1617381 | NCBI WGS metagenome assembly MPLU02 (sample SAMN05944801, study PRJNA350692) | marine metagenome | biome: marine; feature: ODZ; material: water; isolation source: 90 m water sample filtered on 0.2 um supor filter | place: Pacific Ocean | collected 2012-04-08 | depth 90m m
AAGAGTTCGTGAATAGTGCCAAACATACCAACATCCATGTCAAGATAAATGATGAGGAAATCTGATACGTCTACCATGCGGAGGTCAACGTGAACAATGTCCTTCATGCGCTCGGTCAATTCAAAGTAACGGCCTGTTTCTTTGAGATGCATCATTTTCTTCTTTTCTTCTTCTACCTCTTTGTATTTAGCATATGCCAAAGGTTTCTTACAAGGATCGAAAACAGTAATTCCCAAAGGTTCCAAAAACTTAGTCATTTCAATACGCCATCCGACACCATCGTCAGCAGCGTTATCAATTGGCCCTGCCAAGTAAGCCCTAAGTCCTTTTAGCCTGTGCATATCTGTCATCAAGCATCACTCCATTCACACCAGACATCCCATCGAATAACATACCAATCGGCTACCTCTCCATCAGTAGCATTGTCGCTACCGTCAGCCATAATTCTCAAAGTTATGTTGCCATTATAAGAGTAGTTATCAGAAATGATGATAGTGTGATTAGTCTGGCCTTCAGAAGTTTGATTACTCCACAATACAGTTTCGTTATTATCTAAGATAGACACATTAACAGAACCTTGATTCCACAACAAAGGTTGATGGAATCCAGCAGTCATATTTACCTCCACCCACATAGACAGATTGGTCTGATTGAAACCAACATCAGTAGAATTGCCCATACCCATTGGAGCATAGTTATTAAACTGATAAGAATCAGTGTGATTAAATGTAGAACCCAATGGTTCTACAGGTTCAGTTATAGTTGAGGAATCTTCATCACCCAAACATCCACTCATTCCAGCCATCAGGAATAGCATACTCATCAATATTGCATTCTTCATTTTATTCACCTTTTGTATGTGCCGCAAAAACGACAATATAATTCTGCATAGGGATAATTGTCACGAGTCCATTTATCTTCTGCAGGACAGTCGGTGTTACATGATTGACGAGCCTCTTGCTCGGCCTCAGCAATTTGCTTAAGTAAAACCTTTTCTTCACCCCTAACCCGATCCAATTTCTCACGCAAGGCTAAAACCTTAACACGATTTGGGTGGCGGTGGATACTGTCCATGACTGGGAGTTATACCGAGGACTGTTATATACTTACTTCTTTTTAATATTTATTTTTTCTGGTAAGTTTTGTGGGTAATAGCGAGGGTCTATACATCGCACATGTGCTCTGCCACCATCTCTCATAACACTAACATCTCCAGAATTGATTAAGAGATGACAGACAACACAGTAAGGAAATTGCTCAAACATAATCAGACCTCACCAGAGATAAGACTCCTTCCTCTATAATACTTCCTATGCATATGTTATCTCACGGTTGTTAATTTTAAAGCCATGATTGGCTAACATATTTATATTAAACTTAAGATCTGTGATAACTAAAAGTGGTGGTTTACGACGGTAAACTACTGCTGAAGGTGGGAACATTTTGACGACATCATCCATAATGTTACGAATATATTTTTGTTGTCCGTTTTGAGTAATTGGGATATAAGTAACTGGCCTCCAGTCTGCATTGGGTTGAGTTTTACCTGTCCAGAGTGAGCCATCTAATTTGTTGACAAATAATTTTTCTTGATTGTCTGTGGGTGGCATTGGAGGTCCCATAGGGTTTGCTCCACCTTTGCCTCCTTTGCCGGGCGGTCCACCAGAAGGTCCGGGAGTTCCTTTGCCGGGGTTATTACATGATTTACATTCGCCGGGTTTGGCACACTTACCACCTTTACAGGGTGATTGTGGGACACGGGGTTGAACTGGATTCCAATCAGGGGCTTGGAACTCTCGTTGCATATTTTGAACACGACTTACCAATTCTACGAAATTGATATCTTGCTCTATATCTTTAATAACTTCGTCAGGTGCGCCCATTTCTCTGGCAATTGTATACTGATCCATAAGTTCGTCCAAAGCACTATTGATTTCTACATTAGTTTTAAACTGAGCATAATAATTGGCTTGGCGATATATGCGTTCCACTTCATCATTGACAGGTTCATCTAAAACATATTGATAATAATCAGCAGGAGTTTCTACTTCAGGAGTAATATTTTTATTAACGAGGTTAGACATAACTACCATCATCTCATCAAAGATAACTTGACGATTTTCAGCAGTGTCTCCAATTTGTTCTAACAACATACCAACTTCAGGGAAGGTTTCATCTTGTAAACGAATAGCCACGGCGAGAGCCTCCAACTCATCTAATTCAAAAGGCATGGTGGGTTCAGGGGCAGAAGGTCCGAATAATTTATTATCATTTAACTGAGCATCTGGTGAAACCCATTGGCCAAGAGAATTACGAGGTTGATTTGGATTGAAATTGGCTTCAAATGTTTCAGCATCTTTTTCAACGGGCGTAATAGAAATTAGATCCCAGCCACCAAAAGATTCTTGTAATATATCTATAAGTCGGTCTTCAATGGCGTTATGAAGATTATCTTTGTTAGCAAGAGTGTGATTGGACATGTCAAAGGTAACATATCTCCACGGTCTGTTATCTTCTCGTTCTACATATACTTTAACGGTGCTGACTCCGCTTTCAGCACTATAATACTGTTCAGAGTGATAATAGTCCTCATCTTCTTGGTCATATCCATAGTAGGCTTGCCCGATTTCAATTTCAGCAATTGGTTCCATATCATCGTCTAAAATGGCAACACCAACATTATCAAAATCAATATCTTCATCATCACCATCAGTAGCAACAACATAACCAACATTTTCATCATAACGATCGGTGACGGCTACAACGGCATCAGAAAGTTGTTCAAACTCGGCTTCATAGGCTTCGCTGGAACAGCATTCTTCGGCTACGTTTTGGTCATAAGACCACGAATCACAAGCACCACATTTCCAGATGCGAATCTTTTCATCATAGGCTTCAACATTCATTTCTTTAGTATCTACTAAAGAATAAGTGTAGGGTTTACGGGATTTGTCTACAATAAATATATCTGGCATTCTAATTAAACGATTACTGAGTGCCATGGCATTAACTGGAGTTCCCGAAAACTTTCGTTTTGGAAGGGCTGCCCTTATTTCAGCCGCAGTAGATTTTCCATGTTGCCTAACATATTCAATGGCATCTGGAATCCATTTCTGTTTTTTACCCATTGTTCTCCGCTTTCCGCTGAGTGGTTTATATTTATTTTCTTCGGCACTAAACAAATCACCATAATATGGTTCTCCAGAGTGACGTTTAAAGAAATCTTCTCCGAAAACGTCTCGGACTTCTTTAAGTGATGGCCAACCTTGATACATATTGTCTACAAAACTGCCTTCATATAAACGATGGCCGGGGTTAAAGTTTTCAAGTAATTCCCAATCTTCTACTTGGTCTATAACATATTGGTGTGCTTCTTCAGCATCACCAGTCCAAATATCTCGGATGGCATCATACTTAAACTTCCATGTTTTGGAAAGCACATATTTTAGGTTGTGAGCAGAATTAGCGGCTACGTCTTGCCACATATGTATTGCATCTACCATGCCAGACCACGAATTGGTGGCATCATCAACATAGCGAACACATTCAGCATAATAATCATGTAAAGCCAAAATATAAGGTTCCCAATAATCTTCATCATCAATAACTTCATTATAATTTTCTAAAGGTTCTATATTCGTATGGGACACATTTTGGCTAATAATTCTATTTTCTGCACTATGTTTAAGTTTATTCATAGCCCGACGAGCATAGATTTCAGCATCTTCATAAGATTCGCCTTCATCTAAATAAGCATCCATGATGGCATCATCAATAGTAGTTCCAACATTTGGTTCAGCAGCCAACCTCTTAAGGTGAGCATTCATATGTCCATTAAGGCCACGGAAAGAATCGAATTGCTTTCCACAAACTTTACAGTGAACTACCATACTGTTGATTCAATGTCACAACTACTTATAGTTTATTACTATTTAGATTGAAGTTTCCATTCGTCCCAATAAGCACCAGTCCATGGATCCCATCTCATAATTCTTTTGAAGAAATAAAGTTCTGCACAGACTTTGCATTCAATGACAGGTATTTCATCTGCTTTAAAATCACCAACGATTTCGCCATCACGACACGGACAAAAACGAGAGATGGTGAATGACATCTACACAGATGGTTATAACTTTAACTATTTGTAGTTATCTTTCCATGTGGGGAAGAATAGCCAACTCCTTGCCCTTGGCTTCTACCATGATGTCAATGCAATTGCCATAGGTAGATGGAATAGAGTTAACAAGTATGGAATGCTTGGGTGTGGGCTTGTCATTACCAACATGCAACTCGTGAGACTCGGAATAATGAACAGTGGGAATAATGTCATCAGGCCAAGTGCTGATAGCCAACTCAAGAGCCTGTTGCTCGGACAAACCGCCAGTGCAAAACTGATGGTGGTGATAGTCAAACACAATAGGAACACCAACGACAGAATAAACATGGTCATACAAATCCTGCACGGAGTAAAGGCTGGCACGGTCATCATTCTCAACTGTAAGCCGAGCCTGTGTAGATGGTGCAAGACGAGCGAAGTTGGCACACCAACGCTGAAGGGCAGACTGTGGGTCGCCGTAAGCACCACCGACATGAATGTTAATCTTGGAATTGTGATCGGCAGGTAGGCCGAGAGCATCGCAAATGGAAGCAGTAGCATCAAGTTCAGCAATAGCCTTGACTACAACAGACTCGTGAGGAGAAGCGAGAACGTTGAAAGGGCCGGGGTGGAAACTCAAACGGTGGTTGTGGTCAAGTGCATACTGGCCAGCAGTGCGAAGCAACTCGGAAACAGGTGCATACTCGTCAAGGTCAGTAATAGCATATGAAAAGTCAGGGTGGGCAATAAATGGAAACATCTCGGAAGACATACGGAACAAACGAATGCCATTAGCCTCGTTCCACTGCAGGATGATATGTAAGTCACGAATGTTGGAAGCAACAAGTGAGGCAATATGGGGTAAGCCATTGGCCTGTGCAGTAGCAAGGCGACAAGTGCGATTGGTAGTAACACGCTGCTTCTTAGGAACGGAATCGCCGCTAAGAGTCATGTTGATGCAAGCATAGCCAAGACGGTTGGGTGACATAATAATACCTGTAGTTATCACCTATATAAAGGCACTGGTTAGTCTTCATCAATTAGATTTGGGTGTAAATCCCACCAGTGATCATAATAGTGATAGATGGGAATAAAACATAACATAGAGTAAATAGTTAGTGGCCCCATTGAGGTAAGATAATCCATTCCAGTTAACCAGCACCAAAGCAAAGCAAAGGGTTGAAATGCCAGCGTTCCATAAATGGGTCTAATAAAGGACTTCACCCATATTTTCATGCCCATCCCAACCAATTTTGTTCTTGGTAGGTATCAGTATTCCGATCATAATGAAGGAGCCAAAGATATGGTCTTTTCATACCTTCAAAATCCATGGTTCCAACGACTTGTTCCCAAGCGTTGAGGAAACTGGTGAGTGCAACAGTAAGTCCGGTGACATAAACCTTAACAGTAGGTGTATCCCCATTATTCCATAAATCTTGATTCTTTAACCATGCTTTAGCGTGGTTTTCCAAACCTTGGAAATCCATTGGGTCATCAATTTTCTGCCAAATAAAATCCTTAACAGGCATTTCATGTCTTCCAGCACAGAGTCCTACTTCAATTGTATTAGCGGCCATAAAATAAAGATAATGATACTACCCTTATAATGGTTTGTTTAGAAAAAGGGTTTCGTAGGCTGTTTTCCACATTAATGGAACAGAATCTCCACCTAAGATCCACAATCGGTCCAGCCGATTGGAAAACCCATTAGCCACTCCACGAAATTGGCCGTCAGCCTGCTTTGGGAGACTGGCACTGAGGTGTGGGGTAGATTCCAAGACTTCGGTCCAAGCCTCTGAATCCCGAGGTGGTGGAGGGTGGGGAAATCGCTGGAGGATTCCTTCAATTCGCCCCAAATCCTGCTGGCTGTCGGTAGGTTGTCGGGTGCTTTCCCTGCCTTCATTTTCTTCATGGTTCTCTCCATTCCTGACGGACCTTTCCAATCCCTGTGTCCGGGGGTTGGCCACAGGTTTCCCTTGAGTATTTCGGGTGAGTGCCATGAAGAGTCGTCTGCGTCCATGGGTGAACCCCAGTTCCCTTGCGGAGATTTCTTCAATCTCCACTTGGAAATCCATTGATTGAAACTGGCTACAGATTCTAATAAATGACTCTCGTTGTTTGAGAACTTCGGAACGCATCTCAAAGAGTGCTCTTTCGGGCTGAAGTTGTTTGAGAATCCCTGCAACGGATTCCAGTAAGGTGGTGTCTTCAAGACCCCTGTCAACGAATGTTCCAATGATGAAATCCACTTGTTGACTCCAAGGTATGCTGTTGAAGGTTTCAATCTGATCCCAGACAGGAACTTCAGATAGGTAGCCTGATTCCATGTTCTTGATGAGGGTGGCCACGGCATAGGCTCTTTCTTCAACGATACAGACGGGACGGAATGTTTGGTCTGCAACCAATCCGAGTCCCAAGAGGGAACCTCCACTTCCGGGACGTAAAGCCAAGACATTCATAATACTCCTGAGTGGGGATGGTATCAACCACCTATTTGTAGTTTATTGATACTGTGGGGTATAATGTGAGAAGCCAAATATATCAAGGCAGGTATATCTGTTTGTAGGTCTTGCTGAAGTAACTGCCCTATGTCCTTTTGACTTTCATAAGAAGGGCTGACGACACTGGTTAGTGTTGTCCATAAATCTCTCCACTTCCAACCATCGTCAAAGTGTGGTGAATAAGGTAATCCTTCACTCGTGGGATCCATCAAATCTTCTAAAGGGGTATTATCATAACGATCTATAAGACGAGTATTATAAAAAGCATAGATTCCGTTATCAGCATCATCAATAACCCAAGTAGCAGCAGAGATTCCGCCTCGCATATCGGGATACACTACGAACCACGGGTCGGCAGTATCAGAAGTATCAAACTTATAATTACCAAAAATATCATCCATAAGTAAAATATTGTCATGATATATTTCATACGACATTGAGCGTGAGGGCCATACCCAAGCATTGGAATCAAAACGAGGGTGATATCTCATGAAAGTATCTCCATTTTGTTAATACTATTATAAATATAATACGGAGAAAACAGCATAACTCTTCTATTGGGATTATCTGTATTTTGATAAGTCAAAAATTGATGGACTGAGGATATATTAGCAAATGACCACCCATTATCATCGTCTAAATACTTAGTAAAAATCTTTTCTATTGCTTCCATTGGTATTGAATCCATATATTGATTGAGCGTCATGTTTCGTGGTAATGGATGGTCTGTAATAATCTCATTCCATAATTTAAGAACAGGTTCACCTTTTTGAAGATGCTTCCCTCCTCTGTCCTTATGGGCTTTAAGAGTAGGATCATATTCATCTGTTACTTCCCACCTTAAGCCAATAATCTGGTCGGAATAATTTTTACCTACATATAATAAAAAGTTTGGATTTCCGTATCCTCGGCTCAGTAAGCGTTTTTTAATGTCTGGTAATGCACCAGTCACGGAGTTGATCTGATAGTCTTTGTTGCTACTATCATCACGATATTCCCACCGACGCATAATGATTATATCTCGGTTTAGTTATTTATAGTTATACTTAAGAATTAAATAGTTGGGACACTTATCTAAAGTGATGGATGAGTTTACTGCTGAGATACAAGTAGTGGGACAGAATCACAAACCATGGTTCTTTACTTTGGAGGCTATGATTGATACGGGTGCTAAGCGTAGCAGTATTGACACTAAATTGGCTGAGTTGTTGGCTTTAGAAGAAGTGGGTGAAATTAAAGTTAGTAATGCTATGGGAAAACAAGCCAGACCCATTGTAAAAATAAAATTATTTCATAATGGTGAACCGTATGAATTAGAAGTTTCAACTACTGATAGAAGTCAATTATCCTATCCTATGATTTTAGGAAGGGATTTTTTATCTCTTTGGAAGTCTATGCCAACCGAAGACCAATAGCGTAGTTACGGTTTTCAGGATAATAGTGTCCAACCATATTTAGAATCTCTTGGCCTGACCACTTCTTTCCGTTGTTGGCCTGACCTATCTCAGAATCTTTATTTTTAGTTGCTAAATCATAAACCAAAATAGGATCGGCTACAAAATACATTTTAGAAGTATTGGTGCTTTTGTCTTCCCAAACGGCAAACAAAACCCATTCTGGATTATATGGGTCAGAACTAAATATAGTATGGTCTAAATCTCCCCAATATACTAAATGAAACATTTTCTACCCTCCTGTCTTCAAGACCCCATTATTAATATACGTCCCCATTTTCCTTGATTTTCAGGTCTTCGTAGGGTGCTAAAACTCTGCGATACAACTCAAACTTACAACCTTCTAAAGCACCCACAACATCATTAAGGGTTTGATAACACAAACCGTGTCGTTCAATATAAGTCCTTACCAGCATAGTAATAACATAATTCATTTCGCCAGCACTATCTATGTTTCCAGCGATTTCTATCAGATCTTCAAACTTGGTTTTATCTTCATCTTTTATATATGGCATAATTAAGCCCCCATAATTCCAAACAATGCTAAACAAGCCAAAACAATAGTTATCAACAAAATGATTCTTTGAGGAACTTTCCAGCCCCATGCTTCATCATCTAACCAAGGATTTTTTGCCATTAACTCTCATCCCATTGTTTTACTAAGTCGGTTAAACTTCCTTCATCTGCCTCTGCCAAATCATCAGGGTCAACATCACTACGATCTACAGGCATAATAACTATGGCTTGTCGTTCCAGTAAGGTATCCATTTGAAGATGGAAGGTGGCTAACATTTGATTGGTTCTGAGCATTTGAGCCAAAACTAAAACAAACAAAAGGAAGTATTCCCACTCCATAGGATAGATGAGAGGTATTACCTTTTTATATCTTATGGTTTGTAGCCAGCAGATGGGTTGGCTTGGTCTGCGAAACAGACCACTTGAGATTCACCACTCTGGATATTATAGACAGACAAATATCCCATCTTAGGTTTGTATCCCAGCATTCTCATGAAATCTGATTGACCTTGGAAGGTAGATGATACAATCATTTGAGTGCCACGATATTCTTCCATTTGGTGAGCATGAGTGTGCCCAGTAACAAAGATATCGGGTTTCTGGAGAATAACCATTTGGTCGGTTTCTTCAGGTGACAAAGCATTTCGCTCGCCCCACATAGGTGCTAAATGTCGCTTTCGCAACATTTCTTTCATAGCCTCGGCAGGATTTTCATAAGTAACGTGAGCCATACGAGGAACCATGTCATCAATACCTTTACCGTGATAAGCCAAAACTTCAATGCCAGACAAACCGATGCGTGAAGGATTACCAACATGAATAGCAGAACTAAACTTCTTCTGAACTAAGGATTCCAAAACAGGTTGTGGTTCGGCAGGTCGCACAGCATCGTGATTGCCGGGGAGAATAACAGCAGTCATATGATCGGGAAGTCGGTCTAACTCACGAGCAAACTCTTCGTATTGGAGGTAGACATCGGTTTCAGTTAGGTTGTGTTCTTGGCCGGGGTAAATCCCAATACCATCTACGACATCACCTGCGAATACTAAATACTTAATGTTTTTAGCAGTAGGGTGGTCGGAATTAAGCCATTCCATCATACGGTTCCATTCTTTACTTAGGAAATACTTAGAGCCAACGTGAATATCGGAAGCAAAAGCAATAGAAACAGGGTCATACTCTGCGCCCATCTTACGAGGGGTATCTAAGAACTCAGGAAACTGAACATAGTCTACAATGAATAAATCACCGTCCTTGATAAACTTACCTGATACGCCGATTACATCGTCTGGCAGGAGTGTATCAATAGCCGGATTTTCTTTGGAGATAAAGACAGACATTTGTCCAGTCTTGTCTTCAATCTCAACCATGCGGCCACCAGATTTAGTGCGTCTAATGCTGGCAACGATCCCAATAATGTTAATGACACGATTTTTGAATACTAATTTATCTTTACGAACTTCATTGATATTGGTGGTCTCTTTGAAACCCCACTCAAAGCGAAGTATCTTACGCAACATTTCATACCTATCGGAAAAAAGGTTGACAATATCAGTCAGTTTTCCTGACTGCTCGGATTGACCCACTACTGGCCCTTTGACGATATCATCGGCAAAGTCGGAGGCTTCAGATGCCCATGCACCAGTAGCAGGTTTGCTGTCGCTAAACTTGAAGCGACGAGTTCCCATGCGATCACCTTCACTCAAAGGTTGGCATTTCAACATCCAATTGTTCAATCAGTTGTTCAGTAGCACTCTCGGCTTCAGATTCGGATTTGCATCCAGTGATAACACACTTACCTGATGAGAATACCAAACATACTGACTTTGGTTCATCAATACGATAGATAAGGCCGGGGAAAACTTCAGGTTCATACTCGGTCTTATCAAAAGGCATAGAGAAGATAAGATGTGAGAGGTCAAGGTCGTTACCATATTCGTAAGTAACCACAATGTTCTCAATACTAATGGAATCAGTATCAAAAGGCCACATCTCGTAGCCATTATCAGTCAAGTCATCGTGCAGAACCTTGAGTCCTGCGGAAACATCTTCTTCGGATTTAGCACCAGTTACTACTGCTTTACCACTACGGAATAGTAGAATGCAAACCTTGGGGTTTGCTACTCTGTAAACCATTCCGGGGAATTGTTCTGCCTCGTAGGTGATTCCCATCTTGGCAGAAACATCGTAAAGGTCAATGCTTTCTGTTAATTGTGTGCTGGCTACCATGTTGACAATATCGCTCATAATTCCAACTGTGTGTAATTACCCTTATATACTTAACTATCACAATGGATACATTTAGGTTCACTTAAAGGAGTTCTTTGGTGACAGGTATTGCAGATATCAAAACCTTGCTGTCGAGCGATTTCTTTTTGTAATTCCATCATGTCATCAGACATATCTATGGCAGGTTTGGGAGCATAACGCTCAGTCTTAATTCTAAGTTGCTTCTGATTCTTTTGGGATTTTACTCCCTTGCGCTTTGGTTCGTTTTTCATGTTTCACACCATGTCATTTAACGGATTGTCTGGGACTACGCCCATGGACTTTAATTGGGTCCACAAAGGAGCAATTTTCAATGCTTTAATCACAAACTTCTCGGCTATTTTAGAAGCGTATTTTAGATCTACATCAGGTATACTAAGTTCAATGTAATCAATCAGGTTACGAATTGTGTATTGAATATTAAAGTTAAGTTCGGCCAAAGGCATAGATTGTTTTTCACGAGTTCCAAAACTATTTTGAATTAGTGACATAATCTCACCCCTTACTTGAGATTTAGTATCTGGATTCCAATTGTAAAACAACAAATCATAGATTTGTTTTTTCTGTTGTTCTACATCAGTCATAATATAACTTCCTTTTGCTACTATTTAGTAGTTGCTACAACCCATATATACTTACCCTTGATTGAGTATATCTTTTATCCACTCTTCCATATAATCATCTCTTGGTAACTCCAGTGCCAATAATATTGGCAGGTAAACAGAAGAACGAAATGCTTCCAAGTTGGGAGCATTATCTAAAAGATATTCTTTCTGCCATGGGTCTAAATAAGTAAAGTGCCACCCTAAGACAGCATCAATGAACTCATGCAGCCATTTGTTGTTCCGCATTTCATGATTTTCCATCCACCATTGATTAAGTATCCATGCCCCCATGTTGTAAGTCCAGTCAGGATCAAAGTTCCATCCATGGTCATCCTCGTCGTATTCGGATTCATAATACTCCCAAAGTATATCTACTTGATTATGTATCCAATCTATTACAGCATCACGGGCATTGGATTGAGCAATCCCGATACCATCAAATAAATCCTTGTTCTCTGTTTCCAATGAGTTAGGTGGGTCTTCAAAGAACATTTCTCCCCACTCGGCATTACCAAAATAAGATGATAACTTTATTTCTACGGGATTATAATTAACTGGTTGAATGCGTTGATGACTACGATTATAGTCATAATTTGTATAATACCAATTTATATTTTTTAATTCATATAAATCTAATCCATCGGCTACAAAAGCAGACCTAACAGCATGGGTTTGAGACCTATCTTTTTTGTTGGCTATTTTTGTGTAAGTCTGCCATATTGGTTTAAACTCACGCTCTGCAAAAGACTGCCACACGTTGCTATTTGCTGGTGGGATTTTAGAGTAGGAATCGGGCAGACTAAAATTGCTTTCAGAATCAAAAGAATAAAAGGTCATCATGATGGTAGAATATTTGATGGGGACTTCTTTACTCCAAGGCTTTCCAAATAATGGACCTACTACCTTAGTAGACCAAACTCCAGTAAGGGTAACTTTTTCAGCAGATAGTGTTTCATCAATAGTATCTCTACTTATGGCAGAATAAGGTTTGTTGGGTGATAATTGTAATGGATTTGAAAAGGTTCTAATGTTTTCGTTAGATAAACCATCCTTCCAATTAAAGGTATGCGTTATTTCTATAGATTCGTCAGCAGGATAATAAATATTTTTATGTCTGGGTAAGATGGCTTTTTTAGCAAACTCTTCATCATGATACCTTTTGAGGCCCACCTCCATGATCATCTCTTTAACAGGATCCTTAACCATATTAAATCCTCATTTTATCGGTGGCTAATTCAGTTAATAAATTGCTTCCAACAGTCACGAGTCCAACACCAATAACTGAATACAAAACAAACTCTTTAGTCTCGGAAGCCTTGTCATGATGTATAGCATTATGTCCATGATGTGTAGTCAAAAAAGCACCTACTCCGAATATCAACATTCCAAAACCTAAGCGGGTCCAATCAGGGTGCATACAATACTTTAGTTAGGTCTACTATTTATTGTTTTGCCAACCTTACAAAGAAAAAATCACCTTGAAGTTCGTCTGCTTGCCAAGTATCCATATTATCAGCAACCAATGAAAATCCATAACTTTCTAAGATGTCAGTTATGTCGTCAATATGTGGTGCACCTTCATAGAATGGTTTAACACAACCTTCAGTGATAATATATTTAACTTTTTGTAATAAGTCTCCAGCACCTTTGAGGGCTTCAACTTCTGCACCTTGTAAGTCCATAACTAACAAATCAATTTCAGAAATATTATTTTTATTTGCCCAATCATCTAACCTAATGGCTTCAACAGTAATTTTAGTTTGCTCTAAATGTGGTGCACCTTCTACTTCGTTGTCGGCTTCAAAACAACTGGATGCTCCAACGTTGCCATTAGTAACAGGGAAAAAATCAATAGTAGTATCTTCTGACCACACGGCTTTGTCTACCATATTTACTCTATCAAAATGAGAAATATTTTTCTTGATGTTGAGCCACAAATCAGGGTGACATTCCCAAGCGTAAACATCAGCATCAAAAATATAGGAAAGCCAAATAGCATCTAAGGCATCACGACTTCCAAGTTCTACAATAGTATTAATTTCATCTTTGGGAATACGATCGGTGAAATGATGATAAGAACCTCCACCACCTTTGTTATCCATAACATGGCGATACAATGCATAGCCTTGTAAGTTTTCCAGTGGGTCTGGAATCATTCGCAACCCAGCCGTTCTTTATCGTGAAGTATCATAATTTTAACCATCTCTTCCAACTCGACTTTTGGTTCCCAGCCCAAGACTTCTTGAGCCTTAGAATAATCTCCACAAAGAACATCAACTTCTGCAGGACGATAAAAACGTGGGTCTTGTTTAACATAAGGTTCCCAATCAGAAATACCAACTTCAGCAAATGCTAAATCTAAAAAGTCCCGAATGCTATAAGAAAGATTGGTGGCTAAAACGAAATCGTCAGGTTCATCTTGCTGAAGCATCATCCACATACCTTCTACATAATCTGGGGCATATCCCCAATCACGCATAGAATCTAAATTACCAAGGGAGATGCTGTCTTCAAGACCCATTTTGATGCGGACGACTCCATCAGTTATTTTCCGAGTTACGAACTCAAGTCCTCTGCGCTCAGATTCATGGTTGAATAAAATACCTGAACAAGCAAACATATCATAAGACTCACGATAATTCTTGGTAATCCAATAAGCATACAACTTGGCAACCCCATATGGAGATCGGGGGTAGAATGGAGTATTCTCGTTAGCAGGATTCTCAATCATCTTTCCAAACATTTCAGAAGTGGCTGCTTGATAGAACTTAATTTTTTTATTTTTATTATTTTGCTCATGCTCTCTAATGGCCTCCAAAAGTCGGAGGCAGCCTAATCCGTTGACATCGCTGGTAGTTGTTGGAATGGTCTAATAAACTCCAAGGAAGGATTGATCGGCGAGATTTTAAACTTCATCGGGTTCAATGTCGTTAATCTATCTAC
>MPLU02089968.1_pt1 | contig 14360 bp, 28 predicted proteins | sample 1617381 | NCBI WGS metagenome assembly MPLU02 (sample SAMN05944801, study PRJNA350692) | marine metagenome | biome: marine; feature: ODZ; material: water; isolation source: 90 m water sample filtered on 0.2 um supor filter | place: Pacific Ocean | collected 2012-04-08 | depth 90m m
CGTTTGTAATGCCTACAGCAATAACTTATCCTGAAGAACGTAAAGTATTAATGGCGGTGCCAGTACTTCCTGTCGAGATCAATATTATCGAATAATCTTTTTTGTGATTGATTGTAAGAACAATTATTGAACCAGTCTTGGCTATCGATATCCATACTGCATAATTCACATTTATCAATTACCCAGGTTGGGTCAAACCATAAAGGTGTGCCAGGTCCTGGAGTGAGACAATGAGTATGCCTCCAGACCATTTTACGAGTCATGATATAAATTAGTTTTCGTTTTTCAAGAGTGTACACACAATTATTTAGAATTCTTACATTCAAAATAATATGCGTAGATATTAATCTAGATCTGTTCTAACGATGTGTTTTCTCAATGCTCTAACAAGTTCTTCAATTTTATCTATACAAGCAATCATATCTTTATCTGTGATATATTTTGCTCTGTCTTTTAACTTGTCGTATTCTTTCAAAGAGATTTGTACCATTGGTGAAAGATCACGTGACCCTTCGTTTTCGTAGGTCATATCGTTGCCGTGTTCTTTATGATCGTCGTATGTTCTTTTTGATTCTGACATATTATAATAATAATGCTAATTGTTGAACTAGTCAACTATTATTTAGAGTGTGGTGGTAATTTTTTTTCTACCCACCATATATGCTTTCTAGTGATTGGGTCGTATTTTCTAACCCTGAGTTTTTGGTTTTTCTTTTCACCTTTAGTGGGTTTCATAGCATAGTAATAAAAGCCATGGTCCTTCATTTTTGAATCCTCAGGAACCAATCTTACTTTTGCGTATGGTTTTTTCGTTTTTGGTTTGTCTTTTGCCATCTTCTATATCCAGTTATCCAATCTTCTTTATAGATTTTATTTACAAAATTTTCTAAATGTTTAGCAGGATCTATTGTATTATTTTTTAAAATTCGCCATACTTTAGTGTTAGCAGGCTTTTTAAACATCTTACTTGTTATCTTCTGCTCTCGAAGATACAATTTTATCTGCTAGTCCGTAAGCCACTGCTTCTTCCGAAGTCATAAACTTATCTCTTTCCATATCGTCTTTTAATTTATCGTATGGTTGTCCTGTTGTCTTCTCGTAAATTTTTGTAAGCTCTTTTTTCCATCTTAACAGTTCGTTCGCTTGTATCTCAACATCGGTTGCTTGTCCTCGAGCACCACCTAAAGGTTGGTGTATCATGTGTCTTGAATGAGGTAGCATCAATCTTTTTCCTTTTGTACCTGCTGATGCAAGTAGTGATCCCATTGAGCAGGCTTGTCCTGTTACAATAGTCTGTATAGGACAGTTAACATATTGCATAGTATCATAAATTGCCATACCTGCTGTAACTAATCCACCCGGAGAGTTTATGTATATCGTAATATCTTTCGATGGAGATTGTGATTCTAAAAATAATAACTGGGCACAAAGAACTGATGCAGTGTGTTCACCGATTGGTCCTTCGAGCATTATAATTCTGTCTTTCAGTAAACGAGAAAATATATCGTAACTTCTCTCTCCTTTACTAGTCTGTTCTATAACTATTGGTACAAGTGAGCTCATAAATTAATATTACTTTAAAATGTTATCAATGTCAACCACTACCAAGATGTCCATTTGACGTTAAAGTCTTTACCACGTAAACCTTTTTCATGATATATGTAACAACGTGAATGACGATCCATGTCTGTTTTATCTTTAACATCAAAGTGTCTAATCCAACTTTGATCTAGTTTCGTCCAGGCTTCTTGATTAAAAACTTTTAACAATGCCTTTTGATCCAATCCAATTTGGAAATGATCGTTGTTTGCTGTGTGTACAATGTCTTCAGCGACATTTCTAATTTTAGATAAATCGTTTGGATGTAAATGGCAGAACGTTGCCATTATTCTGCCTCTGTGTTTTGAGAATGCTGTTTGTCTGAATAAATTTTTTCTGGATCTCCTGTTCGGTACTAGTTGTGCATATGCATCAACATCTGCAACAATTATCGATTGATCGGATCTCATATTGTATCCTAACAAAACAAAACGTTGGCATTGTGTATAACTTTCGTATATCCATTTTTTTATAACACTATCTTCATTGGTTCTTTCCGTTGCTATTCGAAATTTGTCTACTGCCACTTTCCAATTGTAATCGTTTGTGTTGCAGTGTGTATGAGATATTTGTTTGCTCTCTAACCATTTAAGAGATTGTTCGCTGGGATCAATTATGTGAATGTGTACCGGCAACTGCCATAGTTCAGTAAATGTGTCGTAAAATCTTTTGAAATAAACTTTAAAGTATTTTTCGTCACAAGAACAAAGTATGAACCTTTTTTCGCTTGGCCAATTACCTTTTACATTATTAAACATATTTTTTATATCCCCGGTATTGCTGAAGACAACACCGGGTGGTTCTTCAGACCGTTTTGTGCATCCACCTGCTCTTGCATACAGGAAACTCCAGTTGATTTGACTCTCGCCTGACTCAATGGGTGTCTATACTTTCACCATGGATACATTGATATTATATAATGATTTGATGTTTAGGTCAAATAGTTTTAGGATATGAGGAACGCACAAGGTTAGAGTCCTTGCGTATTAGTTTTAATACTATTTTGTATTAACTACCAAAACTAACACTGTTAACTTCAGTTGCTGATCCTGTTGCTATTGTGATTAGATTTGCTTCACAATGAGCAATTCTTTTTGCTTTGATGTCGGCTAGTGCCGCATCGCCGTCGTAAGCATCTTTAACTGATTGGTTAACCCAACGTGCTGTTACTCTGATTTGATTCTCACTTAGGTATTCTACTTTTCTTTTCATTTGTCCGTTGTCAAGATAAGTGTTTGCCATGTGAGTTGCAACTGATTCAGCCGCGGCTTTACCTGCTTGAGTATCAGAGAACCAACCTTTGGAGTTGTTTGGTCTTGTAAATGTTTTTGCTACTTCTATTGCCATAGTTTTTAGTTCCTTTTAATGCTTGTATTTATTAAAACACAGTTGTATTTATATGTTGTGCTATGTGTTCGTATGATATGTGTTATTTGTCTTTTTTGACTTCTTCAAAGTCTGCGTCTACAACATTATCGTCCTTGGGTTTTTCTTCTGCAGGCTTCTGCTCTTGCTGTTCTTTGTATACTGCTTCTCCCAATTTCATAGCCGATTCTGTTAGATCTTTGATCTTATTCCTGATTGCATCTGTATCAGTTGTTTTTAATGCTTCTTTGAGGGCATTGACATCTGTTTCAACTTTGGCTTTGTCTTCGGCCGACAGTTTATCACCGTGTTCTTTCAACTGCTTGTCCAATTGGTGTGCTAGGGTATCTCCCTGATTCTTTACATCAACTGCTTCTCTCTTTTGTTTGTCTGCTTCTTTGTTTGCTTCTGCTTCTTTTACCATCTTATCTATCTCGTCATCTGATAGTCCGCCTGATGCTTGTATAGTAATTTTTTGTTCTTTGCCTGTGCCTTTGTCTTTTGCACTTACACTGACAATACCATTTGCGTCTATGTCAAATGCAACCTCTATCTGAGGTATTCCACGTGGAGCAGGTGCGATGCCTTCTAGATTGAAGTTACCTAATGCCTTGTTGTCTGCCGCCATCTCTCTTTCACCCTGTACAACTCTGATTGTAACTGCCGCTTGATTGTCTTCTGCTGTTGAGAATACTTGGCTTTTCTTTGTGGGAATGGTTGTGTTCTTTTCAATAAGTTTAGTTGCGACACCGCCTAGTGTTTCAATACCCAATGATAAAGGAGTTACATCTAAAAGTAATACATCTTTAACGTCACCTTGTAGTACTCCGGCCTGTATTGCGGCTCCGATCGCTACAACTTCGTCTGGGTTAACTCCTGTGTGAGGTTCTTTGCCAAAGAACTCTTTGACTGTTTCTGTAACTTTTGGCATACGAGTCATACCACCAACAAGCACTATCTCTGTTATGTCGCTGGCTTGTAGTTCGGCATCCTTCAATGCTTGTTTGCAAGGTGCTAGTGTTTTCATTACTAGGTCCTCGACCAGTGCTTCTAGTTTTGCTCTAGTCATCTTGATATTCAAATGCTTTGGTCCTGTTTTGTCAGCAGTGATGAAAGGTAGATTGATCTCTGTCTGTGCCGCAGATGATAGTTCTATCTTGGCCTTCTCCGCCGCTTCCTTGACCCTCTGCAGAGCAAGGTTGTCCGATTTTAGATCGACTCCGTTGTCTTTCTTGAATTCTGTTAATAGGTAATCAACAATAACATTGTCAAAGTCTTCACCACCCAATGATGTGTCACCGTTTGTGGACTTAACTTCAAATACTCCGTCACCTATTTCTAATATGGATATATCAAACGTACCACCACCTAGGTCGTACACTGCAACTGTGCCTGACTTCTTCTTGTCAAGGCCATATGCGAGAGCGGCCGCTGTTGGTTCGTTCACTATACGTTCAACTTCAAGTCCTGCAATCTTACCTGCGTCCTTGGTTGCTTGTCTCTGTGAGTCATTGAAATACGCAGGCACAGTGATGACCGCTTTGGTCACTGCTTGTCCTAGATACTTCTCTGCTGTCTCTTTCATCTTCTGTAAAACGAATGCAGATATCTGCGATGGCGAATACTTCTCGCCTTTTGCTTCTACCCAAGCGTCTCCGTTGTCTGCTTTAACTATCTTGAAAGGGGAAGTCAAGATGTCTTTCTGCACAGAGTCGCCGTCAAATTTTCTACCTATCAATCTCTTGGCCGCAAATATTGTGTTTGTGGGATTGGTCACTGCGTTCCTTTTGGCAGGCATCCCCACCAGATGCTCGTCTCCAAAACCCACTACTGATGGTGTGGTTCTGTTTCCTTCTGCGTTCTCAATAACCTTCGCTCCGCTACCTTCCATGACGGAAACGCAAGAGTTGGTTGTTCCTAAATCTATTCCTATAATCTTTGTCATAACTTCTATATAAACATTATTTTTTAAAATACAAGAGCATTTGGTAAACTTTTTTCACAATCCATCTTGTGCCCAGTATCAACATAGCCAATGGCAGTATTATGAAGAAACACAACACACAGGCTATTATGCTGACGATCACCCTGATAACATTCAACACCCATCCACTGAACTGATATTCCGGATAGAACTGATATGTTTTCTTGCCCATAGTACTGATATTATAGCATATGCACAATAGTTGTCAATGATGTTTGGTAATTTAATTTGGGAGTGTGTCACACAGGGCAGGCGGGAACCAACCCTGTGTGTTCAATTAAAATTTAGAATTTTAATTTAAAGCCAATAACAGTCTCAGTGTGATCTAGGTTCACGTCGAAGTCGTTATTAACATAGACAGAGGCTCTCTCGCCAATGTCCTTGTCAAAGTCAAGTTCAAAACTATTAAATGTTGCATTCATATTGTCGTCAACATCATAATTCAGACCAGATGTAGCGCCGATGCCTGCCCATAGATCCACGTGTGAGTCCAAGTACATGGCATTAGTTTCAGCCTCTACTTTTCTTTCTGCTCCAAATGTGAAGTCGACGTCAGCCGCTTCTGCCGGTGCAGGTTTGAATACAGACCATAATATTACAAGTGCCGCAATTATTGCCACACCTAGGCCCATTTGTTTCTTTGTCATTTTCATCCTTTTATCTCCCTTCTTTCGATTTATTATGATAATGCGATTGCCGGCCGACAATCGCTCCGGATTGTACGACATATTTATCTTAATAGCAACCTTTAATTGTATTGTTTGGTAATCTAACTCTCCAGCACGAGCATCAGTGCGAACAGTATGGCCATGCCGTAGTACATCCAATAACTCTTTGAGTGCCTCCAGATCAGGCGGAAAGGTATCTGTTGCCACTGTGTACTGCACCAACGAGCGATCGGTTCGTGTGGCCTATGACCTGCTCTGTAAGATGACACCAAACCCATGACCACTCCGGGCAGTGTGAAGAACAATATTATGCACAACGCAGTCTTGATCATAACCATATGAGAGTTTCGTGATAGTAACCCAGTGCTATGCTGATCAGTATAGCAAGTAAGAAGAAACCTATCAGCATTCGTAACATTATTGCTTCTCACAGTACACTGTAAATGATTCGTAGTCAACTCGCCATTCAGCGAATCCCTTGATAGTAGTTTGTTGCTTGGCAAGTGCTTCTTGTTCGCACACAGTCAATGACGTGAATGACCTGTGTACTGATTCATAATGCGTGGTGCATTGTAGTTGTGAATCCATTGTGTCGTCGGGCCAAACCAACACACACAGTATTGCAACAATTTTGTACATCTCTCTACCTCTAAAGTATTTACGGGTATACGGAGAGGTGTATAAGTGCCCATATAATTCTGCTGTGCAAATTTTTTAGATCTGAGGTACACCCTACCCAGGTTGCTTTTATGACCCATTTTGGGAGACCGGTATAGTGCCCTTTACAGCATTTGTGCATTTTTTTTATATAGGGGGTATTTTATCATCCGGCCGGTGATTCTTACCCCTTACCAAAAAAAATTACCAATTTTATTTTATAAGCCTGGAGCCCCTGGTGCCACCACCGACCACCATGCCGGCCATTCTTGATTGTGTGTTATGGTTCAAAAGAATAGACCCTATGCTATTCTGCACACAGGGCCTACCTTTATTCTCAAGGGAGGTCGAGAATTCTATAATATGATATCGAGTATCAACAGGGTGATCCATACTGCACCCACCACTTCTAATCCACTCATGTGTTTACTCCTCCTGGTCTCATACAGGTCTGTTGAGCCAATTGTTTATACTTGTCTGGTGCCATCTTCCAAAGGTCTGCTATCTTAAGAACCATCCTCAATGATATCTCTCTGAGATTGGCCTTGTTGTCGAATACGAACTGCACCAGATCCGCCTGTGTCTCTTGGTCCATATTGTACTTGTCCAGCATACCTTGTCTGCATATCTGTTTGATCCGTAGCATACGATCTCGCATACTATCAATAGTTAGATCCAAGTAATGACATCTAGATTGTAATGCCTCTAGGTGATCTCGTAGTTTCTTTGACTTGACATTGTCGAACTTCACATTGGTAATGAACACAACTCCGCCATTGAATTCAAATGAATTGGGCACACCTTCGTTCCGTAATGCTGAGGACTCTGTGTTCCAATGCAGGCATCTCTTACGGCCTGTGTCCAGTGCCGCCTTTAATAGGTTCAAACTCAAGTCATCATATAGTATCGCATCACAGTCATCAAAGCACACCACATGGCCTGCGTCGGCGTGTTCATACAACTTCTTGTATAATCCCACGGCACTCATTGCACCCTTAACAACCTCGAACTTCCGCTTGGATCCTGCTATGTCATCGAAGGTGCTATACTTCTCCAGGGTGGTCTCAACCCCATAAGATTTACCAATACCAGGTGGCCCTGATACTATCATGGCACGGACCTTCTTCTGTGCCACTGCTTCAGTCATCTCATTCAGTATCTCGAATCGTGCTTCTATCCTGCTGATCGCTTCTTCATCAGTTTCTGTGTCTTTGGGTTCACTGGTAACTCCGCCTTTAAACTCGTCTCTGAATCGTATGTATTCGCCCTCATTAACTACCCTGATATCACCAATGCTACCCACATTGATTCTGACCTTATCCAGGCCCTCGTAGTCAGACATATCAGTGACAGCAACGGTGACAAATCCACCCGGCTTGCCTGCGAACTTCTGATAGTCTTTCACTATCGGAAATATGCGACCCGACTGGTCTTTATTACGATAGGTGCCTTGTTCTATTTTAATGTATTTTTGCAAGTTTTCCTCCCTTGTTTATAGTGTTCATTATAGCATCAGATCTGTATAAGTCAATTGGTTGAGTTTGGTAAAGATTGGTAAGAACCTTACCAACGATAGATCCACATTGATATCCTGGTAAAGATTGGTAAAACGGTCGTGACTTGCCATGGAAGCGTAGCGGTGATGAATTAGGTTGGTAAGGTTTGGTAATGTCTGGTAAACACAATACGACTAGGCCATAATGTTCCAGATTCCATCTGCTCCCTAGCCTGGTCATCCGTACGGATCGTGTCGCCCAATTTTGTAGAGCAAAGGGTATAGTTTGGAAACAAAAATCCTTAGGATGGGGTACTATACTAAAATGCTCCACCTCCGTAATCCAGGTTAAATAAGCATATATGTCAAGCAACGATCTAGGACAAGACCCAGAACAATTCCGTAAGCCTTTAGTTCTCACAGAAGAAGTAGAGCCAGAATTAAAGCATTCAGACCCAGTATCGCCTTCCGCTATTTCCAAACATCTAGCAGATCTAAAGGTAGGATTGTACGACTCTCGCATATACAGGTTCATCGCTCTCGTTAAGGATTGCCCAGTATGTGGTATCATAAGGATAGCATTAGTCATAGGATTAATTGCTTTCATAATCGCTTTATTTTAAACCTCCTTTATAATCACATATTGTAGAAGCACCAAAAGAACGGTGTAGGCTCAAGGATAAAAGTTGGCGATCTAGCCAACTTTGGATTATCTTCAACTGCGACGAGCAGGTAGATATCAATAAGGTATTAAGGGTGTAGGTAGGATAGGCTACGGTGTCAAAAAATTGCTTCGCACTAATTCCTAAAGGAATTATAGGGTCTATCTCCGTTCGGTAATACCACATCATACGAGCATTCCTACTCGTGAAATTTTTTGCTGACGCACTTGACAGGGTCATTCCTGTACCTCCCTTTTACCAAATCTATATGGCCATTGACAATATTAATAATGACAGGGCAACTATTATCACAGCATATAACCACGGAACCATTTCGTCCCATAGATCCTTTAATAGGTAGCCTGTCAATTGTAAGAATTTCTCTATCTTTTCTATCAAGAAGCCTCCGGATAGTTGGATTGATCTGCTGGCCAAAACTGACTGATAGGGCATCTAACAAATCCATCCTTGCCGTTCAATATAGCCAGTGATCTTTGACCTATATCCACATCCAATTGATATTGCACTTTACACAATTGAAGATGGATGTTCCAGTCGTGTCCTTCTTGCTTCTGTTCATCCGTTTTTGTGGCATTCTGTAGGAGCCTGTCAAAGAACTCGTCCATAGCCTTCAATTCGTTGGGTTGGTTGGCCAATCCCTTTGCACCTATAACACATAGGAATATCACCACACAAGCACAGAACATCAGGTACTTGATATAACCGTCTATGCCCCGTATCATCTTGATATAGTCTTTTGGTGTCTTGCCGTAGATTAACATATTGTCCTTTCTAGTATATGTGGGTCGTTCCCCATTTTGTTTTAACTGGAATTGTCGCATCTTTGCCCGACTTGTTCGTGTTCCAATATTCTGTGTTAAACTCAAAGAAGCATTTACTATCAATCGCACTCCATTGATCGCCTGACTTCCTAGCATCTTTCTGTAGGTATCTTCTCACATCTTTCTGCTTCAATATCTTCGCCACAAGTTCCGGATGGATTGACTCAAATCTTTGCACGAACGGTCTCACCCAACCCTGTTGAGTATGGGTCATCTGTTGAACCTTTGCATCACCCTTATTGTTATGTCTCTTCTGCTTCGCCCACTTGTAGATCTTCATATGGTCATTGCTGGCGTCAATGTAAAAGTCCACAGCCTTGATCACCCAAGCCGTTTCCTGTTCAGTCCAAGCCTGTTCGCCACCGTCTTCCAGTATGTTCAAAATGGATATTATGATGGTTATCGTCTTGCCCGTGTAATAAAGGGCTCTGTGGCCTCGCATCGCTTCAAACCTAAGGGCACCTTCCTTGGTCATCGTCTTATAATATTTGTTCAATAAACTTCTTGCCGTAGCAACTGCCTTGTCGTCATCAAAGATGGTACCATATAGAGCGAATGCCCTTGCACTTGAAAGGTGGTGGTTGTTTATCTTCGTCTTGCACGAACCACAATAGGTTCTCTTATTGCTCTTCACAGCCTTCTTGAAACTCTCGCCTATCATTTGATGAGTATCAGCATCAACATCTATCTGTTGGATGGCAACTCCATACGCCATCAATATATGTGATATGCTATGGTTATTGAACAGAGTAGATTCATAGAAATCGTGTCCGTCCTTGTTCCAATACTTGTTCTTCAACATCTTGTCGCCCGATGCCAGGTATTCCGTATGTTCAACAATCTTCTTACAGATGTCGGTCTCACCTTTAGCACATTTTTCTAATGATTGTCTGTAGATGTCGTGGAACTTCCAAACCGTTTTCAACCAAGCACTATCTTGATTGACATTTTTTGTATCTTTTTCTAAAGAATATTTGTAGTCCAAAGTCGGGTCTAACCAAATCTTATCATAATCAATCAACTTGATAGATGATAGGCTGGTATGGGCATAACACTGGCCTGTCGCTCTGTTGATATCAATGCCGTCCGCCTTGGATGTGGATATTGTAATCAACAATCCTAGTACGATTGTCAATGCTATGAAAGTCTTTTTGAAATACATATTATCTGTCCTCCCTGTGTGAATAAAATTCTGTATTATGACCATAACCATTTGTATGTCTTGGTCCCCTAATTGACATCATATATGGATTAACCCATTGTCCTGGATTCTTCATCAACTTCTCCATAATGTTTCTTGCCTTTGCTAAAGTGAATGGACCTGAATAATCTGTGTAAGATTCTAAACCATCAATACCCATATTCAATTCAGTAATAAAATACTCTTTTCTGTTTTTTTGCATATCAACTTTCTCCTTGTTCATAATTTAGTATAACATATGGTAAAATACCGTCAACCTCCAAAAGCCTAGTGATTTGGGGGTTTTTGTAATGATGGGCGAATAAGTTGATATGATATAAGGTAATTTCGCCCACCATTTCTACTCACTAATTCTTTTTAGTGAATAAACCTTTGATTTGGCTAAAAGTTCTAGCCAATTGAGCCTTACCATCTGCCCAATTTTTCTTTTGATAAACTTTGATCTCTTCTATTTCGTTGGAGATATGATTACCTAGTTTGTTAGGAATCTGCCCAACGGTGTTCAGAGTATCTTGTATCTTGTAAGTCTTGACCTCGTCTGCTTTAGACATCACAGCCAAGCCAAAGAACAAGATGCCAACAACCAAAGTCATCTTGATTGTATTAGAAAGGTATTTCATCCTTCTCCTTTACATTGTCGTTGATATTAGAAGATGATTTCTCATCTTCATTCTTCCATCTAGAAGAATCCGTTGTCCACTCAGGGTCTTCAAAGTTTTCAAAGTGTTGGTCTGTGTCTGAATCCCAATCTTCGTATGGTACACATTCTTCAACCTTTTGAACTCTAGGCTCCCTGCCATATTTTTCATACTCGTAGTCTGTATCAATATCACTATTGTAGTCGTTGGCATAAACTTCTACAGGCTCATCTCCGTGATAGCCGTCTTGCCATTCTATTCTCTCAATGCCACCGTGTTCTGAAACGGCATCTTCGGCCTCTTCTTTTGACTTGGCCACTACTTCGTATTCTACCCAAGCGGTATAATGTTTTCTAACTCTAAATTTTTGCTTACCGATATCCTTGTGTGGATCATCTTTCTTGTAAGTACCATCTATTATTTTTATTTCTTCTGACATATCAACTTTCTCCTTTATTTTCTTTATTCTTAATTTTAACACGGATTACCATATCGTCAACCGGCCTATAATTCTTCTAGAATTCCTAGTATTTCCGCCAATCCTAGAAATACGCCTACAGCCTGTAGAACTGGTTCACCCATATCTTCACCTACTATCCACAATCCATAACAAGCACCAAGTCTCAAGATGCTCTTGAAGATTGAGAACCAAAAATGTCTTTTTGATGTAGATGCAACTGGTTCCATTATATCATATCCTTCCATTTATAATGTTTCGCCAAATGGCTGTGAACATCTTCTCTGCCTTGATGCTTCTCGTGATTTACAGCCGGATCTGTTTCATCAAATCCTAGGTCACATAACTTGTCGTATATCCATTCATCTGGCATACCTGTTCTTGCCTTCATAACACCATATGGCATTTCGTCTGCGAAATAATCCATAAGTTCATCAAAACAGATTCCACCATATTCTATTTCTTCTATGTCTGTGATTTGATTTGAATCTAATATCTCTTTCACTTGTTCATATTCCGTTTTCATTATTCTTCTCCCTTCAATTTATCAATTATTTTTTTCTGCTCATTATCATATCCCATTGAGTACCAATGATATATCATTCCTAGTACAAACACAATCCAAAGAATTGGAAATATTATTTGTCTGTCTATATTGAAAAAAAGTAGTACCTTGATTATAAAAATTACAGCCAAAGTCAATCCTACTCCTTTTAGAACCCATTTATAATTCTTTCTAGAATCTTTCATTATCTGTCTAACTATCCATTCAGTTTTATTCATCTGACATCTCCTTTGCTCTTTTAACTAATTGGTCTTCCCAACTTCTTTTGATTCCATAATGACTTGCTGGGTCACAGCCATCATATGGATAAAATTTATAGAATAAATCCGCTGGATCAAAATTCATTTTGTAGGCATCTTCAACAAGTTCTTTGATTCTTTTTTGCTGACTGATACCTGCGGAATAGTATCCGTGATCATCTGAATAATTAAATGTCCAGTCGTGATTTTTTAATTCATATTGAATTATTTCTTCTATGAACTTATGTTTCAACGGTGTGGTTCTAGTTCTATCTAATGTCTTCATCAGTCAAAACTCCTTTACCTTTACCGTTGAAATAATCTTCCCAAAACTCATCTGTCTCTTTCTCCCTTAACAGATTAGAATGTAATTGGTTTTCTTCTTCAATCAATCCCAATGTTCTAAAGTCTGCCAACATATCTTCAAAAGGTATTTGGTCATTGCTATTCCATCTAACAACTCCTTCTGAATCTAAATGAGCACCTGTGTGACCATTGGTACCATTAAAATTATCTTTTATTTGATCTTCGTTGTATCTTGAATCGTTTACCAAATTTACCATTACTTGCCTCTAACCGCTTCTGCTTCAAGGTTCATCAACACATCTAATTCTGATTCTTGTTCATCAGTTAAATCTAAATCTGTATCTGAAAAAACAGGTGCTTCTCTATCTTCTGGAACGAAATCAAAAGCGAACTCACCGCCTACTGAATACATATTAACACCACCTTCATCGTTGATGTTTTTTCTGTAATGATTTCTAATTTTTCTGTGAATTGAATCACAATCTCTATCTTCTTCTAAAGTCACATATAGAGTACCGTGAGTGACTTCTCTATTTTTGATTCCTGGTAGTGTATCTACGAAATCTAATATTTGTTTTTCTATTTTTTTAAACATATCATATCTCCTTATATAGTTTCAGTATATAATACATCTTATAACCGTCAACCGGCTAAAAACCCCCAATTTATGGAAGTAATTTACGGATCGTGTCCTCAATTTCAAACAATTCTTCTTCTAATTTTACCATTTTGATGTGATTACCAGCATAGGATAACAACTCTATTCTATTCTCAAGTTCTATCTTCTGTCGCTCAAGGTCGGCAATCCTTAATTTGGTATCTGCTGTCATTGTCTCTACCATATTTCCTCCACTTCTGCTTCTATGTCTTCGTCTTCCCAACCAGTCAATTCTTCCGGCTGTGAATATTTTTGTTTGGCTCCACATCTAGTACAATGACTATCACTATCCATCATAGGACCGTGTTCACAATCATTACAGAACCAATCTTCTTTGAACTCTTCATCAACCTCAAGTTTCTCTTCTTCAAGATCAATGGTGTTTAAAATGTTATCTAGATCGTCCATTATTGTTTCTCCTGTTCTTTGATTGCCTGTTCTAGAATGCTATTCAAGAACTCTCTGATATTATATTCCAACTCCTTTTGAGAATTGTCATAACTCATCAAAGGTATCATTATGTTTGGATCTGGAAACACCTTGTCCTGCAACTGCTTCACAGATACCGCTAGGTAGATCAACAGAGCCAAAATGGATAAGTTGATTACCAAGTTTATCTTGTTCGTCATTACTTGTTCTCCTTTGTTTGATTGAACCATAGTCTATCGACTTTGGGTTTATTCCATAGGCTATAACCTATCCTGTCTTCATTATCCACGAGATATATTATCGCTTCTTTTTGGTCATCTTCAACTCTCAAGCCTGCGAAGTTATCTATAGAACCTACTTCTTTATCTTTAAAATGGACTGGACCAGTCTCTGGTTTAATAGGAATAATCCAACCGTCTTTTCTTAATTCGTTTTCCTGTCTATCGCTTAACCAAATATCCATTAGAATCCCTCCGCGAACATTACTCTAGCACCTGGAAATCTTGCTTCAACAATTCTCTTGGCTTCAAAACCTGCTCTACCTTCTTCAGCAACTTTCATTGGTGCCTGTCCTTTTAGTGTCACCCAAAAATAG
>MPLU02013792.1_pt1 | contig 14358 bp, 10 predicted proteins | sample 1617381 | NCBI WGS metagenome assembly MPLU02 (sample SAMN05944801, study PRJNA350692) | marine metagenome | biome: marine; feature: ODZ; material: water; isolation source: 90 m water sample filtered on 0.2 um supor filter | place: Pacific Ocean | collected 2012-04-08 | depth 90m m
CATTTGAGGTGGTGCAGGGAAACGAAGTAATGATGCCCTCGGGAGCGCCGTAGTCACCGGTGGACGCAATCGCCATCGATACCCAGTCGCCCTCATTGGTGGCAGATGCCCAATTGCGCATGTGATCAACAGCGGCCGAAGCCGCTGACGCAGCCGAGCTTGCACCGCGGGCATCGATGATCGCCGCGCCTCGTTGTCGGACGGGTGGTATGAAATCGTTTTCGAGCCACTGTTGGTCGTTCACCATCTCAGCTGCGTTTTGTCCGGCAACCTCGGCATGAAACAGATCGGGGTATTGGGTGGCCGAATGGTTCCCCCAAATTGTCATTTTGGTGATTTCGTTAACCGATGCCCCTGTTTTTTGGGAAAGTTGAGCGATCGCTCTGTTGTGATCGAGACGGGTCATGGCTGTGAACTGTGCGTCGGCAATGTTGGGGGCGTTGTTCATCGCTATAAGACAATTGGTGTTGGCAGGGTTGCCAACGACAAGCACTTTGACCGAACTGTTTGCGGCTTCGCTGAGAGCTCTTCCTTGACCTGTGAAGATCCCTCCGTTGGCCTCCAGTAGATCGCTTCGTTCCATTCCTGCTTTGCGAGGCATGGAACCGACAAGAAGCGCGTAATCCGCTCCATTGAAGGCTTCGTTGGCATCTGAGGTTTCTACTGTCCCCGCCAGAAGCGGGAAAGCGCAGTCGTCGAGTTCCATTTTGACACCAGCAAGTGCTCCCAGTGCTGGTTCGATTTCAAGCATCTGCAAAATGACCGGCTGGTCAGGGCCAAGCATGCTGCCTGACGCGATTCGAAAGAGGAGTGAATAGCCGATCTGGCCTGCTGCTCCGGTGACGGCAACTCGAACGGGATCTTTCACCTCTGGTCCTCCCTTAGCGGTGGATTAGTCGTGTGTCGTTCTAGCGCACTCAGACGCCTAATTACACTCCGAACTTCAAGGTTCTCAAACTTTGGGGAATTAGCCCGTGCTAGTCGCTGCCGCGTCGACTGTGTTCTTGAGAAGCATCGCCCGAGTCATTGGGCCAACACCACCTAGTCGCGGTGTCACCCATCCAGCGACGTCTCCGACGGATTCGTCGACGTCAGACAAAATTCGTTTTCCTTCTCGGGTAAGCCCTCCGCCTATCACAGCTGCACCTGGTTTGATCATGTCGGGCGTCACCAAGTTGGGAACTCCCGCTGCGGCGATCACAATGTCTGCTTGTCGGGTGTAATAGGCCAGATCCGGGACACCTGTGTGAACAACCGTGACCGCTGCGTTAGCTGTCGACCGCTTTAAAGCCATTAAAAGAGCCATAGGGCGTCCGATGGTGAGTCCTCGCCCGATCACACAGACATGTTTTCCTTCGACCGGGATCTCGTAAGTTTCGAGCATCAGCTGAATCCCCCGAGGAGTACATGGCAGCGGTCCGTCTACGCCCATAACGAGGCGACCAAGGTTCACGGGATGTAGACCGTCAGCGTCTTTGTTCGGGTCGATCGCGAGGAGCGCTGCTTCTTCATCCAGTTGTGATGGGAGTGGCAGTTGAACGATGTATGCATGGATTTTGGGGTCGGAGTTAAACCGTTGGATGACCGCGTCAAGGTCAGCTTGTTGAATGTCCGATGGAAGGTGTTCGTGAATGGAGGCGATACCTACTTCTTCGCAGTCACGAATCTTTGCTCCGACATAGCTATGCGAAGCCGGGTCATCCCCGACCAGGATGGTGCCGAGACCCGGAATGACATCTAAACCTTTCACTTGGGTGGCTACTTCTTGTTTAACCGTGTCGGCGAGCGCTTGACCGTCGAGGAGTGTTGCTGTCACAAGATGCAGGCTAGGTCTGATTTAGTGCCGGAACTGACGTTCACCGGTGAAGATCATTGATAGGCCGAGTTCGTTGGCTCGCGCAATTACGTCTTCGTCGCGCATGGCTCCTCCTGGTTGGATGACCACAGCGACACCTGCTGCTGCTGCCGCTTCTACACCATCGGGGAACGGGTAGAAAGCGTCACTGGCGCATGCTCCACCTGTAGCTCTTCCTTCAGCCTTTGAGGCCGCGATTTGACCTGATTCGACACGATTTTGTTGTCCTGCCCCTATCCCCCACGCGGCACGGTCCTTGGCTAAGACGATGGCGTTTGATGTGACGTGTCCTGCGACGCGCCACGCAAATTCAGCGTCTTCCCACTCACTAGGTTCGGGCTGACGGTCGGTGACGACGGTCCATTCGTCTCGTCGTGTTCCATAGTGGTGAGGGGTCTGCACTAACCATCCCCCAGTAATTTGGCGAAATTGGATGTCCATGCGTGCCGGCGCTGGGCCTTCAATAATTCTGGTGTTCTTTCGTTTCGCTCGGATCCGTTCAATGACACCGTCTTCGTAGCCTGGGGCGATAATCAGGTCGGCTTGGGCTGCTTGTTCGATTATTTCGACAGTGGCGAGGTCAATGACTTGGTTGGTCGCGACAATTCCTCCAAATGCTGACCGCGGATCGCAGTCAAATGCTCGTTGGTATGTGTCGGCCAGGTTGTCGCCTGTCGCTGCGCCGCACGGGTTGGCATGTTTGATGATCGCTACTGCTGCTTGGGTCGCCAAATCACCTAGCTCATGGGCGATTCTCCACGCTGCGTCGGCGTCAAAAAAGTTGAGGTAGCTGAGGGCTAGGCCTTCGTGTTGGACCGTGGCGTCCCACCAAGGGGAGGTAGAGATGGGTCGGTATCTCGCTCCTGCTTGATGTGGATTTTCGCCGTAACGGCAGTCGTCCGCTTTTTCGAGAGCGAGGTGAAGTGTGGGTGGTAGCGGATCGTCATCATCGAGCCACTCGACGATGGCGGCGTCATAAGCAGCGGTGTGCGCGAAGGCCGCTCTGGCGAGTTGTCGCCGTGTCCCCACAGAAAGAGTTCCCTGGTCCGACAACTCTGCGATGACCCTGTTGTAGTCGTTGGGGTCTACGACGATGCCGACACTGTCATGATTTTTTGCGGCTGCGCGCACCATTGTGGGGCCGCCAATGTCAATTAGTTCGATGCTGGGGTCGCTGCGAAATGGGTACAGGTTGCATATCACTAGGTCGATAGGTTCGATCCCGTATTCGGTGAGCGCTGCGAGATGTTCTGGTTTGTTTCGGTCTGCGAGTATCCCGCCGTGGATGTTGGGGTGCAAGGTTTTGACCCGCCCGTCGAGCATTTCTGGACTCTGGGTAACTTCTTCTACCGGTGTCACGTCAACACCGGCTTCTCTGAGAGCTGTGGCTGTGCCTCCGCTGGAAACGACGTCCCAGCCAAGTTCAGCTAGAGCTTTTGCAGTTTCAATGATTCCTGTTTTGTCGTATACGGAAATGAGTGCTCTCATCTTTGTGTCTCCATCTGGGCTAGGAAGGCCTTGATAGTTGCTGGGTAGAGGTCGCGTTCGGTCAATTTGATTCGTTCGTGAAGTGAAGTTTCGTCATCATCGTCTCGTATCTCGACTGGTGATTGGGCGAGGATTGGGCCGGCGTCGACTTCGAGGGTGGCTATGTGGACGGTGCACCCGGTGACTCGTACTCCGTGTTGCAGTGCATCATTTACGGCGTGCCACCCTGGAAATGAGGGCAAGAGTGAGGGGTGGGTGTTGAGTACTCGTCCTTCGTAGGCCTCAAAGAATGGTGCTGCGAGTATGGTGCCGAATCCGGCCATGGCTACGACCCCTATCTCCTGTTCCTTTAGGGCTGCGACGACGTCATTTGAGTATTGGTCTCGATCGAAATCTGTTCCAAAGTTGTCACGTTCAACAAGCAATACAGGAATGTCGCCGGCTTTGGCTATCTCAATGGCCGGACAGTGCCTGTCGACTAGGACCGCGGCAACTTCAACGTCAGCGTTAATGATGGCTTTGCATATTGAGCCGGTTCCTGATGCAAGTACTGCTAGACGCACCCTTTGGAACCTAGTTGGAGTTGGCTATAAGGATGCGACGATCTCTGCCATGAGTTCGCCGGCTTCGGTTGGGTTGAGTCCAACTTTGACTCCCGCGTCGCGCAGTGCTTCCATCTTTGCGTCCGCGGTTCCTTTGCCTCCAGAGACGATGGCTCCGGCGTGCCCCATTTTTTTTCCTGGTGGTGCTGTTACTCCTGCGACGTATGACGAGACGGGTTTGGTCATGTGGTTCTTGATGAAGTCGGCTGCTTCTTCTTCTGCTGACCCACCTATTTCGCCGATCATCATGACTGCCTGCGTTTCGGGGTCTGCTTCGAATGCTGCGAGGCAGTCAATGAAGGAGGTGCCTGGTACTGGGTCGCCGCCAATGCCAACACATGTGGTGACGCCGATATCTTTTTGCTGCAATTCGTAGAGAGCTTGATAGGTGAGCGTGCCCGATCTACTGACTATGCCGACTGGGCCGCCTGCTTTGGCGATGTGTCCTGCTGTGATGCCGATGTTGCATTGTCCGGGGCTGATGACGCCCGGACAGTTCGGTCCGAGGAGTTGAACGTCGGGGTGTTGCGCTTTGAGTTCGTTATAGAACGTTGCTTCGTCGTGGGCGGGGACGCCTTCTGTGATGCACACGATGAACTTGATTCCACCGGCTGCCGCGTCCATGACGGCTGAATAGACGCCGGGTGCGGGGATGAAGATGCATGAGGCTGTGGCTCCTGTTGCTTCAACAGCTTCCGCGCAGTTGGCGAAGATGGGGATCCCTTCGACGTCTTCTCCAGCTTTTTTCGGGTTGGTTCCACCGACAACCTGGGTGCCGTAATCGCGGTTAAGTAGGCCGTAGTAGCGGCCTTGGCTTCCTGTGAGCCCTTGGTAGATGACTTTGGTGTTGCTATCTACGAAGATGCTCATGTGTCTGCTCCCTTAGCGAGTTCGACGGCTTTTTTGGCGGCGTCGAGCATGGTTGGTTCCATCATTAGTTTGTCGTTGAGTGCTGGTTGAAGAATTTGTCGTCCTTCGTCCGCGTTGGTGCCATCAAGCCGAATAATGATCGGAGCATCAATGTCGACTCTGTTCAGTGCTTCGATAATGCCGTTAGCTACTTCTTCACCTCGGGTTATTCCCCCGAAAATATTGATGAAGATCGATTTGACTTCAGGGTCGTTGTTGATGACTTCAAGGGCGCCTGCCATGACATCGGCGTTGGCTCCTCCTCCAATATCAAGGAAGTTTGCGGGCTTGCCTCCGACTTGGTTTACGACGTCAACAGTCGACATGGCTAGTCCGGCTCCATTAGCGATGACGCCAACGCTGCCTTCTAGTCCTACGTATTGGAGACCTTTCCCGTGTGCTGCTTCCTCGCGCTCATCGCGGGGTTGGGTTTCATCGAATTCTGCATATTCCTCGTGGCGGAACACTGAATTTGAGTCGAGTGTGACTTTGGCGTCGAGGACGTGAACTCGGTTATCCGGTGTGAGGATGAGCGGGTTGATCTCAACGAGGTCTGCGTCACCTTGAACATACGCGTCGTAGAGCTGCATGGCGATGTCTACGGCACCTTCGACAGCGACGGGGTTGAGGTTGGCTCCATCTACCCAGGCTTGTGCGGCTTCTCGGGTTAGGCCAACAGCGGGATTGACGTGGATTTTGCTTATCGCATCAGGATTTTCTACCGCGACCGTTTCTATTTCAACGCCTCCTTCTGCTGAGAGCATTCCTAGGTGTTGTTTCGCTGACCGGTCGAGGGTGAAGCTGACGTAATACTCTTCAGAGATATCGCTGGCCTTTTCAATCCATAGTCGTTGGACGATATGGCCATTGATGTCTAGTCCCAAGATGTTGGTTGCGTGTTCTTGAACGTCTTCGATGGTTGCCGCGAATTTGACGCCACCTGCTTTACCGCGGCCTCCGGTGTGGACTTGGGCTTTGACCATTACTGGTGTTCCAAGGCGTTCTGCTGCGTCGACTGCTTCTTGCACGGTGAACGCGACTCCGCCATCGGAGACAGGCATGCCGAACTGTTTGAAGAACTGTTTGCCTTGGTATTCGAAGAGGTCCACGCGGGGGCTCCTGTCTTGGCTGTGCGTAAGGAAATGAGGTTGCCCTACGAATTCGACATACTAGGTGGAGTGAAGAGGTAACTGTCTATTGAAAGTGGTGTTTCGGTGAGTGAATTTGAAACGGGTACTGATGTGTTATTGGCAAGGTATGAGGGTCAGGTTGCTGTGTTGACCTTTAATCGGCCCGATGCTCGCAACGCGTTGCATCCCGAAATGTATGGGGCGTTTGAACGTTTGTTGCCCCAGTTGGCTGACGATCCACAAGTTGGGGCCTTGATGTTGACCGGCGCGGGTGGTGCTTTTTGTGCCGGTGGCGATGTTAAAGGCATGAATGCGCGTAATTCTGGCGGGGCTCCGTCTCAGGTCAGTTTGGAGTCAAACGTCGATGATTTACGGCACCGTCAACGAACTGTGTCCGCGGCATTGCAAAATTTTCCTAAGGTAACGGTGGCTGCGATCGATGGTGCGGCCGCTGGTGCTGGATTGTCCATCGCGTTGGCGTGCGATCTGAGAGTGGCTTCTCCCCGAGCTATTTTCACTACCGCTTTCGCGAAGGTGGGCTTTTCGGGTGACTTTGGGGGTAGTTGGTTCTTGACCCAGTTGGTGGGTGCTGCGAAAGCTCGAGAATTGTATTTGACGGCGGATCGCTTTGATGCTTTTGAGGCATTGTCGCTGAATGTCGTAAACAAAGTCCTTGAGGACGAAGATTTCGAGGCTGCTGCTGTGGGGTACGCGACTCGTTTCGCTGAGGGGCCGCTTGTGGCGCAGCGGTACATCAAAGAGAACCTAAATAGGGCGTTGGGGTCTGATTTGTTGACGTGTCTAGATGCTGAGGCGATGGCGATGAGTCGTTGCCGTTCCACTGATGACCACAAGGAGGCAGTGGCGGCGTTTGTTGAGAAACGGTCGCCACTATTTACTGGACGGTAATTCTCAGCTTGAGGGGTTTTGAAGGTTGGCCCAACCCAGGAGGAGTGTTTTCTCTCCAATGTCAACGAAGTTGATGGTGACTTCTGCGTTGTCTCCTGAGCCGGCGAGTTTGAGTATCACTCCGTCCCCAAATTTCGGGTGGTGAACATCGTCACCTGCTTTGAAATTTATGGATGGTCCTGTGGGTTGTTGATTCCCTGCCGCTATTGCTTTTTCGATGATGCGTTCTCGGGCCCGTTCTCGACGTTCGGCTCGTTTGTCTTCATCAACTTCGACGGGTGTTGTAGCTGAAACTGTTGTTCGTCCGGCTTTGTGTATTCCTTTTGGGCTCCGGTCATCAACGAGTTCGTCGGGTATTTCGCGGAGGAACCGGCTAGGTGTGTTGTATTGCTGTTGGCCGTAGATCCAACGGCTTTCAGCCAGTGTGAGGTACAGCTGCTCCTCGGCTCGGGTTATTCCTACATATGCGAGTCGTCGTTCTTCTTCAAGTTGGTCGGGGTCGCCCAGTGACATGAATGAGGGGAAAATGCCGTCCTCCATGCCGACGATGAACACGAGGGGGAATTCGAGACCTTTGGCGGTGTGGAGAGTCATGAGGGTGACTTCTGATTGGTCGTCAAGTTCATCTGTGGGTGAAACGAGTGAGACTTGTTCGAGAAATTCGTCGCACGTTTCGTAGGCCTCGGCTGAACCGATGAGTTCTGCGAGATTCTCAAGTCGCCCCTCTGCCTCTATTGACCTTTCATCCCGTAATTCTTCGATGTATCCGGAGCGTTCTAGGGCGAGTTGCAATATTTCGGCTGGCCCGTCTGAGATGCGATTTGAGAGTTGTCGGATGAGTTCTGTGAAGTTGGCGAGTCCTTTCTTTGCGGGACCGCTGATTCCTACTTCGGGCCAGTTGTTGAGTGCTTCGTTGAATGGCACCGCGTTGCTGTTGGCGTATTGGTCGAGTCTGGCGACGCTGCTGTCGCCTATGCCTCGTTTAGGTACGTTAAGCACCCGTTTGAGTGAGACTTCGTCGGTGGGGTTGACGACAGCTCGGAGGTAGGCAAGTGCGTCCTTTACTTCTCGTCGGTCATAGAAGCGGGTGCCGCCGACGACTCGATATGGGAGGGAGGCGCCTGCGAGGCGTTCTTCGATGATTCGGCTTTGTGCGTTCGCTCTGTAAAAGATCGCGACGTCGCTCCATCTGAGGCCTCCTTGTTCGTGTCGTCGTTGCAGTTCGCCGATAATCCAGGCTGCTTCGTCGACTTCGTCGTCGGCCCGGTACAAGATGACCTTGTCCCCAGTTGATTTATCGGTCCATAGCTCTTTGGGTTTTCGTCCGAAGTTGTTCGAGATGACGGAGTTGGCGGCGTCGAGAATGGTTTGTGTGGATCGATAGTTCTGGTCGAGTACTACGACGCTGGTATCGGGGAACGCTTTTTCGAATTCAAGAATGTTTCGTATGTCGGCACCGCGGAATGCGTATACCGACTGGTCGCTATCGCCGACTACGAAAACGTTTCGGTGTTTGTCTCCCAGTTTGAGGACGATGTCGTTTTGTGCGGGGTTGGTGTCTTGGTATTCGTCTACTAGGACATGTTGGAAGCGTTCTTGGTAGTGGTTCAGGGCGGCGGGGTAATTGTTGAAGAGTTCGACGGTGACGGTCAGGAGGTCGTCGAAATCCATGGCGCCTGCTGTGCGGAGGCGTCGTTGATATTCGTTGTAAATCTCCGCGACTTTTCGGTCAAAAATGCCGTCGGCTCTTTCGAGTGCTGTGTCGGTGGATATGAGTTCGTTTTTGAGGTTGGAAATGTGTGCGTGAACGCTTCGAGCGACAAATTTTTTGTTATCGAGACCTAGGTCGCGCACAACATACCCGGTGAGGCGGGTCGCGTCGGCTTGGTCGTAGATTGAGAATGCACTGGGGTATCCGAGTTGTTCAGCGTCACGTCGGAGGATGCGAACGCATGCCGAGTGGAAGGTGGACACCCACATTTTTTCTGCAACGGGACCCACCAACACAGCGACTCGATCTCTCATTTCTTGCGCAGCTTTGTTGGTGAAGGTGATGGCAAGGATTTGGAATGGGTTGATGTTGTCTTCTTGAATGAGATGGGCGATGCGGTGGGTGAGAACTCGCGTTTTGCCTGAGCCTGCGCCGGCGACGACGAGCATCGGTCCATCTCTGTGGATCACGGCGTCGTGTTGTGCGGGATTGAGGTCGTGGAGGATGTCGTTGGCGTTCATCACAAAGTTCAGGTGGTGTAGTCGGCGTTGATGCGGACATATCCATCTGTGAGGTCACATCCGTACGCTGTGAATGTTCCGTCGCTTATGTTGAGATCTGCGGTGATATGGACTTCGTCGCCAGCGAGATAGGTCACTAGTTCGATGAGTGTTTGTGCGGTAGCTGGGGTGGGGTACACCTCTTGTTTGCCGAAATGGATGGTGACGTTGTGTTGGTCAATGTCGACGTCGTTGCATTTTCCGATGGCCATGGCGACACGACCCCAGTTTGGGTCACGCCCATGAACCGCTGTTTTGACTAATGGGGAGTTGACGATGGCTTTCGCTACTCGTTGTGCTTGTTCGTTGTCGCGCGCTGACGTGACGTTCACAACGATGAGTGTTTCTGCACCTTCCCCGTCTGCGGCGAGTTGGCGGGTGAGGTTGAGGCACACCTCGGACAAGGCTGTTTCGAATTTGTTTTGGTCGACGGGCCCGGCTTGTCCTGATGCCAAGACGACGGCCATGTCGCTGGTCGAGGTGTCTGTGTCGACACTAAGAGCGTTGAAGGTGTGACCTACGACTCGACGAAAGATCTGATCCAGGCTGTCGGAGGTGATTTCTGCGTCGGTGGTGATTATGGCAATCATCGTTGCCATGTCGGGTTCGATCATGCCGACACCTTTTGCGATTCCGACGATGGTTGCTGACCCTGCAGAAGCTGAGGCGACCTTTGGGTGGGTGTCGGTGGTCATTATTGCTGTGGCGGCGAGTTCGGCTGATTGTTCAGAAAATGGTGCGCTGAGTTGAGTCAGGTGTGTTCGGATTTTGTCCATTGGGTATTGGACACCGATGACTCCGGTTGAGCCGATGATAATTTCGGTCGGGTCTGCGTTTACCGCTGCTGCCACGAGTTCTGTGAGTTCTTTGGCGTCGGCGTAGCCAGTTTCGCCAGTCGCCACGTTGGCGTTCTTAGAGACGACAGCGACGGCTCTTGCGGTCCCGTTGGCGATGTTGTGTCTGCAGATTTCTATATTGGGTCCAGCGAAGCGGCTTTGTGTGAAAACACCTGCAATTGTTGTCTGGGGACCGCAGTTGAGCAGCATGAGGTCGTTGGTGTCGTCTTTGACGCCCATGTTGCCTACGTGGAGGCTGAATCCTTGGGGGAAGTCGGTCATCTAGTCATTCCCATTCGATGGTGCCGGGAGGTTTTGAAGTGATGTCATATACCACCCGGTTGACATCTTCGACTTCGTTGATGATTCGCGACGACATGTTTTCGAGTATGTCGTAGGGCAGTCGGGCCCAGTCGGCTGTCATCGCGTCTTCGCTGGTGACTGCGCGAATAATTATCGGTCGGGCGTAGGTGCGTTCATCGCCCATGACACCGACACTGCGGATGTCTGCTAGGACCGCGAACGCTTGCCATATTTCTCGTTCTAATCCGGCGTTCACGATTTCTTCTCTGACTATTGCGTCGGCGTGTTGAAGTAGTGCGACGGCTTCGGGTGTTACTTCTCCGATGATGCGGACTCCCAGGCCCGGTCCGGGGAATGGTTGTCTCCATACGATTTCGTCGGGAAGTCCAAGTTCGGTGCCTACTGCTCGCACTTCGTCTTTGAACAGGTTGCGTAGGGGTTCGACGAGTTCGAATTCCATGTCGTCTGGGAGTCCACCTACGTTGTGGTGGCTTTTGATTTTGGCTGCTTCGCTGGTCCCTGATTCGATGACGTCGGGGTAGAGGGTTCCCTGGACTAGGAAATGGGCGTCAGTGATCCCGCCTTGTGCTTGTTCGAAGGTTCGGATGAATTTTTCTCCGATTACTTTTCTTTTGTCTTCAGGGTCAGTGATTCCTTGAAGTGCTTCGAGGAAAGCGTCGGCGGCGTGTTCGTGTATTAGCTCGATTCCTTGGGTTCGTTGGAATGTTTCTACGACCTGATCGCCTTCTCCGAGTCGCATCAGCCCGGTGTCAACAAAAACACAGACAAGTTGCGATCCGATGGCTTTATGGACCAGAGCTGCTGCAACCGCGCTGTCGACGCCTCCTGATAGACCACAAATTGCTCGTCCGGTCCCTACTTGTTCGCGGATCGCGTCGACACTTTCTTCGATGACGTTGGTCATCGTCCAGTCAGCACGACACTTGGCAATGTCGATGAGGAATCGTTGTAGAAGGCTCTGGCCGTGTGGCGTGTGGGCGACTTCTGGGTGGTATTGAACTCCGTATATGTGGTTGTCAACATTTTCGATGACAGCCGCGGGAGCGTCGTTGGTTGACGCGGTGATATTGAAACCTTTAGGTGGTTGGGTTATGGCATCGAAGTGTGACATCCATACGGAATCGCCGGCTGTGACCTCTTGAGGGAGGAGCTGCGATGGTTGGTTGTTTGGGTGAAGCTCAGTTCTGCCGTATTCGCCGCGGCCGCTCCGGTCGACGGTTCCTCCTAACTGGTGTGCGATGAGTTGCGATCCGTAGCAGATCCCCAATATCGGGATGCCTAGTTCGTACACTCCGTCGTCGATTGTTGGCGCTCCTTCGGTGTGGACTGACTTGGGTCCACCGGACAAGATGATGGCTGCCGGTGCGCGACGTGCGATTTCTTCAGCACTGATCGTGTTTGGCACAATTTCGCTGTACACACGCGCTTCGCGGACTCGTCGAGCTATAAGTTGAGCATATTGGGCGCCAAAATCGACGACCAGAACTGTTTCGTGGGCGTTATCGACCTGGACCATGCGCGATTCGTCCGCTCGGGAAGTAATCGACTGTAGCGGTCATTGATCCCGTATCACGGTTTATTTTGTTTCTTCCGGGTCTTTGAAGGCGGCCGTTAGCAGCTGGTGGAGCAGGTTTGCTGTCGCTCCCCAGATGGTGTCTCCATAAAGTTCGAAGAAGTAGATTGGACGTTGCTCGGCTGAGCCAGGCCACGCCCACCGTTCTTCTCGGTAAACACCGGGAAGCAATAACTCAGATAGTGGGACGTTCAAGATTTGGTCCACTTCGTCTGGGTTGGCGATGAGTGACGGTTTCTGTGGGAGCCGCGCGACGTAGGGCACTATGCGTGCTTGGGACGAGACTGTTGTGAGGTGGTCGAGCTCACCAATTTTTCGGACCAGTGAACTGTCTAGGTGTACTTCTTCGTGTGCCTCTCGACAGGCTGTTTCCCATAGTGATTCTCCGGGGTCTTGGGCTCCTCCTGGGAAGCTGACTTCACCGCTGTGGGAGCGCATCTTTTGTGTCCGGCGGGTCAAGACAACTGTTGTTTCAGGGTCGTCGTACAGGGCTATGAGAACAGCTGAGTGCCGTTTGGGTGGTGGTGCTCCGGTCCGCTGGTAACCGACTGGTCGAGTAGCCAAGTGTCGTTCGAGAGTGTCCAAACTGAGTTGCGCTGTGCTGGGCCACGGAGCAGGGTCGCCAAGGCTCCAGTGTTTCGGTCGCGGAATGTGTTGAGGACCGCCTCGTTCGGTTTCAGTCACGGCTGCAACCTAGGAGATTTACTTGGAAAAAGCATCGGGGCGGACCCGAAGGTCCGCCCCGATCCACATGAGTTGTTTGGATTACATCATGCCTGGCATACCGCCGCCCATGCCTCCCATGGCGGCAGCTGCTGCAGCAGGATCCATTCCTTCTTCTGGTTTGTCAGTGACAAGTGTTTCTGTTGTCAGCAACAGTGCGGCGATTGACGCTGCGTTCTGGAGTGCTGCTCGGGTCACTTTGGCCGGATCGATTACTCCAGCAGCGACGAGGTCTTCGAATTCGCCTGTTGCGGCGTTGAAGCCGTTATTGCCACCAGCGGTCTCAACCTGCTGGACGACGACGGCGCCTTCATGACCGGCGTTAGCTGCAATCTGTCGCGTCGGGGCGTCCAATGCACGGAACACCATGCTGGCGCCTGTCGCTTCGTCGCCATCTAGTGATAGGGCGTCGATAGCTTTTCGGGACCGAAGCAATGCTGTGCCGCCACCGGGGACAATGCCCTCTTCTATGGCTGCTCGAGTAGCTGAAACAGCGTCCTCTATGCGGTGCTTCTTCTCTTTGAGCTCAACTTCGGTTGCTGCACCCACTTGGATGACTGCGACGCCACCAGCGAGTTTGGCAAGACGTTCCTGAAGCTTCTCTCGGTCCCAGTCGCTGTCAGTTTCGTCAATTTCGCGTTTGATCTGGCTGACGCGTCCTTCAACATCTGAACTGTCACCTGCACCTTCGACGAGGGTTGTTTCGTCTTTGGTGATGATGATCTTGCGAGCTTGACCAAGAAGGTCGATGCTTGTGTTCTCAAGTTTGAGGCCTACCTCTTCGGAGATGACCTGGCCACCGGTAAGGATCGCCATGTCTTGGAGCATGGCTTTGCGTCGTTCACCGAAACCTGGGGCTTTAACGGCCACAGAGGTGAACGTTCCGCGGATCTTGTTGACGACGAGAGTGGCGAGAGCTTCACCTTCAACGTCTTCAGCAATGATCAAAAGCGGTTTTCCACCCTGCATGACCTTTTCAAGTACGGGCACAAGTTCTTGGACCGATGAGATTTTTCCATTGACGAACAAAATGTACGGTTCGTCAAGGACTGCTTCTTGACGGTCGGGGTCAGTTACGAAGTATGGCGACAGGAATCCCTTGTCGAATTGCATACCTTCTGTGAACTCGAGGTCGACACCGAACGTGTTCGATTCTTCGACCGAGATCACACCGTCTTTGCCGACTTTGTCGAATGCTTCAGCAAGAATTTCTCCGATTGCTGGGTCCGCTGAGGAAATCCCAGCAACGGATGCAATCTTTCCTTTGTCCGAGGATACGTCTTCGGACATTTCGCCAATCGCTTCAACAGCGGATGCAACTGCTGCTTCTATGCCCTTCTTGAGCGACATAGGGTTAGCGCCTGCAGCTACGTTGCGGAGACCTTCGCGAACCATTGCCTGTGCCAGGACTGTGGCAGTGGTGGTGCCGTCACCTGCAACATCGTTGGTTTTGGTTGCGACCTCTTTGACGAGTTGGGCACCCATATTTTCGAATGGGTCCTCGAGTTCTACTTCTCGAGCAATGCTGACACCATCGTTGGTGATGGTTGGAGCGCCGAATGACTTTTCGAGCACCACGTTGCGGCCCTTTGGACCCAACGTCACCTTTACTGCGTCTGCGAGTTGGTTGACGCCTGCCTCAAGGCCGCGTCGTGCTTCTTCACTGAATTTGAGAATTTTTGCCATTGTCAGACTCAGCTCACTATCGCGAGAACATCGCGTGCACTTAGGATCAATA